>JAEEGL010995414.1_pt1 | contig 27031 bp, 28 predicted proteins | sample 9134231 | NCBI WGS metagenome assembly JAEEGL01 (sample SAMN16246548, study PRJNA631951) | gut metagenome | biome: gut microbiome; feature: rumen; material: fiber-attached | host: Bos | place: Iran: Karaj | collected 2018-10 | reverse complement strand
CCTTTTACTTTATTATTTTATATCGAAAATCCTTTATTAAATTCTCTTCAAGCTCTTGGTAAAACTAAAAAAACTTTTTATATAACACTAAAAACATCTTTTATAAGAATTATATCTTTAATAATTCTTCCACTATTAAAAATAGGAATGTATAGTTTGATACTAACAATAATAATATATTTAATTATTTCTACGTATCTTTATTATAGGGAAATTAAAAAAACACTATCTTAGTGTTTCATTTTTTAAAATAACATATATTCTATTATTCTTATAAAATCCATAAAATATATCATCTATATTTAGATTATTATCATTTAAATAATCATAAAGCCAATCTTCATTCTTATTAATATAAACTAACGTATCATTTTGAATAACACCATCTAATATTAAGGGAAAAGGAATATGAGATTTATTAATAAATGATTTATATTTAAAAATATTTAATTTACCATTATTTTCAAGTACAGCATATTCAACATCTTTTAAATTATCAATATTATTATTTCTAAGTTCCATCATTAAGTCATCAAGAGTATATCTTTGCTTTAACATTTCTCTATAATTTATTTTACCTTTGTTAATAATTAGAGATGGTTTTCCATCTATTATATATCTAACTCTATTAAACTTAAGTGATAGAAAACTAGATAATAATTCAAAAAATAATAATATGATTATAGGTATTATTGAAAATAATATTGATTCATTGTAGTTTTCAATTGAAATAGCGCACATTTCAGCTATTAATATACTTACAACAATATCTGTTGTAGATAATTGTCCCATTTCCCTTTTACCCATTATTCTAAATATTATTATAATAAAAAAATAAAAAAACATAGTTCTTATAATAACAATAAATAAATCCATATAATCACCATTATTATTATGTACTAATCATATTATTATTAAACATTAATATAATTAATTAGGTGAAAAAATATGAATAAAATTACTAGTCTATTAAAAACGTATATATATGTTTTATCAATATTATTTATATATTTAATAATAATATCTTTATTTGTTTATTTAGAATTAATAAGCTATAAAACATTATATATTATTAATTATATATTTATGATTTTATTATTCTTTATACTTGGATTTAAGTATTCAAAAAAGATAAGAAAAAAAGGATATATTAATGGATTTATATCAAGTGTAATACTAGTAGTAATAATGCTTTTATTTGGCTTAATTATTACTAAAATTAATACTACTTCACTGATATATTATTTATCATTAATACTATCCTCTATTACAGGTGGTATTATAAGTACACTTAAAAGTTAGTTACAGAATTTCTTTCTATTTCAAGTAATCCTTTTTTATATCTAATTAATTCTTCATTAGTTAGATTTTTATATTTTTCTAAAATCCTATCTAGTGCAGTAGATGATACTGGTATTTTAGATTTATAAGTTATACCATTCTTATTACCATTTGGAAATATTTCTTTATTAGTAATATAATCATACATATGACTATCAATAAATTTACCAGTTTCATAACCTAATACTTCAATATTTTCATATATTTGGATATCAGATATACTCTGAATTAATTTAACATTTTTAATTCTAGCTTTATTAGAACAATCATTATTATTTAAATATAATAAATAATATTGCATATTTAACCCCCCTAAATAAATTATTTAGTATTTTAACATAAAAAGAAAAAAAGTACAATTTATTTTGTACTTTTTGAATAATACTTTTTATAAAAATCTTCTCTAAATTCTTTTAAATCATCATTTTCAATATGAAGTCTAATATCTTCCATAAGTTTTGTTAAGAATCTTACATTATGAATAGAAAGAAGTCTTTGACCAAATGATTCATCAGATACAATTAAATGACGAATATATGCTTTTGTATAGTTTTTACAAGCATAACAATCACAATCTTTTTCAATTGGAGTAAAATCATTCATATATTTATGATTTCTAATATTCATTCTTCCATTTCTAGTATGAGCATTTCCATGTCTTGCTAGTCTAGTTGGACTTACACAATCAAATATATCAATACCACGAATTACACCATCAATTAAATCTATTGGTTCACCTACACCCATTAAATATCTAATCTTATCTTTAGGAAGATATTTAGTAGCATACTCTATCATTTTAAGTTTAGTCTCATTATCTTCTCCAACACTAACTCCACCTACACTGTATCCATCAAAATCTAGTTTAGAAGTCTCAATTGCACTCCATTTACGAAGATCAGCAAACTCTCCACCTTGAACTATTCCAAATTGAGCTTGAGTATCTCTTTTTTTATTAGCATCTAAACTTCTTTTTGCCCATCTAAGTGTTCTTTCAACACTTTTTTTCATATAATCATGAGTTACTGGATATGGTGGGCATTCATCAAAACTCATAATAATATCACTTCCAAGTTTATTTTGAATTTCAATACTTTTTTCTGGAGTTAAAAATAAATTAGACCCATCAATATGACTTTTAAATTTTACTCCTTCTTCACTAATATCTTTTGGTTTAGCAAGTGAAAATACTTGAAATCCTCCACAATCAGTTAAAATAGGACCAGTTTTATAATTCATAAAATTATGAAGACCACCAGAAGAATCTACTATATCTTCACCAGGTCTTAACCATAAATGATATGTATTAGATAATATTATATCAGCATGAGCATCTTTTAATTCTTCTGGACTTAGTGTTTTTACTGTTGCTTGAGTACCAACTGGCATAAACATAGGTGTTTTATGTGTACCCCATTTAGTTTCAAACTCACCAAGTCTTGCTCCATAACTAGTTTCTTTTAATACTTTAAATTTTAAATCCACAAGTTAAACCTCCTCATTTGTTAAAAACATAGCATCACCAAAACTAAAGAATCTATATTTTTCACTTTGGGCATGAGCATATGCTTTTTTAATAATATCAACACTACTAAATGCACTAACAAGCATAACTAGAGTACTTTTTGGTAAATGAAAATTTGTAATTAGAGCATCAGTTGATTTAAATTTATATGGTGGATAAATAAATATATCAGTTTCTTCAATAGTTGGAGTAAACTTACCATATTTAGATATATTTGCTTCAAGTGTTCTTAGAGATGTTGTACCAACACATATAATTCTTTTCCCTTCACTTTTACATTTATTTAATCTATCACACACTTCGCTACTTATTTCATACTTTTCACTATGCATATCATGTTTTGTAATATCATTTTCACTTACTGGTCTAAAAGTACCAAGTCCAACATTAAGTGTTACATATAATATATCAATACCTTTATCTTTTATTTGATTAAGAAGTTCATTTGTAAAATGAAGTCCAGCTGTAGGAGCAGCAGCACTACCATTAATCCTCGCATATACCGTATTATATCTATCATTATCTTTTAATTTTTCATGAATATATGGTGGAAGTGGCATAGCTCCAATACTATTTAAATGCTCTACAAAAATACCACTATATTCAAATTTAATATTTGTAATTCCATCATTTAAAATATCAGTTACAATACAACAAAAATCTTCTTCAAATATAATTTTAGTACCAATTTTAACTCTTTTTTGAGGTCTTACTAGACACTGCCAATTATCACTTTCAAGTTCTTTTAATAATAATACTTCTATCTTTGCTTTAGTATCTTCTTTATAACCATAAATTCTACTTGGAAGAACTTTAGTATTATTAAGTACTAGAGTATCTCCTTCATGAAGGTAATCAATTATATTATAAAAAACATCATCTTTATAATTACCATTTTTTTTATTAACAACTAATAATCTTGAATGATCACGCATTTTTATAGGAGTTTGAGCAATTAATGATTCATCTAAATCATAATTATAAGTATTTATATCTTTATAATCCATATTTCCCTCCATTTCGCTTTTGTAATTATAACATAAAAAAAAGAATTAATCACTATTAATTAATTCTTTATATAATATCTTTTTTATTCTATTTTGCCTTTTTCTCTTAAATAATTAATATTTTCTTCACTAATAATTTCATATTTAATAAATAATTCAATTGCTTTTTCATTAAACTCTTTTCCATTATTTTTATAAGTGTTACTTAAATCGTATATTTCTTCAATTACTTTATTTGTATTTTCAACAGTACTACTTAATATAAATGTATTATTAAGCATAAAATTAGCAACTTTACTATCTTCAATACCTGTTACTCTTATAAAAGGTTGATTGAATATAAATAGAATAATGAAAACAATAATATAACTTTCTATAAAGCCTACTATACCACCAGCTATTTTAGAAAAAAATCCTAAAATAATTGTTGCCTTCAATAAAGATTCAATTAAACCGGATATTTTTAATAAAAGTCTTAAAACTAAATATAAAACTGAAAATACAACTAAAAAAGCAATTACCTCATATAATAATATATTAATTACGCTTACTCCTTTAAAAATACCATTAAAGTTTAAAAAAGGTAAATGTTTATAAAAATATGTTGCAACAGGATTTTTTAAATAATATGAAACAATTAATACAGCAATTAGACCAAGTAATAAAATAGTTTCTTTTACAAAACCTCTTTTAAAACCGCCCATTATACCTAAAATTAGTATAATTATTATAACAGCATCTAATATATTCATACTTCACCTCCTAGAACATATGGATTTAAATTACTTCCATCACCAGATATAATTTTCATATCTTTTTTTATTGTAATAACAGGAATTAAATCTGCTTCACTATCTACTCTTAAAGCGGAAACATTTCCATTATATGCTACATAATTATATGCATTATTTCCATTAAAATATGCTGGTGTCATAGTCCAATATTTGTATTTGTTATTTAAGAAAGTTTTATTATTATCTAATGACATCTTATATTCATTATATGAAATTAGACCAACAGGATAATTAGATGATTTATTTGAATAATCATTAGTAACACTAAATCTATCATTAATATTAGGACAAATATAATCATAAATACTATTATTTATATCATAATAACCTGTATTTGTTTTTGCATAACCATTAGTGCTAAATAAAACACCTTTTATAGTAAATTTATGCATACTTCTATCATTACAATAAATAGCAGTATTTGAAAAATATTGTTTTAAATCATTAAATTTTTCTTTAAACCAACTTTCCAATTTCATTTTAATTGTACTTGATACAATATTTTCATGTTCGCTTTCATATGTATTACTACTTGCTTTTCCATACATATATCCAACATAAGCATTATTATCTGACTTTAAATTAAATGCAGACTTGTCAATATAATTATCACTAATACATTTGTTATTAATGTATTCTCCATTATAGATCATTTTTATATTATTATCATCATCAGTTCTAATAATTTTAAAGCACATATTATTAAATATTACATTATTATTTGGATTTAATCCTTTATAATAATATATTGTATTACCAAAAGTACTTGAATTTGTATAATTAATATTTTCATCATTAATAATATAACTTAAAATGCTTCCCTCTTGATAAATTTTTTGTCCAACATTTAGATTACTAGAAGGAACAATTTTTATATTAGATGAAAATGTTTTGTTTTGATCTATATTTTGATTTTCATTCTTTTTTAAAAATGTTATTTTTAATGTGTAATCTTGCTTACTATTTGGAGCAATATAAACATTTTTTGCAATGTAACCATCTTCTCTTGGCATAACATTTGTTACTCTTTTAGCCCCAGAATTAGTAGATGATAACTCATATACTAAATAATTATTTAAAGAATAGTTATTTACAACATTATTAAAAACAATATCATAATATATTGAATAATTACTTGTATTACTTATACTAAATTCTTTAATTACTTCTTCTCCAGTATAAGCATTAATTAAAGATAAATTACTTGTATCATTAAAAATAACATCAGTGTTTTCATTAAATGTTATAAGATTTATATCACTAGTCTCTCCTTCTTCAACACTAACAGTAAAATATGCATAAGTGGTTAAAATCATTAAAGAAGAAACAAGTATAATACCAATACAACCAAATATCATACTCAATTTATATCTATTCATTATTTCACCTATATTACATAATAATTATATTATTAATATGTGTTTTTTTCAATAAAAATTGAATTAATTTGGGTTTTTTGATACAATTATTTCGAGGAGAAAAGAATTATGTTTAAGCAATCTGATATATTAGATTATAGAAAATCAAAATTATTAAAACAGAAAAGTAAAGAAGTTACTTTTCCTATGAGTGAAGAAGATAAAGAATTAATTAATAATATGATTATGTATATAAGAACAAGTCAAGATGAAGACTATGCTCAAAAGAATAATATAAGAGCGGGTATGGGTTTATCAGCAGTACAATTGGGTATATTAAAAAGATTTTTTATTATCTCATATAAAAATGATGATGGCACTTTTCTTGAATATAAAGTTGTGAATCCTAGAATTCTTTCTCACTCCGAAGAACAAATATATGTTGAAGAGGGAGAAGGATGTTTAAGCGTAAATGAACCAGTTATAGGAATTGTTCCAAGATATGCAAGAGCGACCATAGAATATTATGATGAAAATGGTAATAAAAAAGAAGTTAGAGTCAGAGAAGAAATTGCTGTTGCATTTCAACATGAAATAGATCATTTAGATGGAATATTATTTACTGATAGAATTGATAAAAAAGATCCTTTTAAAAATAAAGATATGTATAGATCTATATAAAGTAAACAATCAAATAATTTGTTTACTTTTTTTATTTAATCAACTATAATTATACTAGGAGATAAGAATATGAAAGAGAATTTTAAGAATAATAAAGTAAGAGTTATTGTTTGGGGAATAATCGCAATCATTACAATTGCATCTTCAATATCTGGCGCTATATTATTTAAAACAGGACATGGAACAGTTGGTTCTGTTAGAGTTAAACTTATACCAATAGCAAGAGAATTTAATAAATTAGATGCTGTAATAAGAAATGGAAATATAGAAGCCACTTGTAAAGGAAAAGAAATAATAGTTACATATAAAAATGCAAATGGAAATGAAGAAAAATTTATATATACATTTAAATCTGAAGATAATATTGATTATTTAACAAATACTTATTCAGATTCAACAAGCACTAATGGTGATTTTATTGCTACCAATATGATAGAAGCTATATATAAATTAAATGGTGGAACAGGAAAAGTTAGTGATAAATATAGAATATCTTCGTTTAGTGCTACTTCATTAAAAGATGGAGCTGTATATACTAATAAAGAAGAAATTGTTACTGTTGAATTAAATATAAAAACTAATATAGTAACTAATGCAGTTGCATTAAATATTGAAACAATTCAAGAAAGTGATTATATTCATATTGATGAACTTACTGAACTTGCTACAAGTCTTCAAAGAAACAAAGTATTTAGAATTGTTAAAAGAGATACAACAGCATATGTTAAAGAAGATAATATTTATTATGAAATATTCTTCTCATATAAAGATAAAGAAATTATGTTACGTTCAGCAGGAAGTATAATATATATATTAAAACCAGAATTATATAAGAAATTAAATGATGGAACTGGAATACTTGACTTTCATATCGCATCACCTGATTATCAAATGGTTGAAAATGTAACTTTCCAAGAAGTAGGAATATTTGAATCAAATAATAATATATATGAATTCTTAATATTTAAATAAAAAAGATATCTATTAAGATATCTTTTTTAATTTTCTAATTTAACACTAACAAGTTTACTTACTCCACTTTCTTGCATTGTAACACCATATAGTTTATCTAAAAACTCCATGGTCTTCTTTTTATGAGTAATAATCAATAGTTGAGTTTTATTTTTATAGTTTTCTAAATACTCACCAAATATAGTTGCATTATTTTCATCAAGTGCGCTTTCAACTTCATCTAATATTACAAATGGCACACGCTCTAGATTCATTATAGAAAACAACAAACTAATAGCAGTTAATGTTCTTTCTCCACCAGATAATAAACTTAATGGCTTTTCGTTCTTACCTGGAGGTATTGCAATAATATCAATTCCTGTTTCTAAGATATTATCAGGTTCTGTAAGTTCAAGATGTGCATTTCCACCTTTAAATAAAGTTTTAAATACATTTGAAAATTCTACATTTATTTTATCAAAGGTTTCTTTAAACTTATCCTCCATTACACTATCCATATCATTAATAATAGTTAATAAGTCTTGTTTACTACGATCTAAATCATCTTTTTGTTTATTTAAGAAAGTAACTCTCTTATTAATTCTTTCATATTCTTCAATTGAACCAAGATTAACATCACCTAAAGACTTAATCTTACGTCTTAAAAGAGCAACTTTATCTCTTGCAATCTTTTCATCAATTTCCAAAATATATTCATTTTTAGCTTTATCATATCCTAAAGAATAGTCTTCACTTAATCTATTAAATAGATTATCAAGATTCATATTTAATTTAGTTATAGTAATTTCAACAGAATTAATTTCATTATTAAGTTTATTATACTCGTTATTTTGTTTTTTTATTGTTGACTCTAGAAGATTTAATGAGCTATTAAATTCTAATTTTTCTTTATTTAATAATTCTAGAGTCTTTTCAAGCTCAATTTTCTTTTGTTCATGAACATAATAATCATTAATAATATTTTCAAGTTCTTTATCTAATTTATCTTCACTTAGATTATTAATTTCATTAATAGTATTTTCTAACTCTTTATTTAGACTTTCTAGTTGATCATTTTTATTATTAATTATCTCATCAATTTTAACAATTTCAATATTTATATTATAAATATTATCTTTAATACTCTCTAATTTTTTATTATTTAGTTCAAGTTCTTCATCAAGCGCTTTAATATCATTAGTTAAAGGTTCTATATTACTCTTTAAAGTTTCTAATTCATATTTATCTGATATATATGAAGAAGATTTTTGATTACTTCCTCCACTCATAATACCACCAATATGTATTACTTCACCATCAAGTGAAATTACTTTATATTTATGATTTATTTTTTTACTTATTTGAATAGCAGAATTAATATCATTACTAACAATAATATTTCCAAGTTGATTCATTATAATATTATAATATTTTGAATCATATGTTACGAGTTCACTAGCAATGCCAATATATCCAAGCATATTATTAATAATTCTTTGAGTTTCAGGATCTATACTCTTGGGTTTAATAACATTAAGTGGGAAGAATGTCGCCCTACCAGCATTATGTCTCTTTAAATACTCAATAGCTTCTTTAGCGCAATTTTCATCATCAGTAATTATATTATTTGAAGAAGCAGAAAGTGCAATATTTATCATAGTACTATATTCTTCTTTAGTATCAATAATATTTCCTAAAATATTATGTATTCCTCTTAATGTAGGATTTCCTATAATACTTTTAACACTAAAAGGAAGTTTATTCATACTATTAATATTCTCTTCTAAAACATCAATTTTATTATTAATAGTTAAAAGTTGGCTCCTCTTTTGATTTAATTCATAATTATTTGTACTAATTATTTTACTTAGATTATTATAATCATTAGTATAATCATATAACTTATTTTTAAGATTTTCTTTTGTTTCATTGTTATTAGCAATATCACCTTTTAATAACGTTATATTACTATTTAATGAACCCTCTTTATCTTTCAAATTTAACAAATTATTCTTAACTAAATCACTATTTTTATCATATTTATTTCTTTCACTAATAAGAGTCTTTTTATTTGATAATTCAAGTAAAGACTCATTTAATTTAAATAAATCATCTGATACTTTCTTTATTTTATCATCAGTTGTTAAAATATTTGCTTTCAATTTTTCAATTTCTGTATCATTTGTACTTGAAGTTGTACTTAATTTAGAAAATTCATCCTCTAATTTTATTTTTTTGGCTTGAGCATTTGTAAGTTCATTATTATATGCTGTTATATCTTTAACAATTAATGATACTTCAACATTTTCAAGTTCACTTAATGATTCTTTATATTCACGTGCTTTTCTTGCATCCTCTTCTAAAGTAGGAAGATTTTCAGAATTTTCATTAATAATTAAATCTATTCTTTCAATATTTTCTTGTGTCCTGGATAATTTAGATAAGCATTCTTCTTTTCTCTTTTTATACTTTAATACACCAGCAGCATCTTCAAATATAATTCTTCTATCTTCAGATTTTTCACTTAATATTTGATCTATCTTATTTTGGGGAATTATATTAAATGACTCACGAGATGATTTAGAATCTAAAAATAAATTAGTTATATCTTTAAGTCTACATTTATCATTATTAATAAAATATTCATTTTCACCTGTTCTATAAACTATTCTTTTAATTGATACTTCATTATAATCAATATTTAGTACTCTATCAGTATTATCAAATAGTATTGAAACACATGCAAAATTAGATGCATCTCTAGAAGATGAACCATTAAAAATAACATCTGTCATATTATTTGATCCTCTTAAAGATTTTACACTTTGTTCACCAAGGACCCATTTAACAGCGTCAACTATATTACTTTTACCACTACCATTAGGACCAACAATACCAGTAAATGTTGGATCTAATTCAATAGTCATTTTATCAGCAAAACTTTTAAAACCCTGAATTTTAATTTCTTTAATGTACATCTTTACACCTACTTTTTTAAATACTATTTTGCTCTTTTCATATATGCTTCTTTAGCTGCATTTTGCTCTGCTTCTTTTTTAGATGGTCCTTTTGCTCTACCATAAACAAGTCCATCAATTATAACTTCAACTTCAAACTCTTTTTTATGAGCTGGACCACTTTCACTAATTAGATTATATTCAACACTTTTTTTAACAGTTTGAACATCTTCTTGAAGTAAACTCTTATAATCCATTAAAAAATCTTCTTTTCTTTCAATATATGGAACTATTAATTTTTTAAATAGTTTTTTTACAGTAGAAAGTCCATTTTCTAAATATATTACAGCCATACAAGCTTCAAACACATCTGCTATTATTGTTTTATTAGCTTCCTCTACTCCATTACCAACCAATATATAACTTTTTAAATCAACTTCTTTTGAGTATTCATATAATGCATTTTCACATACATATAAACTTCTAAGTCTACTCATTTCTCCTTCAGGATAATCTGTTTCATGAAATAAATAATCACTACATACTATTTCGAGTACAGCATCACCTAAATATTCAAGTCTTTCATAACAAATAGAATTATGTTCATTAGCATAACTTGAATGTGTTAAAGCTTCACGAATTAATTTTTCATTTTTAAATACAATACCATACTTTTTAAAAATATTTTTCATGCAAACTCCTTAATTACTTTTTAAATGAAGTAATAACATATGTACTTAATAATATATATCCAATAAGTATAAATCTATAAAAATATACAAAATGCATATTTATAATAACAACATAGAAATTAAGAATAAAAGATACTAATAGTATTAAAGATACAAATATTAAATATAGAATTGGTAATTTCATATTATTAACATCTAAATCATATTTTTTATTTTTTAAACGTAATACTACTATAAATAAAGAAATAGAAATAATTATTAGTATTATTGAAACATAATAGTAATTGAATAATTTAGCAAAATTAAAGAAAACATCATTTTTAACTGTATAACTTAATATAAAAAATAAAACTAGTATTAAAAAAGTAATAATTGAATCTATTATATATAAATTAAAAAACTTCTTCTTCATATTATTTTACCTCTAACATATTTAAATAATCTTCTACAAGCTCTACTTCATTGTATTTAAGTATATTATATGAATATTTACTCATACCATTATCAAAATCAATTGATGCTTCATCTATAAAGCCCAGTTCATATTGATAAAGATATGTTGTAATTAACTTATCTTGAATAACCATCATAGACATATATTTATTCCCTATACCATATTTTTCATTAAGTTCAATACTAAATCCACATTTATCATTAATTGAACTTGCTACTTTAACAGTATCTAATCCATTAACAAAATCATATAATTTATTCAATATAACTTTTCCATTAAAACTATTATCTTTATAATATTTTAAGAGATTATTAAGTTCAGTTTTACATTCGCTATCCTTTAATTTATCAATTTTAACTTGCAAATTATTAAAATCACCATTTACTCTTTCTGGTGTTACTAATGTAACATATGGTCTTCTATAAATAAATAAAAGAACAATTAAGACTAAAATAAAAATCATGTAAGTAATTGAAATAATAAATACATATTCTTTTAGTTTTTTCATATAATCACCATTATAATTATACAATAAAAAACTATTTACACCAAGAGAATTATGAATATTTATTTTTTTAATAAATTATTATATAATTAGTATATGAAAAAGTTATTAATTAAAATTATTAATTTATATCAAATAACACCATTTCATTCACATGATGCTTGTAGATTTACTCCAACATGTAGTGAATATATGAAACAGTGTTTAGAAATATATGGTTTAAAAGGAATATTTAAAGGAATTAAAAGAATATTAAGGTGTCATCCCTTTGGAAAGTTTGGTTATGACCCAGTTTTAAAAGGAGAAGAATAATGAAGAAGAAAATATTATTACTATTAATTAGTATTATATTAATAAGTGGTTGTGATTTTAATGAAGATTTTAGTGATAGATATGTTTATACTACACTTTATCCTGTTGAATATGCAACAAATATGTTATATGGAGACTATGGAAATGTTCAAAGTGTTTATCCTAATGGATCTGATTCAACTTTTACTGTAACAGAAAAGAAAAAAAATACTTATTCCAAAGGAGAAATATTTGTATATTCTGGTATTGCTAATGAAGCTTCCCTAGCAAGAGACTTACTTAATAAAAATAATAATATAAAATTAATAGATGCAACAAAAGGATTACAAAGTAAATTAGAAATAACTAATATGTGGTTAGATCCATCTAATTACTTAATGTTATGTAGTAATATAAAAAGAAGTTTAATTGATTATAATAATAATGTATATACAAAAGAAAACATTGAAAATAAGTATAAATTATTAAATGAAAAAATATCTGAACTAGATGTACAACTTTATAATATAGGAAAAAATGGTAATTATAATACAATACTTACAACAAATAATGCTCTTAATTATCTAAGTAAATATAATATTAATGTCATCTCATTAGATGAAAAAAATCCATCAATAAATGTAGCATATGCTAATGCAAAAAAATTAATAAAAGAAAATAAAATTCAATATATATACTATATTGAAGGAGATGAATTTAATAAGACACAAGAAAAACTAATTAATTCATCAAATTTAGTAAAAATAGAAATAAATAACATTTATTCACTAACAGATGACGAAAGAAATGAAGGAAAAGATTATATTTCTATAATGAATGAAATAATTACTAACTATAAAAAAGAGTTATATAAAAAGTAGCATTAAATGCTACTTTTTTTATTTAATAATCATAATCAAATAATGTTTTTTGTTCATTAATTTTAAATTCTCTATATGTTTTTTCAGTTACTATTCTACCTCTTGCAGTCCTTTTAATATATCCTTCTTGAAGTAAGAATGGTTCAATAACATCCTCTATAGTAGTGGCTTCTTCTCCAATTGAAGATGCAATTGATTCAATACCAACAGGTCCACCATTAAATTTCTTTATTATACTCATTAAATATTCTACATCAGTACTATCAAGACCATTATCATTAATTTTAAGTCTTTCTAAAGATTTTTTAACAGTATTAATATCTATTGTATCTTTATTCTCTACTAAAGCAAAATCACATACTCTTTTTAATAATCTATTAGCAATACGAGGAGTTTTACGACTACGAATTGCTATTTCTTTTGCTGCATCTTTTTTAATCTTTACACCAAGTACTCTTGCAGAACGTTCAACGATTTGAGTTAACTCTTCATCAGTATAAAATTCAAGTTTAGAAACTATTCCAAATCTATCACGAAGTGGTGCAGATAAATCACCTGCTCTAGTTGTAGCACCAACTAATGTAAATGGAGGCAAGTCTATTTTAATACTTCTACTTTGACCATCACTTCCAATAATAATATCAAGTTTAAAATCTTCCATAGCACTATATAGTATTTCTTCAATATATCTTGGAACTCTATGAATTTCATCAATAAATAATACATCGTTTGGTTCTAGAGTTGAAAGTATAGCAGCAAGATCACCACTCTTTTCAATAGTTGGTCCACTAGCTGTTTTAATATTACTTCCAAGTTCATTTGCAATTATATGAGCAAGAGTTGTTTTTCCAAGACCAGGAGGACCATATAATAAAACATGATCTAAATTAGTATTTCTAATTTTTGCAGCTTGAACAAAAACTTTAATGTTTTCTTTAACATCAGTTTGTCCAATATATTCATCAAAAGAATCTGGTCTTATACTCTTTTCAAATGAATCACTTTCTAATTCGTGATTAGTTACTACTCTTTCCTCCATTATAATTCTCCTTTATATAATCATATATTTCTAACCAATTATCAACTCTTTTAAATCTTTTTTCATCATGATTATATGCATTAGTAAATAATAAAACATCAATTCCAGCTTTTGAGACATCAGCACAATGAGATTCTTTATCATCAATAAATAATGTTACATTATTTTCAATACATTCATCTTCTTTAGTACCTGTATTAACATATAATTTATCATATTTTATTCCATTTTTATTTAAATATTCTTCTGTTAACTTATATGGATCAGTTAAATATTTATCTTTTCTAAAAGAAATGAATATTATTTTAACACCATCATCGTGTAATTTATTAATTACTTCTTTAGCATGTGGTTTTAAAGGAGAATTAGACATAATATACTCAAGTCTATCAGAAAAGAATTGCCCTTTCATACCTTCTGGCCAACCCATCATTTCAGTAAACTCATAAGCATTAATATCTTTTACTCCACTACCACCTAATACTTCTTTATCATATTTATCTGCTACTTCAATAATTAATTCATTTGTAGAACAAATTGTATCATCAACATCAATCCCTAATACCATAATAACCTCACTTCAATAATAATTTTAATGCTTCTTTAATTTGTGCTTCTATACCTTGTTCTCTATCAACTTTACCTAAAACATTCTTAATATCAGCACTTTTATATCCTAAACTTTCAAGAGCTAAAGATAATTCATCAATACTAGTTTCTTCATTTTCAATAGTAGTTAATTTTCCTTTTAAATCAAGTATTATTTGTCTTGCTAATTTCTCCCCTACTTTAGGAATCTTTTTTAAATATAAGACATTTTCTCTATCAATAGCATCAATAAGACCATTTAGGGAACAACTAGCTAAAATTGTTATAGCCATTTTTGGACCCAATCCTTTAACATCAATAAGTCTTAAAAATAAATCTCTTTCTTCTTCACTACTAAAACCATATAATGAATTTTCATCTTCTCTTACATGATTGTATACATACACTTTTGTCTCTTCATCAAGTTTAAATCTATAAGGATTTGGTGTAAATACTTTATATCCCACACCCAAAACATCAACTACAATATAATTTGCAATTTGTTTTGTAATAATCCCTTTTAAATAATCATACATAATATCATCCTCACAATAATAATTATAACATATCATTTACTAATAAAAAAGAAATAATAAAAAAATCATCTTTTTAATGATGATTTATTTTAATATTTCTTTATATTTTTTATTAATACGATACATTGTATTTTCAATGGTTTTTTTATCTTTGTCTAATAAAGAAGATATTTCATTATTTGATAAACCTTTAAGTCTTAATTCAAATATTTCTCTTTCTCCCTCACTTAATTTAGATTTAATTAAAAAAATTAGACTATTTGTTTCTTCCTTATCTAATAAAAGAATAGATGGATCAGCATTGTCATCTTTAAATAATTCATAAAAATTAGAATTAGAATCTTCTATCAAATTATCAAGTGAATAAGAATTATTCAAAATATTATTCTTCTTTCTAAATGATTGCCTCATTGCAGAAACTATACTATTTTTTATACAAGCATTTGCATAAGTATAAAAAGTTATTTTTTTATTTTGATCAAAAGTTTTAATAGCATGAATAAGTCCAATCAAACCTTCTTGGTATAAATCTGCAATTTCCATACCACGAATATCATATTTTTTTAAATATGTTTTTAATGTATTTAATATACAATTTCTATATTTTTCAATCATTAATGATGATGCTTCTTCATTATTTTCACAACATAAATAAACAAGTTCATTATCATTTAAAGCTTTATAATCCATAAACCACCTATTTAAATTTCATTATTTCATATATTAAAATACCTGCAGCTACACTAGCATTTAAAGAATTAATTTTACCCTTCATAGGTAAAGATACAATTTCATCACAATTATTAGTAACAATCTGTTTAAGTCCGTGCCCTTCACTGCCTATTACAAGACAAGTTTTTCCTTTAAAATCAATACTTCTATAATCTTTGCCATTACTTTCAGCACCATATACCCAAAATCCCATATCTTTAAGTTTACTAATTGTATTAGTTAAATTAACAACTTCAACTATTTTCACATGAGATAATGCACCACATGCAGTTTTATATACAGTACTATTAACTGATACACTTCTCTTTTTAGGTATTATTATATAATTTACTCCAGCACATTCACATGTTCTTATAATAGCACCAAAATTATGAGGATCTTCAAGAGAATCAAGCATAACTACAAAATTAGAATTATTATCTTTTTTTAATTCTTCAAAATCATAGTACTTATATTCTTCAATATCTAGAGCAATCCCTTGATTAGCACTATTATTACACATTCTATCTAGTTTGTTTTTATCAATATGAAACTTTTTTAAATTTTTCTTATTAATTTTACTAAGTAATAATTCATCATTAAAATTATTATCTAAAAATACTTTATTAACTTTAGTATTTGTATCTAAAATCTCATTTACAGTATTACGTCCATATACTAACATATTTACCTCTTAAAAATTTATTTCTGGATCAACATTATTATATAGATCGTCAAGCTTTGGTTTTCGAGCTTGAGATGCAATAATATAAAGTCCTACAAGAACCATGACAGCACTTACAAATTGAGCAACTCTAAGTTTACCTAGCATCAAAGCATCAGTTCTAAAGAATTCAATGCAAAATCTTATAATACCATACCAAATCAAGTAAAAACCAAAAACTTGTCCATTTTTAGCGTATTTTCTTCTTCTAATTATAAGCATTATAATAAAACCTAGTAAACATAGTAAGGATTCAAAATAAAACATTGGTAAATGATATTCATCATTAATATACATATTATCAATAACAAATTGTGGAATAAATCTCATATTAACAAGAGTTTTGTATTCTACAGCCCCACCAAATGCTTCTCCATTAAAAAAGTTTCCCCATCTTCCAATTGCTTGAGCAAGTATGACAGATGGACTAACAATATCTAATATCTTTCTAGTATTTGCATGATATTTATTACAATATAATAGTATAACAATTAATCCAAAAATTAATCCACCATGAATAGCAAGACCACCATTCCAAACCTTTACAATTTCAGATAAATTTTCTTTATAATAAGAAAAATTAAATAAAACGTAATATAATCTAGCACCAACTATTCCAAATATTAATGACCAAAATAATAGATTAAAAACAAATTCTTTCTTTATTAAAAATCTACTACTTTCTGCTCTAATTAAAATATATGCAAACATTACACCAAGTAATATTAATAAACTATACCATCTTACTTCATATCCAAATAATTCAAATGCAACAGGTGATATCATATTAACGTCCTCCTATTTTGTCAGTAATTAATTTATCAAACATTAATTTTAATAAACTAATAAAAATTGATATAAAAAACATTGAAAAAAATCCATGTATTACAAAAGCATCACCCATTATTATGTCACATAATTCTAAAATTATCATATTAACAATTGGATAAGCTATTCCAAAAGTTAAAAGAGTTAATGGAAGAGTCCAATAAATTAATACAGGTTTTACAATATAATTTAGTGCACTCATAACAAGTGCTGCTATTAATGCATACAAAAAATTTTGTATCTCAAAATTTTTAAATAAATTACTTGCTAAAAATAATACTACAGCATAAACAATAATTCCTACAATAAAAGTCATTGAATCACTTTTTTTATTACTATTATCTAACTTATATAATTTTGCTTTACTCATAAATACCTCCTAGCAACCATCAGCATATATTTTATAAGTACTACCACCTTCAGTTTCATATGATTCACCACAATACAAATATGCTTTTGGATTGAAATACTTATAGTTTTCATAATCATATGTTACGATTCCTTTACAAGAAGTTGATTCTTTAAAATAAACTTCTTTAATCATTTTTCTTCCTTGAAGAGTACTTAAACAAAAATAAATCTTACTTTCATTAATAGTTTTTTTATCAACAAGACAATTATCTCTATATTCATCATTTATTGGATTTCTACAATAATCTTCAACATATAAATTAGCAGCATCTACAACTTCATTTTCAGTTATTTTCATAGTATCTTCCATTGATCCATTAAGAAGTTTAATAACATTAGGAACAATCATAATACTAAGAACACCTACTATAGCCATAACAGCTATTAATTCAATCAATGTAAAACCTTTTTTCATATAATCACCTAATATATTTTAACATTTATATATATATAATTTCAATAGAATATCAAAAATAGTCAATCAGTTGATTGACTATTTTGTTTCTTCTTTATTAACTTTTACAGCTTCTTTTCCTTTGTAATAACCACATTTTGTACATGCTCTGTGTGGAGCAACAGCAGCACCACAATTTGTACATGTTGTAACAGTTGGAGCAGTTTTCTTTAAATGTGTTCTTCTTTGTCTTTTTGCTGTCTTACTAATTCTTCTAAAAGGTAGTGCACCAAATAAAGTAATATTTAATTTCATCTTTTATTCCTCCTTCGCGCGATTTATAGTTTATAAACTTTTTGCATTGCTTATGTATTTTCTCATAAAAATATAAAAATATCAAGTAAAAATTTATATTTATAAGTAAAAATTGAAGAAATAATTCTTATTTGTTATAATATTGACGTATTAAAGGAGGGAAAATGAATATAATTGGAATTGTTTGTGAATATAATCCATTTCATAATGGACATATGTATCAAATTAATGAAATAAAAAAGAAATATAAAGATTCAATTATAATAGTAGTAACATCTTCCTCTTTTACACAAAGAGGAAATTTATCTTTATTAAATAAATGGGATAAAACTAAAATAGCTCTATTAAATAATGTAGATATAGTACTAGAACTTCCATATGTATATACAGTTCAATCAAGTGATATATTTGCAGAGTTTGCTATTAAAATATTAAATGAACTTAAAATAGATACACTTATTTTTGGAAGCGAAAGTAATAATTTAAATGAACTAATAACTTCAGCTAAAGTTCAATTAAATAACACTAATTTTAACACATTAGTTCAAAAATATCTAAAAGATGGTATAAATTATCCTACTGCATTAAATAATGCTTTAAAAGACTTAAAATGTAGTCCTATTAATACACCAAATGATTTACTAGGAGTATCTTACATAAAAACTATTTTAGAAAATAATTACAATATAAAAATAGATACAATTAAAAGAACAAATGATTACCATGATATTAATTCAAATGATGAAATTGTATCAGCTTCAAATATAAGAAACAAAATATTAAATAATCTTGAATATAAACATATGGTACCAAGTATTACATATGAAATACTTAAAAATAAAAAACAAAATAATAAATACTTTGAATATTTAAAATATAAAATCATTTCTGAAGATAATTTAGATAAATACTTAGATGTAGATGAAGGACTAAGTACAAGAATTAAAGAATCTATTAATAAATCAAATAATTTAGAAGAATTAATTCAAAATATTAAAACAAAAAGATATACATATAATAAAATATCAAGAATGCTAAATCATATATTATGTTCTTTCACTAAAGAAGAAAAAAATAATACTAAAGATCTAGAATATTTAAGAATACTTGGATTTAGTAATATTGGAAAAGATTATCTAAATAAAATCAAGAAAGATATAACTACTCCAATACTAAATAAATATGATACATCATATGAAGCACTTAAAATAGAAAAAAGAGTTAGTGAAATATATTCTTTAATATATGAAGATATAATGGACAAAGAAATTAAAAATAAACCAATAAAAAAAGATGAAATTTAATTCATCTTTTTTAATACTCTATAGCATCTAAAGATACTTCTATAACAGGTCTTACTCCTATAGTATTCGTAGATGAGTAGCCTCCAAATCCTCTAAATTCACCATACGCTACATGTACGCCACTATAAGGATTACTATGTGCACTAAAAGCACCAGCCCAAGTTTCTGTCCAATATCCTTTATTTAATGATGCATCAGAATAGTCTGTGTTTTCCATAATATATTCGCAATTCCTAAAATAACCATCAGCATTTGCATTACCAGTTTTAAATGCGATTCCATTACCACATGCTCTAACAATTTCTCCTGTTGTGGCAAATCTAGCAGCTTTGTTAGTATACGTAAATACAGGTAAATTATATGTTGGTCCATGATCAATAGAATATGTTGTTTCATTAAATCTATTTTTTATTTGTCTTTCAAAATTTGAATGAAGAGATGGATGTGTCCATATATTAATGCTAGGTAGTTCATTATAAGCAACATCAGGTCCTGTTCCAGTTGAATTTGAATACTTAAATGTATCTTTATTATTTGCTACTCCACCACTTACATTATTGTAATATATTAATACTGCATCAGTTCCACTTAAAATCCCATCTTTTAAAGATAAATAGTAAAATCTTTCATTACTAGAATTAAAAATACCATCATTATTAACATCACAGTCAAATGCATCGCCAGGATTTAATGTTCCAGGAGTACCTAAACTTCCATAAGTAATTGTTGTAGTATTTTTTATACCATCTAAAGTATACCCCTCAGATTTACAAGCTTTAGTCCAAACACCATATGATTGTTGTCCTCCGTTATTACATGTCTCTGTATGAAGTATCTTTGCTCTTTTACAAACAATAGAATTTAATTTATTAATATAATCTGCAATATTTATAATATCATCTTCACTTAATTTTGCTATTTCTTGAGCATTATTAATATCTTCAATTAATAAACCATTTCCATCATAAATAAATTGATAAGTTCCATCTGTTACATATAATTTAATAACTTTTCCTGCTTTATTCATTTTAATAATATAATCTATTTCAGTTCTTCCAGATAAATCTAATGATTTACCACTACATGAATCACATCTTGAGTATATTTGTTCATTAGTATCAAACATTGAATCACTCATCCATTGATTTTGAGCTGTTTTATATATTTGTTTACACTCTGTTAAAAATGAATTCTTTTTTGCTTCTTTAAACATTTCCATTGTATTTGGAAGAGCAATTAATACTAATATTGCTAATATTGCTATTACTGCAAGTAGTTCTACTAATGTAAATCCTTTATTACTTTTCATATACTTCACCTATTGTAATTATAACACAAAATAAAAAAAAGACCATATTATTTGATCTTTTTTACTTTGCTTCATACCAATCTTTTCCATAGGATATACCTACTTTTAATGGAACAGATAATTTATATATATTTTCCATAGTATCTTTAACTAATTCTTGTACTTGATCAAGTTCACTATTTGGTGTATCAAATATTAATTCATCATGTACTTGAAGAATCATCTTTGTTTTAAGATTCTTTTCTTTTAATAATTTATCTATTTTTATCATTGCAAGTTTTAATATATCAGCTGCACTACCTTGAATTGGCGTATTAAGTGCCATTCTATCTCCCATTGAACGAATCATATAATTTGTATTTTTAATTTCATCTATTTCACGTTTTCTATTAAATATAGTTCTAACATATCCAAGTTCACGTGTTTTAGCAATAATATTTTTCATATAATCATTTACTTCAGGATATAAATTTAAATACTTTTCTATATATTGTTTTCCTTCATAAGCACTAATATCTAAGTTCTCAGAAAGTCCATATCCACTAATTCCATATACTATTCCAAATATAACTGCTTTTGCTGTTCTTCTTTGATTAGAAGTAACATTTTCTTGTGGAATATTAAATATATCACTAGCAACATGTGTATGTATATCTTCTCCATTAATAAAAGCATCTTGTAAACTTTTAGCATTACTTATATGAGCAAGTATTCTAAGTTCTATTTGAGAGTAATCACTAGATAGTAAAACACTATCTTCACTTGCTACAAAAGCTTTTCTTATTTTTTTACCTTCTTCACTTCTTACTGGTATATTTTGAAGATTAGGTTCAATTGAAGAAAGTCTTCCTGTTCTAGTACCTGTTTGTAAATATATTGTATGAATACGACCATCTTCAAATATATAATCATTAAATGTATTTAAATATGTTGTATATAATTTACTTAAATTTCTATATTCTAATAATTCATTAATAATTGGATGATAATCTATAAATTTAATTAAAACATCATGAGCAGTACTAGTAGCATTTTTTCCTCTTCCCTTAGGTAAACCTAATTTATCATATAAAATATATGCTAATTGTTTTGGACTTGAAATATTAAAAGATTCACCAGCCATATTATAAATTGTAGTTTCTTTTAAATCTAATTTTACTTTTATATCTTCTTTTAAATCATCAATTACATTACTTTTAACATTTACTCCATTAATTTCCATACCTGATAAAACACTAATTAAAGGGTGTTCAATATCATAATATAATTTATCAAGTTCTTCACTTTTTAACTTATCATTAAATTCTTGATATGTATCATATAAAAATTTAGCTTTTGAAACAATAGTGTTTATAACTTCTTCTTCACTTAAAGTACTTTTTTTACTTACAATATTTGTATAATATGGAATATTAATTCCAAAAGTACTAGATAAATATGCAAGATCATCTTTAACATTATAATTAAGTAAATATGCCGCTATTAAAGTATCAAATTTACTATCTGTTTTAATACCTAATTTATTTAATGAAACAATATTCTTTTTTAAATCATAAGTAACTAACACGTCACTAAACAATTCTCTATTTAACATTAAACTAGCTTTATCAAAATAATAAGATTTATTTCCATCATATATAGAAGCACCAATGATATCAGCTTTATGATAATTAATATCATTTAGTTCAAGATAAAAACTATATTCACCTTTTATATCAATTTTTCCCTTTACTATTTCATAAGCATTATTTATATTTACTTTTACTTCTGGTAAATTTTTTAAAAATGAATTAAATTCTAATTCTTTATATTTATCTGTTAAAACTTTAATATTTGGTCCACTATATTTTATTGAATCAAATGTATAATCAAAATCAATATTTTTATATATAGTTGCTATTTTATAAGAAAAATATGCATTTTCTTTATCATTAACTAGTTTTTCTTTAGTTTTTCCACTAATTTCATCTATATGAGCATATACTCCATCTAAAGAACCATATTTTTGAAGTAATGATAAAGCAGTCTTTTCACCTATTCCTTTTACACCAGGTATATTATCAGATGCATCCCCCATTAAACTTTTTATATCTATCATTTTAATTGGCTCTAAGCCATAAGTATCATAGAATGTTTTTTCATTCATCATGATGTAATCTTTTTGTTTTAGAAGTTTTACATCTACTTCCTTACTAATTAATTGAAGTAAATCTTTATCACTACTAATAATTGTTGCATTATATTCTTCATCCTCATCAACCATACGAGCAAATGTTCCAATTATATCATCTGCTTCATAATTATCTATTTCTATATATTTACATCCAAGAGCGTCACATATTTCTTTAGCAACAGGAAATTGACATTTTAAATCATCAGGAGTTTCTATTCTTCCATCTTTATATTCTTTATATAAATCTTTTCGAAAATTATGTCCTTTATCAAAAGCTACCATCATATATTCTGGTTTTTCTTCATTTATTATTTTATTTAACATATTAACAAAGCCAAATAATGCATTTGTTGGAAATCCTTTTGAATTTTTCATTAAATTTCCAGTATATGCAGTAGCGTAATAACTTCTAAATAATAAATTATTTCCATCTATCAATATTACTCTTTTTTTCATATGCTCACCTACTTCTTATTATATAACATATTATTTTTTTTATAAAGAAAAAGCTAAATTAATTAGCTTTCATTAAATAACAATTTAATTTTTTCAAGATTAAGATTAGAAGAATCAAATTCATTTATTAAATCATTTTCATTTAATTCTGAAATTTTAATTCCATTTAAATCTTTCTTTTTTAAAGTATTTGTTCCATCCCATACTAGCATCTCTATGATATTACCACTTCTAGTAATTTTAACATAATAATATATTTGTTTTCTTCCACTAAGAGGAACAATATTTTCATCTCCTTCTAATCTATAAAAAACAATTGTATTACTTTCTTCTATAGATTGTTTCATATAACTTACATCGGCACTATTAAATATTGATTTTACTTCAATTAAGAAAGCCTCTTTTTTACTTTGATTAAATATACTTACTATATTTGGTAAAACGACAATTATTAATATTGCAAGAATTGCAATAACAGCAAGTAATTCAACTAATGTAAAACCTTTTCTATTCATTTTAAATATCCTTTCTTATATAGGTAAATTAATCATATTATAAATTATTAATTGATATGTATTATCTCTTTTTTCAACATTAGCAATTATTTTATATACATTATTTCTTTCTATTTCACCTATCTTTTTATATGCATCACTAAATATAATACCTTCTATTTTTTCATATTCATCGCTTAGTGTAACAAAAGACATTTTTTCATTATTCTTTGTTTTTATAGTTTTAATATTTTCAACAAATAATATAGTTGTAATTGTTTTATCAAAATACTTCTTATAATCTTTAAGTGTTATTAGAGAAGTCCTATCATACTTAGTAACAGGATGAAATGATAAATAAAATCCATAATTATTGATTTCATTTTCAATTAATTCTTTTGTATTGTAATCACTAATATTCTCAAATACTGGTTTTTCTTCAATTATAGTATTTAAATTCTTACAAAGAGTTACATAATTTATTATTTCATCAATATTACTAACATATTGCTTTTTATTAATATTAAATTCATCAAAAGCTCCACATTCTATTAAAGCAATAACTACTTTTTTATTTATACTTTTACCATAACATCTAATCATAAAGTCATAAAATGAGGTAAACTCACCATTTTGTCGAACTTTTTCTATTTCTTCACAAACATTAAGAGCTATTGATTTAATAATTCTAAATGGAAATACTAGTTTTTTATTATGAATTTCAAAATGATATTTTGATTTATTAATACTAATATTTTCAAAATCAATACCAAGTATTCTTGCTTCATCTATATATTCCTTTACTTTATCACTTTGTGAAGTCATATTAAGTAAATTTCTCATAAAATATAATGTATAATTAACTTTTAAATATGCCATTTGAAAAGCAACAAGTGAATAAACTACTGAGTGTGATTTATTAAATCCATATGAAGAAAACTTAATAATTAAATCAAATAATTCATGAGCTACACTTGAAGTATAACCTTTATTTATTACACCACTAATGAATTTTTCTTTTTCACCTTCAATAACATCAAATTTCTTCTTTGACATAGCCCTTCTAATAACATCACTTTCAGAATAAGTAAATCCACCAATACTTCTTAATATCTCAAGTACTTGTTCTTGATAAATGATTATTCCATATGTACTTTTTAAAATGGGTTCTAATTCTTTAACAAGATATGTTATTTTTTTCTTCCCTTTTTTTCTAGCAATATATTCAGGAATCATTTCTCTAGGCCCTGGTCTATATAATGCTATTGAATCAACAAGTGTATTAAAACTATCTACTTCTAAAGACTTAAGAAAGCTTTTCATACCACTACTTTCAAATTGAAAAACACCAGTAGTATAAGCATTTTTAAATAAATTAAGAGTTTTTTTATCATTTAGATCAATATTATTAATATCAATTTTTTCTCCATTATTATTAATATCCTCTATTATATTTGATATTGTATTTAGATTTTTAATTGATAAAAAATCCATTTTTAAAAGACCTAAACTCTCAATATAATTCATACTATATCCTGTTAAAATAACACCATTACTTTTATAAAGTGGCATTATAGTATCAAGTTCAATATCACTTATTACTACACCAGCAGCATGAATAGAAGTATTCTTTTTTAAACCACAAAGAACAGAAGATATTTTAATCATATTTTTAATATCACTATTTCTATTTATTAAAGACATAAATTCTTTATTATTCTTAAGTTCATCAAAATTCTTTTCATCTTTTATAGTTTTAGTTATCTTATCAACAATAACTCCATCTAACTTTATTACTTTTGATAAATCACGAATTATCTGTTTTGGAGCCATAGTATTAAATGAAATGATTCTTGCAGTATTCTTTTTACCATATTTATCTGTAACATATTCTATTACTTCTTCTCTTTTCATGTTATCAAAATCTATATCAATATCAGGCATAGTAATTCTATCAGGATTTAAGAATCGCTCAAATATTAAATCATATTTTAATGGATCAACATTAATGATTCCAAGTGAATAATTAACTAAACTAGCAGCTCCACTACCTCTTCCAGGACCAACTAATATATTATGTTTTTTTGCAAATAATACAAAATCATATACTATTAAAAAGTAATCTACAAAATTCATTTTTTCAATTACACTAAGTTCATACATTAATCTACTTTTGTATACTTCACTAACATTACCATTAAGTCTTTTTTCTAGTCCTTTTTTTGCTAAAGCACGTAAGAACTCAGTAGAATTCTCTCTATATACTGGTATATGATAATGACTTTTCTTTAGTTCAATATTTATTAAATCTG
>JAEEGL011489792.1_pt1 | contig 27032 bp, 19 predicted proteins | sample 9134231 | NCBI WGS metagenome assembly JAEEGL01 (sample SAMN16246548, study PRJNA631951) | gut metagenome | biome: gut microbiome; feature: rumen; material: fiber-attached | host: Bos | place: Iran: Karaj | collected 2018-10 | reverse complement strand
TATACTTAATACCACTCTTCTTGAAACGGCAATACTTCTTCTTCTTGACGTCAACAGTAGGCGGGGTCAAATAACGAATTTCTGTCTGTGCCATTGCTTAGTCCTCTTTTTTAGCTTGTTTGTTTCTTCTCTTTTCAGCATATTCTGCTGCATACTTCTCGTTCTTGACGGTCAGGTAACGGAGCACTCGCTCGTCGCGGCGATAGTTGACCTCGAGTTTACTGATGAGTGTGGGCTCAGCCTTGAACTCGACCATCGCATAGAATCCCGTTGACTTCTTGTCAATGGGGTAGGCGAGCTTCTTCAGGCCCCACAGTTCTTCGTTCAGGATCTCGGCACCGCCATCGGTGAGGAGCTTCTTGAACTTAGCGACCGCTTCCTTCATCTGATCTTCAGACAAAACGGGAGTTAAAATGAAAACGGTTTCGTACTGATTCATAATAAGTTAAATAGTTAATAATGGTTGTTTTTGCAAAAATGCTCGGCAAAGGTAGTGCTTTTCTGCCATTTGACCAAGTTTTCCCCTTAGTTTTTCGTAAAAATATAGGTGTGCAGTGGAAAAATAGGGTGGTACCGTTATTTTTTTCGTAAAACGCTTTAATCATTCATTTTTTTTAGCTTATTTTGTGCGGTCAAACTTTGTGTGCGACCTGTTTCAGCGTATAAAACGAACAAAAAATATCAAAAATCATGAAGAATTTCTATGGAATTATGACTGCCATCGCTGGCGCCTTCCTGTTGATCCTGAGCTATTTTACCGGCTTGGTGGATTACAACGCAGTCCAGTTCTTAGGTATCCTGTTGGTAATTGCAGGCATCGGCTTGCACATTTACTTCAACTACAAGAAACCTAAGTACGTTTAACCTACCCTGTACAAGAAAGGGGCGCTCGATAGGGCGCCCCTTTTCTTTTTGCCGGTCTTTTATTCTTCGCTCATCTGTGCAATGAGGCGGTAGCCTTTGCCGTGAACGTTGTTGATTTCGATGTCGGGATCGTCCTTCAGGTGCTTGCGCAGTTTGGTGATATAGACGTCCATGGAGCGGGCATTGAAGTAGTTGTCGTCGATCCAGATGGTCTTGAGGGCTAATTCGCGCTGCAGCACGTCGTTAGCGTGGGCGCAGAGCAGGATGAGGAGCTCGCTCTCCTTTGTGGTGAGCTTCGTCTGGCGACCGTCGATGCTGAGGATCTGACGTTTGGTGTCGAATATGAATTTGCCGATGCGATAGACGGCCACACTCTTCTGCTGCTTGCCGTGAACGCGGCGGAGGATGGCCTCCATGCGCAGCACCAGCTCCTCCATGGAGAAGGGCTTGGTGATGTAGTCGTCGGCGCCAATCTTGAACCCTTCGAAGATGTCTTCCTTCAGGTTCTTGGCTGTCAGGAAGATAATGGGCACGTCTGCGTTCACCTGACGGATTTCCTGAGCCAAGGCGAAACCGTCCATTTTGGGCATCATCACGTCGAGGACGCACATGTTATAGGGGTTCTTCAGGAATGCTTTGTACCCGGCTTCTCCATCGGGGCAGAGGTCTGCATCGTAGCCCTTGGCCTGCAGGTATTCGCGGAGCAACATGCCGAGGCTCTCGTCGTCCTCGCACAGTAGGATTTTCAGTTTTGAATCGTCTTGTGGCATAGTTTTTATTGTTTAAAGTTTAAAAAGTTTATTATTATAGGGTTTATAGGGCTAATGGGGCTAATAGGGCTAATAGGGCTAATGGGGCGTATAGGGCTTATAGGCCTTAATCGATCAGGGGTAGGGTGATGATGAATTTGGTGCCGCGTCCGGGTTCGCTCTCGGCTTTGATGGTTCCGTGCATGAGGTCAACCATGGTCTTCACGTAGGCCAGTCCGAGGCCGAAGCCTTTCACGTCGTGCTTGTTGCCGGTGTGAACACGGTAGAAGCGGTCGAAGATGCGGCGGAGGTCGTCGTGGCGAATACCGATGCCGTTGTCCTGCACGGTGATGATGAGATTCTTGCCTTGCGTAGCAGTGGTAACACTGAGCTGCAGGGGGGCATCTTCGCGGCGGTATTTCACGGCGTTGTCCATCAGGTTGAAGATGACATTGGTAAAATGCATCTCATCGACATAGATAGCTGCATCCTCAGCGTCGAGTTGGGCGGTGAGCTCACCGCCGTTTTGCTTCACTTTGAGCTGGAAGGTTTTGACCACATCGTCGATGATGGCGTTCGCGTCTATCTCCTTCTCGTTGAAGCGTATGTTATTGCGCTCGTAGAGAGACATTTGCAGCACCTTTTCCACCTGGAAGCGCAAGCGCTTGGTCTCGTTGACAATGACATTGGAGAGGTTGTCAATCAGGCTTTCGCTCTTGGTTATGCTCTTGTCGCCCAGCATCTGTGCAGCCAGGGAGATACTGGAGATGGGCGTCTTGAACTCGTGCGTCATGTTATTGATGAAGTCGTTCTTCATCTCGGTGTCACGCTTTTGTCGCACGATGAGCCACACGGTGAAGCAGAAGGTCACGAACAACACGATGGTGAAGATGAGCACGGGAATCATCATCTCTGCCGAACTGGAGATATACTTGTCCATATCCGGGAAATGAATGCGCATGACACCCATTTTCTGCGAGGGATCGTTGCGGAAGAGGGTTTGCGTGTAGGAGTATTCGGAACCCTCGTCGGTGTAGTCGGCACAGCGGAACACCTCGTCGCCGTTGGAGTCATAGACAGTGATGTGATAGGCCAGATTGATGCCGGCAGCTTCCAGTTCGGTGTGCAGGTTGGAGTCGAGGATGCGGAAATCCACGCGGTCGCGGAAATCCTGTTCGCTGGCATTATACAAGATGGTGTAGATGACTTCGTCGAGCACGCCTTTCTGATAGAGGTACGCGTTCTTGACGAATTCCTGGAACCGTTGGTTGGCAGCGTCGAGCGAGCCGACAGGCCTGAGCGTCAGCGCCTTGGGCATCTGTGAGGGGTGCTTGATCTGTGTCTGAATCTTAAAGGGCGTAACGGTGTCGCCCAGTTCCAGTGTGGTCTGAATGTTCTGACGCTGGCGGGGAAGCTTCCCGGCCTCGTAGTCCGATGACTTGGCGATAGTCTCCAGATAGCGGAACGTCTCGTTGCGTTCCATGTCGCGACTGGTCTGGTCAAGAGCCCGGAAGACAATCTCGTCGAACTGCTCCTTGCGCATTCTCACCATAGCATCAACGATTCGCGCCTGCAGGAACAGCAGACCGAAAAACGAGATGCCTATGATCAGGCTGATGATGGTGATGGTTGTGCGCTTCATTGTGTTGGTTCTTGACCTTTCGCGCTGCAAAGATACGTCAGAAGCCTTTACGTTCCAAATAAAAGGTGTGATAGAAAACCGCTATTTTAACATTCTTAATGGAATTTGAAGAGAAAAGTTATCAAATATGATATTATCAAGGATTTTTCTTTGTCGTTATGAAATAAATCTCTATCTTTGTCCCCGAACAACTAACCAACCTGAATAGAAGATATGAAAACAATGTTCTCCACCCTGCTGTTCTTGCTCACCAGCATGACCTGCGCAGCACAGGACGCAACCGCTTCCCCGCAAATCCTGTTTCAAAACTACGACAGTTATCAGGTCCCCTACCGCATCCCTGCCATCCTGACGAACAGGAAGGGCAACCTCATTGCCATCGCTGACCGCCGCTATTGCGGTTTCGACATCGGCTTCGGCAAAATCGACATGGTGGCTCGTATCAGCAAGGACAACGGTCGCACGTGGGCTGCCGACAAGGTTATCCAGAAAGGCTCTGGCGTCAACGGCGCCAATGACTGCGGCTACGGCGATGCCGCCGTTGTGGCTGACCGCACCAGCGACTTAATCCTCTGTATGTCTGTCACCGGCTGCACACCTTTTTTTAAAGGCACACGCGAGAACCCTAACCGCATCGCCCGCTGGTACAGCGACGACGGCAAGTCGTGGACCAAGGCCAAGGATGTGACCGATGCTTTCTACACGATGCTACCTAACACACGCACTATGTTCATCGGTTCCGGACGAATCATGCAAAGCCGTGTGGTGAAGAAGAACAAATTCTACCGCCTCTACTGCTCTGTGCTGACCCGTACGCAAATGGGCGAGAAGGATGTGGCCTGCAACTACGTCATCTACAGCGATGATTTCGGACTGACGTGGGCTGTGCTGGGCGGAACGACGCTCGACGGCAATGACAGTCCTTGCATTGACGGCGATGAGCCCAAGACCGAGGAATTGCCCAACGGCGATGTGGTCCTCTCATCCCGTAAGTGGTACGGTCGCTTCTTCAACATCTTCCACTTCAACGACATCCATAACGACCAGGAAGCTGGCAGTTGGGGAACCTGCGTAGCCAGCCACGAGGTGGAAGGCGGCATCAAGGTTGATGCCAACTCCTGCAACGGCGAGATCATGCTGGTGGATGCTGTGGAAGCTGCCACCAAGCGCCCTGTGAAGCTGATGCTTCAGTCGCTGCCTTTCGGTGAGAAGCGTTGCGACGTAGGCTTCTGGTACAAGGAAATCGTTCCCAACGGGGTGTATTCGCCAAAAGCTTTTGCATACAACTGGACGCGTGGCCTGCAAGTGTCGAAGACCACCTCTGCCTATTCCACGATGACGCTGCAGGCAGACGGCCGCATCGGTTTCTTCTACGAGGAGAACGAACGCGACAACGGCTACGACCTGGTCTATCTGCCGCTGACTATTGCACAGATTACCAACGGCCAGTTTGAGTAATCAAACATATAAGGGGGCTGTGTCGCTTGACACAGCCCCTTTTTCTTTTTTTACAGCGAATTATACGAATTTGACGAATTTTCTGAATGTATAATTAATTCGTATAATTCGTGCAATTCGTTGTGAGATAAAGCCAGATTATGCAGTGGCCAGTTCGACGAACTTGTCGATGGCAGCGTTGAGGCCGTCAGGGTTCTTGCCGCCGGCGGTAGCGAAGTGAGGCTGGCCACCGCCGCCGCCCTGCATGAGCTTGGCAGCTTCGCGGATGCACTGGCCTACGTTCACGCCGTGTTCCTTGACAAGGGCATCTGAGGCTGCGCAGGTGAGCAGGGGCTTGCCATCGTTGACGGAACCGATGCAGACAAGGGCGTTCTCCACTTCGGCACGAAGCTGGAAGGCGATGTCCTTGACGGCCTCGGCGGGCAGAAGGGTCTTGCCGCTGAGGATGCAGATACCGTTCTGCTCCTTGGCGTTCTTCAACAATTCAGCCTTGTAGCCTTGTGCCTTCTCGTGGATAAACTCCTCGGCCTGCTTTTTCATGCCGGCGTTCTCGTTGATGAGGCGCTCGATGGCACCCTTGACGTCGGGAACTCCGTTGAATAGCTGGCGCAGAGCCTCCATGCCGTCCTGCAACTGGTAGAGGACTTCCTCGACCTGAGCACCTGTGATGGCTTCGATACGGCGGATGCCGGCTGCTACACTGCTCTCGCTGACAATCTTGAACATCCCGATCTGTCCGGTGGCTTTCACGTGGCAGCCGCCGCAGAATTCCACGCTCTGATCAAACTGAACGACGCGGACACGGTCGCCATATTTCTCGCCGAAGAGGGCGATGGCGCCGAGCTCCTTAGCTTCCTCAATGGGTACGTTGCGGTGGTCCTGAATGGGGATATTCTGGCGGATTCGTTCGTTGACAATGCGTTCCACCTGACGCAGCTCTTCGGCCGTCACTTTCTGGAAGTGGCTGAAGTCAAAGCGCAGGCCTTCGGGTGCCACAAGAGAACCCTTCTGTTCCACATGAGAGCCAAGAACTTCGCGAAGGGCTTGGTCAAGCAGGTGAGTAGCACTGTGGTTGGCCTCGCTGGCATGACGGCGGTCTGTATCTACGCAAGCCATGAACGGAGCATCCGGGTGTTCAGGCAGCTTCTTGGCGATGTGGACGGTGAGACCGTTCTCGCTCTTGGTATCGATGATGTCGATAGTCTCGAACTCGCTGACGATGACACCGCGGTCGCCCACTTGTCCGCCCATTTCGGCATAGAAAGGAGTCTTGTCCAGCACGAGTTGATAATAGGTCTGCTTCTTCTGCACGATGCGGCGATAGCGCAGGATGCGGCACTCGTACTCGGTGTAGTCGTAGCCGACAAACTCAGTGGAGAGTTGAGCACTTGATGTTGAGAGCTCTACCCAGTCGTCGGTTTCAACCGAGGCGGCATTGCGGGCGCGCTCCTTCTGTTTTTGCATCTCGGCGTTGAAGCCTGCCTCATCTACGTTGAGGCCGTTCTCACGGCAGATGAGTTCCGTGAGGTCGAGGGGAAAACCATAAGTGTCGAAAAGCGTGAAGGCCTCGGTACCGCTGATTACGGTCTTGCCGGCAGCCTTTGTGTCGGTCATGACGCGGTCGAGGAGCTTGATACCAGTTTCCAGCGTACGCAGGAAGCTTTCTTCTTCCTCCTTCATTACCTTGTCGATGAGTTCGCGCTGAGCCACGAGTTCGGGATAAGCTTCTCCCATCTGCTCGGTGAGCGTAGGCAGGAGCAGGTGCATGAAGGGGCGCTTCTGGCCTAAGAACGTGTAGGCATAACGCACCGCACGGCGCAGAATACGACGGATAACATAACCGGCCTTGGCATTGGAGGGCAGCTGCCCATCGGCAATCGAGAAGGCCACGGCACGGATGTGGTCGGCGATGACGCGCATTGCAATATCAACCTCTTCGGTCTCGCCATACTTCTTGCCTGAGAGTTGCTCGATGGCGCGAATTGTGGGTTGGAACACGTCGGTGTCGTAGTTGCTGTGCTTACCTTGCAGGGCGCGGACAAGTCGCTCGAAGCCCATGCCTGTGTCAATGACGTTCATGCCCAGCGGCACGAGTTTGCCATCGGCTTTGCGCTCGAATTGCATGAACACGATGTTCCAGATCTCAATCACCTGTGGGTCGTCCTTGTTCACGAGCTCGCGGCCGGGTACCTTGGCCTTTTCCTCGGGTGTGCGGCTGTCGAGGTGAATCTCAGAGCAGGGACCGCAGGGACCCGTATCGCCCATTTCCCAGAAGTTGTCGTGCTTGTTGCCGTTGATGATGTGGTCGGCAGCAACGTGCTTAGCCCAATAGCCGGCAGCTTCGTCGTCGCGGGGGATGTTCTCTTCGGGAGAGCCCTCGAAGACTGTGACGTATAAGTCCTTGGGGTCGAGGCCGATGACATCGACCAGATACTCCCATGCCATGTCGATAGCGCCCTCCTTGAAGTAGTCGCCAAACGACCAGTTGCCGAGCATCTCGAACATCGTGTGGTGATAAGTGTCGTGCCCTACCTCCTCGAGGTCGTTGTGTTTGCCGCTGACGCGGAGGCACTTCTGAGAGTCGGCGCGACGGCGCGGTTCGGGATCCTTCGTGCCAAGGATGATATCTTTCCACTGGTTCATTCCAGCGTTGGTGAACATGAGGGTGGGGTCGTCCTTGACGACCATAGGAGCGGAAGGTACGATTGTGTGACCTTTCTGGGCAAAGAACTGCTTGAAGCTCTCGCGAATTTCGTTAGCTGTGCGCATTAATATTTACGATTTGACGATTGTCTGTTTACAAATTTGGCCGCAAAGGTACGAAAAAAAGTTCACGCGCGCGCGATTCCTTAATAAAAATATATCCTGAAGCCGTGAAAATCATGCCGAAGAGAGGTCTATGAAGAAAAAAGCAGACGAAAAGCTTCGTTTATGGTGAGTTTTTTGTACCTTTGCAGGCAGAAACCAACAAAGTCACTCATTATGGCGCTGAATACTAATAAGGACTTAAAGCAATATTACTCCATCGCTGAGGTCAGCGAGATGTTCAACTTGCCCGCTTCGCTGCTACGCTATTGGGAAAAGGAATTTCCTACGATTAAGCCTAAGAAGAGCGGCAATAATGTGCGCATGTACACCAAGGATGACATCGAGGAGATACGCCTTGTGAACGACTTGGTCAAGGGACGCAACATGAAGCTGGCAGCAGCGCGTGAACTGATTCAGCGCAACCGCGCGGGTGCCCGCAACAGCAACGATTTGTTGGCTCGTATGCAGAATGTGCGTGACCAACTGGTGGCTATCAAAAAAGAGTTGGATAGCCTGGTGTAAGCGTTAGGATATACGCGTCACCTCCTCGATTCCGTCGATTTTCTTAATGTTCTTGATGATGATGTCGGCATCCTCTGTGTCGTGGACACTGAGTTCGATGTCGCCTTGGAAGATTCCGTCCTCGGTGTCGATGGTCAGACGATGAACGTTGACATTGAACTGCTGGGTGATGACATCGGTGAGGCTCCGCAGGATGCCAACCCGGTCAATACCCTCAATGTGGATCGTTACAGAGAAATCCAGCAACTTGTGTGTGTCCCAGCTGGCGGCAAGGATGTGGTTGCCATCGACGCTTTTCATCTGATCGGCAATGGAGCACTTGCGCTTGTGGATGATGACACGGTTCTGGCTGTCGATATACCCCAGTACCTTGTCGCCGGGAATCGGGCGACAATGCGGGCACATGGTGAAGCGGGAGATATTCTCCTCGTTCAGGATGATCGGTTTCTTGCGATCGATGACGAGGTCGGTGGTAGCAGGCCCTGCGGGAGTTCCGGCTGTGGATGTCTTAGATCTCAGGAACGGAACAAAGCGCTTCCAACCGTTCCCCTGACGCAGTGGTGCGCCTTCGGCCAAACGCTGAAGGGCATCGATATCGTTGTCTGACAGGGAAATCTGTCCTGTCCCTATGGCTGCCAGCAAATCCTCGCGGGAATCCTGACGATGAATCTGACACAAGCGGTCTATCAGAACGCTGGTCTGTTCCATATCGTGATCTGCACACCATTGCTCCAGCACTTCCTCGCCCTGCTTCTGTTGTTCGCGTTGCTGGCGACGGACGATGGCCTCAATCTTGTTACGGGCTTTGGCGGTGGTCACAAAATTCAGCCATTCAGGTTGCACGCGGGCTGAGTTCGACGTGAGAATCTCAACCTGATCACCGCTATTGAGCAGATGGCTGATAGGCACCAGCTGGTGGTTCACTTTGGCGCCTATACAATGAGTGCCGAGGAACGTATGGATGGAGAATGCGAAGTCGAGGGCCGTACAACCCGAGGGCATCGTGCGGAATTCTCCCTTGGGCGTAATGACCAGGATCTCCTGCGAATAGAGGTTCAACTTGATTGTGGAGAGGAAGTCCATGGCCGAAGGCTGTGGGTCATCCAGCAATTCCTTGATGGTAGCAAGCCATTTCTCTAGTTCGCGTTCGCTGGCAGAGGTGTCCTTCTCGCCCTCTTTATATTTCCAGTGGGCGGCAAACCCACGCTCTGCCATATCATCCATTCGCTGCGAGCGAATTTGTACTTCTACCCATCGCCCGTTCTCTGGATTCATCAACGTTGTATGCAAGGCTTGGTAGCCATTGGACTTGGGGTTCGAAAGCCAGTCGCGGAAGCGTTCAGGATGCGCTTTGTAGATAGCTGTGCAGGTGGCGTAAATCTGGAGGCAGTCAATGACCTCGGAATCCGCGCCACGAGGTTCAAAGACAATCCTGACGGCCATGAGGTCATAGATTTCGTCAAAGGCGACGTGCTTGTTTTGCATTTTTGACCAAACACTATAGGGCCGTTTGATGCGGGATTTAACATCGTATTTGAATCCCATTCTGTCAAGCTCCTTGCGAATAGGCTGGATGAAATTGTCGAAAGATTTTTCGAGCTCAGGACGAATGGCTTCCAGCTGTGCGCTGATCTGGTCGTGTGCTTCAGGTTGCTCATACTGGAAACTCAAGTCTTCGAGTTCCTCTTTGATGACATTCAACCCCAGACGATGTGCCAGAGGAGCGTAGATGTATAGCGTTTCACCTGCAATCTTGTACTGTTTGTGTGTGGGCTGAGAACCCAGTGTCCTCATATTGTGGAGGCGGTCGCTAATCTTGATGAGGATGACGCGGATGTCATCGCTCATGGTCAGCAGCAACTTGCGGAACGACTCGGCTTGCGCTGAAGCCTTGTCGCCAAAGATTCCACCGGAGATTTTGGTCAGGCCATCAACAATCTGTGCCACCTTGGGCCCGAAAATGTTGGCGATGTCTTCGACCGTATAATCTGTGTCTTCTACCACATCGTGCAACAGGGCTGCACAGATACTCGTAGAGCCTAAGCCGATTTCGCCGCAGGCAATTTGAGCCACAGCCAACGGGTGCATGATATAGGGCTCGCCGGAAAGGCGGCGTACTCCCTTGTGCGCCTGTTTGGCAAAGTTGAAGGCTGTTTGGATAATGTCAACCTTCTTGCGGTGTGGAGAGGCCAGATAAGTGTCAATCAAATGCTGGTAGGCAGCATTCACCATCTCATCGTCGGAAATGACTTCCTTCTGCAAATCTTTGTCCATACTCCTTGATATTTAATGACACATTAAACAATACGATGTCCGTTCACTTAACGCGTAGCTTTTGCCCGGCTTTGACGTTGTTCCCGCGAATGCCGTTCAGTTTCCGCAGACGAGCTACGGTGGTTCCGTTGCGACGAGCTATAGCACCAAGGCTATCGCCCTTCCGGACCGTCACCGTACGTGCTCCGCGTCCACGAGCCCTGCGCGAGTTGCGACTGGATAGCTGCTCTTGTGTAACCTCCACTTCGCGGCGGTTCGTCAGCAACTCCGTGGCCCGATAGTTATAGACGCTGTCTCCGAGTTCCACAAAACTGTTCATGGCTGCTGAAGGCAGGCGCAGCGTGCATGGGCGGCTTTCGCCGGGAACCAGCGATGTGCGGTATTGGGGGTTCAACGCTCTCAACTCTTCGATGCTTACATCGCACAGTGCCACAACCTGTTCCATGTGTAGATTGCGATTCACGGTGATGGTATCGGTGCCAGCCGGTAAGGCTGTGCCTGCGGGGCAGATGTTATGGTCGCAATAATACGTCATAGCATAGTTGGCGGCAATGAAGGCCGGCACGTAGCCACGCGTTTCTGCGGGTAGGCAGGGGTAGATCTTCCAGTAGTCGCGTTCGCCTCCGGCACGGCTGATGGCTTTTCGTACGTTGTTGGGGCCGCAGTTGTAGGAGGCTATAACCAACGTCCAGTCGCCGAAAATGTCGTACAAATCCTTGAGGTAATGGGCAGCAGCATAGCTGGCTTTTATCGGGTCGCGCCGTTCGTCGATGAGGCTGTTGACTTCCAGTCCGTATTGCTTGCCTGTGGTGATGATGAACTGCCAAAGGCCTACGGCACCGGCACGACTGGTGGCTGTTGGGTTCAAGGCGGATTCAATCACAGGAAGATATTTCAGTTCCAAGGGAAGCTGGTAGGCCTCCAACGCTTCCTCAAAGATTGGCATATAGAAATTACTGGCACCCAGAAACAGACTCACCGAGCGGCGTAGGCGCCCTGTGTATTGGTCGATGAACTTGCGTACAACCTCGTTGTAGGGCATCTCCATAATGGCTGGGATTCGGGCGAGGCGGTGCTTATAAGTCTCTTTGTCGAATTCAGGATTTCCGGCAGTCGGGTCGCAATCGCCAGGAGGGGTCAGATAATTCCTGTTGTGCCACTCCAGCAGGAGACTGTCCAATTCAGCATTCATGCCTTCTGGCAGCATGATATCCTCTGTCTCGCCCAGTTGCTCATCGAAGACTTCCAGTTCGTCGTTGTCCTCGACTTGTGCCTGTAGCGGCAACAGGGGTACTGCGGCCAGAAAGAAGGCAAGGATGATGTGTAGTATATTTCGATTCATTTCTGAAGTTTTCTATAGCCAAGAACGGTTGGATGTGCCGCGCTCAGAAGCTGAGGCGGACAGCCATGCCTAACCCTTGTTCGGGTTGCACGGACATCTGCTGGTGTGTGTGACCTTCACTTCGGGTTGTGATGACCGCTGGCATCACACGCAACGATAGGTCTTCACTGATGTCGAAGCTGGAGAGCTCTGCATCCACATAAGCGTCAATGGCCGCTATGGCATAGACGGCAAAGAACGCAAAGATGCTCATGTCGCGATACTTGCGATAGTAGTTCTTTTTGTTCTTGAAGATCTCTTTGAACTGCTCTTCGCGCCCAGATAAATCATAGCCGATAGGAAGCATTTTCTCGTAGCTTTTCGTGTTGGGGTCATTGTCCATAATGTCCAGATAGGCTTGCGAGTAATCCCGCAGCATTTGGTTATTCCACGTCAATGCGTAAGCACAGCCGAGGAATCCGCCAAAGACGATAGGCAGTTTCCAGTATTTCCTGTTATAAATCTGGCCAGCGCCTGGTAGTATCAGAGAAAGCCAAAGAGCACGGATGGGGTCGGGCTTGAAATCCTGGCGGGAAGCCCTTTGCACTGCTCCGACGATTTTGTCTGAAAGCTGAGCCAGCGCTGCAGAATCGACGACGGTCGTATCCGTCTCGAGAATCGCATCTTCGGTCAGGGTGATGATTGTTGTGTCGCGTTGGAGCAAGACGCTGTCGGGCGATAGCTGGAACTCATCATCGTCCTCAATGACGTCCTGAGCGGCCAGCGTAGCACAACTCACCAGCGCAAGAAGCACCAGCAACCATCGGTGATATGACTCTCGTGCGATATTCAATGTTTTAGCTTGTCTAAGAGGGCTACGATGCGTTCCATCTCTTCCTCATTGGCAAAGGGTATGGTGATTTTTCCCTTGCCCTTATCTGAACAGGTAAACTGGACTTTGGTCTTGAAACACTCTGAGAGGCTGTCGCGCAACAGCGCATATTCGCGGGTCAGCTGTGCCTTGCGCGGACGCAGTTTTTGACCGCTAATGCTGACGGTTTCGCCCTCGGCCAGTCGTTTCACCAGTTCCTCAACCTTGCGCACACTCAAGTGATCCCGTTGGATTTCAGAGAAGACCTTCAGCTGTAGCGTGGGGTTGTCCAGCGTGAGGAGCGCACGAGCATGCCCCATATCTATTTCGCGGTTCTGTAGCGCCATCTGTATAGTGGCGGGTAACTTGAGCAATCGCAGATAATTGGTGACGGTAGCGCGCTTCTTACCCACACGCTCCGACAGGCGATCCTGCGTCAGGCCGTATTGCTCCAGAAGATGCTGGTACGCCAGCGCTATCTCCACGGCATTCAAATCCTGGCGTTGGATGTTCTCGATGAGCGCCATTTCCATGACATTCTCATCGTCGGCTGTGCGGATATAGGCTGGGATGGAGGTCAGACCAGCCATCTGTGAGGCCCGCCAACGGCGTTCACCGGCAATAATCTCGTAGGTCCCATCTTCCAACTTGCGCAATGTTACCGGCTGAATGATACCGATTTCCTTGATGCTGTCGGCCAGTTCTTGCAGTGCCTCGTGGTCGAACTCGTGGCGAGGCTGGTTGGGGTTGGGGTGAATGAGCGAGAGCTCGATCTCGCTAATGCTTGAGGAACCTTCGGTGTGCACTTCCTCTGTTTGAATCAGCGCATCCAGGCCTCTGCCTAATGCTGGGTATTTCTTATGTGGAGCCACTTTTTCAGTTAAAAGTTAAAAGTTAAGAGTTAAAAGTTGGGGTTGCTGGTGTCAGGCTTTAGACTTTTCTATAATCTCCTTGGCCAGTTCCAGATGGTTGCGGGCGCCGGCGCTATCGGCATCGTAGAGGATAGCCGGAACGCCGTGTCCGGGAGCTTCTGCCAGTTTGACATTGCGGTTGATGACTGTGTTGAACACCAGTTCTTGAAAATGCCGACGAACATCATCCTTGACTTGGTTGGACAAACGCAGGCGGGAATCGAACATCGTTAGCAGGAAGCCTTCAATGGAGAGTTTCGGGTTGAGTTTCTGCTTGATGATCTTGATGGTGTTCAGCAGTTTGGAGATTCCTTCGAGTGCAAAATACTCGCATTGAACGGGGATAATGACCGAGTCCGCCGCTGTGAGGGCATTCACGGTGATCAAGCCCAACGACGGGGAACAGTCAATGAGGATGAAATCGTAGTCCGACAGCAGGGGGTGCAGGATTTTGGTCATCGCCTTTTCGCGTTGAGGCATATTTAGCATTTCTATTTCTGCACCCACAAGGTCAATGTGACTTGGAATAATATCGAGGTGTGGAATATCGGTTTCGAGGATAGCCTCGTGCACATCCACTTGACTGACCAGACAATCATAGAGACTGCAATCGACCTTCTTGACGTCAACACCCAAACCGCTGGAAGCGTTGGCCTGAGGATCTGCATCCACGAGCAATACACGTTTTTCAAGCGTTGCCAGCGAGGCCGCCAGATTCATAGATGTGGTGGTTTTGCCGACGCCGCCTTTTTGATTTGCCAGAGCAATTATTTTACCCATTTGTCCTTATATATCTATTTAATTCTGCAAAGGTAGGCATTTTTACCCAAATAAGCCGCCCTTTTTCGGATTTTTGTGCATTAAAGTCCGCTTTTCTTGTTCTATCGGCTCTTGGTTATTATCTTTGCAGCGCAAAATCGCGACATAATGGATGATTCTTTTTTCATGCAACAAGCCCTGACGGAAGCCCGTCATGCGGCAGCGATGGGCGAGATTCCCGTCGGCGCAGTTGTCGTATCCGGCGGACAAATCATTGCTCGCGCCCACAATCTTACGGAACGCCTCACAGACGTTACGGCCCATGCTGAGATGCAGGCGATTACCGCTGCCGCTACGGCGCTCGGCGGCAAGTACCTCACCGATTGCACGCTTTATGTGACGGTGGAGCCGTGTGTCATGTGTGCTGGCGCTATTGCCTGGGCGCAACTGGGACGATTGGTCTTTGGCGCTCCCGATGAGAAACGGGGCTATCGGCGCTTTGCTCCTGCGGCGCTACATCCTAAAACAACCGTTGAAATCGGTGTTTTACAAGATGAGTGCGCAGAACTGATGCGCAGTTTCTTTCAAGCGAAAAGATGACGATTACGCAAGGGCTGACACGCGGCGGGTTAGTTCCACGAACTGCTGTACGGAGAGTTGTTCAGGTCGGAGATTGAACAGCGAATCAGCTAAGAAGGCGGAGGCGTCGGCAGTAGGGTAGAGCTCGGTCAGAAGAGGTCGTAAATTGTTGCGAAGCGTCTTGCGCCGTTGGTTGAACGTGCTTTTTACAATCCTTTTGAAAAGCGTCTCATCACAGCCGAGTTGTTGTGTTGTGTTGCGGGTCATTCGGATGACCGCCGAACGTACTTTGGGTGGAGGGTTGAAGACATGGGGTTCCACCGTAAACAAATATTCGGGAGTGTACCATGCTTGAATGAGCACTGAGAGAATACCGTAAGCTTTTGTACCAGGCCGGGCGCAAATGCGATCTGCGACTTCCTTTTGTATCATCCCTGTACAACAGGGAATCAACTCCTTGTTGTCCAGCATCTTGAAGAAGATCTGACTGGAGATATTGTAAGGGTAGTTGCCCGTCAGTACAAAGGGCTGTCCATCGAATGTGCGTTCGAGGTGCATTTTCAGGAAATCATCCTCGATGATGCTGTCCTCCATCTCTGGCCAGGTGCGCCGCAGGTATTCCACCGATTCAAAATCCAGCTCCACAACCTTCAGGCGACGGGGCTTGGGACGTAGGAATTGTGTCATGACTCCCATCCCGGGGCCCACTTCCAGAACCGGGATCTCGGGACAAGCATCCACGGTGTCGGCTATGCGTTGTGCAACACCTAAATCCGTTAAGAAATGTTGACCGAGAAACTTTTTTGGCTTTACAGTGCGCATAGGCGAATACTTTTTTATAACTTTGCGCTGCAAAGATACGCAAAAACATCAAAACAGAGGATTTTTCATCTGAAAAGTTGGTCTTCCATACTGAAAATTATGCTGCCGCTCATGCTGGGCGGGGCTATTTTGTGGTGGATGTACCGTGGATTCAATTGGGCGGCGTTTGAGCACTCCCTCGTCAGCGAGATGGATTGGACTTGGATGTGGCTCTCGTTTCCTTTCGGTATTCTGGCACAGGTGTTCCGTGCGTTGCGCTGGCGGCAGGTCCTTCGTCCGTTGGGGCAGCAGCCCCGGCTGAACACTTGCGTGAATGCCGTGTTCCTTAGCTATGCCAGCTCGCTCGTCATCCCTCGTGTGGGTGAGGTGCTGCGTTGCACTGTCCTCAAGCGCTATGACGGGGTCAGCTTCAGTCAGGGCGTTGGAACAGTTGTCACAGAGCGTATTGTGGATATGGTCATTATTGCCCTGCTCTCGCTGATCGTTTTCTTAACACAAATCCCCGTCTTCATCGATTTCTTTCAACAAACGGGAGTGGGGATCGGCGGTTTCCTCGGACAGTTCACGTTGACGGGATGGTTCGTGACTTTGGGGTGCGGGATTCTCATTATCACCACTGGACTGTATTTGCTTCACCACTATGAACTGATGACTCGTACGCGCTCCATCCTCCATGAGCTGAAAGAGGGCCTGTTGTCTGTCCGTCATCTTGATGGCACAGGGCGCTTCCTCTTCTATAGCCTTGCCATTTGGGGCTGCTACTTCTTGCACTTCTATCTCACATTTTTCTGCCTGAGCAGCACCGCAGGACTCGGCATCAACGTAGCTATGGTGGCTTTCGTGGTTGGGACTTTTGCGGTATTGGTTCCCACACCCAACGGTGCTGGCCCTTGGCATTTTGCTGTCAAGACAGTCCTCATGCTCTATGGCGTCCCTGGCGACGAGGGTGCCCTGTTTGCCCTGATTGTTCACTCTGTGCAGACGCTGTTAGTGGCTTTCCTGGGCATTTATGCCGTGGTAGCATTGGCAGCAACGAAATCCGTGAGCGGTTCCAAACATTAATCATTCATAAACTCTAAACTTTAAACATTAAACTTTCAACTATTAAAAGATAAGCATTATGACTATCCAAGATCTTCAACCCAAAGCCGTGTTCGGCAACTTCTACAAACTGACACAGGTTCCTCGTCCGAGCGGACATCTCGAGAAGATTCAGCAGTTCCTGCTTGACTGGGCCAAGGAACGTGGCATCGAGGCCTACAAGGACGGAGGCGACAATATCGTCATGCGTAAGCCTGCCACGCCAGGCTTTGAAAACCGCAAGCTTTGCACGATGCAGGCTCACATGGACATGGTGCCGCAGAAAACCGATGAAAGTACACATAACTTCGAGACAGATCCTATTGAGACCTGGATTGACGGCGAATGGCTGAAAGCAAAGGGCACGACACTGGGATCCGATGATGGTATCGGTGTGGCCTGCATCATGGCAGTCTTTGAAGATAACAGCCTCCAGCATGGTCCGCTTGAAGCACTCATCACCTCAGATGAAGAGACCTGTATGTGGGGCGTGAACCATTTGGCTGCTGATACGCTGAAGGGCGAAATCCTCCTGAATATCGACCATGAGAGCGAGGGCGAATTCTGCATCGGTTCTGCCGGCGGTATCAACGTGACGGCAACATTAGGCTACAAAGAGGTGGAAATCGACAAGGACGATATTGCCGTGCGCGTGACCATCAGCGGGCTGAAGGGCGGCCACAGCGGACTGGAAATCAATCAGGGCCGTGCCAATGCCAACAAGCTGATGGCACGGTTGATTCGTCAGGCTATTGTGGATGACGATGCGCGTCTGGCTACGTGGAACGGCGGAAATATGCGTAATGCCATTCCCCGTACGGCCGAGGCCGTGCTGACGATTCCTGCTGAGAACGAAATTGACCTGCAGGAGCTGGCGGCTTATTGCCAACAGACCTTCAGCGATGAATTCCGCGGTGTGGAGGAAGGGATTGAGATTACTGTAGAGCGCGTGGCTCTGCCTACGTTGCAGGTGCCTCAGGAGGTTCAGGACAACCTCATCAGCGCCATCCTTGCCTGCCACGACGGCGTCCTTCGCAACATTCCCAGCATTCCTCACGTGGTGGAAACCAGCTCCAATCTGGCTATCATCAAAATCGGAGAAGGCAACGCGGAGGTCCTCATCCTGGCCCGTTCCTCGTGCGACAGCCAGCTGGAGTACGAGCAGGAGATGTTCGAGAGCGTCTTTGGCATGGCTGGCATGAAGGTGGAATACAGCGGACAGTACGGTGCTTGGCAGCCCAACTTCGACTCACCTATTGCCGCTCAGATGGCCGCTCTCTACGAGCGAATGTACCAGAAGCCTGCCAAGGTGGAAGTCGTTCATGCAGGACTGGAGTGCAGCATGATTGGTCAGGTATATCCGAAAATGGACCTCATCTCCTTCGGACCTACGCTCCGCTCACCTCACACCCCCAACGAGCGTTGCAACATCCCAAGCGTTGGCCGCTTCTGGGAGTTCCTGAAGACTCTGTTGGCTGAGATTCCCGAGAAATAAAAAACTTAAAACTGCTGTTTATGAAATCGTTGATTCTTTCTGTTGCTGCCAGTTTTCTGCCCTTCTTGCTCTTTGCCCAGAGCTACGATAAGTTGTGGAAACAAGTGGAAGAGTGCGAGGAAAATGGTAAGCCGAAGTCGGCCTACGACACTGCTGAGAAGATTCTTAAGAAGGCTTCCCGCGACCGCCATATCGGGCAGGCTCTCAGTGCCCGCCTGAAGATGGCAGCCCTCCATCAGGAGTGGTCCCCCGACAGTTTCTTTACCGACATTCAGGAGCTGGAAGCTCTGCGTGCCGCTGAGACTCGTCCCGAGGCGCGTGCTGTCTATGCCTCGCTCTTGGCAGAAATCTATCAGATGAACAAGGGACGCTCGCAGGCCAGCGGCTTACAGCTGACATCTGACAACATGAAAGAATGGACGAGAGAACAATACGACAGTGCTGCCTTCGCCAACTGGCGTCTCTCTATGGAGGACCTGCCTATGCTGGCCAAAGCGCGCAGCAAGGACTGGCTGCCGTTCATCAAGCAGAACGAGCACTCGGCCTACTTCAAGCATGATCTCCTGCATATTCTCTGGTACCGTGCCAAGAACCAGGATGAAAATATCTGGAAGGGTACACAGAAGACGCTTGCCAGTCTGGCACAAGATATCGTAGCCGAATACAAGCGTCTTGGGAACCGCGAAGCCGCCCTGCTGATATCCTTGGATTGGATCAAGCTGCAACAGCGGAGAAGCGATAATATCCTGCTTCGTCAGCTCATTCAGGAAAATGCCGACTTGCCATTATGTGTGGAGGCTTATCTCGATCTTTTCATCCGTGAGCCCAGCAAGCAAGAATGTATCGCCTTGGCGCGGGAGTGCATCAGCCGCTATCCCAAGTATGCTCGCATCGGTGAGGTTCGCAACCGTCTCAACCGCTACCTGAAGCCCTCTATCTCGTGGCAGGGCTGTTCTATCTATTATCCTGGAAAGGAGTACCCATGGACGGTTAAATCCTCCAACGCTAAGCGCTTGACCTTCGAGATTTTCCAGATGCCTCCAACCTTCCACAAGACCCATCTCTATGGCGGCCACGATAAGAACCTGAAGGAGATTCGTCAGACAGGCACCTGTGTGCAGTCGTTCACCAAGGACCTGTCAGACGCTAATCCGTGGGATGAGCGCCGCGACACTGTGCCTTGGACGGCACCCGAGCCCGGCACTTATGCTCTCATCATCACGGGCGAGGCCTCGGAAGCGGAACTGCTGAATGGCACTGTTCAGGAATATTCCACCTTCATCTGCACGCGCCTGCAGCCGCTCTATCAGAACGGACTTGGGCAGCAGCGCACCGTAGTCGTTGATGCCGAGAGCGGTCAGCCGATAGAGGACGCAGTGGTGGAGTACTACGATTTTGTCAAAAACGAGAAGCGGATTATCGCCACTGTCGCGACCGACCGCGAAGGTCGTGCGCCGCTGGACAACGAGGTTGTTGGAATCAGCCATATCTCCAGGATCTCCCGCAAGGTCACCTGTGGCAACGATGTCTATCTCGATGCCGACGATGTCTATTTTGTTCGTTCAGGAGCTGCGCGGCAGGACCAGCCGTTCCTGTCTATGCGGCTGTATAGCGACCGCGCCATCTATCGCCCCGGGCAGGATGTTCACGTCGGTGGCATTCTTTTCTGGCAGGAGCATTGGGATGCCACAGTCCTGGAAGACGTCTCCGTAACACTCACCCTCCGCGATGCCAACGGCAAGGAGGTCTCCGTCCAGACCGTGAAAGCTGATGAATACGGAAAGTTCAACGCAGACTTCCAGCTCCCGCAGGGCGGGCTCCCGGGAGACTATCGCGTTTCATCTGAAGTCAGCATCAAGGGGCGTGACAGTTACAACACGCTAACCTTCAGTGTCGAGGAGTACAAGCGTCCCACCTTCGAGGTGAAGATGGATCCGGCACCCGACATGCAGTGGCCTGCCGATAGTATTACCCTCACCGGTAAGGCGATGGGTTACAATGGTGTTCCCGTCCGTGAAGGACGAGTCACGGGAACGTTCCAGTTTACCTATCCCTATTGGTGGTGGAGGCACAGCGATCGCGATTCTGAGCCTATGCCTATTGATACCGTTTCTACCGATGAAAACGGTTCATTTAGCATCCGTGTTCCTCTGAAGTCGCTCTCAGATGAAGCTCTCTGGGGCGGCCTCCGCATGGAACTGAACGTGGATGTCCTCAGCGTAGCAGGCGAGACGCACGAGGGTCACATGAGTGTTCCGATCAGCCGGAGGCCCTTGCGCATCATCCTTGAAGCTCCCGAACAGCAGGAGCGCGAGCACCTGCAACCCATCGGCATCGAACTGCTCTCTTCCACGGGGCAGAACACTGACGGTACCGTCACGTGGAGCATCTATCCGGCCAGCGAGAAGAAGCGCGTCAGCGACGAGGCTGTCAGTAGCGGTGTCATCACCTCCAAGGACAAGCACATCGACTTCGACATCGAGGCGCTGCGCACCCTCGAAGCTGGACAATATGAATTATATGTGGAGGCCACCGCGGGCGAGTACCGCGACAGCACCCAGGCATACTTCCTCATCTTCGGAATGGACGATACCAAACTGCCCAAGGTGACGCCCGACTGGATGTATTGTCCCGATGAGACTTTCGGCCCAGGCAAACCGGGGCGCATCCAAGTGGGCAGCAGCCTCACCGACATAGCCTTCTACTACACCATTGTATCTGGGGAGGAGGTCATTGAGGAACGTCTCATATCCCTGTCCGATGAACTCCGCATCATCGAAATACCCTACGAGGAGCGCTTTGGCGATGGAGCTTCCTTCAACTACGTCTTCGTGAAGGGCGGTCGTGTGTATAAGGGCAATCAGACGTTGAGGCTCGTGGCCCCCGACCGCACCCTGAAGTGGGAGTGGAAGACCTTCCGCGACCGCCTGCATCCTGGTGACACCGAGACCTGGACGCTGCTTCTGCGGACACCCGACGGCAAGCCCGCATCAGCGCAGGCTATGGTGACTCTCTACGACGCGTCCCTCGACGCCCTCGCTCCCCACGCGTGGAACCTGTTCATCCGCCGTGCCTACAACATCACTGATCTGCCTTGGACCAACCTCAACTACTTCACTAATTACGGCACATCCAGCTATCTCTCCTTCAACATGAAGTCGTTTGATGTCGGAGAGATGCTCTTCGACGAGTTCGATGCCGACCGCTACGACGGTCTGGGCTTCGGCTACCGACGTCGGCACTTCGATGGCGCAATACCTGAGCTGATGGGAGAGAGAGCTGAACCCACGCGAGCTCCTCGAGCTATGCCTCAGGTGATGTTGGCGAAGTCCAATGGGCCGGTGGATTCGGCCGAAATGGAAGAAGAGACTGTCTCCGATGGCGCGCAAGCCCCTACCGCTTCCGCTACTCCCCAGGCGCTGCGCACCAATTTCAATGAGACGGCCGCTTTCCTGCCGCGCCTCCAGACCAATGCTAAGGGCGAAGTGAGCATCAAGTTCACCCTGCCCGAGAGCCTCACCACCTGGCGTCTGCTCGGACTTGCCCACACCAAGGATCTCATGAGCACCACGTTCCAGGCTGAGGCTGTGGCCCGCAAAGAGATGATGGCCCGTCTGTTCCTGCCCCGCTTCCTGAGAGCCGAGGACCACGCCAGCGTACGTGCTACCATTCAGAACCTCACCGATGCCCCCATTAGCGGTAATGCGCTGTTGGAAATCTTCGATCCCGAAACCGAGCGCATCCTCGTCAGCAAACGTCTGCCATTCACTGTGACGGCCAACGGCGAGAGCCTCCTCACTTTCGACTATACCCCCACGGGCAATGAACCGGTTGTGGCCGTGCGCCTGACCGCCGACAGCAAGACCTTCAGCGACGGCGAACAGCACTACCTCCCGATACTGCCCAGCAAGACCTATCTCACCGAGAGCGTGGAGATCCGCGCCGACAGCCTCGGCACCTTCACCACTGACCTCACCTCGCTCTTCAACCACAACAGTCCCACGGCTACCAACCGCCGTCTGACGGTGGAATACACCGCTCACCCCATCTGGTATGCCCTGCAGGCCCTGCCCTCGCTCATCGAGCCACAGCACGACGACATCCTCTCGCTCTGCACCTCCTTCCAGGCTCAGGCGCTCTCTACCTATATCGCCAACAACACCCCGCGCCTGAAGACGCTGGTGGAAATCTGGCAGCGCGAGCAGGCACAGGGGCAGCCATCATTTGCCAGCAAGCTGGCTGAAGACGAGGAACTCAAGCAGATTATTCTCGACGAGACACCTTGGTTACGCGAGGCTGAAAACGAAGCCGACCGCAAGCAGCGTCTCATCCAGCTCTTCAACATCAGTCGTCAGGAGAATGTGCTGTCCTCCATTGCCGAGCGCATGGAGCAGCGCCTCCACCCCGATGGCGGCTTCTCTTGGTTCCCGGGTATGCCCTGCAGCGAGATCATGACGCGCGTCATCGCCACCGAGTTGTCGCGCCTGCGGGAGATGACGAACGACTTCGAGACCCTTCCCTCCGACGTGAAGCGTATTGTCAACCACCTGTTGACGGAAAACATCGGTTTCATCGCTCAAAAGACTGCCAAGTATGTCCAGGAGATGAAGAAGGACGAGGAGGAAGGCCACACCGTCAGCACCGTCTCCATGATGTATCTCGAATACGTATATACCACGCAACACGCGGGCGTGAAGCTCAACGCGTCCCAACGCGCTGATGTGAAATACCTGCTCGACCACATGAAAGGCAGCGTGGCAGGTATGAACAACTGGGAGCGCGCCATCGCCGCGGTGGTGATGAAGGGCGATGGTCGCACGAAAGAGGCCAAGCAGTACTATGAATCCCTCATCGAGCACACCACGACAACCGCCGACCACGGCACCTTCTTCGACTATGCCGGCGGCAGCTTCAACCCCACGAGCCATAAGATCATCCATCACGTGGCTGCGATGGAAGCCGTGCAGGTGATGGAGCCTGGCAACAAAGCTCTCCTCAAGGGCCTGCGTCGCTGGCTCCTGCAGCAGAAGCGCACCCAGATGTGGGAATCCAATATCTGCACCGTTGACGCCGTCTATGCCCTGCTCTTGGGCAACAGCGCCGAGCTGAAAGCTTCCGAGGTTGACGACATTAAACTCAACTACGCCAGCCGTCAGGTGGACATCAATCGTCAGAGTGCCGACAAGGCTGTTGCCGGTCTCGGTTTCATCAAGCAGCAGTTTGCCGATGGCGAGGCGCCTAAGAGCATCACCGTGCAGCGCCGCACCGACAGCGAAGCTTGGGGTGCCGTCTTTGCTACCTTCCTCACACCGATGACTGATGCCAGTAGCTCCTCAATGGGGCTTGGTGTGCGTCGCGAGGTCATCACGACCACCCCGAAGGTCGGCGACCGCTTCACCACCCGCTACATCATTACCGCCGACCGCGACTATGAGTATGTCAACCTGCGTGCCCCGCGTGCAGCCTGCGCCGAACCTGCCGAGCAGCTCTCCGGTTACCACTATCAGGGAGGCCTTGGCTACTACCGTGCTGTGCGCGATGCCCACACCGACTATTTCTTCTACCACCTCCCCAAGGGCACCTATGTCCTCGAGGAAACCGCCTTCATCGACCGTTCCGGTAGCTACACCTCTGGCCTCACGACCATCCGCTGCCTCTACGCTCCCGAGTACGGCGGCAACACCCCGGCCATAGAACTGACAGTTGACAATTAACAGTTAACAGTTGACAATTAACAATTAACAATGGACAATTAATTCTACTTCACCACAGATTATACAGATTACGCGGATTTCTATACGTATGGTTATAATTAATAACATATTGCACAGATTAAAGCGGCACGCTACGCAAGGTGCCGAGTCCCAGTGCTACGAGCCTGCGTGGGGATTCGAAAGCCGCGCAGCCTTTCGCAGAAAATCTGTGAAATTCAATAAAAATTAAGAACGCTATTTCGTCAAAATAATCTGTGTCATCTGTGTCATCTGTGGAATATTTTCAAATCTCAATTCTCAACTTTCAATTTGGACAAGCCTCTCATCCTTATCACCAATGACGACGGTTACCACGCCGCAGGCATTCAGGCTCTGGCGCGTGCCGTAGCCTCTTTTGCCGACGTCTATGTCGTGGCGCCAGACGGTGCCCGCTCCGGCACAGCTGCCTCCATTACTAGCACTCGTCCCGTCAGCTATCGTCCTATAGTCCTCTCCCAATTCTCATCGCCACAAACGGCTCCTCTCACCAATGGTTTTGCTGTGACGCCCATGGCCACCCCTACGGGTTATCCCCCTTCCGTCCACCTCTTCACCTGCTCCGGCACGCCCGTGGATTGTGTGAAGCTCTCCTGTGAGCGGATTCTCCCCCGCTGTCCCGACCTCGTGCTCAGCGGTATCAACCATGGCGACAACGCCAGCATCAGCGTCCACTATAGCGGCACTATGGGAGCTGTCTTCGAGGGTTGCTTAAAGGGCATACCCTCTGTCGGCTTCTCGCTGTGGCTGCAACGGGGTCAGTGCTACGAGGATGTACCAGTCAGCGAGGACACGCTGGCGGCCATCACCGACCTCTGCCGCCGCCTCGCCGCCGAGGGGCTCCCTCAGGATGTGTGCTTGAACATTAATATTCCGCCCTCTCACTGCTTCCGCGGCTGGCAGGTCTGCCGTCAGGCGCGAGGTCAGTGGACGGCCGAATGGGCTGATGCCACTAATCCGCATGGCCTCCATGCCTACTGGCTCACGGGCACCTTCACCGATCTGGAGCCCGACGCTTCCGACACCGACTTCTCTGCCCTCCGCGCCGGCTATTGCTCCATCGTCCCCATCACCATCGACATGACAGCCCACACCGTACTAAAAAAAATAGATGAAGTACTATCTCATAGCCGGTGAGGCCAGCGGCGACCTCCATGCCTCCCATCTCATTGCCGCCTTGAAGCACGAAGACCCCGAAGCTGAGTTCCGCGGCTTCGGGGGCGACCTCATGCAAGCCGAAGGAATGACCCTCGTGCGCCATTATCGCAATCTGGCCTTCATGGGCCTCATCGCTGTGGTGCTTCATGCTCGCACCATTTTGGCTGGCATGAAGCAATGCAAGCAGGACATGGTAGCGTGGAAACCCGATGTGGTCATCCTGATTGATTACCCGGGCTTCAATATGAAGATGGCCAAATATGTCCATTCCATCGGCCTTTGTCCTGTCTATTACTACATAGCTCCCAAGATCTGGGCTTGGAAGGAGTGGCGCATCAAGTCCATCCGTCGCTACGTCGATGAACTCTTTTCCATCCTCCCCTTCGAAGTCGATTTCTTCGAGCGCAAGCACGGCTATCCCATCCATTACGTCGGCAACCCCACCGTCGATGAGATTGATGAATACAAAAAAGACGCTGTGAATCGTCAATCGTTCAATGGTGAGTATATTGCCCTTCTTGCCGGCAGCCGCACCCATGAGATTCGCGACAACCTGCCTCGCATGATTGAGGCCGCGCAGCCGTTCACCGACAAGTACCGCCTCATCGTTGCCGGTGCCCCTGGCATCGAGCCCGCCTACTATCAGCGTTATATTGGTTCTGCCGAGGTGGAGGTGGTCTATGGTCAGACTTACGACCTCCTCTCGCAGGCCACGGCGGCGCTGGTCACCTCAGGCACAGCCACGCTGGAGACAGCCCTCTTCCGCGTTCCTCAGGTGGTCTGCTATTTCATGCAGGTGCGCCAGTTTGCAACCTTCCTGCGCAAGATCCTCATCAAGGTGCCCTATATCTCACTTGTCAATCTGGTGGCTGGGCGCGAAGTGGTTCCCGAGCTCGTGGCCGAGAAGATGACCGTGGCGTCTTGCCGCCGTCATCTCGCCAGCATCCTGCCGGGCGGCAGCGCCCGCGAAGCCCAGCTTGCCGGCTACGAAGAAGTGGCCGCCCGCCTCGGAGAGCCCGGTGCTCCCCAGCGTGCTGCCCGCCTCATGGTGGAAAAACTAAAAACCTATTAAAACCAACTATTATGAAAAAGAATCAGCTTTCACAACTCGTTTACACCCTGTTCATCAGCATTCTGTCGTTCTCGTTCATGGCCTGTGGCGGCGACGGGAATGTCGTCACCGTTGACAAGGACGGGAACGCCAGCGGAGGCCACCGTTTCGAAGCCATCGACGAAGATAATTACTTTGTTGACGGCGTCCGATATGCTTTCCAGGATGGCACCTTGTGCGTTTCCGGCTATGAATTGGACTTCCAGGGCGAGGCGAAGATTATCTCTGCGCTCGATTATAACGGCCGTAGAATGGATGTGAAGAGCATCGGCGAAGGGGCGTTCTACGAGTGCATCGGCATGACTGCCGTCAGTATCCCCGAGAGCGTGACCAGCATCGGCGGTCTTGCATTCTCCTATTGCAGTGGCCTGACCGCCGTCACCATCCCCGAGGGCGTGACCAGCATCGAGGATAATGCGTTCTCCTATTGCAGCGAGCTGACCACCGTCACCATCCCTGAGAGCGTGACCAGCATCGGCGTATGGGCGTTCGCTGAATGTTACGGCCTAACCTCCATCACCATCCCCAAGAGCGTGACCAGCATCGGCGAAGGAGCCTTCTTTGGCTGCATCGGCCTGACCAACATCGCGGTGGCAGAAGGAAACACTTGTTATGACTCGCGCAACGAATGTAATGCCATCATCGAAACAGCTACCAACACCTTGATTGCAGGATGCATGAAAACCGCCATCCCCGAGAGCGTGACCAGCATCGGCGTTTGGGCGTTCGCAGACTATAGCGACTTGACTTCCATCGCCATCCCCGAGGGTGTGACCAGCATCGGAGACAGGGCGTTCTCGGATTGCGTTGGCCTGACCTCCATGACCCTTCCCGCGGGCGTGACCAGTATCGGCGAAG
>JAEEGL016088271.1_pt1 | contig 27034 bp, 23 predicted proteins | sample 9134231 | NCBI WGS metagenome assembly JAEEGL01 (sample SAMN16246548, study PRJNA631951) | gut metagenome | biome: gut microbiome; feature: rumen; material: fiber-attached | host: Bos | place: Iran: Karaj | collected 2018-10 | reverse complement strand
AGAGTGTTGTCGCGGCTGCCGTCGTTGGCGAACAGGAACGCCACATCGTCATGCTGTTCGACGAAAGCCAGAAATTCATCCTGACGGAGGCGCTTGGACTCGTTGTAGCAAGGGACAACGACGATGGTTTTCATTGAGGAGAGTTTTAGAGGTTAAGATGTTTTTTGTAGGCTTTCATGGTGTTTTGCAGAAGCGAGACGATGGTGAGCGGTCCCACGCCACCAGGGACAGGTGTGACCCAGCTGCATTTGGCGTCGACCTCGCTATGCTTGACGTCGCCGATGATGCGGTAGCCGCTCTTCTTACTCTCGTCAGGGATGCGGTGGATGCCCACATCGACGAGCACAGCTCCATCCTTGACCATGTCGGCGGTAACGAATTCCGGCTTACCTATAGCGACAATGAGGATATCCGCCTGACGGGTGATGTCGGCCAGATTGCGGGTGCGGCTATGGCAGAGGGTGACGGTGCAGTTTGCGCCTTTCTTGTTGCGCGAAAGCAGATTGGCCACAGGCGTTCCAACGATGTTGCTGCGTCCGACAACCACACAGTGGCGGCCTTCGGTCTCGATGTTATAGTGTTCGAGGATGGAGCAGACACCCATAGGTGTGGCGGGAAGGAAAGCGTCCTCGCCAAGCACCATGCGGCCGATGTTAATCGGGGTGAATCCGTCGACATCCTTGTCGGGCGATATGGCGTCGATTACCCTCTGTTCGTTGATTTGAGCCGGCAGGGGCAGCTGGACAATGAAACCGTCGATATCGTCGTCGTTGTTGAGGAAATCGATAGCTTTAAGCAGTTCCTCCTCGGAGGTGTTGGCAGAGTAGCGGTAGACCGACGAGGTGAAGCCCACCTCGTGCGACGATTTCTCCTTGTTGGCCACATAGGTCTGGCTGGCGCCGTCGTCGCCCACAAGAATGGCAGCCAGATGAGGCGGGCGAAGGCCTTTGGCGGTGAACTGGCGTACCTGGTTTGCAATCTGATCTTTGATGGCTATGGAAGTTTGTTTTCCGTCTAATAATTGAGGCATATGATTGAGTTAAAAGGGGTTTAGGGGTTAAAAAGGTTGAAAGGGTTTAAAAGGTTTGAGTTTTTCTAGGTTCGCTAAACTTTCCAGCGTTTTTAGTGGCGGCGGCGGGGCATGTTTATCTTGCCGCCTTTGGAGGAGACTGCCCTCATCATTTTGCGAGTGTCCTCGAACTGCTTGACTAGGCGGTTGACTTCCTGGATGGTGCGGCCACTACCTGCAGCTATGCGTTGCTTGCGGCTGCCATTGATGCAGGAGGGGTTACGACGTTCGTAAGGAGTCATCGAACCGATGATTGACTCGATGGGTACAAAGGCGTCGTCGCCTATCTCGATATCTTTGGTGAGTTTGCCGAGGCCCGGAATCATGCCCATGAGGTCCTTCATGTTGCCCATCTTCTTGACCTGGGCAATCTGAGAGAGGAAATCCTCATAGTTGTATTCGTTGTGGATGAGACGTTTCTGTATCTTGCGAGCTTCAGCCTCGTCGTACTGTTCCTGAGCGCGTTCGACAAGCGATACCACGTCGCCCATACCGAGGATGCGGTTTGCCATACGGTCGGGGTGGAACAGGTCGAGAGCGTCCATTTTCTCGCCGATACCGATGAACTTGATAGGCTTCTGAACCGCATAGCGGATTGTGAGAGCCGCACCGCCGCGAGTGTCGCCATCGAGTTTGGTAAGCACCACTCCGTCGTAGTCGATACGTTCGTTGAACGCCTTGGCTGTATTGACGGCATCCTGACCAGTCATAGAGTCGACCACAAACAGAGTCTCTTGAGGCTGGAGCGAATGTTTGAGGTTTGCTATCTCGTTCATCATCTCCTCGTCGACCGCAAGACGTCCGGCGGTATCGACAATAACGACGTTGACACCTTTGAGTTTAGCCTCGCGGAGAGCGTCGCCGGCAATCTTGACCGGGTCACTTACGCCGAGTTGCGCGAAGACCGGCACGCCGATCTGTTCGCCGAGGACCTGCAACTGGTTGATAGCCGCGGGGCGGTAGACGTCGCCAGCGACAAGCATGACGCTCTTGGCTCGTTTGGTTTTAAGATAGTTGGCCAACTTGGCACAGAAGGTAGTCTTACCGGAGCCTTGAAGACCTGCCACAAGGACAATGGCGGGACTGCCCTTGAGGTTGATATCGACCGCGTCTGAGCCCATGAGCTTTGTAAGTTCCTCGTGGACGATTTTGACCATCAACTGACCCGGCTCGATGGACTGGATGACATTGCGTCCGAGAGCCTCCTGTTTCACCCGGTCGGTAAACTCCTTGGCAATCGGGTAGCTGACGTCGGCATCTAGGAGAGCCTTGCGAATCTCTTTAACAGTCTCAGCAACATTGATGTCAGTGATAGAGCCCTTGCCACGCAGGGTGTGCAACGCTTTTTCTATCTTGCTGCTTATATTTTCGAACATATCTTTTTTATTTTTTCAAAATTGAATAAACAGACGGAATCCAAAAAAGCATCGACCGACACGAAGTCGGATTCGAGCCATTTGGATTACACCAACTTATAGCACCCCGTCTTTGTGTTTTCAACATTGAGAGAGGTGCAATAAACGGTTGCAAAAATACAAAAAAAAAGCCAAACAGAAGATTTTTTTTTACAATAATGAAACTTTTTTGAAAAAAAGACGTTAACGCAGAAAACAGATTGAAAAAAGTGATTTTAGATATATGAGACAACTAAAAATTACCCATTCCATCACCAACCGCGACATCAAATCGCTTGACAAGTATCTTCAGGACATATGCAGCGAGGAGCTGCTGACTCCCGAAGAGGAGGTGCAGTTGGCGCAACGCATCAAGGCTGGCGACCAGGCTGCCCTTGACAAGCTGACCAAAGCCAACCTTAGATTTGTTGTTTCGGTTGCCAAGCAGTACCAGAACCAGGGTTTGAGCCTCCCCGACCTCATCAACGAGGGCAATGTGGGACTTATCAAAGCCGCCAAACGTTTTGACGAGACACGCGGATTCAAGTTCATCTCTTACGCCGTATGGTGGATTCGCCAGTCGATACTGCAAGCCATCGCCGAGAACTCACGTATTGTGCGTCTGCCATCAAACCAGCTTGGCGCTCTCAACAAATTGAAAAAAGAGATTTCGAAACTGGAGCAGAAACTCGAGCGTCCTCCTTCAGAGGAAGAGTTGTCGGAATTGCTGGGTATACCCGAGGACAAGATCAAGAGCATACTTGGCATTTCAGGTCGTCACATATCAATCGACGCGCCGCTTATCGCCGACGAGGATGTGAATTTTGTGGACGTTCTGCCCAACGAGGACACACCCGCCACCGACGAGGCCCTGATGCAGGAGTCGCTCTCGCTCGAGATTGAGCGTGCGCTGTCGTCGCTGACCGAATACGAGCGTGACGTGATAAGGATGTATTTCGGTATCGGCATGCCCCATGCCCTTAGCCTCGACGAGATAGCCATGAAATTCGGTCTGACCCGCGAACGTGTGCGCCAGATAAAGGAGAAAGGGCTCAAGAGACTGAAATCAAGTTCAAAGAGTAAACATTTGATTGCGTATTTATAAAGGTTAAATGTTTAAAAGATTAAAAGTTTAAAGGGTACAAGAGCCTGAGGCTCGCGTAGAGGGGCCTTGTGCGTGGTTGCCCCGTTCTGTTTTCTTTGTTTGTCGATACGGTTATAATTAAAAGTATTAAAGGTTTGCTCCACTTCGGTCGCAGGCCTGCGGAGCAGGAAGAAAGTTTAAAGAGGCAGCATTGTTGTTTTTTTCCTTCAATCTTCATTAGAACTTCCATCTATCTTCCTTTTGTCTTTCTTAGATAAACATTCATTGGCTTTTATCATCAACTAACTACTCATAATTAATTTAAAAAACAACAATCATGAAGAAATTAGCTATTTTGGCAGTCGTGGCGCTCGTTTTCGCATGCGCAAGCTGCAACAAGACAAAAAACTGCAAATGTACATCAACTGGCGGCTGGACCAATATGGAGTCCCTGTCACAAGAGGTCACCACAACTATCGATAAAGGAGAATGCACCGACTACAACGCCCATCAGCACATGGAAGCCGGCGGCGAGATCTATGACGCAACCACAACGTGCGTTGAGATTTAAGCAATCAATTGTCATAAAAAAGAAAGTCACCTTTCGAGGTGGCTTTTTTTTATAGATCAGCATCGGCTTCTGTTTCGGGAACGAGGTTTGTCCAGTCGAGATGTATAGGATAGACATTCTCGCGGACTATTGTGCCAGGATAGCGGTCTTTGATGCGCTGCATAAAGACATAGGCATCGAGTTTGCTTGTAAAGTCACCCACCTTGATACGGAAATTGGGCTCAGTGAAAATGATATACACCTCAACATCGGGATACTCTTCCTTGAATTTGGCTTTCAAGTCGAAAGCCTGGTTGCGTGAATTGGGTCCCGACAGGGCCGCTATCTGCACCCTGTAGCCCGGCACAGTCTGCATACGCTCGTTGAATTCTATATGCTTTTTCACCAATTCGCTAACCTTCACGTCGCCGGTGATCTCCACCCTACCCTTGCGGGTTTGAGCGAAAGAAAGCGAAACAATTGCGACAAAGAGCAGCAAAAGCGAAAAAGGCTTCATTGAGGATGGAGAATCGTTAATGGGGGGGGGATTAATGATTAACGGGATTGGGAGCCTATCTGCTCGGGACGAAGCGAGAGGATAGGGTGTTTGGAGAGGTGGAGCATCTGCTGTGCATAGTTACCAATAAGCCAGCTTGTGAGAGCCTTCTCCTGTTCGGTCATGATGACGATGAGGTCGGCGTTGACCTTGTCGGCGTACTCAAGAGTGGTCACGGTGAGGTTTTTCCTGGCGTCGACAAATTCCGTAACGTGTTTCACCTCGTATTTGTCGAGATACTTCTCCACCTGGTCAACATAGCCGTTCACGAGCATCTTGATATCCTTTGAATCGGAGGTATAGAGTCCGAGCAAATGAATTGTGGAACCGAATGTTTTGGCCATACGGGCGGCGAAAGGCACCTTCTGGCGCGTTTCGGTGGTGCTGTCGAGCGGCACGATGATGTTTTCGAGATCCTTGCGGAAGTCAAATCCCTCGCGGACAGAGAGCACCGGCACAGGCGAGTCGGTTATGGTGCGATAGGTGTTCTTGCCAATCCAATTGGTCTCGAACCCCGACATACCGTTGGTGCCGACAACAATCATGAGAGCCTGGTCTTCGATGGCCTGGGCAATGAGTTGATCGGACACCTTGCCCTTTCGAATCACATATTCAAGTTTGACATCTTTGAGGAGATGCGCCACGCCTGCGTTGCGACGTTCTATTTCCTCGCGGATAGGAGCCTCGTCCTCGTTTTCCGATTTCACGTAAACCAAACGTATATCCGTATGCCAGCGGTTAGCGATATCAATTGTTAAATCGACAGCGTTTGCCGAGCCTGTAGAGAAGTCAAATCCAACGATGATATTGTTCATAAAATGGTGTTTTTTGGTTATTGTTTTCGGGTACAAAATTACAAAGAAATTTGATACTGACAAAATATTTATTAAAATATTGTTTTCAACAAGTTGAAACAACGTGCAAAAAGAGTTGCGGGACAATGATGAAACAAATAGATTTCACCGCATATACAACTAAGTTTCAAATGCTTATTATGACATTGTTAAAAAATCGAATAAAATTATTTCATCAGATGAAAAAAAAGGTGTAAATTTGCAATTTATAAATAAGAAACAATCCATAAAAACTAAATAAAACAGAATTATGACAGAAATCTGGTCAGCAGTATTAGTTCTTAGCATTACCGGAGCCATCTTCGCGATGGTGCTGTACTTTGTAGCACAGAAATTTAAGGTTATAGAAGATCCACTGATTGACGAAGTTGCCGAGGTGTTGCCGGGTGCCAATTGCGGTGGATGCGGCAAAGCCGGATGCCGCGCGATGGCCGAGGCGTTTGTGAAGCAAGGCAACATGGAGGGGCTGAGTTGTCCCGCCGGCGGCGCAGAGGTAGCCAAGAAGGTTGCCGCGATACTGGGCTGCACACCCGAAGAGAAAGAGCCTCAGGTGGCTGTTGTCCGCTGCAACGGCAGTTGCGCCAACGCCACAGCGAAGACCCATTACGACGGTTTGCACGACTGTACTTTCGCCAACAGCCTTTACACCGGCGAGAGTGGTTGCGTGTTCGGTTGCTTAGGACTTGGCAACTGCGCCAAGGCCTGCCAGTTTGACGCATTGAGCGTTGACCCGGAGACCGGTCTGCCCGTTGTAGACGAAGAAAAATGCGTGGCCTGCGGAGCTTGTGTGAAAGCATGTCCGCGCGGAATCATTGAGTTGCGCAACAAAGGCATGAAGAACCGCAGAGTGTATGTTGCCTGCCGTAACAAAGAGAAAGGCGGAGAGGCCCGCAAGTCGTGCGTTGCCGCCTGCATAGGCTGTGGCAAATGCGCCAAGACCTGTCCTTTTGGAGCCATAACTGTGGAGAACAATCTGGCTTACATAGACTTCAACGTTTGCAAACTGTGCCGTAAATGCGTAGCAGAGTGTCCGACCGGAGCCATCCATGCGGTTAACTTCCCGCCCAAGGTGGAACGTCCCGCAGCACCGGCAACCGAACAGCCGAAGAAGGAAGAAGTCACCGCCAACACAACAACCGATACCCAAACACAAGCATAAAACGATATTTATGAAGACATTCGCCATGGGTGGTGTCCACCCCGAAGAAAACAAGATATCAACAAATGCCGTCATCGAAGAGTTCCCGCTGCCGAAGACTGCTGTAATACTCATGAACCAACACCTTGGCGCTCCTGCCACACCATGTGTGGAGAAAGGCGACAAAGTGAAAGTGGGCCAGCTGATAGGCAAAGCCGAGGCGTTTATGTGCGCCAACGTACACTCGCCTTTCAGCGGTACCGTCGCCAAGATAGAGACCTGCAAAGACGCCTTCGGGCTTGCCAAACCCGCCATCTACATCAACGTTGAGGGCGACGAATGGGAAGAGAGCATTGACCGCAGCGCGGACATAAAGCGCGAATGCGACCTCGAGCCCAAAGAAATAGTCGACAAACTTAAAGCCATGGGTGTTGTGGGACTTGGCGGCGCCACCTTCCCCACCCACATCAAGTATTCGATAGCTCCCGACAAGAAGGCCGAGTACCTGATTATAAACGCCGTTGAGTGCGAGCCATATCTCACAAGCGACCACCGTGTGATGATGGAGCACGCCGAAGAAATATGCATAGGCGTCAGCATTCTGAGAAAAGCATTGGGAGTTCCCAACGCTTATATCGGCATTGAGAACAACAAGCCCGAGCCGATAGCCGTCATGAAAGCCATGGCCGCCAAGTTCGAGGGCATCATTGTAGAGCCGCTGAAGGTGAAATACCCGCAGGGCGCCGAGAAGCAACTTATCAACGCCATCACCGGCCGCCGTGTTCCGTCGGGCAAGCTGCCCATCGATGTCGGATGCGTGGTGAGCAATGTTGGAACCGCCTACGCCGTGTATGAGGCCATACAGAAGAACAAACCCCTTATAGAGAACATACTCACCGTTACAGGCAAAAAGCTCAAGGAGCAGCACAACTACCATGTGCGTTTCGGAATCACATACAAAGAGATAATAGAGCACAGCATGGGCACGCTGCCTGAGACGACAGGCAAGGTGATCAGCGGAGGTCCGATGATGGGCAAGGCCGTGAGCAACCTTGAGGGACCGACGACAAAGGGAGCCTCGAGTGTGCTTGTCATAGACGAGAGCGAGGCAGTGCGCGCCGAGGAGAGCAACTGTATACGTTGTGGCAAGTGTATGCACGCATGCCCGATGGGACTGGAGCCCTATCTGTTTTCGGCATTGGTCAAGAACCGCCGCATTGAGGAGGCCGGCGCACACAATATACTGGACTGCATAGAGTGCGGATGCTGCTTCTTCTCATGCCCCGCCAACAAGCCATTGCTTGACGAGATACGTCTTGGCAAGAACCTGTACAGAGGCATATTGATGGCGAAAAAGAAGTGAGGTCGGCATTGACATTAACCATAACGATAGCTTTGACTTCCACGTTAACGACAGAATCATTATTAATAAAGAATACATAAAAATATACTAAAATATATGAAACTGCTAAATGTATCCGGATCGCCGCACGTACACAGCGATGAATCGACCAAACGAATCATGTGGCGAGTGAATCTGGCCTTGGTGCCGACCCTGATAGTGGCCGTTGCATTTTTCGGTCTCAACGCGCTTCTGATAAGCATAATATCGGTATGCAGCTGCGTGTTGTTCCAATGGCTGATTGAGAAGTTTGTAATGAAGGTGCCCACCACCATCTGCGACGGCAGTGCCGTGGTGACAGGTCTTTTGCTGGCCTTCAACGTGCCGGCGACACGCGAGATGATATGGCTTGTGATTATCGCTGCCCTCGTAGCCATCGCCATTGGCAAGATGAGTTTCGGCGGGCTTGGCAAGAACCCCTTCAACCCCGCCCTTGTGGGCCGCGTGTTCATGCTCATCTCCTTCCCCGTACAGATGACTACATGGCCCAAACCCGGCGAGAATCTCTTTTCTATGGTCAGCGTTCCCACCACCGACGCCACAACAGGAGCCACTCCCCTTGGCCTCATCAAGGAGAACGGAGTGCAGGCCGCAGGACAGGTGTGGGACTATTTTGTGGGCAACATTGGAGGCTCGCTCGGCGAGGTGTCGGCGTTGGCGATACTGATAGGAGCCATCTACCTGCTGTGCCGCAAGATTATAACCTGGCACATCCCCGTAGCCTTCATCGGCACCGCGTTTGTGTTCAGCGGCATTCTGTGGCTGTGCGACAAGACCATGTTTGTAGACCCGTTGACCACTATACTCACTGGCGGCATCATGCTTGGAGCCTGCTTTATGGCCACCGACATGGTGACATCGCCGATGACCAAGGCGGGACAGCTGGTTTTCGGATTCGGATGCGGACTATTGACAATAATTATAAGGAACTGGGGCAACTACCCCGAAGGAGTCAGTTTCGCCATCCTGCTTATGAACTCGGTGACACCGCTTTTGAACCGCTGGTTCAAACCCAAAAGATTTGCTAACTGAAAACGAAAGGAGAACAAGAAATGGCAAAGAAAGCAGAATCGACATTGACTAACATGCTGTTGGCGCTGACGCTGATAGCGTTTGTGGCCAGTTTGGCACTTGCCTTTGTTAACAAGATGACCAAAGGGCCTATAGAAGAGGTGAACAAAAAGAAAGTGGCCGAGGCAGTAGCAAAGGTGCTTCCGAAATATGAAAGCTACAGTGTAGACACGGTGGCTGTAAGCACCGCCAAGGGCGAAGCCATGATGGTACGCTACACCGCCGTCGACGCCGAGGGCAACATGGTCGGCAAGGCTGTGGAGAGCTGGGACGACAACGGATTCGGTGGCAAGTTGACCGCCATGGTAGGTTTCGACGCCGAGGGCAACATCAGCGGATACGAGGTGCTCGGCTCGAACGAGACCCCCGGTTTGGGTGCCAAGGCCGACAAATGGTTCCAGAAAGAGGGCAAAGGCAATGTGATAGGCATGAACCCTGCCAACAACAATATGACAGTTAAGAAAGACGGCGGCGAAGTTGACGCCATCACAGGCAGCACAATAACATCGCGCGCATTCTGCCGTCTCATAGCCACCGCATACGAGGCATTCAACACCGAGAAAGGAGGAGACCAACAATGAAAGCATCAGAAATAATCAAAAACGGACTTATCAAAGAGAATCCCATATGGGTTTTGGTATTGGGCATGTGCCCCACGCTGGCCACCACGACATCGGCCATCAACGGACTCTGCATGGGTTTGGCTACAACATTTGTGCTGATGTGCTCGAACGTTGTGATTTCGCTACTTAAAAGCCTGGTACCCGACAAGGTCCGCATCCCGTGTTTCATAGTTGTTATCGCCACATTTGTGACCATAGTGCAGATGGTTATGCAGGGTTTTATTCCCGACCTCTACGCCTCGTTGGGACTTTTCATCCCACTGATTGTGGTTAACTGCATTGTGTTGGGCCGCGCCGAGGCATTCGCGTCGAAGAACAATGTGTGGCATTCGTTCCTTGACGGACTGTTCATCGGCCTGGGCTTCACTTGGGCGCTGACATTGCTCGGCATTGTGCGCGAAGCACTTGGAGCAGGCAGTTTCTTTGGAGTCAACTTTATTGGCGGCGCCGACGGAATGCTGCTCTTCATCCTGGCACCCGGAGGATTTATCTGCCTTGGACTTTTGATGGCTCTGATCAACCACATCAGAAGCAAATCGAAAGCCAAATAACCTTTAACATTTTTTAAGATTATTTTTTAGACTTTTTAGAGCACACACACCCACAATTGCTTTCAGAGAAAGCACAAATCAAGCAACAGATAATAATAATAAACATATGAAAAAGATAGGATTTCTTTTTTGCTTTTTGACAGTATTAGTTGTCGGATGGTGTCAAATTCCACAAAAGGCGATGACAGAGGCCAACAGCGGAGGCACCTTTTCAATGGAAGTGTCCGATGACAGTTACTTTCTGCAGATTATTCCTGAAACGGGTGCGGATGGAATAAACTATAATGACGGACCTTACGACAGATGGATAACCATCGACTCGGGAACATGCGAGAATGAAACTGGCATGAGTATTTATTTCGATCAATTTGACATTGATCCGAGTGACACACTGTTCATATACGATGGTCCCATCCACCTGGACGCACAGGGCCATATTGCCACATACGAGTTATTAAAGTGCAACAATAATCTCAATCCTCAGATACAGACAAAGATTTTCCCTTCGCCAGCAAACACAAGTGGTAAACTGTCCCTAAGATTCAAAACCAATGGTGACGGAAACAGTGGAAAAGGATTCCTTATTGTTGCAGCTTGCCGAGAAAAATGCGAGACAGTTGTTCCTGTAATAGACTCTCTGTTCTACAAAACAGTGAATGGTGTTATTGTTGATTCTGGATTGGCGCGCACAATCATCCAAGTTGATACCAACTGGAACCATGACTCCACCAACTATTCGCTTGATACGCAGTGGTTCAAAGGAATGCACCTATGCATTGGACAGGGTATCATTTTCAAAGCCCACGGAAATTACACCAACTATTATGGTTATGGTCCATGCGACCAATTGTCGCTTTTTGAATGGAACTTTGGAAACGGTGACGACTCGAGCGGTATTGAGCTGACATATGTACCAGCCACATATCGAGATCTTGACTGTTACGACATCACACTACGAATCACTGACAACCGAGGATGCAAATCGGCCGTAATGGAGAGTGTTCGACTGCGTATCTCGCAAAATCCAATAAAGACAATCTACAACCTTAACACCATTTGTACCACCGACTCGCTGTTAGTGAACATCGGCTACGAAGGTAGCAGCGCCACCATAACCATGCAGAATTTGGAATTTGCCAAAGCCAAATCGAGAAGTGTTGATTGTAAAACATTCATACCTGACGGAAAAGGACAAAACTGCGAATCGGCGGATGAAGACGAATGTTTCAGCGCAATTATAACCTTTGACGACTTCCCTGCCGGCAGAGTGGTGCAAAGTGCTTCTGATATTTGCTCAATATGTATCAATTTTGAGCACTCATACTTGGGAGATATCGGAGGACGTATCATATGCCCCACAAAACAAAAAGCAGTATTGTGGTATGGTACTACAAACAAAGACCCAATGCTACCAAGCAGCAATGCAGACACATTGCGAATAAAATACGGCATTGTACCCGGCATGTATAACGGAGGATACCAGCTAATCGGCATTCCATATGGCGGCTCAAGCGATGGACACGGAGATTTGAATTGCGCTACTGGAGAAGGACACAATTACTGTGATTCTGTCTGCAATATGTATGGTATAGGCTGGGACTACTGCTTTTCACTGAACGGCAACTATACCTCTGTGGCCGGAGGTCCCTGTGACAAAACCGATCCTACTTCACAGGACTATTTCTGCAACACAGACAATGACACTAATTTTTCCTCTTCCTTTATTACTATTCCAGCACCATTCGCACACGCTGGACAAACGGCACCTGACAATTCAGATAACACCAGAATTCCGAGCAAGCATGGTGAAGGCACTGGTTTCGACTACTATCTGCCAGCATCCGATTTGAGCAACCTTGTTGGTTGTCCTCTCAATGGAGACTGGGCCATTCAGCTTTGCGACGACTGGCCTGCAGATAACGGCTGGGTATTTTCATGGTCGTTGGACTTCTGCGGCATCAGCGCAGGAAGCGGATGCGAATACCAGGTGGGCATCGATTCTGTGCTCTGGACACCTGACTCAAGCTATGGTGATTTTGACTTAGGTCATTGGAGAGGTTTGAATATTGACAACTCCAACCCGCTGCGCTCAGTTATTTCAAGCCATGACACAGCAGGAGAGTTTAAAATCAATGTTAAAATATATGATGAGTTCGGTTGCAAATGGGATACATCTACCTTTATCAACTCAGTATGGAGTCCAACACCGGATTTGTGGGACAAGGATACTATGCTGATTTGCGATGTTGAGACCGTAATACTCGACGCCAAAGACCGTCACACCTATCAAGACACCACGGGAGACGACCCATACAAATACACATTCAAATGGGAGCCTTTCGGACAAACCACCGACACTATAGAGACCTCGTCAATGATGGGCACATCGACACTATACACCGTAGAGGCGCAGAATAACTGGAGAAGCACGACATGCGCGACACGCGACTCGGTGCGTGTGAACATCAACCACCAGCCGATGCCCAATTTCGACCCGGGAGTTTATCCGCTTGAAGGCTGCGAGCCTTACACCATCCACTTCGAGAACACCTCGCAATACGGCGACAGCTATGTGTGGGTGTTCGGCGACGGCGACACCTCGAGGGCAAAGAGTCCTACACACACCTACGGTACAGGTCAGTATGACTTCAAATACTATGTAAAGAATGACTTCGGATGCAACGACTCGTTGGTATACAGCAAACTGATAACGGTTTATTCGAGTCCTGTGGCACGATTCTCATGGGAGCCGATGAACCCGACAGTGATGCATCCTTCGGTGACATTCCAGAACCTCACCATTCCGCAGTCGGACGACAACCGCTACTATTGGGAGATTCAGTATGACCGCGACAACAATATCTCGTATCACACACTGAGAGATGTCAACCCGACATTTGAATGGGAGACCGACGGCGAGGATATAACAGGCAACTACATCGCACGTCTCATTGCCATGACGCAGAATATGGGACCGAGCGGCAACATCGTTGAATGTCGTGACACCAGCGAGAGCACCATCCTGTTGGTCAACGACTACCTGCAGTTCCCGAACGCTGTCACTCCCAACGGAGACGGTGTGAACGACAAATTCATAATCCGCAACCTTGTTAATGGATTGGGATATCCCAGCAATTCGCTGGCCATCTACGACCGCTGGGGCAAGAGAGTGTTCTACAAAGAGAACATAGCCTCGGAAGACGACTTCTGGGATCCTGCCGCCAGCAATGTCCCCGCAGGCACCTATTTCTGGCGCTTCACTGGAAAGGGCTACCTTGGAGATATACAACGCAACGGAGTTGTGGAAGTCATTTACTAGACACAACAATTGCATAAAACAAAAAAATGCTCGCCTGACGGCGAGCATTTTTTTTTTTGAAAACGCCAAAAACGAATTGAAAGCAAAACGTTTTTAACGTTTTTTTTTCGACTATTTTATGGTTTATACACTACAATACAAAAGAAAAACACAGAACAAATGACCAAAACCAAATTATATGAAAACTACGGGATTTCTTTTAAGTATGCTGGTATTTACAGCAATTGGCTGGTGTCAAAACCAAGCCAAGGTGGAAATGACAGCCGCCAACAACGGAGGGACTTTCTCAATGGTTACATCATTGGACAGTTACTTCCTTCAAATCAGCTCCGAAGCCGGTCCTGACGGCATTAACTATGATGACGGCCCATTTACCAGATGGATAACCGTTGACAGTGGATCATGCGCGTTGGGAAAAGGCACAGGTTTCTATTTCGAGACATTCGATATTGACCCCGGCGACACACTTATAATACACGATGGTCCGTCAATCAACTCGTATATAAGTCTGAAATGCAACAACGAACTAAATCCACAAATTCAGACAACAATATTTCCATCGCCTTACAACACTTCGGGGAAACTGACGCTTGAGTTCAAAACAAATGGAGACCAAAAAACCGGAAAAGGATTTGTGATTATTGTTACCTGCCGTGAAAAGTGCGAAACGATAATTCCTGTTATTGACTCTGTCTTTTACAAAACAAGGAACGGCATTATCATCGACTCCGGCTACTCACGCATTTTAACCCAGATAGACACAATCTGGAAATATGACTCGACAAGCTTCATAGTTGACACCCTGCACTACAAAGGCATGCACCTTTGCGAGGGCGAAGGCATTATATTCAAAGCCCACGGAAACTACACAAATTACTACGGATATGGACCCTGTGACGAGCTGTCGCTATTTGAATGGGACTTCGCCAACGGAGAAGACTCGAGCGGCATAAATCTTACATACGTTCCCGCCTACTACCGCGACATTGACTGCTACAATGTATCGCTTCGAATAACCGACCACCTAGGATGCAAATCCACGATCAGGGAAAGTGTATTGATCAGGATTTCGCAGAATCCCATCAAGACGATTTACAATCTGAACACTATATGTACCTCCGACTCGCTGATAGTGAACATCGGATATGAAGGGAGCAGCTCCACAATCACGATGAAACAGATTGATTTCGCCTCAACAAAGTCGAGAGAAACAGAATGCAAAACATTTATTCCCGACGGTCAAGGTAAGAATTGTCCACAGGCTGACCTAGAAGGATGTTTCTCAGCTCCAATTACTTTTGACGAGTTTCCACCTGGAAAAACGATCAAAGAGCCATCAGACATCTGTTCCATATGCATCAACCTTGAACACTCGTATTTAGGTGATTTAAGAGGACAGATAGTGTGTCCGACAAAACAAAGGGCTGTTCTGTGGTATGGATCAACAAAAAGAGACCCACTGTTGCTTAGTTCCAACCCTGACACATTGGAATATGTATATGGAATTCACAGAGGATCATACAACGGTAGCAGTCGTTACCTTGGCATACCGTACGGAGGAATTAACGACACCCCCTACGACATGCAATACGGGACATTGGATCCCAATAATGTCAGCGCCTACTGCGACTCTGTCTGCAACATGTTTGGAATTGGTATGGATTACTGTTTCTCTCTTAACGAAAACTACACATTGGTTAGCGGTGCCCCCTGCAATAAAAACAACCCGACAGAGAATGACTATTTCTGCCACTATCAAGGTAACGACACAACAATTACAAACTTTACATTCGACGCAATACCCGCACCGTACGGACAAGCGGGAATCACTGCCGACCCAAGCAGTTTTTCGACCAGACTGCCGAGTAAACATGGAGAAGGTACAGGATACGACTACTACCTACCCGCTTCTGACCTGAGCAATCTTATAGGGTGTCCGCTGAACGGTGACTGGGAAATCCAGCTATGCGACGACTGGCCGGGAGACAACGGCTGGATATTCTCGTGGTCGATTGACTTCTGCGGCATTACCCCTGGCGGGGGGTGCGAGTACCAAGTGGGCATAGACTCCGTAATATGGCAACCTGACTCGAGCGCCGGAGACTTTGAACTCGGACATTGGAGAGGTTTGAATATCGACAACAGCGATCCTCTTCGTTCGGTGATATCGAGCCACGACACGGCAGGATATTTCCCAATAGACATTCGCATCTACGATGAATTTGGATGCGTTTGGGACACCACTACCGCCATTCAAACAGTGTGGAGCCCGACACCTAATATTTGGGATAGCGACACCATCCTGATGTGCGACGTGGAGAAAATAGTACTAGACGCAAAAGACAGACACACATATCAAGACACCACGGGTGAAGATCCTTACAAATACACTTTCAAGTGGGAACCTTTCGGACAAACCACCGACACGATAGAGACCACTGCGATGATGGGCACATCGACACTATACACCGTAGAGGCGCAGAACAACTGGCGCAGCACCACTTGCGCGGCACGCGACTCTGTACGTGTGAACATAAACCGCCAGCCAGTGCCAAACTTTGATCCAAACATTTACCCTCTGGAAGGCTGCGAACCATACACCATACATTTTAAAAACACATCTCAATACGGCAGCAGTTACCTTTGGGTGTTCGGTGACGGAGAGACATCGACAGCTGAAAGTCCGACACACACCTACGGCACTGGTCAGTATGACTTAAAATACTATGTCAAGAACGAGCAAGGGTGCAACGACTCGTTGGTATACAGCAAACTGATTACGGTTTATTCCAGCCCCGTGGCACGATTCTCGTGGGAGCCGATGAACCCGACAGTGATGCATCCTTCGGTGACATTCCAGAACCTTACCATTCCGCAGTCGGACAGCAACCGCTACTATTGGGAGATTCAGTATGACCGCGACAACAGTATCTCGTACCACACATTGAGAGATGTCAACCCGACATTTGAATGGGAGACCGACGGTGAGGACATAACAGGCAACTACATAGCCCGTCTCATCGCCATGACGCAGAATATGGGTCCAAGCGGCAACATCGTTGAATGTCGAGACACCAGCGAGAGCACCATCCTGTTGGTTAACGACTACCTGCAGTTCCCGAACGCTGTCACTCCCAACGGAGACGGTGTGAACGACAAGTTCATAATCCGCAACCTTGTTAATGGATTGGGATATCCCAGCAACTCGCTGGCTATATACAACCGTTGGGGCAAGAGAGTGTTCTACAAAGAGAACATAGCCTCGGAAGACGACTTCTGGGATCCCGCCGCAAGCAATGTCCCTGAAGGCACCTATTTCTGGCGCTTCACCGGTAAAGGCTATCTGGGAGATATACAACGAAACGGCGTTGTGGAAGTCATTTACTAGACACAACAATTGCATAAAACAAAAGAATGCTCGCCTGACGGCGAGCATTTTTTTTGGCAGTTGGTATATTTGCCAGAATTACTAGACTTGCTAGACGATCTGTTTTTTTTTCTAATTACTATACTTGTAATTATTCCTAATCTAAATCTTAGCGGATCAAGGTTACGGTGCCTTTGTAGTGCTGAAGGCCCGTGACAGCGTCATTAACCTGGATAACGTAGACGTAGGTACCCATGGGCTGCGGGCGTCCATTGGCGGAGCCATCCCATCCCTGGTTGATGTCTTTGCTATGATATACCATGCGTCCACCGCGCGAATAGATATAGATTTCGTATGAAACTATCGTCGCGCTGGTGTTGGGAGACACTTTGAAAAGGCGGACATCGCCATTAGGATCGTCGGGAGCGAAAGCGTTGGGGATCCACACGACAAGGTCAGAAGCCGATGACTTGTTATCAGTATTGGTATTGATGTTAATAGTCTCTACTTTGTCATTGTCAGTTTCATCAGAGCTGACACTCTCGACCACCGGGACCGAAGCGGCAGCAACGGGGGACACAGAAGGAGCCACCGTGCGGACAGACGACTGAGACTGAGATGAAGCAGACGGAGCCGTGGGTTGCGACACCGGAGCAGACTCGGCAAGCGAGGTTTCAGACTCGGCGAGCACGACAGCCGACGGAACCGTAGCGGAATTGTCGACAGCAGAGACTGGAGCCTGAGTGGCTTTGTCGTTTCCGACAGTGGCGACCAAACTCTCTGACGACGTATGCATGTCGGGAGAGGTGACCGTTATGTTTTCGGCAACAGCGGGAGCCGCCGAAACGGGAGAGGTATTAACCCTATTGAATGTGACAAAAGCGAAAACTGCAGCTGCCGCCACTACCGCCGAGGAGGCGCCAATAGCGACGCGACGACGCGCAACAGCACGGCGACGCAATGTGTCGTTGATAGAATCCCAAACCTTGGGGTCGGGGTTGATTTCAAGATGGTCGAAACGTTCTTTAAGATCGTTCATTGAAGTGGGATTTTAGTGGTTCAGGTAGGCTAGCTATTGGAGTGTTTTGAGTGTTTTGAGGATTAGGATTGTTTATATATTTTGCTTAGTTTAAGAGCGAGGATTTGTTTTGCGCGGACCAGATTGGCTCTGACTGAGGAGGTTTTTATGCCAAGTTTTTTTGCTGCAGCGTCGAAATCGTAACCTTCGATCTCGCAAAGGTTGAAAGCCATACGGTAGGCAGGTGTCAGTTGGCGTATTTCGTCAAGGATTACCTTTATATCGATGGAGGAGTATATGTCGGAGGTTGTGGAGTATGAGCTCTCGATATTGTCGGGCAGGTCGTCAGTGTCGGTATTGTGATGTTCATGGTACCAGTTGTTGATGGCTGTGTTTATCATGATGGAACGAATCCAGACACCTAGAGCCGAAGCGTCGCGCAATTTATGAAGACTATCAAAGACCTTGATGAAGCCATCGTGAAGAACATCCTGCGCGGCAAGGTCGGACTGTGTGTACCGCAGGCAAAGAGCATACATCTGTGGAGCGAAGCGATCGTAGAGTTGTTTACAGGCCAGTTGGTCGCCGCGAATGCATGCTTTTATCAGTTCTTCATTATTCATTGCCTCATAGACAGAGTAAGTGGTGATTTTGCTGCGTCGAGAAATGTTAAAAAATATTAATTACAGTTAATATATTATCAGAGGAGACTTTAAATTTGACATTGAAGGAGTTATAACGCATCCCATATTCACGGTCAGGGTCGTCATGGTAAGATGGACGCGGATCGTGAGCGAGGAGGTCGACAAGCGGCCGGCGAAGAGGGATCGGGATTTTGTCGGCAAGAGATGGTGGGATGTCGACATCGAGCAGCCTGTCGGCAGGGACGGGAGCGAAACCGCTGCGTGCGTCGGGATGGGAATCGGTGTAAGGGAGATATGGCTTGATGTCGAAAATGGGAGTTCCGTCGAGGAGATCGGCTCCAGCGACATGGAGCAACGGTCCTTCGGGGGAGTTGAGCTGCACATTGATCAGCCGCACCGAAGAGAGTGCCAGACCATTGGGGCGAAAAGAGGAGCGAGTGGCAAAAACACCCATACGTTTGTTCCCGCCAAGGCGAGGAGGGCGCACGGTTGGCGACCACTCGTCGCGAAGATTCTCAGAGAACTGCCATATAAGCCATATATAATCGAACTCGTCGATGCCCCTCAAGGCGTCAGGATTGCGAAAAGAGGGAGTGAAGACAATGGTGGATGTGATATCGGTAACGATATTGCTCTGACGAGGAATACCGAATTTTTCGGGAAAGGGAGAACGGATATGGGCTATGGGAGTCATTGGAGGGGGTGATGATGTTAGATGAATGATGGGTTAATGGTTGAAAAAGGGGAACTTGGATTCTAGCCAGTTGTTGAGGAGCCAAGAGAGGTCGGCGACCAAAAAACCTATGGCGGCCCCCGCCAGGACGTCGCCAGCCCAATGACGGTCGTTGTAGACGCGCATAACCCCGGTAAGTGTGGCGACGAGATATCCGGCAGCAGAGATGAGAGGGGAGGTCGAAGAGTATTCTAGTCGCAAAAGTTCGGCTCCAGCGAAGGCGAAAGCAGTGTGGCCCGACGGAAAACTTGTAAGAGAGCTACGGTCGGGGCGCAACTCGTCGACAAGCTTTTTTACAGGCTGAACCAGAGCGATCTGCGCTAGCATGGTACTTGCCGAGCGGAAACAGAGCTGGCGCAAGGAGTGTGGCGATCGGACACCAAGCAGTTTAAGACCCACAACAGAGCAGACCGGCAGATATTGAAGCCCGTTGTCGAAATGGAGCTGGCGATGGTCGAGACTGTTACGCCGGAAGAGCTGCATTTCCTCGCGAATCAACAAGTTTTGGCGATATGAGGGTTCGAAGAACATAGGAGATGCCCCAACCAGTATGGCCGTTCCGACCAATGATGCCGGGATCGGTTTTTGAACAACGAGGGCGGGAATTGGGGCGGACGCGGAGGCACGGATCAATGAATCGGCATCACTCCCCTGCCCCGCCGAAAAAAGAGCGACAGAGAGCGAAAAAAGGAGCAATATGCATGATTTTACAGACATCAAAGAGTGGGTTGGGAACCGGTCAGAAGGCGAAGAGAGCAGGATTGGCGATCATAGTATGGGACAAACGAGCATGTGTCGGCAAGGAAGGCCCAGCGGATATCGGCCTCGCAACCAAGAGCCATTAGCCGCTGGACATGGGTGGCTTTGCGGCAGAAATCGAGCGGTGCATTACCGGCAAGGTTCCACAGGTCGAGCGACATCATGGCGGCGTCGTTGACAAGAGAGGCCTGAACGCCCTCAATGAGACGCGCTATTAGCGCTCCGCCGAAGAGAGTGTCCTCGATAGAGGGGTCGCCTTTCCAACCAGAGCAAAGTATGACGAGGTTGTCGGGACGGCTGCGGGAGATGGTATCGGAAAGAGCCGAAATGTTGGCGAAAGAGCCGACATAGAGGTTGTCGGAATCGACAGCGCGAAGAATGGAGACGGTTCCGTTGGTAGTGGAATAGGCCAGGCGGGCACCATTAAGATTCATGGATAGATATTCGGTTGGAGAGTTGCCGCATGTGGCGCCAAAAAGCTTCTCGCCGTTGCGCTCGGCAGCGATGAGGAAGCCGCGCTCGCGGAAACCTGGCAACGGATCTAGCGAAGAGAGAGGCACAACTTCGGACGCGCCGGCTTTGAAAGCGGCACAAAGCGCCGAGGTGGCACGGAGGATATCGACGGCAACAGTGTCGTGGCCTGCACGGAGCTGGCGGCCGTCGTATAGAGTCGGGGAAAGTATAAGTTCGATGTTCAAGATGGTGAAGGGTGATAGGTTAAATGGTGAATGGTAAAGGGTGATAGGTTAAAAGTATGGGTCCAGATCTGCGGAGCAAGCTGAAAGAGTTTTGAAAATTAAAAAAAGCGGCAACGTGTAAGCCGGGTTCTGTAACCGCTGACGCGGTTCTCTGCCATTAATCTCGGACAGCCGTCGCCGACTGTCTCAATCAACCTACCCCCCGGCAACGGGCGAGTCAACCCTTAACTGCCGGTATATTTGGTCTTTCAGCCCATAAGGTTTGCCGTCATCCGCATCGCTGCGGAAGCCGTGAGCTCTTGCCTCGCGTTTTCACCCTTACCCGTAGGCGGTCTGTTTTCTGTGGCACTTGCTGTGACGCTCCGTTTTCACGAAGAGCCCCTTCCCGTTAGGAAGTATGGTGACTCTGTGCTGCCCGGACTTTCCTCCCGCAGCATTAAGCTGCCGGCGACAGAGCGGTTGCCGCTTTTTTTGAGACTGCAAAATTACATGATTTTTATTAAAAACAGGCAGCGCCACGAAAAAGAATTGTTATTACACGAATTATCACGGATTTACCTTAGATTGTTATAACACGAATTATCACGAATTAACCATGCATTTATCATGAATTAACCTTAAAATGTTACAACACGAATTATCACGAATTAACCATGAATTGATTCGGGATTAATCAATGGCTGAAAAGAGGCGATTCAAGTTTTTATGTTGGATGACAAAACTGAGAAATGGAAGATGGCGGAAACCACTGAATGAAGAATAGCACGATTATTTTTCCTAAAACAGAGCAAGAAGAAGAAAAAATGATTTTTTTTTGTATTTTTGCAATTTGATTTGAACGTGACAAAAGACTGCAAACAAGGATGCTTTTGTTGCGCAGAGAATTATCGTACAACAAATTGCACACGCAATATGAACAAGAAAAGAATCATCAAAAGTCTTATGACAACCGCTGTGGCGGCGTTGTTGTCATCGTGTGGCAGCAGTTTGGCTGTGGTGGATCCGGTGACGATGTTGACATACGGCAAGGATCCCACTGAGGAAAATCTTGAGAACCTGGCCAAAAACTACAGCTCGGTGATAAACAAAAACCGCAAAAGCGGGGAGAAACAGCCCGGTGTGTTCAGCGACTACGCTGTTGCACTGGCCAGACAAGGCAAGCACGCGGAGGCCAACACATGGTTCAACATGGAGATGTCGACATTCCCGTCGTCGAGGAGTTATGTGCTGAAACTAAAGCAGACGATGATTCCCGAATACATCAACGACAACAGTATAAACATCAAGGCCGCGGATGGAGCGACAGAGAACGAGACAAAAGGTTTGTCGCCCAAGAAGCGCGCCGCCGCCGAGAAGAGAGCCAAAGGAGTGATGGACAACGAGAACGAAGAATAGGCCAAAAACGAAAAAAAGAAGAGTCATGAAACGTATATTTCAGATTATAATGGCGTCGGCATTACTGCTGGCAGGATGCAAGAGCGAGAAGAAGATCAATACGTACAGCGACATTTACAATGAGCGTCCGACCACTATATACATAGCGCCGATAAACGACAACGCGGAGCGAAAGGTGGAGAAATACCCTACCGACATAGAGTACAACAACGAACTGAACAGCGCCAAGGCATACATGTACCAGACCATGGCGGCACCGCTCAACAACAAAGGATATTACGTAATTGGACCGATAGCGTCGGAGGAGATTGCACGAGAGACCGCTCTGACGCCCAAACAGTTGAGAAACGGCGACATGAAACTGTTTTACGAGCAGTATGGAATTGACGCCGTGGTAATAGTTACGCTGCACAAATGGAAAGACGACAACAACAAAAAGACGGCATTCCTGGAGTACCAGATACGGTCGACCAAAACGAACATTGACTTGTTCCACACATGGGTTATGGCCACAAAAGAGGTATCAACCAACCTGAAAGGCGACCCGATAAAACTCAAGAACGACACCAGATTCGCAAAACGATTCGACATGGACAATGGTACAGCGCAGAGATGTTTTCTGGTTGAGAAGGTCAACGACTATGTGCTCCGCAACCTGCCCACCAGCAGCCAAAGACGTCAATTCGAGAAAGACCTGTACAAGTCGGCCAATCCAAGCTACATAAAATACACATGGCTTGACGGCGGGGCCGACGTGGAGCCCTGCAGCGCCGAGGAGTACGAGTCGAACGCTTTTTTGTAACAGACAATAGACCAGGTTGCTTGACATGACTGTCAGGCAACCTGTTTTTTTTTAATAGAAACATAAACACGGAAAAATAACACATAAATGAAAAAATTAATCAGTTCTCTTTTGTTTTTTGCCTTGGCATTGAGCGCCATGGCAGTACCCGCCTATCCTGACTTGGTGGTTTTCAGGCAGCCCGGCAACCGGGACATCACTGTTTCGATATACCTTAAGGGAGACGAGAAGGTACACTGGGCCGAGACCGAAGACGGATACAGCCTGCTTCATGGCGACGACGGATGTTTGATGTACGCGACAAAAGACGAGAACGGCGACATGGTGGCGACCAACATGATAGCCACCGAGAAAGAGATGCGCAGCGCCGAGGTCGTAGAGTTTTTGAGCAAGACGCCCAAGCATCTGCGCTTCAGCAAGAGGCAGATAGCGGAGTTGCTCAGCATATGGAAGCAGATAGACGATTCGAAGAAGGGTCCGAAGTCGATGAGCAACGTTCTTGGAGAGAAAAAGTTCCTTGTTATTTTGTTCGCGTTCAACGACAAAGAGTTTATCTACAACAAAATGGATATCAAGAGACTCTTCAACCAAGTGAATTACAGCACCAATGGCAGCACCGGAAGTGTACACGACTACTACTATGACGTCAGCGGCGGTTTGTTCTCGCTCACCGTGGATGTAGTAGGGCCCTATACAGGCACACGCAATATGGCATTCTACGGCAACACAAACTATGGCTATCAAGTATTTGCCCGCGAGGCAGTGGACTCGGCCGCCGGACATGTGGATTTCTCCGAATATGACAATGACGGCGACGGATACATCGACGGCCTTCACATTATCTTTGCAGGTGTGGGAGAAGAGAGCGGCGGCGGCTCGGACTGCATCTGGTCGCACAAATCGTATATCTATGACCCGCCGATATACAACAATACCGTGGTTGATGTCTATTCCTGCTCGCCAGAATGCCATGGGACATCTTCCGACTTGACCACCATAGGTGTTATATGCCACGAATTGGGTCATGTTTTTGGCGCTCCTGACTATTATGACACCGACTACGGTGAAAGCGGCGGACAGTTTCCAGGACTTGGCAATTGGGACATCATGTCGAGCGGCAGTTACAACAACGGAGGCAAAAGACCCGCGCACCACAATCCATATACAAAGATATACATCTATAAATGGCGTGACTGCGACACACTTGACGGCAGCTCGACTAAAATAGTGATGGATCCCGTTGAGGAAGGCGGCAAAATATACCGTGTAAACACATCGACAAACCGTGACTTTTTCTTATTAGAGAACCGTCAAGCCGTGAAATGGGACAAAGGACTACCAGGACACGGAATGTTGGTGTACCATGTGCATCCCTCCGCCAACGGCGCCAGTGTGCACAACTATCAACACCCACAGCAGATTTACATTTTGGCAAAGCCCGGCAACAACAATGAAAGCTGTCCAAACTCGTCACCATCGAGCTACGGCATATTGAACAACGAAGACACCCCCTATCCCGGACAGAGCGGGAGAAGAGACTCGCTGACAGACAATTCGATACCATGGTTCCGTCCGTGGTCGGGCCAGGCAAACAACACACCATTGTATAATATCTCCGAGAACACGTCGACAAAGCAAGTGCTGTTTACAGTTCAATACCTGTCGCCCGACCCACTGGCCGCCACCGCCGAGGGCGTAGACAGAGAATCTGTTGTTTTGGATTGGACACCTTACGGCAGCATGAATGTAATGGTGGTCATGAGTACCGAAGAGGGCGCATTTGGCGTACCAAATGGCTTTTATTTAGAAGGCGACACTGTAGACGGCGGAGGAATAGTGATTTATAAAGGCGGTGCCACCAGCAAACTGGTGAACGGACTGCAAGTGGGCAACACATACCACTTCAGAATATACTCCATAGACAGACAAGGCAGATACTCAGACGGCATTGACGTCGCCGGGAGTCCGATTGATTGCGATATAGACGAATGGGGAACCGAAGATTTTGAAGCACATGCTATTGACATGGCGCCAAACTGCTGGACAGGAACATGGATTGTGGACAGCCTCATGGGACAGCAATCACTCATGACCAGAATGGCTGACAGCGGAAGCGTTGCAGGATGGAGCATGATTTCGAGCAAACCTTTTGTTATTGATCCAATCAGCGACGCTGTTCTGAAATTCAGGACACACTTTGACGGGACATGCGATGAAAACACAACACTTGTCACAGAATACCGCGCGTCGCTAAGTCAACCATGGGTGGTTTTGGACAGTTTGAAATGGCATATTGGCATGGCGACATGGAAAAATGTGTTCCTGCCGATGCCTGAAGCCGGCAACTACAGCCGTATTCGCTTCTCAGCATATACGGGCGAAGGGCAGCGTATAGCCGTGGATGACATCGAGATAATCACCGGCGCACTTATCAACGCCGATTGCGACGCAAACGGCAGCATATATCCCTCGGGATATATTGTGAAACCCGATAACGACACAATGGATTTCACCATTATACCGATAAGCGGTTATGGATTGGAGGCCATAATGCTGGACAACAGACAGGTTATGCCGAGCCTTGTAACCACCAACAACGACGGCACATACAGCTACAGATATGGCACCAACGGTGGCAGCCATACCATATACGCCAAATTCGAACGGCAAACAGGCATTGAGACGGTTGACAAGAGCGTCATGGTGATCTATCCCAACCCGAGCAGCGGCACCATCAATATCGAGGTGCCACAGAAAGGCAAAGCCGAGTTGTATGATGTACGCGGGAAACGAGTCGCCGCCATCGACCTCAACGCCGGACACAACACAATGGATTTGAGCAATATGCCAAAAGGTATATACATTATACGCCATCAGGGAAATGTGACAAAGATTGTTAAAAAGTAACATTTTCCAGATATAATGTTAAACATATTTAAAAAAACGAACCATATTGGAAAACTTACGTATTTTTGCAAATTATCAAGAACAGAAAATAATCATCTAAAACATTAAAAAACAATGAAAAAAGTATTTTTATTCTTTGCTAGCGCTATGATTTGCGCAGCTATGGCAGCTTGCAGTGGCAACAACACCGAGGCTGAAGACACCAACGCTATCGACAGCGCCGCTATCGAGCAGACCGAGGTCGCTGACCCCGCATGCTGCGATGCCAACAATGACGCTCGCATGCAGGCTATCATGGACGCCGCTCAGCAGATCTGCAACTGCGGTGATGTTCTGAACTGCGTTAACACCGTTATCGACCAGAGCTTCGCTCAGTACGCCAACGACGAAGAGTTCAAGGCCGCTGTTAAGGCTGAGGCTGAGAAGTGCATCGCCAACAAGGTGAAAGACGCTGCTGTCGAGAAGACTAAAGAAGTTGCCAAAGACGCTGCCAAGAAAGGCGTTGAGGAAGGCATGAAAGCCCTGAAGAAAAACTAATTATTCTTCTTAAAGTAAACTAAAAGCGACCCATAGGGCCGCTTTTTTTTTTATTTTATAATAACCGTCGAAACAGAATATCACATACGCTCAATAAGAAAACTTACCGGGCGGAATCCATCGTTACAGCTGATCATGGCGCTAAACGGATTCTTCATCCATCCATCGTAGAAGTTGCCGCGGCCAGCAGCCAACTCCTGCACAAACCATCGCATACTCTCCCACGCACTCTCGCACATGCCTTCGGGCATCTTACCACCTTGGCTAATCCACGTCTGCCCCTCCCGCACATCACAGGTATGCTCAATAGGATTCTCGTACCGGGCTTGCAGGTCTTTGTAGTTCGCTTTGCGAATAGCGGTTATCTTGACATCGTACATATTTGTTGTTATTACAAGTTGCAAAAGTACAACTATTTCACAATACGACAAAATATTTTTGCCAATTGAATAACGATTTACAAATCCGCAATAACTGAATTGTTTTTTTCACTGTCCCGCAGCACCACCCTGAGCCTGCCATTCGAGGTCAAGTTTGCCAATGCGCCAGGTGAGGCCGAAGGT
>JAEEGL013061897.1_pt1 | contig 27036 bp, 19 predicted proteins | sample 9134231 | NCBI WGS metagenome assembly JAEEGL01 (sample SAMN16246548, study PRJNA631951) | gut metagenome | biome: gut microbiome; feature: rumen; material: fiber-attached | host: Bos | place: Iran: Karaj | collected 2018-10 | reverse complement strand
ATTGATTCAAGTTGTTATCTTCAATACGTGATAACTAATTTGATGAAAAAATAATTATATGAAAAAAGAAAAGATTACAATCAAAGTAGACCAAACTAAACTTCCTAATAAGATGCATTTTGAAGTGCAAAGAACTACTCGCATGTCCATTTATAAACCTAGAAAAGGTAAAGGCAGTTTTAAAAGAAGAAAACTCGTGAGAGAGGATGACTAATACTTTTAGAATATGGCGATATTAATGAATTATTTCTTTAATTAAAAATGTTAACCTACAAGAAATTAATTTGAGAAAGTGGATTTTAAGAAGAAAAATAATGAAAATTTATATCTATTCAAAAAGCGATATTTTAGGACTAGTTGAAACTAAAGGCATCCCTCAAAATACGGCGGTTATTTCCTTTGCTGATTACTGTTATACACCAAATCAATTCGTTTACAACAAAGTGTTGGCGGAGCTCCTCAAATTGTAATGGGGGGGCAATAGGGGCCGAGGTCTTTTCTTTTTTATATAAGAAAATATGATTATAATTTTGATATGAAATTAGCATCTACTATATTTAGTTGGTTGGGTTTAGCGGTGACAATTGCCATCGGTATTTTATTAATTTCTAATTATCACGTGACTAGTGAGTGGATAGAATCTAAGACATGTGAAATGTGGGATTGGGATTTAATTTGCAATTCTATTAAAAGACAAGAAATTACTTATACAGGAACACCTTGGTATGTATATATCATTTGGATTGCAACATTAGTTGCACAACTCATAATTTTGGTTTGGAGGCAGATGTCGATATCTAATGGAAAAAAGACTGCTTGTGGCATTGTGACTCTTATATGTGTCAGCGTAGTGGGTGGTTTGTTGACACTACTAATTAATAAAGATGAATTATATTGAAGGGCAGTAAGCACTTCTTTTTTATATATAATTATTAATAAGGTTATTTGAAAATGAAGACATTTAATAGAGACTTATACCTTTCATCCATATTTGAAGGCGATATTGTGTACTTTGAAACAGCCTTACCTTTTGAAGGTGAAGAGATTAGCCTTTTATATCCTATAGATGAGATTATTTCGGTGAGAAATTATCGATTAGATATCGAATATAAAGAGGGCACTGATTATGTAGTTAAAGATGGGAAGTTATTTATACTTCCTAATGGAAATATCAAAACCACATCTTTAGATGAATATTACTCAAAGGAACCAGGTTCTATACAAATAGGAGTGGAACCAAGTCGTTGCCCTTATAAGTTTAGTGAACAAAGATATCTCATGTATGGTGAAGGCGATTATATGACAAGTAGGCAAATTGCTATTAGTTATAAGCACAAAGAATGTTGGAATTTATTTAGGCAGACAAATCAAAGTGATAAAGTTAATAGATTTATTAATAGATTAATAAGCAAAAAAGAAACCACAATCGTGTTTTATGGTGACTCAATTACTGTGGGCTGTAATAGCAGCGGCACAGAATATGGTGGCAATTTACCTCCTTATGCCGAACCCTGGCCAGTGATGGTAACTGAATATTTAAAAGAGAAATATAATTCCAAAATTAATTATGTAAATACCGCGGTCGGTGGCACAAATACTCCATGGGGCTTAGAACACTTTAAAGAGAATGTTTTGAAATATAATCCCGATTTATTAGTCCTTGGTTTTGGTATGAATGATGGACGTCTTCCAAAGGAAGAACATATCAAATTAATTATGAATATGGTCAATCAAATGAGAGAATATAGACCCGATTGTGACATTATTCTTATCGCCACAACAGTGGCTAATATTGAATCAACATGGTTTATGGCACAAAATACTTATGTTGAAGAGTATCAAAAGATTGATTTAGATAATGTCGCGCTCGTAGATATGACGCATATGCATTTAGATTTATTAAAGAAAAAGAGATTTAAAGATATGACTGGCAACAATGTCAATCATCCTAATGATTTCTTAGCGAGAATATATGCTCAATCAATATTAGAAGTGATGGGCGAACTAAAGAAATAATATGGCGAAAGTCACTCTCAATCACTTAAAGCTTTCTTATAGAAAGAAAAGAAAAGAATCCACTGTTATTTGTGAAGATTTAAGTGTGACTTTTGATGATGCTAAAGTTAGCCTTCTTATTGGTGAATCAGGATGTGGTAAAACCACAATCTTAAGAGCTATAGCGGGTATCTTAAATCCTCAATCTGGCAATATCTATTTTGATGACACTGATGTCACTGGTTTTGATCCAGGGAGTAGAAATATTTCTTACGTTAGTCAGATGATTGGATTATATCCAAACCTCAGTGTATTTAATAACATCGCTTTTCCATTACAAGTTTCTCATACTCCGGCGGAAGAAATTAGAGAAAGAGTCCAAGAAGTGGCTGAGATGCTAAAGATTGAATATCTACTAGCCAGAAAGCCTAGAGAGTTATCGATTGGTCAAGCCCAAAGAGTGGCTATTGCTAGAGCGATAGTGAAGAGATCTATTGTTTATTTATTTGACGAACCATTTTCTAACTTAGATAAGTCCATTTCTCGTGAATTAATCGCGGAATTAAAGGGTTTATTCACTAAATTAAGAGCCACAGTGGTGTTTGTAAGTCATGACACAAATGAAGGTTTTTCTATCGCTGATGAAGTGTTTGTAATGGAAAAAGGCAAGATTATTTTAAAGGGAACTCCCGAAGAAGTTCTCGCTTCTAAAGATGAAAGAGTAAAGAGATTAATAAAGGGATGGTATGAAATTCTATAATCAGGGAGATTATTTAAAACTGAATAAGCAAAAGAATCTAAACCTTATTTTGATTATTGGTTTATCAGTTCTTTTTGTGGCTGTCTTATTAGTCTTTATTTTTGTTAGTAACTTTAAGACTAGATTTATCTTCTCTCTTATTACTAGTTTGATTGATTTTATCATCGTAGTATTCCTTATTTACTTCGTTGGTAAATATTCATATTTAAAAAGAATTAATAATGAGTATTTCACATTATTAGAATCTAACGATGAAATAGTTAAATGCGAAATATTAGAAGTCTCTGATTTCTTGACTACTTTGCCTGATAAGTCTAGATGTTATGAAGTGATGGTGATGGTGGAAGGTAAACAAAGCGTCTACTATTTAAGCGAGATATTTGATAGAGAAAGTATCAAAACGGGTTACTGTGAACTTTCGGTGAACTCTGATTATATCAAAGGTGTGAAATATGAAGATTAAATATAGTTTGAAGAATCATATTTCTAATACCTTTATCTATTACCTTTTAGCGGTAATCTTGGTGCCTTTATTATGTTCATATTTAATATTTATTAAAAATAAACCAAAAGCTGTGGAAAGATTCTCTTTCTTTAGTGAAGTGGCATATGTTGATGAAGGAGAATTCAAACAATCCTTATTCAATATTCTTCCTGAGAATTTACAAATTGATTTATATGACATGGATAAAGATGATAATCTCTTTAGAACTTATTTCTCATCTTATGGCTTGAATAGTGATGTTTGTTTATTATCCAAAACCACTTTAGATAAATTCGAGACGATTGATTTTGTGAATTTAGCAAACACTAAATGGGATAAAGAAGATAATTATCATTTTGAAGATTATAGTATCGGTGTTCACATAGTGAACATGGAATACTTTAATGTTAGTGACACTGATGAAACATATTATCTTTTAGCATTAAAGAAGAGTGTTCATCTTAACGGCATCGTGGAAAACAGCAAGACTGATCAAGTGGATCGAGTGTTGGAGTATTTAGTAAATAATGGCTAAGAAAGAGACTGTATACTTCAAAAGAAGTAAATATCGGAAAGATGATTTTGCTTTAACCGATTTACCGAATAATCGCGGTAAACAATTTTTCGATATTTTAAAGAATGACTGGAAAGTCATCGTGGCCTTAGGATTAATCTTTTTCTTATTCTCTTTACCATTTCTAACTCTAGAGTTTTTTCATTGGTTCATCGTGGGTAATTTACGCGTTCAATTAGAGAGCCAAGGTGTTGATGATGCAACAATTTTTAGTTCATTACAATTAACGGAAGTTTTTTATGAGCTAGCATTGATACTTACAAATCTAATTATCGCTATTCCTCTCGCGGGCTCCATGAGAGTGTTGAAGCGACTTGTCCATGCAGAAGGCGTTTTATTTAAAGATGATTTTGTGACAGGCATTAAGCAGAATATTGGGATGTTCTTATTATTCATGTTCATCTATTCAATTTTGCGATTTACTGCGCAATTCACGTATATTTATATACAAAATATCCCCATTTTCTCCGATATTTTAAGAGGAGTAACCGCTGGTATACTCTATGTTTTATTTGTTCCCATCCTCTTATTTATGATGTGCCAGCACGCTATTTATAAGATGGGATTCTGGACTAATTTCAAAAACTCTTATCAAATAGCAATAAGAAGTATACTAGGGATGTTGATATTCTCCTTTATCATATTTGGGACATATTTTATTAAGTACATTCCACTTATCTATGTCGTGTTAATTGTTTGGGGATTTGTGATATTGATATCACCTTTTTATCTCCTTGCATTATCATTGTTTACAATGTCAAAATTTGATAGATATATTAATAAGGAATATTATCCAGAAGTGTACCGTAAAGGATTAAGACCAGATGGAAATCTATACAACCACACAGACGATTAAGAAATGTCCATATTCCTCTCATATCCTTGTGCCTCCACCAGATGTGCATAAGGCGACCTTTTTTGTTTTATCTTTCGTAGAAAAAGGTGAAGCCACAATCGAACTATACGATAAAGAAGATAATAAGAAGAAAGTCATCCAAGTAGTGGAGAACACTTGTTACTTCTCTTATCCTTTCGTGGCTATGAAATACATCAGCTATTCTAAAGATCTTTCTTATAGAAACATCGTCGTTAACGAAAGAGTGATGATGGATTGCTGTAACTTCTTACATCCTGGTTTATATGATGAACTATTAAATTTAGAATATCCTCCCACATTTCATATTTCCCCACCTTCCGTTATCTATTTAGCGGAATGTGCTTCTGCGTTAGAGGGAGCGAATAAAAATAAACAGAAAGATGCTACGCATCGTTCCTTAGTGTGCGCTTTATTAAACCAATATTTGGTGTCTAAAACCGCTAATACAATCTTCCCCATTTGGATTAATGGTTTCTTAAGAAATTTGGAAGATGAAGAATTCCTTTCCAAGTCTGTAGAAGATATGGTGAAGTCCACAAATTATTCTCATGGGTATGTGAACAGGGAATTCAAAAGATATATTGGTTGTTCTATTAAACAATTTATCATTCGTAAGAAACTCGATAGAGCGACAGTCTTATTAACGACCACGAATTATTCGATTGAAGAGATCAGCGATATTTTAAAATTTGGTAATGCCAGTAACCTTATTATCATCTTTAAAAAGAGATATGGTTTGACACCTGCAAAATACCGCAAACTATATGGCTCTTCTATTCAAATGGATGTCTACCAGGAATGGGGAGACATCACTTATAGCGATAAATAAAACCAAAAAATAGCATTCTAATAGGTCAAAAAACTAATATTTTTGTCATAAAATTAATATTTGCCATTTTTTTCCTATTACATAAAATGTAAATAGATGAAGAGAGAAACTACCACTAAATTACAGGGTTTTCCTATTAAAAATAAAACTCATAGACAAGATCGTGTGGTTTTAATTATTTTCTGTGTCATTTTTGCTCTATATTCTTTGATTCTATTGTTCCCCTTCTATTGGATTTTATTGAACTCTTTAAAGACCAAAGCGGAATTTGCTCAAAACACTTGGTCTTTCCCAACTTCATTAGTCTTTAGTAATTATGGACAATTATTCCAACTTCAAAGATATAAATTTGATGTCTTTGAGATGTTTAGAAATTCTTTAATTCTCTGTCTTATCGTTCCGACGATGAGTACGATATCCACAACCCTCGCAGCTTATGTCATGGCGAAATATAAATTCAAAGGAAGAACAATTTTGTTCTTCGTTTATATGATTCCTATGATTGTATCTATCGCAGGTACCGCATCTTCAACCTTGAATTTATTTGAAAAATTAGGTTTTGATGAGATGCCATTTGTGGGTATTGCTTTTATGTCCGCATCCGGTATGGGGCTCGGTTTCTTATTAGTTCACGCTGTCTTTAAATCTACTTCTGATACCTATATGGAAGCAGCGCGCATCGATGGTGCGGGACACTTAAGAACCTTCTTCCAAATTATGTTACCTCATGCGATGGGCATCATTGGAACTAACTGGGTATTAGGTTTTATCGGAACATGGAATGACTATGTGACACCCAGAATATTCCTTGGTAAAGGATATATGACTATCGCTACAGGATTAGAGAAGATTCATATGCTAGTGACTGATGTCGGTGAATACGCGGATGTCTTTATGAATAACTATCCACTTTATTTTGCAGCGATTATTTTATCGATTATTCCTATCATCGTTTTGTTATTAGTGTTCCAGAAACAGATCATGAAAATTAGCCTCGGAGGAGGCATTAAATAATAAAAAGGAGGGCTTTTTGATATGAAAAATGTAAAAGCTTTAGTATTTGGACTTATGGGTTTATCCGTATTAGCACTAGGTGCTTGTAACGCGAACAAGGATAACGAAATCCAAAAAGAAGGTAGATTATCTATCGTCTATTATCCTGGTGGATATGGGACTGAATATTTAAATACTTTCTGTAAGGAATTCTTAGCACAAAAGAATAATAAAACTGTTGATGAGATAGTGGAGAATGTCGATTACATCCTTATCCCTGATGAAGATATCACCTATGGTGCGGATTATTATTTGACTTCTAATGCGAGATGTCCTGATTTAATTATCTCTAACTTATTATCTCCTAAAGCCGTTACTCAAGGTTATGTCGCTAATCTCGATGATGTCTTTGAATCAACAGTGGAAACATCTAATGGTTCTACAAAGATTGATGACTATGTCATGAAAGAAGCCTCCGAACAATATACTTATGAATTAAGAAGAGGACAAACCGCAAAGCATAGATTTGCGATGCCTTGGTCCGCGATTCCTCTATCCCTTGCTTATAACAACACTTTATTAATGCAACTTAACCATGTTGATAACACCTATACAGTCGGTGAAGATGCAATCAGTGGTGGTAAATGGGCCAGAGCGCCAATCACTGTTGATGAATTATTATCATGTTTTAAAGATTTAGATGCTTACAATACCTCTAATGGTACAAACCTTGCCAAGATGGGTTGGGCTGCTCTTAATGGTACTAACTGGTTTGAATCTTTAATCATCACTTGGTGGGCCCAAAGACAAGGTGTTGATAATGAACATTTATATGCCGGTGAAGGTAGCTATTATGATTTCTGGAAATACGATAGCGCTGAAATCTTCAAACAAACCGGTTTACAAGATGCTTTAAAACAAGTGCAAGACATCATCATTAAAGATGGTAACTTTGCTAACTCCTATAATAGTGTGGGTTCTATGACTATTAAGAACGCTCAACAAGCTTTCGCAGAAGGCAAAGCCTTATTCTGCTTAACTGGTGACTTCTTTGAAAAAGAATATTCTCCATTCATTCAAGAATCTGGGCAAGAATTCAAGATGATGAGAGTTCCTTCTATAGGAGGGGCTGTTAAAAATGATGATAACTCCGTTAAGAAATTAACATATATCAACATCTCTAACTGCGCTTATGTTCCTAACAAAGGTGCTAATAAAGAATTAGCTAAAGAATTCTTGAAATTCACCACTCAAGAAAGTTATTGTGCGAAATTCTCTCAAATGACTGGTGGTATCAGACCAGTAAATTATGATGTCAGAACATCAGAAGGCTATAATGCCTTATCAACCTTTAAAAAGTCAGTCTTTGATTTATATTACGACTGTGATGATTATCTCTATAAATTCCCCAGAAATGTCGATGTCGAAGATATTTCTCCTATCTATTTATATGAAGGTGTCTCAGAAAACATCTTTGTGGGTTCCACATATTTTACTGTTCTCAGTAATTTAAAGAATATGACCCCCAAGCAGATTATGGTCGATGGCACAAATGCCTTCGATAGTATCTATTCAAGGGCGGTCAAAATGTTCTTGGATTGGAACAAAAGATACGAACTATAATCTTTGATTAAACTTAAGGAGCGAAGATGATTTTACATCAAAGGAAGAAAGCCTCATTAAAGATTAAACGAACGATATTTATCGTCAGTTTTTTGGCGCTTTCTTTAGCGCACTTTATCGTCTTCTGGCTCTTTATCAATGTCGACACGATTCGTTTGACATTCTTTAAAGCGAATGAATATAACGAAGAAGTATTTGTTGGTTTATATAATTACACGAAACAATTTAAAGATATCTTCCTCGGTGAAGATAAAGCCGCACAGAGGAGTTTCTTTAACTCCTTCCACGCGGTTGGCATCAATATGCTTATCCTTCCTATCTCTATAGTGGTGGCCTATGCCTTCTATAAGAAGGTTTATGGTTATTCTTTCTATAGAATTATTTTCTATCTACCATCCGTTATCTCTATCGTCGTTCTAGCCGCGGCATTTAGAGAAATGTTTAGACAATATGATGATGGCACAACAATTATCACTGGGCCCGTAGCTCAGTTATTATCGAGTATTGGTATAAATAAGCAGTGGTTAGATCCTGGTATCGATACGGAAGTGAAGTGGCCACTGATATATACATTCGCCATATTAAATGGTATGGGCGCTAACGTCATCCTTTTAACGAGTGCGATGAATCGTATTCCAAAGGAATTAAGCGAAGCTTCCAGGTTAGATGGTTGTGGATTCTTTAGAGAGATGACGCATGTGACTATTCCATTAATTATGCCCACGATTACCACATGGGTGATGATGATATTCGCGGCGGTATACTCTTTCTTTATGCAACCGATGTTAATCTTTGAAAATAACTCCGGTAAAGATGGAGCTTACTTAACTGCGCCTTGGCAGATCTTTAATTTAGTCGCGGATGCTGGTTTTGATAAACAGAGATTAATCAGTGCGGCTTGTTTAGGTATTATGCTCACTCTTGTGGTATTACCACTTAATTTAGCGATGAGAGCATTGCTCAATAGATTTACAGCGGAGGTGTCTTATTAATATGAGAAAACCATTGATCTTTCCTTTAATAGCGTTAGCCTCCTTATTGGCCTTAGGTCTAAATAATAAAATCTTTAATCAAGTTGATGCCGCTTATGACACTAAGAATGTGGCTAACGACCAATTTGATGGTGACTTAGATGATTTATGGGATAAGGTTGGTAATCCATCCTTGGAACAACAATATTCATCTTTAAGATTAAAACCAAAAGCATATGATTGGGGCACATCTTTAGGATTAAATCAACAATTAAGTGGCGATTTTACCGTGAAAATGGAATTAACTACCTTAGAAATTGGTGGTTGGTTTGCCGTGGATTTTGGAGCGGTTAATAGCTCCGCGCAATTCTCTGTCGCGCAAGGTGGATTAGTCTTCTTTGATAATATGACTTCCACTTTACATAGACCTGGTGATGAACTCGTCGAAGTCGATAGATTTGAAACTCCAGTTTTCTCAACACCAAAAACTAAAAGACAAGTAGTTATCGCTGTTGATGAGATTAATAATAATCGTTCCGATGTTACTGTCTCTATCTATGAAAATGAACAATTAGTGGGTAATGTCTTTACCACTCCATATTCATTTAATAATTTAAATGGTTATATGTTATTTAATTCCAACTTAAAACAAGTGGAAATCTTTAACATTGAAATCCTTAATAGTGGTGGCCAAAGAATCTATTATGATGATTTCTCTACTTCTAAAGTTTTATATCCCACGAGTGGTTCCATTGATAGTGAGTGGTACTCCAATGGCTTTAGTGAAGAAGAATTGAAAGTTGGTTATATTAACTATTTATCTTTAAATCAAATTGGAGATGGTATTTTATACCAACGCCCATTAGATAAAATTAATGATCCTGATTTAGATATCGTCTATCACTTAGAAAGTGAAATCTCTTATTCGATGATGGATTTCGGTGGTGAATCAGGATTTGAAATCGCTAAGAAAGATAAAGAATCCCATGGATACTTCTTTGGTGTGAGAAGACTTGCGTTAGGCTTCTCTATCGTTACCTATAAATTTTGTTCAAATGATGAAGTAGTGACTAATTCCTCTAATGAGGATTATCTCTTAAGAATGCCTATCTCCTTAAATATCCATAGTAATGGTGATGTTGACTTTATCGCTGGTGATATTTCTCAAACAGTGAAAGTAAATGATTACGATGGTTATTTTGGTTTATTTAATTATGATCATTTAAATGAAAGTCAAACTGGTAAAGGAATGAATACTTATTCATTCTCTATGGATAGAACTAGTTACTATGACCGTAGTAATAGCGATATCTATATGAACTTCAATGGCACAAAGAAGACATATTATGAAGACATTGATGAATATGCCTATGACTATTTCATTTCTCGTCGAGAATGGAATATGGGCACGAATGTCTCAGCCTCTAAATGGAAAACTAAAGATAAAGGTAATGGCAAATTAGAATTTAATGTCTCCACTGGAACATCAATCTTCGGTCCTAAAGTGATGTATAAAGACTTCGTTGTTAAATTCGATGTCGAAATTACTTCTGAAGTTGTCCCCTATGGTGGTGTGGTAGGTCTTCAATTTGGTAATTCCCGTTCCGGATTACTTTATGAGAACACTAAATCATTAGGTATTGCCTATTACACAGATGAGAATCGTGAATATATGACTGTCTCATTTGCCACGAATATGGAATATGAAGATAGTGATAATAGATATTGCACAGATGAACAAGGTAATAAAGATATCTTTAAGACCAATGGCAAATTCACTTTGATGTATATCTGTCAAAATAATGTCGTCACTATGCATTATCTTTTAGATGGTGAAGATGAATCAACATTAGCAAAAACTAGAACTAAAGTATTCTGTAAAGAAAATGAATCCACGGATGGATATCTCGCTATCTATGGAGCGAACGGTATTTCCTTTACTGTTGATAATTTATCAATCATCAACTTAGATCACGCTGCGAAATCGGATGGATATAAGGGACAAAGTGATTATCAAGAAGTCACTCGTATAGACTTCTCTAAAGAAGATACATTGAAGGGTATTACCTATCAAAACGCTTCCTTAAATGATGGAAGATTAAGAATTAATAATAGTGGTTTTATCAAAACCGATAAGTTAGTTAATGATGGATTATTAAGATTAGATATCAGTGATATCGAAGATACCCTAGCTATTAAATTAGGTTCTGTAACTGTGGACTTAGTGAATAAGAGCAACAATAAATCAATCGTTGTTGCTGATTCAATAGGGACCACATCTTATCCATTAGCCAGTGGTTTTGATTTTAGACAGTCAATTGTCGAAATACAGAAATTAGGTAAAGAGATAATCTTTAGATTAAAAGATAGATTAACCCCTCTATCAACGATTTATGATAACGAGATTATCATTCCAATCAATGATTACGAAACTGGTAATTTAACCATTGAATCTAAAGATGGTTTTGCCTCATTAAATGCTTTGACATTCGTTAATTTAAATAAATATGCGACTATCGCAAATCGTGATTTTAATCCCGACACTGATGCCTTTGAACCTTGGAATCCCAAGCCTCCCATCAATGGTGGAGAAACTAAGAAGAACAATAATTTAGTTATTATTATTCCTATCGTTATCGGTGATGTCGTTTTAGTGGCCGCGATAGTAGTGGTCATCATATTAGTACTCAGAAGGAGGAAAGCTCATGCATAAGAAATTAATTAGCACTTTATTAGTGTCATTATCTTTAGCTTTAACTTCTTGTCAAACTCCAAAAGAAGAACAAAAAACCTATACTTATGATAGAACCTATTTCAATGGTATCTGCGCTTTGTCTGGTGAATTCAATAATGGTGTGGACTATGCTTTAACTAATGACTGGACGGCCTCTAAAGTCAAAGCATTAAAAGCTAAATCCTGTCGTTTGTGGATTGCCATGAGTGGTCTATTCACAGTTGGTGAAAATGATGACTTATCTTTAAATCAAAAATATTATCTAGTCATGAAAGATCATGTCGATAAATTAAAAGAAGCGGGTGTGGAAAACTTCTTATTGATGTTCACCGCTTTTGTCTATCCCACTGGATATGTTCCATCCACTGGATATGTCGTTCCTGATCCTAATGAAGAATATGATGATTATATTAGATTCTTAAATATCCAAGCTCTCGCGGCGAAAGAAATAAAGAAATTATTCCCGGAAATAAAAAACTTTGAGCCCGGAAATGAGCCAGATTTTGCCTGTCCTGGCTGTATTCATAAGAATGGATTTATCTTCGGTGGAGATATGTCTGTTAACTATGACCATGTCTATAACGATGATGATAAGACCTCCATTCTCGCAGATTTATGTTGGTATGTAAGAAGAGCGGTTAGAGAAGTGGATCCCGAAGCTAAAGTGGCTTTTCCCGGATTAACTAATCAATATAGTGTTCCGGAATTCATGGATTTAGTTTATAAGAGAATTGAATCTACATGTTTACCAGCGGGACAAGAATATAGTGATATAGATCCTGATAACTATTTTGATATCTTAAACTGGCATCCATACCCCACACAACTCACTGACGATTTTTCTATCAAATGGGATGAATGGGTGAAGTTTAATAAAGATGTCTATCAAGTCGCGATTAATCATGGTGATGAAGGCAAAGAAGTTTATTTCTCAGAACTCGGTTGGACTGACTGGGGCAATAGAGATGATTTCTCTTTAGATCGTATCGCGGATCACTATACACAAGCTCTTACTCATACTAGAGATGAATTACCTTTTGTAACCGCGGTGTTTGCCTTTAGATTAACTAATCTAATTCATCAATTAATCGACAATACTGGTGGGGAAGAGAACTTTGGTTTGTTCTATCATCCCGATGATCCATTAACTCCTGGGAAACCCAAACCAGCCGCGTACGCAGTAGCGAAGTTCTATAACGGGGAAGATTACGATTTAGATGCGAATTTATAATTATGAAAAATAAATATTTCTTAGGTTTAGATGAAGTCTCCGCAGAGGTGAATAGCAATTGTGATGAAGGGCTAAAAAACAAATATATCGCCCACTTCGCAAATGCTTTTGGATGTAAAACTGTCCGTATTTGGTTATCCACTAAAGAGATTGTAAGAGTCAAAGAAAATGATGAGATTGAATTCATCGCCAAAGGTCTTATAAATCTTCATAATTATTTAGAATCATTAAGGCGCGCGGGTGTAGAGAGATTCTTATTATTAGACTGGGCTTTTGTCTATCCTTATGGATACTTCCCAAGTGATAGATGGGTAGTCCCGGATCCCAAAAAAGAACCTGTGATGTATCAAAGATTCTTAAAATTACAACAAAGAGTGAGATATGAGATTGCTAGTAATTTCTCTTTAATCGATTATTTTGAAACCACGAACGAACCAGATGGTAGTGGTGGAACTTTCTTACATAAGAATGGTTATGATATGACTGGTCAAAGAGATAACAGAGATTTTATTTTTACTAGAGATGAAATCGAAGATATCATCTTGGATTTAAATTACTATGAAACACTAGGTGTTAAAGAGGCTAATAGAAATGCGAAGGTATTATTACCTTCATTCTGTAATTTTGAATACGCTCCATCATATTTAGATAGTATCTATAAGAAGATTGAAAGCGGTAACTACCCCACAGTGGGACCTAATAAATCTAATAAAGTGGAATCTTTCTTTGAGGTGCTTAATTGGCATCCTTATAATTTGAAAGATATTGAGATTAATGATTATTGGTTACAGACACAAATGAACCTTAGAAAGGTCATATTAGACCATAATGATGGCGCTAGACGAGTGTGGTATACCGAGAATGGGTGGTGTGATTTCAAAAGAGAAAACGAAAAGCACCTTATCGGAAAGAGATTTATCGATTTATTTAATGTTGTAGAAGAGAAACTTCCCTGGGTGGAAACGGTTTTCTTATTTAGATTATTTACTCTATGTAATAGAACTGAAACCGAAGCCGAAGATAATTTTGGTTTGGTGTATAACGAATTTGATTGGGACACCCCACTAACGCCCAAACCCGCGGCGATAGATATCTATAAACATTTCCATGGAGAAGATGTTTCTTTAGAACCTCTTTATAAATTTGCCAAAGTAGAGGAAAAAGATTATTTCCCTCACACAGTGATTAACAAAGGTGGAGACTATAAAGTTCTAGTGTTAGGTAATCATATTACTTATCAGAACAAAGCTCCCTGGAACGGACTCAATGAATCTAAAGGTTTAGATGCTTCAAAAGTTAATAGAGATTACGCTCACACTTTGTACGATAAACTCCAAAATAAAATCGGTAATGTAGAGATGACACTCGTGGATATGAGAAGTTGGGAAACTTGCTTCTATTTCGCGGATTTATATACAAAATTACAGCAATTTAAGGATAAAAACATAGATTTACTCATTGTTCGACTTGGCGAGAATGCCGGCAATTGTTCATTAGATGACCATCCATTTAAAGATCATTTACGTAAATTAATTAACTTCTTCAAAGATGAAAATACCAAGGTCATTTTAAGCACAACAATTGGGGATAAGCCCACTGTTGATACGATGTGTCAAGAACTCTCCAAAGAAGAAGGATACCCACTTGTGGATCTTACTGTCTTTAAGAATAATTACCCACTCTTATCCAAGAGAACATATAAGAATGTTGAACATAAGAATTGCCCTAATGATGAGGGTATGAATCTTATCGCGGATTTATTGTTCAATGCTTATAGAAGCATTTCATAATTTAAAGATAATCATTTTAAAAATTTTTTATATCAAAATTATTCAATAGGTGGTCCCTTTATTATAAATAAAGACCATTTATTTTTTGTATCAAAAACAATGATTTTATATGAAAATCTAATATTTTTGTAATGTATTTTAATACATACAATAAAGGTATATAAAGGGAGAGTTCTGTTATGAAAAAATTCACAAGACTTTTAGCTATTGTTTTAGGCCTAGGTTTAGTGGCTGGTGGTTTAGCGAGTGTTGCTAATCGTAAAGATAGCACATTTATCCAAGCTAAAGCTGAAGGTGAAGTAAACGATACTTTTGAATACATTTTTAATGATGCTTATAACAATGTGGCACATGGTAGCACTTTGAATAAAGTTTTGTTGTGCTATAGCGGAACCGCTCATGGTTTGGCTTCCGACACTGTTTTAAATGATGCTACAACATTGGATAATGTTTTGCTTAATGGCGTAACTTTATCAACATATAGCGATGCCAAGATAGTGGTGTGGGGTGGTCAAAACTGGTTCCATATCATGTATCCAAAAGCCCAAGTTTCTGAAGGATCCACTTTAGAACTATTAGAAGGTTTGACTGTTGGTGATTCTATTTGTGATCATGTAAAATTCACATTGAATAGCAATGGTCTTTGGAAGAGAACCTTTACTGAAGCTGTTAACGCTACATACAAGAACATCTATCCAAACGCAAGTTTCAATTCTAGTACCAATTTATTAATTGTTTATGATGGTACTGCTTTAGCAGGAGGACTTGCTATCAATAGTACTGAAAAATTAAAGAACTATGATAATTATATTTTATATAATGGTAATCCAATTTCCTCTATTTCTGGATTTTCATTAAATGCTTGGGCTCAAGATGGACAACCATGGTTCTGGATGAAATTCCCTGCCGCTTCTACTGGCGATAAATTAGTCGTTAATAGTGGTTGTAAATTCTTTACCATTGTTTTAGGTGATATGGCCTTTGAATTCAACGGCACTGAATGGGAATTTGTTTTCACTGGTGCGGTTAATGCTAGATATTCATCCATTTATTCTGATGACTTTAACAATGGCCAACACGCGACCGGATATAATCGTTTAATGTTCAAATATACCGGCACCGCTCACAATCATCCCACAGCTATCACTAGTTCCGCAGAATTAAAGAAATATGATAGATACATTTTCATCGATAATAGTCCATTATCCACTTATGCGGGTGGAAGCACACAAATTGCTCCATGGAATAGTCAACTCTGGATTCAAATTATCTATCCAGCAACCGCTATTTCTGTTGGTTCAACGCTAACCATCAAAGAAGGAACAAAGATTGGCGATGCTATCTTTGAAAAAATCGTTTTCAAACTCAACAGTTCTGAAAAATGGGAAAAATTAGCTCTTATTGATGATGATGCATTAGTTAAGGATTCTGATTATAAGTTATTCACCATCTCTGATTATCCATTTAGCTCTAACTCAAGCTTCATTATGTATTCCGGTTCTGAATTTGTTGATGCGATGAGCGATTCATTTGGATTCAGATTTATCGTTAATATTCCAACAGGTCAAGCCGCTTCCACAAATGCTAGTTTAAAATTCGCTGGTACCGATATTTTTGGTAATGGTGCTCTTATTAAAATCACCATTAATTATGGTTCCAATACATACTTAACATTTAACGGATCTATTGACTATTCAACCAGCAAATCACCTGTCTGGACTGAAGGTGTTGATCATTTAGTGGAAATCTATGCGATTAGAACATCCGATACCGCTATGCAAGTTTTGTTCGGTCTCGATGGCGAACTCATTTGGAAGAGTGCAGCACAAACCTATACAGATTTAACATTCCATAACTTCTTTACAATCACCGGTGGAGATACCGCTTCTTACTATAGCTCTGCGACTGATACCACCGTTTTAGCTCTTTCTAGATTCAATGAAAGAAAATTAAAAACTAATGATGTGGCATTCTCTAACACCTCTGATACAGGTGCTTGCCGTGGTGCTAATGGTTATTATGCCGAAGCTAAAGCTTTCTATACCGATTTCTTAACCAAGAATCAACGCATTGCCTTTGCTTCTGAAAGCGGCTATGCACAATCTAGAGAAAGAATGATTGCTTGGGGCACCGCTAATGGTGAAACCATTTCCTTCAATGTCAGCACTGGTGACTTAGTGGTCAGTTCTTCTAATAGAATTACATTATTCACTGGAGACAAGAGTTACAAAAACATCATCTTTGCTTTAACATTAGTTTCTGCCTTGGGCGGTTTCTTCCTTGTCATGTTCTTCCTTAAGAAAAAGAAAGAATCTAAATAATTGAATTAATTATTCTAATTAAAGCAATCCTTCATTGGGTTGCTTTTTTTGTGAGGGAAATATCAAATGTCAAAAATTTGATATTTTTTTGTTAATTATTTAATAATTTTATATAGCGAATGTAATAAACTAAAAATGTAGATAAATAATTTTATGAAGAAAAGAATACTCGGAGTTATTTTATCTTCCTTTGTTGCTCTAGGAGTGATGTTCTTTTCTCATAACCAAAATAATAATGAGTCTATAGTTCACGCTGATAATGATTTAGTGGGTACTCCGACAGTCAGTTGGAATAACGTAGATTATTCCGCAGGACTAGGTGGAGATGTCTGGTCTCCTAATACAAACTCTAACGGTGTTCCTCAAGAAGGATATTGTATTTTAGCCCAGTACCCCAGTGATTTATCAGCCTCTGAATATCAAACTGAAAATCTTATAACTGCGAACATCCAAGGATGTAATGTTGGTGATTATATTTTAATTAATGGTGTAGCCAGTAAGAACGTTACTGGAGCATTTGTCCATTGTTATCCGAAGAACGGCTTCTTCCTCTATGTCCCACATAGTAGTGTGGCTTTTTCTGATGATTATGAATACGTCACAATTGAAGTATTAGAAGGCATGTCCATCGATGGTAGTGCTCATACTGTAGCCACAAGATTTGAATATCGTGGTCTATTAGGATCATATGGTAACTGGCAAGTTAATCCTGAACCAGAAGAAAGAGTGCAAGGTGAGTTCTCCAAGATTGACTGGAATAACTTAGACTATTCTTATACCTTAGGTAAAGAATGGGCTGGTGAATTATTACCTAGTGGCGCTCCAAAAGACGGCTATTGCTTATTAGCGTTCTTCAATGAAGAAGGCAAAACTTATAGTGAATCCGTGATTGGCGATTTAACCATGACTGGTAGAGGTGTTCTCGGTATTGGCTTAAACGCTGACTATAAGATTAAAGTCAATGGTGTGAATATCATCGATGTCGAAGATTCCATCTGTTATATCTTCCCAGTCTATGGCTTATTCTTCTATATACCCCATACATCTATCACTTTAAGTGAACAATATCCTTATCCCGTTATTTCTTTAGAACAAGGTTTACATTTCAATAATGTTTATCTTCCCAAGATTAACTTTGAATTTAGAGGGGAATTAGGACAGCCTAATGCTTGGATATACACTAAAGATCCATCCGAATATAACCACTTTGACTTTATGGGTGTGGCGGGTGAATGGAACAATGTCCCAGCGGATGACACTCATAGAGCGACAATCTTACAATTTGGTGAATATGGTGTCGATTTCTTAAAAGATGACCATACTGGTGATGCCACTAATTTAGTCAATCAATATTCTGACTGTGGCACTAAGATTACCGTAAATGGTAAAAAGTTATGGGAATTCGAAGATGCAGTGGTGAGTTATTGGCATGGTTATTGCTATTGTTATATTGCTTTACCTCTTTCCGCTTTAACACCAAATAATGGTTATAAAGTTACTACTTTCCATATCGAACAAAACACTGTTTTCTGGGATACAGTGTTCGATGAATTATATTTATATCTCTTTAATGGTAGATGGGTTTATGAAAGACCAGAGACACCAGAAGATGGTGATTATGATGATGCTTTATCATTCTCTTCTACCTTTGGTAGAGATCAAGCTACATTAAATACAAATAATAAACAATTAACTGCTTCTAAAGAAGCTAGTTTATCTTCCTTTGGTTTATTGATGAACTATAAACTCAAAACCGATGATAGTGCCTTTGTCTTCTACGCTTTAGGCGCGCAAGCACAAAACGGATTAAGACTAGTATTTAGAAGTAACACCATTTCCTTATATGATTCCACAGAAGGCAATGTCTTATTAGGCACTGCGGAATTAGAATCGTTTAGTTATGATGAATGGTATTCTTTATTCCTTTATACCAAAGTAGTGGATAACAAATTATCCATCTATGTTGCCGTGGATGATATTACCTATATCCATGTGGATGAAGTCTATCTTACCAATAGAAATAATATCGGTAATAACTTCTCTCTTATCTGGGGTAATGGTGAAGCATCCTTTAAAGATGCCGTCCCAGGTGCAGATAATAAGAAACCATCCTTATCCTATAGTGGTAAAGCCGTTTATGGTGTTCTTATAGGTAGTGATAAGATTGATTTCTCTAATCGTTGTTCCGCATTCGACACTCACGATGGGGATGTCACTAAATTAATTCAATTTCAATGGCCAGAAGGTTCTTTGACCGTCGATAACAAGATTAATAAAGGTACTTGGGAAGTGAATATTGTGGCTCTTGATAAATCAGGTAACTCTTCTGAATTAGTGGTTACTGTGATCGCCACTGATAAATTAGATGTCACAGTCACATTTGATGGACAAAACCCCGTTAATTATCGTGTGGGTGACTGTATTGCTTGTGTTCCTGATCCAGTTAAAGAAGGTGATGGAGTGACATCTTATAGATTTATCGGTTGGTATTATAACGATAGATTGTGGGACTTTGAAAACGACTATGTCGTTAGTGATATGAATCTCACTAGTAGATTCCAAGAAACCGTGGAAGAATATTGTGTTTCTTTCACCGTTGAAGGATTAAAAGGTGTGACATCCTATTCTCTCTATTTCGGTTATGGGGCAAGACTCAATGTCCAGATGTTCGCTAAAGAGGGATATAGTGTTAAAGCTTATGTGAATGATGAAGAAGTAGAAACTATTACTGTCACTCAAAATATGAGTGTCAAATTAGTCTATACTTCTAATAATACTGAACCCGAGAAAAAGAAAGGTTGTGGTGGATCTATTTCCACTTCCATTTTGTTGATACCGATTATTTCTGGTTTGGCTTTTGTTTTGCTTTTAACAATTAGAAAGAGAGGAGGTAAAGAACATGAATAAGAAATTATTTGTGTCTATCGTTTTATCTTCTTTACTCTTTAGTGCTTTAAGCTTTAAGAAGGGCTTTAATGCTAGTTACGCAAGCGATGTCATTAACTTTGATGTGAATGCGATTCAAGCCTTATCTCATAGAGATGGGATGACTGTTAACTTTGTTAATGATGATTTATTAGAATATTGGAATAGCGATATCAATGATATCGATAAACTCAGATCACTATATGAAATGAATAGTGAGATTGAATCCTTTACGAATAATTCCTTTGACCATGAATATACTCGTAACTTATATGCCAAGTGGGATTCATTTAAACCAGTGAATAATACTTTAACTTGGAAATCTAATGTCAGTGCGAATAGCTTTGATATTGTGGTTTCTTTAAATCCAGAATTAACAGAAGCTTTATATGAAGAAAAAGGATTAACTGATACCAGTTACACAGTGGCTAATCCATATGCAAACACTCATTACTTCTGGCAAGTGACCGCGCATACTAGTAGTGGTGATATTAAATCCTCTATCTTTGATTTCTATAGTGGGGATAATAAACGCACCGTGGATATTCCTTCTATTTCCAATACCCGCGATATCGGTGGATTCACTGGTGTCTATGGCACAATGAAGCAAGGTTTAATCTATAGAAGCGCTCGTTTAGATGACTATGATGAGACTTGTAGAAAAGCCTTGGAGCAATTAGATATTCAAACCGATTTAGACTTAAGAAATCATGGTGAAGGTTTAGAAAACCCCGCAAATTTGCCGAATTATTACTTAAAAACCTTATTAAGTTATTATCAAGACTTCAAAGAAGAGAATCGTCCTAACACTATTGAAGCGGTGAGAGTGTTCACTAATCCTAATAATTATCCAGTTATTTTCCACTGCGCAGTCGGAAGAGATAGAACTGGTACATTAGCCTTCCTCTTACAAGCCTTATGTGGTGCTTCTAGAGAATATATTATCCATGACTATTTCACCTCTATGTGGTCAGTCACTGGTGCTTATTCTAAATCCACAAAAGATTTGAATCTCGGTATCGTTAATCAAACTCTCGATGCTTTAGAAGCCTTTGGTGATAATCTCACCGATGGGGCGGAGAAGTTCTTAAAACAACGTGAAGATTTAAATACTCATGAACTCGTAGGTCTCACTGATGAAGAGATTAATTCCATTAGAGATATCTGGTCAGGTAGAACCTCTATTAACCATGGATTTAAAACATTTGAAGCCGAAGATAATTATGAAGGCAAAGCCTTTGTGAAGATTAAAGCCTTAGGACATCAAGAGATGTCGATGATGGTCACTAAAGGAATGAAGATCAATGAACCTTATCAATTAGATAGTTCTATGATGTGGTTCTCTAATGGCAAAGCTTTTGACTTTAATAATCCGATTAATGAGATGACCTTTATCTATGCGGATTATGTGGTTCAATATGTCGTTACCATTCACTTCGCGGGTATCGCAAGACAAGATGAAATCTTAAGGATGAATTCTGGTGAAATATTAACTATGGATAGATATATCTTAGATGGTTTTGATATGTTAGCTATCTCTGATGAAGGCAGAGAAATCTCTAGATTTGAAGCTACCAGAGATGCCTATATAAATATTATTTATTTTAGAAAATAGGAGGAGGATATCATGAAAAGAAATAAATCGATCATCGCTTTAACAACATTATTCTTCTCTGTTTTCACTTTAGGTTCTTTAAGTAACAAAAATAATGATATTGCCCCCGTAAAAGCGGAAGAAGAATGGCAAGTTATCAACACCAAAGCCACAGCGAAGAGAACTGTATTCTTATACAATGCCGGTGATACATATATCTTCTTTAACATTACTCCTAATGACTATTCATCTATGAGTAATAATGAGACATATGTCACTAATACTCCTTATTACAACACCTCTGATTATAATTTCTTAACATATATTCAATTATCTAATGATAATGTGAACTATATTTCTTTCTCTACGATTTATTTCGATATTGATTACAATTTCTTCTTTAAAGATGGAACCTTTAGATTTGGTCTTAGAAGAAACATTGATACAGTCGTGGAGGATGGTACCTATAAATATGTCAAAGTATTAGAGGGATGTGAATTCCCATCTTATGACTACTGTCTTAATGGTGGCACTAAACAGAAATATGTCCAAGAAACCACGACAATTTCTAAATTGCAAATCACCCATAATTATGAAACTGGTGGCGTCTCTGATTATCAAGAGATGGTGGTTAAACCAAGAGCGACGTATACTGGAATCGCTCCCGGATGGAATGACTCTAATTACGGCAACAATCCTACCTATCATCAATTAATTCTAAAGTTTGGTGAATATGGTGTTGATTATCTCGCTGAAGATCATACTGCGAATGCTACAAATAGAGCCAAACAATCATATGATATCGGTAATGGTTTAACCATTAACGGATTACCTATCTATAAGATATATAACCACTTTGGTAGTACACATGTGGGCTATGACCATGGTTATTGTTATTTCTATGTCCAATATCCTACCGATGTTTTATTAATGACTAAAAACTATCTAGTTCCCACGCTCCACATTGATGAAGGGACAGAATTTATGGATGTTTCCTTACCAGAAGTCACCCTGAAGTATATCGGTGGAGCTTGGGTGGAATCCGACACGGAAGGATTTAAAATTGAAGATCCCTTTGATTTAGATGATTATTCATATAATCCTTTACCGTTTGAGTACGATACCACTGCTCATCCGATATTTGGAACATTACCCGCGGAAGGCGCTAAATTAGCGTTCACCATCAATACAGGTGATATCGATTTAACCGATAATTCTAATGCTTTCTTATTTGATGGCATCTATGGTTGTTTGTTAGGAATATATCCAAGTTGGGGCGGCATTCAGTTAACTGATAAAAATGCTGGTAATACCGTCGTACAATCATTCAATGGTTTTGTCTTTGCTAATAACACAAACTATACTTTTGAAATTGAAATCATCTGCGGCACAAATACCACATTTAAGTTCGCTATCAATCACTTCTTAGTGATTAATTATACATTTAACAACAACAGAGCGGGTGCTTGTGATATGTGGAGTATCGATACCTCCGGATGTTTCACATTAGATTATTATCAAGAATTACCATCATATCATCCAATTATTAATTATGGTGGTTCTTCTACCTATGACTTTATTGAAGGCGATCCAGTCTATAACTTTACTGGTGTCGTCGATGCTTTTGATTTATATGATGACAATGTTAGCTTTGCTAATTTAACTTTTGCATACGATGATGGTGCGGTTACCGATAATCATTACAACGCTGGTGTATGGACATTAACCATCACCTTAACCATTGATGGAATTGAAGAAGCTAGCAAGACCGTGACTATTGTTGTTCATAGCAAAGTATCCACTGCAAAAATCTATTATGATGACGCAGATCCAATTGAAGTACCTATCGGTTCCAAATTAGTGCCACCTCCAAATCCTAATACCTATCGTGAAGGCGATTATGATTATGTCTTTGATGGCTGGTATTTTGAAGGTGCGAAATGGGACTTTGAAAATGATATCGTTCAAGGCGATATGCATTTATACGCCCACTACAAGAGAACGACACCCCACTATATAGTGACTGTTACCTTTGAAGGTATTGCTAGAAATAACGAAACTTATTCATTAACTAGAGGTAGTTCTTTACCATTTGATCTATTTGATTTAGCGGGTGCGACTTATGAAGTCTTCTATAACGGTAACAAAATCACCTCATTAGTGGTGCAAGATGATATTACTATAACTGTTAAATACACAGTGGTGTTCACCTATATTGAAGCCAAAGAACCAACCTGTACCGAAGATGGTAATGTCGGATATTGGTACTCACCCGTTTATAGTGGTTATTACTTCGCTGATCCAGAAGGAAGAGAATTAATTCCCGATGCGATTATTCCAAAACTCAATCACGATATTATCCATCTCGATTATCAAGATTCATCATGTCATGAATTAGGTCATATTGAATGTTATTATTGCAAGAATTGTCATAAGCATTTTAGCGATGAAAATGGTCAAAATGAGATAAATGACTGGGCAATTGCTAAGAAACCGCACATTTTAACACATCATAATGAACAACCTGCGACATGTGATACAGATGGTCATGTGGAACACTGGACATGTCAGAATGAACCTGGTGTTTATTATGGTGATGAAGTATGTTCATTTGAATTAGAGAGTGTGGTTATTCCCGCTTATGGACATGACTATCGCGCTCCGACATATATATGGACACCAATTAATGATGGCTATGAATGTAAAGCCTCTATTATTTGTACACACTGTCATGATGAGATATCAGAGACTAAAGTCGCAGATAAAGTCATCGTGAGAGCCTCTACTTGTTCTAGAGAGGGACAAGTCTCTTATTCAGTGAGATTTAATGATGATAGATTTAACGCCCAAACGAAGATTGTGACTCTAGATTTAGCGCCTCATAACTATGTCTATGTTGAGGAAGTGAGTGCTACAGTTAATACCGAAGGTATTGCTAGCCATTATGAATGTTCAGAATGCCATAAGTGTTTTATTAAAGATGGTGAACAATTTAAAGAGATCGAATATACCGATTTATTCTTTAAATATAAGAAATCTGGTGGTTGTGGTGGTGTCTTAACTACCTCATCCTTATTGATATTTGCTTCTGCAGGAGCTTTAACTGTGCTTCTAACCTTAAGAAGAAAGGAGGAAAGATAATATAAAAACAAGAGAATTTTAATTGCTTGTGGAATTCTATCTCTCGCTTTAGTGGGAACTTCAATCCCTATGAGTATTGCGATTTCTAATGCGGATAATCCTAATACCACAAGAGTATTATCTAGTGATATCACTCCTACAAAACCTGGTCGTGGTGAAACTGTATCTTTCTTACCTAACTCTTTAGCGGATTTCTGGAAGATGGAAGATTTAGTAAATACTTATCCATCTAAAGCTTTAGAAATTGGTGAATTAACTCCTTATTCTGATGAATTAAACACTTGGACATATCATCTCTCTGATAGTGAAGCGGATATTACTTATCGTCGTAATATCTTTGATAAATATGACATCTTTAGACCCACGAACAACATTTTATCTTGGGATTCTAAGATTGAGGCAAAAGGATATAAAGTCATTATTTCTCAAGATAAAACATTCTCCACGATCGAAAGAGAATATGAAGTTGCTGGTTCTGAGAATTCTATAATCTTTGATAATCCTTATACTGGCACAAACTATTACTGGCAAGTTATCGCCACAAAAAATGATGATTCGTTAGTGTATTCTGATATCTTTAATTTCTCCACCTCAGCATTACCAAGAACTGTTTCAATTGAAGGTGTTTCTAACACCAGAGACTTAGGTGGTAATATCGGTTTAAATGGCAAGAAGATGAAAGAAGGTCTTATCTATCGTGGAATGGGTTTAGAAGCCATCACCACAAGTGGTGAGAATGAATTTAAGAATAAATTAGGTATCATCGCCGAACTCGATTTAAGAGGGGTGGGAGAAGGCACTGAAAACTATTTGAATCTCTCTAAGTATTATCATTATTCCGCACCTATGGATTACACAAACGGCAGTGGTTCCGCTAGCGGTATTGAAACCACAGGTAGTGCATCCTTAGTTCCTAACTTTGGTAACGCCATTAAAGTTTTAGCGGATAAGAATAATTATCCAGTCTATTTCCACTGCGCTGTCGGTAGAGATAGAACGGGTTGGATGGGCTTATGCTTGAATTTCTTATGTGGTGTGAGTGAAGAAGTAGCCTTAAAAGAATTCTGCTTGTCCTTATTCTCCACGAGTGGAGCGTATATAAAAGGAAATACTGGGTTCTACGATAGATTTATTAGAATTCGTGATTATATAAATACCTTTAATGGCAATAATCTCTCTGAAAAGATGGAAGATTATCTCGTCACCATGGCGGGTGTCACCCATGATGAATGTGAAAACGTTCGTAAGATTTTATTGGGTGATATTGATACTGGTTTTGTTCCTGGAACAGTTAATCCTGATCCATATACCGATTTAGCCAAAGTCACCTTTAGAAGATATGGTGAAACCCCCATCATCAAGATGGTGGAAATCGGTACTTTATTAGAAGAACCAAATATCTCCGGAAATGGGGCATGGTACCATGATGATGTTTTATGGGATTTTGCACACGATGTTGTCACCGGTGATATGTATTTGGATTACATCGCTAAAGATAAGTGCAAAGTGGCCATCCATTATACGGGCATCGATTTACCAGATGATGCTTTAGATGTCGATTATGGCACACAATTAGATTTCTCAATGTTTAATAGAGATGGATATACTTTTAAAGTATATGATGATACCTATAATCGTATTACGAGCTTATTAGTGGAAGATGATGTTTCCATCAATGTGGTGTACTCACCCGTTAACGGATACATTCCTAAAGGTAATACTCGTATTATCGTCATGGCTGGACAAAGTAACGCGGCGGGTGTTGGTCACTATCCATATCTCGAAACATCGTTAGATGAGGCTAAAATCGCCGAAATCAATAATGGTTATGATAATGTTTTACTCACCGGATACTCTCATGGTGATTATATCAACGATTTTAGAAAGGTTTACGCTGATAAACGTTCTTCCACAGCGGCTTCACCCGGAACCTTTGGTTTTGAAGTCGGTTTAGCGGATAGATTATCTAAAGCCTTCCCCGATGAAACTACTTATATCGTGAAATATGCCTATGGTGGTTCATCCTTAAATGGTGACTGGGCACATCCATGGTTCACTGATGTGGAAGAGATGATTGCTCATAGTGGTGGTGAAAGAGGCTGGTTATATTCTGGTTTAGTGGAATCTTTGACTAACACTATTCAAGTGTTAAGTGAAACCACGAATACCATCCCAATGGTGGAAGCCTTTATGT
>JAEEGL016254789.1_pt1 | contig 27038 bp, 23 predicted proteins | sample 9134231 | NCBI WGS metagenome assembly JAEEGL01 (sample SAMN16246548, study PRJNA631951) | gut metagenome | biome: gut microbiome; feature: rumen; material: fiber-attached | host: Bos | place: Iran: Karaj | collected 2018-10 | reverse complement strand
TCTTGCGGGGCTAAGACGGTCGAAATCGAGCCGGAGACAACGTCGACGCCTACGCCCTTGCCGACCGCAGCACCGACAGTAAAACCGACCGATACGCCCACGCCGACGCCGTCGCCCGATCCAACGGCAACGCCGTCTCCGTCTCCGACACCGCTTTCCGACTTTGATGCGCACTTTATCAACGACGGCAGCGGGACAGAAACGGTTTCGGTCGATACGGAAAAGGGCGAGTGGATCTATCGCAGCGATATCCTTGCCGTTGAGATCACACGTTTTCATCGGACATACGAACGGGAAATGCGGCAGTATCCGTGCGTGTATTATGTGGCACACATTTATGAGCGCGACGTAGACAGCTTCCGGCCAACTTTCGGGTCCACGCGGCACGACGGACGTTCGGTCGCTTCGGCGCAATCCATGTCGGACCGTGCCCGCTGTGTCCTGTGGATCACGGGCGACAATCTTATCAACAGCGACCCGGAAATCAAGAGCATCCTGATCCGAGACGGATACCTGTTCCGGCAGGCGACCCATGTAGATTGCCTTGTCATGGAGCCTGAAACGCTGTCTATGCGCATCGTTCCCGCGAACACCGTTTCCGCACGCGATCTGCTTGAAAGCGGGGCCATGAACAGTTTTTCCTTTGGTCCGACGCTGATGGATCGCGGGGAGGTCTTAGAAAGTGCGAGGCACCATCGCCATTCCATGAATCCGCGCACGATGATCGGCATGATCGAACCGGGCCACTTTGTTGCGGTCGTAGCGGACGGCCGACAGCCCAATTACAGCATGGGCATGACGATGAACGACATCCTCGAATTGATGGATTCCCTCGGCTGTCAGGTAGCCTACAATTTGGATGGCGGCATGTCGGCGACAATGATGTTTCTCGGTACCAAGGTGAATCGGCACGGCACCACGCCGGATGCCTATTCCGGTCTGCCGAGCACACAGCGTTTCATGCCGGACGGGCTCTCCTGGGGCTATTCCGAAGCGCTGTACGGCTTTGGCAACGTACAAGGGACGTTCACTTCGGATCACCCGCCGGTTTTACCCGAAAAGGAATAATTGCCTTTTGAACCCGCCGCTGCGGGTTCTTTCTTTTGTATGCCTCCGCATATCGTGTAGAAAGTTTATACCGGAGGAATCAAATAACATGAAACAATTGAAGAACGGCAGCAGCAGCCCCGTTGTGCAATATGCACAGCTGGCTTTGACACGGGCAGGCATGGAACCGGGCAGGATCGACGGCTTTTTCGGGCCGAATACGGAAGCGGCGACAAAACGTTTTCAAGCCTCGGTGGGCTTGACCCCGGACGGCATCATCGGCCCGAAGACGTGGGCGATGCTGTTTCCGTATCTGTCCGGCTATACGCTACATCGGATCATGGCGGGGGACACCTTTTCAGACCTTGCCCGCAGGTATGCAACGACAGTCGATGCGATCCGGATCGCCAATCCGATGCTTCATCCGGAAAATCTGCTGATCGGCACGCTTGTTACGATCCCGTTTTCGTTTCAAGTGACGGCATGGAATGTTCCTTACAGCTCGCTTTGGACCGGAATCGTGCTGGACGGCCTTGCTGCCCGGTATCCGATGCTGTCGCTTGACGTGTTCGGACGGAGCAGCGCGGGACGGGATCTCTATACGGCGCATGTCGGCACGGGCGACATCCCGGTGGGCGTCAATGCTTCCCATCATGCGAATGAATGGATCACGACGCCGCTTGTACTGCGCATGCTCGAAAACCTGCTCTATGCCGCTGCATACGGAGAAAAGCTCGAGGGCTTTTCCGCAACGGCTCTGCTGGCGCGCGCACGGCTCACGCTTGTCCCGCTCGTCAACCCGGACGGCGTGGATTTGGTAACGGCCTATCTCGAAGCGAACGATCCGCTGTTTCAAAAAGCTATGGGCATCTCCGGTGCATTTCCGTCGATCCCGTTTCCGAGCGGGTGGAAAGCGAATCTAAACGGCGTCGATCTGAATCTCGGCTATCCCGCCGGATGGGAGCAAGCCAGAGAAATCAAATTCGCGCAGGGCTTTACGCGCCCTGCACCGCGCGATTATGTCGGCTCTCGTCCGCTTGCCGAAGCCGAGAACCGCGCGATGGCACAGCTGACGCGGCGGGAGAGCTTTGCGCTGACCGTTTCCTATCATACGCAGGGAGCGGAAATCTATTGGCGGTACGGCGACAACGAACCGAAAAACGCAAGGCAAATTGCGGAGGCGTTTGCGGTTGCCAGCGGGTATGCCGTGCAGGATCCGGCAAGGGACAGCAGCTTCGCGGGATATAAGGACTGGTTTATCGACGCCTTCGACCGGCCGGGCTATACCATAGAGGCGGGACGCGGACAGAATCCGCTGCCGCTCGATGCTCTGCCCAAACTGTACGAAGAAAACATCGATATTTTCCTCGGTGCTTTGGCACTTGCGCAAAACGCTTGAAAACAGCGGGAATATCTGCTATACTGACAACCATGGAATCCAACACGAAGAAAACCAGCTTTATCATGGGCGCGGCCATCCTTGCGGCAGCAAGTCTGATCTGCAAGGTGCTCGGCGTCCTGTTCCGTGTGTTTGCGATCCGGATTCTCGGCGAGGAAGGCATGTTCTTCTACGAAAAGGTCTATCCGATCTATTCGTGGCTGCTGATCATTTCCTCATCCGGCATCCCGATCGCTATTTCGCGTATGGTCGCGGCACGGGTCGCAAAAGGTGATTTTCGCGGCGCCGAGGACGTATTCAAACGCGCCTTCTGGATGCTGTTCTTCCTCGGTCTTGCCACAACCGCCGTTATGTTTTTCGGCGCGGAGCCGATTGCCCGGCTGATTCTGGATTCCGAGAACCCCGGCATGCGCTGGTCCTTGATGGCGCTTGCGCCCGCGCTGTTCTTCACCTCGATCCTGTGCGCCTATCGCGGCTATCTGCAGGGCTTGCAGCGCATGAACGGCACCGGGCTTTCGCAGCTTGCCGAGCAGATTTTCAAGATGCTGTTCGGCCTGTTCCTTGCGGCATTTCTGTTCCGTCGCTATCTGCATACGCCGTACAGCGCCGCAGCCGGCAGCGTCGGCATCCTTCTCGGGGTTTCGATCTCTGAGGCATTGGCGATTGCGGTGATTTATCCGATTTACCGCAAGGAGCGCGCACATCTTCTGCCGAAGGACATACCGGCTTCCCAAAATGCAAATGATCGGGTCTTGTGGAACCTTTTGACAATCGCTGTTCCGATCACGCTCGGCGCGTCGATCCTGCCGATTGCCAACGTCGTCGATTCCGCGATGATCACGCGTCTGCTGATCGGTATCGGCCTCCCGGCACCCGAAGCGGAACGGCTGTACGTGATCCTTTGCACTTATGTCCGCTCCATCATTAATCTGCCCGCCGGTATTTCAACTTCTATCTCGATGGCGCTTGTTCCAGCGATTGCCGCTGCCATGGCAAGAAAGGAACCGGAAAACGTTAAGCGCCTCACCGCCACCAGCATCAAGCTCGCAATGGCCATCGGCGTCCCCTGCGCAGTCGGCCTGTCGGTGCTTGCAAGACCGATTATCTTTTTGCTGTATGGCTCGATACTGCCGCGCTCGCTCGATACGGCGCAGTACCTGATGCATATAGCGGCGTTCACCGTGATCTTCATTTCGCTGTCGCAGACCGCTACCGGCGCTTTGCAGGGCGTCGGCAAACAGCGTTTGCCGGTCTGGTTCCTGCTGATCGGCGGCATTACCAAGATCATTGTCAATATCGTCTGCGTGCAGATTCCCTCGATCAACATCCTCGGCGCGGTCTTTTCCAATCTGTCCTGTTACGGTATCGCAGCGATTCTTGACACCGTTGCGCTTGTCGTCGTCACCAAGGCCAAGCTGCCCGTCGTCGATACGTTCTTAAAGCCGATCCTTGCCGCCGGTGTGATGGGTGCGTGCGCCTATCTTGTGTATGCCGGTATAGGGCGTATCGTGGATGTGAACCGTTATCTGTTCTCTGCGGCGGCATGCGTTGCGTCGATTGCCGTTGCGGTGATCGTATATGTCGTTATGGTTGTCGTGCTGCGACTGTTTACCCGGGAAGAGCTCGCGCTGATTCCGGGCGGACGGAAGCTGATGCGCTTTGCAAAATAATGATACAGCGGGCGGTTTTCCGCCCGCGATCTTATGGATAGGAAGAGTAGTATGAAACAATTGATCGTTGCGCCGCTGTCTACACCGCAAACGCTGACCCGCGCCGCATGGACAGCTATGGAATCCGCAGAACGGCTGTTCTTGCAAACCGACCGTCATCCCTCGGCGGAGCCGGTCCAGGCAGCGGGCCTTGCGTATACCTCGATGGATGATTTGTATGAATCCTGCGAGGATTTCGACACGCTGAATGAAGCGATTGCAGAACGTTTGACCGACGGAGAAAACTGCGTTTATGCGGTGCCCGGCGACGGATGCTTTACGCAGATGGGCGCGATTCGGGCTGCCTGCGAAAAGAAAGGGTTCAAGCTGTCCGTTCTGCCCGGCGTTTCGTATGCCAAAGCGGCGTTTCCGGATTTACAGAACGCCAGACTCTGCACCGCAAACGATATGCCCAAGATAGCCGATCTCGATACGCCGCTTTGCGTGCAGGAGATCGACACGCAGCTTGCAGCGGGAGAGGTCAAGCTCTGGCTCGGACGCTTTTACTCCGATGAGCTGCCGGTTCGATTAGCTGTTATGCAGCCTGACGGCAGCTATTCGGAGGAAACAATTCCCCTGTACACGCTTGATCGGCGAAACGATTACTTCGCCGGTACGGTGCTGCTTGTGCCGCCGGTGCCGTTCTTTGAACGGACAAAATACCTGTATCCCGATCTTTGCTATATTCTGGATCGTCTGCGCGCACCCGACGGCTGCCCGTGGGACAAGGAACAGACGCACGCAAGCATCAAGGGCGATCTGATCGAGGAATGTTATGAGCTTTGCGACGCGATTGACGAGGGTGAGGACGAGCATCTGATCGAGGAATTGGGCGACGTGCTCATGCAGGTCGTGTTCCATGCGACGATTGCCAAGGAACAGGGACGCTTTGATCAGGACGATGTGAGCGACGGCATTGTGAAAAAGCTGATCTATCGTCACCCGCATGTTTTCGGCAACGTCGTAGCCGAAACGACCGGCGAGGTGCTGAAAAACTGGGATGCGCTTAAGGCGGCGTCCCGCCATCAAACCACGCAGACCGAAGTGCTGTGTTCCGTGCCGAAGCGTTTTCCGGCGCTGATGCGCGCGCATAAGGTGCAGAAGAAAGCACGCAAGGTCGGGTTCGACTGGAACGATGCCAAAGAGGCGTTTCCGAAAATCGCAGAGGAGACGGAGGAGCTTCGCGCCGCTATGGAAACCGACGGCAACATCGCCGAGGAAGCGGGAGATCTTCTGTTTGCCGTCGTCAACGTGATCCGTTTACTGCGTCTTGACAGCGAACAGCTGCTGCATGACGCTACGGACAAGTTTATCGACCGGTTCGGCAGAATGGAGCAGCGCATCAAGGCAGACGGAAAAGAGCTGTCCGGCATGACGCTTGCCGAGATGGATGCGTATTGGGACGAAGTAAAGAAAGTTCTGTAAAACCGGGAAAAAAACAGAATTTTTGCTTGACTTACTGCGTCCGGATTGTTACAATAGACAAGGTTCGTTTTTGAGACGCGATACTCTCGCGCTTGAAATACATTACTGATGAATATTTATATACGGAGGAATCACATGAATAAGACCGAATTGATCGCTGTTGTAGCGGAAAAGAGCAACCTGTCCAAGAAGGACGCTGAAAAGGCCGTCAACGCTGCCCTCGAAACCATCCAGGAGTCCCTGAAGGCTTCCGAAAAGGTTTCCCTCGTCGGCTTCGGCACTTTTGAAGCAAAAGAGCGCGCGGCTCGCAAGGGCCACAACCCGGCCACCGGTGCGGAGATCGAGATTTCCGCTTCCAAAGCGCCCGTCTTCAAGGCCGGCAAAGCTCTGAAGGATGCTTTGAACTAATCGAAACGGATTCATGTCTGTCAGCCGTCCCTTGCGGGACGGCTTTTTTGCAATAAAAAAGCTCCCGAAATCGGGAGCTGATGTATCAAAGGGGCGCTTACCGATACACGCGCGGAACGCGATCCGAAATGGACAGCAGAATTTCATAGCTGATCGTATCGGCAAGCTCGGCAAGCTCATCTGCGCCGATGACTTCGTTTTCCTGCGCACCGAGCAGAACGGCTTCGTCCCATAGCTTTACTTCCGGAACATCGGTCACATCGACCATCAGCTGATCCATGCAGATCGTACCGATCTGCGGACAGCGCCTGCCGCCGATCAGAACGCTTGCCTTCCCGGTCAGACAGCGTTTATAGCCGTCACCGTAACCGATCGGCAGCGTCGCAACAACCGTATCGCGCGTGGTGACATATTTCTGTCCGTAGCTGATGCCTTGCCCGGCGGGCAGGGTTTTCAGATTGGAAATGTGTGTGATCAGCGACATAGCGGGCTCTAACTCGCTGTTTGCCGTCGATTTGCCGTCGGGATGACAGCCGTACATCGCAATGCCGAGCCGTACCATATCATAGGAATAGGCTTCCGGCGCGCCGAAGATGGCGCCGCTGTTGGCAGCGTGAACGATGGGACGGAATCCGCGTTCGCGGATCGCTTCGATAGCCGTATCAAAACGCTTGGCCTGCAGCGCGGTAAAAGCCGGATCGTTTTCGGATTTTGCAAAATGCGTAAACACACCTGCAAGCTCCACGCTCGGACAAGCGGCAAACGCGTCGAGTACGGGAGAGAGCGCCTCGAAGGTCGGGACGCCGATGCGGTGCATACCGGTATCAATCTTGATATGCGCCTTGGCCGTTTTGCCTTGCTTATGAGCAGCCTCGGATAATGCGTAGACATGCTCCGGCGTAAAAACGGCGGGCATCAAATCATACTGCACGACAGCTTCAAAATGCTCATCGTCCGTCACGCCGAGAATCAGAATCGGCTTTTTCACACCGGCTTCACGAAGACGAATTCCTTCTTCGCAGAGCGCGACGCCGAACATCGAGATCGAGGGATTGTCATCCAAATGCCGGCCTACGTCGCACAGTCCGTGTCCGTAAGCGTTGGCCTTGATGACTGCCAGAACTTTCACGTTCGGGTCCAATTTCTTTTTGGCAACAGCAATATTGTGATCAATCGCGTCTAAATGCACGATTGCGTAGGTGCTTCGAAGCATAGATTGTTCTCCGTTGTTTTCAAATTTAACCATTACAGTATAGTATTTTTTGGGTCGGTTGTCAAATCACATTACAGAAAATGCCGGACAAAACACTTTTATACCGGAAAATTCACAAATCATGTCGAAAAAGTTCATAAAATGTTAAAATATCTCTTGCTATTTTCAAGGGGTGGTGTTAAAATGGGATAGAAATTCAAGATGTAGGGGTTTAGGATGGTTCGGATCGTATCGGGAACGGCGCGCGGGCGCAAGCTCATCACGCCGGAGGGGCTCGATACAAGGCCTACCTTGGACCGTGTAAAGGAAGCGGCATTCGGCTCGCTGCAGTTTGCCGTTCCGTACAGCCGGGTGCTTGACCTGTTTTCGGGGAGCGGCAATCTCGGCTTGGAGGCGGCTTCACGCGGCGCAGCGCATGTGGTGCTCAACGACCGAAGTCCCGTCTGCGCCTCGATTATTCGCCAAAACTGCGAAACGCTTGGCTTCTCGAATCGGACACGCGTGCTGAACCTTGACTATCTTGCCGCGATTGATTTGCTGTCGCGCGAGGGGGAGTCTTTCGATATCGTGTTTTTGGATGCGCCCTATCGGGACGGCACTGCAATGGATGCCTGCAAGCAGCTGTTTACCCGCGGCATGATTCGTCCCGGCGGAACCGTGATGCTGGAGTATGCAACAGAACTTCGGCCCGCAATCGACGAATCCTGCATGCGACTGAAACGGGACAGGCACTACGGCACTTGCAGCTTTATGCTGCTGGAAGGAGTGAACGAATGAAGATCGGCGTTTATCCGGGCAGCTTCGATCCGTTCACCATCGGGCATCTTGACGTATTAAAAAGCGCGGCTTCGCTGTTCGATATCGTATACGTGGCGGTGTTGAACAATTCCGGCAAGCATCCGGCTTTTACGGCCGAGGAGCGCAAAGCCATGATCGACCGCGTTATCGAGACGGAACAGCTTTCCAACGTTCGATCGGGCATGTTCGATGGGCTGCTTGTCGATTATGCCGCATCGGTCGGCGCAGAGCACATTATCCGCGGCCTGCGAGCCATTACGGATTTTGAATATGAGTTTCAGATTGATGCCGTGAATCGGCATCTGTCCGGCGACATTCGGACTGTCTATTTTATGGCAAGCCCGTCGCATTCCTTCCTCAGCAGCAGCAATGTGAAGGAGATCGGGCGTTACGGAAGGTCCGTGGCGGGGTTGGTTCCGTCATGCAATGAAGATTTTATTCGGGAAAGGTTGGCAAGACAATGAGTACAAGCAATACCAAAATCGACGGCGTGAAGACGATGAAGACCATGAGCATCATGTCTAAGATCCTTCAGCTTCTGGATAACAGTCCGAAGCCGAAGTTCTCCGGCAACAGTGCTGACCGTCGAATTGTCGATAGAGAGGAATTGAGCGCCCTGCTCGACGATCTCAAGAACACGATCCCTGCGGATATCAAACGCGCGAGCGGGATCCTTTCGGAGCGTGAATCCACGCTGCGCAATGCACGCGAGCAGGCGGATGATATCGTGCAGAAGGCGCAGGAGGAAGCGGACGAGCTTCGCTCGCAGGCGCAGGATGCGGCCGAAAAGGTCTATCAGCAGGCGGTTGCGGAGTACAAAGCTCTTGTCAGCGAAAATTCCGTTTATATCGAAGCTACGCGCAAAGCGGACGAGCTGCAGCAGGCCGCCGAGGAAAATGCCGATGCGATCTGCAACGGTGCCCGTGCCTATGCCGATGATATTCTTGCCGATGTACAGCGTTACCTGAACGATTACATGAAGATGATCAACGGCAACCGCGCCGAGCTCGATGTACGCCCGGTTCCCGAAGCGACCGCCCGTGTTACGATGGAGTCGCTTGAACCGCAGGAACCCGCCCGTCAGGAGGAAAAGCCCAAGGCATCCAAGCCTGCTCGCCCTGCTAAGAAGCAGCCCGAACCCATCGCCGATGAAGAAGATGAGGAAGAGGACTACGAGGATGAGCCCGAAGCCGAGCAGCCCAAGGAACGCAAAAAAGGCTGGTTCAAGCGGATGCTCGAAGGCGACGATGACGACGATGAAGACGAGGATGAGGACGACGAGGAGGAAGCTCCCGCGCCCAAGAAGAAAGGCCTTGCCCGTTTCTTCTCTTCGCTCACCGGCGGCGACGATGATGAGGACGAGGACGACGAGGATTACGACGAAGACGAGGAATAACCTTTTCCATTGCATAGGCAGGCTGTCCGCTTGGGCAGCCTGTCGTTTTGTATTCCTCAAATCGAATAAAGGCGGAAGGACGGCTTTTGCCCCGGCTGCATCAGCTAAAAACTTTGTAAATATTCTTCGATTTTTGGGAATTTTCCGGATTGTTCATTTTTTTGTTACAACTTTGACGAATGTATGTGTATAATAGTAAGCAGGAAATACCCGTATTAGCGGAGGAGAATATGACAGATCCCAAATCCATTTTGGACGAATTGAAAAAAGCGGTCGTCGGCAAGGACAATGTGCTGATTATGGCGCTGCTCGCTATTTTGGCGCGTGGCCATATTTTGCTGGAAGACATTCCTGGCGTCGGCAAAACCACAATGGCGCTCGCTTTCAGCAAGGCGCTCGGCCTGCAATACAACCGTGTGCAGTTTACGCCGGACGTACTGCCCTCGGATATCGTGGGCTTTTCCATGCCGGATAAGGAAACCGGCCGCATGGTCTATCAGCCCGGCGCGATCCTTTGCAATCTGTTCCTTGCGGACGAGCTGAACCGCGCAACGAGCCGCACCCAGTCCGCGCTGCTTGAGGCAATGGAGGAGGGCAATGTGACCGTGGACGGCGTGACCCATCCGGTCCCGGATCCGTTTGTTGTGATCGCCACGCAGAACCCGGTCGGCGCTTCCGGCACACAGCTGCTGCCGGATTCGCAGCTTGACCGGTTCATGGTTCGTTTATCCATGGGCTATCCGCGTCCTGCGGACGAGCTTGAGCTGCTTTCCCGCAAGCAGAAGGGCAATCCTTTGGACGGTGTGCGCTGCATTGCCGATCGAAACGGCCTTGCGGAAATCCGTGAGGTCATCGACCATACCTATATCAATCCCAAGATTTTGGAATACATCATCCGGCTTGGCAACGCCACGCGCAGTCACGCGCAGATTTTGCAGGGTGCAAGCCCGCGCGCTTCGCTGGCCGCCGCTTCGATGGCGAAGGCCGCTGCATGGGTGCAGGGCCGCGATTACGTGATTCCCGCCGACGTAAAGCTGATCTATCCGGCGACGATCACGCACCGGCTGCTGCTGACCGCCGATGCGAAGGCCGCCGGCCGCAGCGCAGAAGCGATCTTAACCGAAATTCTGAAAAACACACCGGCTCCGACCGTGAAATAACATGCGCGGTCGGCGGATTCTTTATCTGTCGGCATTGGCTTCGGCGGTGTCGTTCCATCTTGCATTCGGGCAGTATGTTTCCCATTACATACTGCTGTTTGTGTTGTGCTTGCCCGTCGTATCGCTGCTGTTGAGTCTGCCCGCCATTTTGACAACCCAGGTTATGCTGATCGGCGCGGAGGACGTACAGCGCGGAAACGCGACACATGTGCGTGTCCGTGCGCTGTGCGGGTTCTTTCTGCCGCTCGATTCCCTGAAGCTCTGCATCGAGGAGCAAAACCTGTTTGCCGACGAAAAGCCGACGCGCCATGTGTTCCGGCTGATCGGTCTGCATCGAAAGGATAAGACGATCAAAACGGCAACCGACCGCATCGGTACGGTGCGCTGCTCGATCCGCTATGCACGTGCCTATGATTATCTGGGCTTGTTTGCGATTCCTGTGCGAAAAGCCAATGCGGTTACGTTTACCGTGCTGCCGACGCCTGTCGCGCCCGATCCGATGCCGACACTGATTGATCCTTCCGAACAGATCCTCAAGCCAAAGCCGCAGGGCTTTTCCGAAGAACATGAGCTGCGCGGCTATCGCCCGGGCGATTCGCTGAATCTGATCCATTGGAAGCTGTCGAGCAAGCATGACGAGCTGATCATCCGCGAGCCGCAGGAGCTGATCCGCAAAAACATCATCCTTGCGCTCGATCTTCCGGATTCGTATGCCAAGCAGCAGAACCTCTTGGACCAGCTTGCCTTTTTGACCGATCATCTGTTGCAGCAACAGATTCCTTTCACGCTGTACATCGGCATGAAAACGCTTCGGATCCGATCCGACGGAGAACTGACGACGTTCTTGAAGACCTTCCTGTCTGAGCCGATGCACGCCGAAAACACGCTTCCGATCCGCACGGGCAACGATACGCTCGTTTGCCGCCTGTCGCCGGGGAAGGAGGCGGGCGAATGAAAAAACAGCTGCATGCCGTTTTGAATACACTTTCGGACGGCGTACTGATTACTATTGCGGTGCTTGCCGCGCCGTGTAGCGTGCTGACCGCTTACAGCGTTCCGTACCCGCTGGTGGCACTTATATTTGCTGCCATCGGCATCGGGCTATGCCTTTCCGTTTGGATGCACGCGCATCCGTTCAGCTTTGCGGCAGGCATTTTATACTTTGCGGTTTTAACGCCGCTGCTCGTTTGGAAACGCCTCGATATCCTGTACGGCTTTCGGATCGTGCGGTATGCCATGCTGGATATGCTCGCGCCGGATGTGCCGTTTTTGGAGGCGCCTGCCGCCGTGCAGATACCGGCAGGGCTCGAAACGCTCCCTGCCGAAGCAGTCGGTTGGTTCGTGCTGCTTGTGATGGCTCTGCTCGGCCTTTCGATTGCATGGAGCTTGATCCGCAGCAAGATGATCCTCCTGCCGGTGATCGTGCCGATCCCGATGTTCATGCTCAGCCTGATCTACACCGATCTGCCGATAGCGTACTGGGCGGTATTTCTGCTGCTGCTGTATTTCGGAACCTGTCTTGTCACCGGCAGTCTTCGCGTATACGATGCGGAACGGTGCGGTGCGGTTACGCTTGCCATTCTGCTCGGTGTGCTTTTGCTCGGCGTCGTCATTCGTTTGGCGTCACCGCCGGAAACGTATGAGCCGATCTCCTTTGAGCAGCGGCAGCGCATGATCGGAGATAAGGTGCAGGAGCTTGTTGACGACGTAAAAAGCGCGTTGAACAATCGGGTCAAGCATACGGAAGACTTGACCGATGAGGAAGAATGGAAACGCACCGGCGACCAAATCCTGTCTTTACGCACCTCCGAGACGGGGGAACTGTATCTGCGCGCATATTCGCTTGGACGGTACGAGCGGAACGCGTGGCGCAGCGTATCGAATTATACCGGTACATGGCAATCTATGGCTGCGCTCGGCGAACGCCTGCAGCGCGGCGGTGACCCGCTGCTCTCTATGGAGATACAGGCGGAGCGTTCCGAAATGCTCTATACGCCGTATGGCTTTGTACCGGAGGAAGGGCTGAAGCTGTCCGAATCCTTCTTGACAGCCGACGGCCGGCGGGAATACGAATGGACGTTTCTTGACAAAATCCCGGAAGCGGAGTCGATGCCCGAATCGGAAGCCGCTTATCTTGCGTGGGCCCAAGAGCAGTATACGATTGCGGACAAAACGGAAAGCACGCGCCTTGCCGAGTTTGCAAAAGCCGCCGGGCTGAAGGATACAGGCGACAATTATCAAACCGCGCTCGCCGTAGCCGACTATGTGCGACACCAAGCGCACTATACGACAAAGCCAGGCCCGATGCCGGAGGACAGAGATTTTGTTTTATATTTCCTGCTCGAAAGCCGCGAGGGGTATTGCGTCCACTTTGCAAGCGCAACGACGGCGCTGCTGCAAGCGATGGGCGTTCCTGCGCGGTATGTGTTCGGCTATCGGTTCTACGCATCCGCCGATAACTGGCTGGATGTAACCGATGAAATGGCACACGCATGGACAGAAGTCTATGAGCCAGGTGTCGGATGGCTTCGCATCGAAAGCACCGCGGGCGCCGAAGGCTGGGAGGATCCGTTCCCGGGTCCGATGGCTCCGCCGACACCCACGCCGGAGCCGACGGCTTCACCGACCCCGGAGCCTACGCCCGAGACTGAGCCGACCGATGATCCAGACGGCGATTCGGAAGAGAACGTGCCGACGCCGACTCCGACCCCGACGCCTACACCGACGCCGACCGCGCCGGATGAACCGCCGCACAATCCGGATGAACCGGAAGCCGAACCGGCCGAACCGATCAACCTTTGGTGGCTGCTGTGGCTGCTTGTGCCGCCGGCCGTCATCGGTGCATTCTACGGTGCAGGCAAGCTGATTCGTCAAAAGCGCGAGCAAGCTTTCTGCCAGAAGAATGCGAAAAAAGCCGTTCTTGCCATGTACCGCTATCTGCTTTGGCTGCAGCGGTTCGGCATTCCGCATGATGAGGAACAGGCGTTTGATTTGGCTGAAGAAGCTGCCTATTCCGAACATTCGATGCAGGAGCAGCGCAAGGTCATGCTTGCCCTTGTCCGCGCTGCACAAGGCAAAGTACACGCTTTGCCGAAATGGAAGATGTGGCTGTATCGCTATGTACTGATACTCGTATAAGGTCAAAAAATGCACGGGCGCAAATCGCGTCCCGTGCATTGCTTTATGGCTTTTACAGGCCCAGTTCCTCGTCGATCAGCACCACATGGAATTCCTTATGGATCCGCAGCGGCCATTCGATGATCACTGTTGCATTACACATGCGTGCGGGTGTGCGGCAGTCATGACATTCGCCGGTCTTGGCGCAGGGCGTCGGCATACCGAGCCGTCGCGCGTTTTCGGGACAGGTATCGCGCTTGATGCGCTCGATGGCGCTGTCAAAATCAGCGCATATCTTTTGCTTGCCGACGAGCAGGATCACGCACGGCGGACCGTATAACAGCCCCGCAACGCGATTGCCGGTGCCGTCGATCTCCACAATGCGTCCATCCTCCAGTACGGCGTTTGCGGAGCACATATATACATCGCAGCCGATCGCAAGGTCGCGTTCCTCTTTCTTATGCTCTTTATCGACCGTCCAATGCCAATGCACAATATTGCCCTGTGCTTTCAGCGCATCATATAAACCGAGCTGCCTGACCGTTTTGCTGCCGCCGATGCCGACGGATCGTTCTCCGATGATCGAAAGCGCAATCGCTTTGGCTTCTTCGGCGTTCTTGGCTTCATGCACCGTAAAATTGCGTTTCCGCATGTTTTCCATTAGAATCGCATCCATTTTTTACGTCACCTCCCACAAAGGAATTGTATCTTATTCTTGCTTTTTTTGCAACGGTACGATATGATAATATCGCTGATTCGGAGGATTTTATGGAATACGACCTTTCATTGATTCGTAATTTTTCGATTATTGCTCATATCGACCACGGCAAGTCCACTCTTGCGGACCGCATGATGGAGCTCACCGATACCGTTGCCAAAAGGGACATGGAGGAGCAGCTTTTGGACTCCATGGATATCGAGCGCGAGCGCGGCATTACGATCAAGGCTTCTGCGGTACGCATGTTTTATCATCATACCGACGGCAAGACCTATATGTTTAACCTGATCGACACGCCGGGTCACGTAGACTTCAATTATGAGGTTTCCCGCGCACTCGCCGCCTGTGAGGGCGCGGTGCTTGTTGTGGACGCGACGCAGGGCATTGAGGCGCAGACGCTCGCCAATGTCTACCTTGCGGTGGATAACGGCCTCGAGGTGCTGCCGGTCATCAACAAAGTCGATTTGCCGAGCGCCGAACCGGAGCGCGTCGTGCATGAGATCGAGGATATCATCGGGATTCCGGCGGAGGATGCGCCATGTATCTCTGCCAAAACCGGCTTGAATGTCAGCGAGGTGCTTGCCAAGATCGTCGATACTGTGCCTGCGCCGACCGGCGATCTTAAAGCGCCGCTGAAGGCGCTGATTTTCGACTGCCTCTATGATAATTATAAAGGCGCGGTGTCCTATGTCCGCGTGTTCGACGGTGAAGTGCGCGCAGGCTCGCGCATCAAGTCGATGGCGACCGGCAACGAATTCGACGTGACCGAGGTCGGCGTGTTCGCTCCGACATGGAAGCCTGTCGACGTATTGTCCGCAGGCGAGGTCGGCTACATTTCCGCATCCATCAAGAGCGTTGCCGAAACCAAGGTAGGCGATACGTTCACGACAGCCGACAATCCCGCCAAGGAGCCGCTGCCCGGCTATAAGCATGTCAATCCGATGGTCTATTGCGGCATCTATCCTGCTGACGGCGCGCACTATAACGACCTAAAGGATGCGCTCGATAAATTGCAGCTGAACGACGCTTCGCTTGTCTATGAGCATGAAACGTCCGTGGCACTTGGCTACGGTTTCCGCTGCGGTTTCCTCGGCCTATTGCACATGGAGATCATCACCGAGCGTCTCGAACGGGAGTTTGACCTCGATCTTGTTACAACCTCGCCGAGCGTTGCCTATCGCGTGTTCACGCTCGACGGGCAGGAGAGCGTTATCGACAACCCCTCCAATCTGCCGAGCGCGGCGGAGATCGAGCACATGGAGGAGCCGATGGTCAAGGCGACCATCATGACCCCGTCGGCGTATGTGGGCACGATCATGGAGCTATGCCAGAATAATCGCGGCATCTTTCATGACATGACCTATATCGAAGAAGGCCGCGTCAACCTGCATTATACGCTGCCGCTGAATGAGATCATCTATGATTTCTTCGACAGCCTGAAATCCCGCAGCCGCGGCTATGCTTCGTTTGATTACGAAATCTGCGGCTATGAAAAGAGCGACCTTGTGCGGCTCGACTTTTTGCTGAACGGCGAGATGTGCGATGCGCTTTCGACAATCGTGCACAAGGATCGCGCCTATAATAAAGGTCGCGCCGTTGCCGAAAAGCTCAAGGACGTTATCCCGCGTCAGCAGTTTGAGATCCCGATTCAGGCGGCAATCGGCTCCAAGATCATCGCCCGCGAAACCGTCAAGGCTGTCCGCAAGGATGTTTTGGCCAAGTGCTACGGTGGCGATATCACGCGCAAGAAGAAGCTGCTTGAAAAGCAAAAGGAGGGCAAGAAGCGTATGCGGCAGGTCGGCTCCGTGTCCGTCCCGTCCGACGCGTTCATGAGCGTCCTTCGCATCAACGGATGATCGCGCTGTATTTTCACATTCCTTATTGTATTCGTAAATGCCGGTACTGTGATTTCTGTTCCTTTCCCGTGGACGAAACCGCAGGCCGGTATTGTGATGCGCTGCTTTCCGAAATGGCACTACGGAAAAAGCAGTACCCGAATGAGCAAGCCGCTACCGTATTTTTCGGCGGCGGAACCCCGACGATCCTGCCTGCGGCCGATCTGTGCCGCATTTTGGAAGCTGCAGACCGCGCGTTTCCGCTGACAGCCGATGCGGAAATCAGCATCGAATGTAATCCCAAGACCGCCGACGCAAGCGCACTGAAAACTCTTCGGCAGGCGGGCTTCAACCGTCTTTCCGTCGGTTTGCAAAGCGCCGATGATGCACTTTTGCGGCGCATCGGCCGCGTGCATACGTATCGGGATTTTCTGCACACCTACGAATGGGCGAGGGAGGCGGGCTTTGCAAACATCAACGTCGATGTCATACACGGCTTGCCGGGGCAAAGACAGGCGGACTATCTTGCCACGCTGCAAACCGTCTGCGACCTTGCGCCGGAGCATATCTCGGCTTATTCGCTGATCTTGGAGGAGGGAACGCCCCTGCACCGCGATGTGACGGCGGGACGGGAAACGCTGCCCGACGAGGACGCGGTGGCGGACATGCAGGATGCGGGCATGGCGTATCTAAAGGAACGCGGCTATGATCGCTACGAAATATCCAACTTCGCAAAGCCGGGTTATGCCTGCCGCCACAATCTGACCTATTGGCACAATGAACCGTACCTCGGCTTCGGCGTCGCCGCACATTCGTCGATGAGGGAGGGGACGAAACAGTATCGCTTCGCTAATCCGGAAACGATTCCGGCATATATGAAATCACTTGCGAAGGGTAGGCTGCCCGAAAGCGAGCGTATTTTAATCAACACATTCGAGCAGATGTTTGAATGTATCATGCTCGGTCTGCGCCTTGTGGAGGGCGTAGAGGATGAAGCGTTTCGTAAACGCTTCGGCGTCGGCATATTCGAGACGTATCCCGAAGCCATTGAACGCAACCGCCGACATGGACTTTGGGACGAAAGCGATCCGCGTTATCTTCGCCTGAACGTGCGGGGACTGGATCTTTTGAATACCGTTTTACTGGATTTTCAGGAGCCGAATTACTGGGAGCTGATCCGTTCATAAGCCTTTTTGCCGCATGATTTTCGTGCGGCTTTTGTCTTTTCATCGTTCACATGGAGTTCACATTATTGCCGCTTTGTTCGCTTGACAGTTGTTTCCAATCGTGGTATCTTTATCACGATGATTAGCACTCGGATGTATGGAGTGCTAAAGAAAGGAGCTTCCGGTGATGGAACTTGATCAAAGAAAACTGCAAATCCTGCGCGCCATCATCGACGAATACATCCTTTCGGCAAGCCCCGTCGGATCGAAGACGATCAGCCGCAGCGGGGAACTGAACTGGTCCCCGGCGACGATCCGCAACGAAATGGCGGACCTTGAGGCGCTCGGGTACCTTGCCCATCCGCACACGTCGGCCGGCCGCATTCCCTCCGATAAGGCCTATCGCCTGTATGTGGACAATATGCTGTCTCATGCTGCGCTGTCCGATACAGAGATGCAGATGCTGAAAAGCTACTACCGCGATCGGATCGACGGCATCGAATCGGTGCTGCATTCGACGGCGCAGGCGCTCAGCGAAATCACGCATTACACCGCCGTCGTGATGATGCCCGACATGGCTGCGAACCGGCTGCGTCACTTGCAGCTCGTTCCCTTAGCGGAAGGAAAAGCGTTATCCGTCGTCGTCACGGATGCGGGCGTTGCAAGAGACGCGGTGATCGACATTCCGGCAGATATGACGCCGGATGAGCTCGAAAGCCTTTCGCGCACGATCACCCAGCGGTGCTACAACTGCCGCATGACGACCGTAGCGGATGTGCTGACAAGGGAAATCGGTGCGGAACTCCATTCCAGGGGCGATTTTCTGAAAACGCTGCTCAGCCGCATCAGCGAAAGCAGCCAGTCCGGCACCAATATGGTAGCGTTCTCCGGCGCGCGGAATATGCTGCAATATCCGGAATACAGCGATGTCAGCAAGGCCAAATCGTTTTTGGCAACGGTCGAACAGCGCGATTCCATCTATCAGATGCTGAAAAAAGCGTCCGATATGGAATTTACGATCACGATCGGCAGCGAGAACGAGCAGGAAGGACTGCAGGATTGCAGCGTCGTGACCGCGACCTATCGGGTCAACGATGTGCCGTTCGGCACGTTCGGCATCATCGGGCCGACGCGAATGGATTATAACCGTGTTGTGAGTGTTTTACAGGGCGTGCAGACGAATCTGACTGCCATCCTGCAATCAATTTTTAAGGAGGAGTAACCGTGTCTAAGAAAAAGAACGGTAAGGAACCCGAAGTGAAGGAACAGGAAACGACAGCCGAACAGCCGCAGGATGAGGGCTGCACGTTGACGAAAGAAGAGATGGAGAAGGTTCGTCAGCACGTAGAAGAGCTGCAAAAGAAGCTTGACGAAACGGTAAACCTTCTGCAGCGTAATCAAGCGGATTTCGATAATTTCCGCCGCCGCAACGCCACCGTGCGAGCCGACAGCTATGAGGAGGGCAAACGGGACGCGATCACCGCGCTGCTGCCGATTCTGGATGATTTTGACCGTGTCGCTGAGAGCGAACCGAAGGACGAAAAGTGGGCGGAGGGTGTATCGCTCGTTCACCGCAAGCTGACCGAAACGCTGCAGAAGCAGGGTCTTTCGGAGGTCGAAACGGACGGCGACTTCGACCCCAACCTGCACAACGCCGTAATGGCGGAGGCTGCCGAGGGCGTCGAGAAAGGTAAGATCCTTGCGGTGTTCCAAAAGGGCTACCGCATAAAGGACAAGATCGTGCGGCACAGCATGGTCAAGGTTTCGGAATAAACGCCGTATAAAAACGCGTTTTCCATACACAAAACAAAAAAGAACAATCGAATGTTTTCAGGAGGATATACATTATGAGTAAGATTATCGGTATTGACTTGGGCACCACCAATTCCTGCGTCGCGGTTTTAGAGGGCGGCGATCCCGTCGTTATTCCGAATTCCGAGGGCGGCAGAACCACCCCGTCCGTCGTCGCGTTCAAGGACAATGAGCGTCTCGTCGGTACAATTGCAAAGCGTCAGGCGATTACAAACCCGGATCGCACGATCTCCTCGATCAAGCGTGAAATGGGTTCTTCCTACAAAGTGAAGATCGACGGCAAGGACTATACGCCGCAGGAGATCTCCGCGATGATTCTGCAGAAGCTGAAGGCCGACGCCGAAAGCTATCTCGGCGAGAAGGTCAGCCAGGCGGTCATTACCGTTCCGGCGTACTTCACCGACAGTCAGCGTCAGGCAACGAAGGACGCGGGTCGTATTGCGGGCCTCGAAGTCCTGCGTATCATCAACGAGCCGACGGCTGCTTCTTTGGCATACGGCCTTGATAAGGAAACCAATCAAAAGATTCTGGTCTACGACCTCGGCGGCGGCACGTTCGATGTTTCCATCCTTGAGATCGGCGACGGCGTCTTTGAAGTTCTCGCAACTGCGGGCAACAACCGTCTCGGCGGCGATGACTTCGATCAGCGTTTGATCGACTATATCGCATCCGAATTCATGCGTTCCAACGGCATCGACCTGCGCAAGGACAAGATGGCTTTGCAGCGTTTGAAGGAAGCCGCCGAAAAGGCGAAGATCGAGCTGTCCGGCACAACGTCCTCGAACGTCAACCTGCCGTTCATCACCATGGACGCTTCCGGCCCGAAGCACCTCGATGTGACAATCACCCGCGCTAAGTTCAACGAGCTGACCGCAGACCTCATCGACAAGACCCGCGTATGCGTCCAGAAGGCCATGCAGGATGCCGGTCTCTCCAACAGCGATATCAACAAGGTCATCCTCGTCGGCGGTTCGTCCCGTATCCCGGCGGTGCAGGAGATGGTCAAGAACGTCACCGGCAAAGAGCCGTTCAAGGGCATCAACCCCGATGAATGCGTTGCCATCGGCGCGGCGATCCAGGGCGGCGTCCTCGGCGGTGAAGTCAAGGACATCCTGCTGCTCGACGTTACGCCGTTGTCCCTCGGTATCGAAACCGTCGGCGGCGTGTTCACCCGCTTGATCGACCGCAACACCACGATCCCGACCAAGAGGAGCCAGATCTTCTCGACCGCTGCGGATGGACAGACGAGCGTAGAAGTCCACGTTCTGCAGGGCGAACGTGAGATGGCGCAGTATAATAAGAGCCTCGGCCGCTTCCAGCTGGCCGGTATCGCGCCCGCACCTCGCGGTGTGCCGCAGATCGAAGTTACTTTCGATATCGACGCCAACGGCATCGTGCATGTATCCGCAAAGGATCTCGGCACCGGCAATCAGCAGCAGGTCACGATCACCGCGTCCTCGAATCTGAACGAGGATGAGATCAAGCGTGCCGTGGAGGAAGCCGAACGCTATGCGAACGAGGATAAGGAGCGCAAGGACGCTGCCGAAACCCGCAACCATGCCGATCAGCTTGTGTACTCGACCGAAAAGACCCTGAAGGAGCTTGGCGACAAGATCGACGCGGGCGATAAGTCCAAGGTCGAATCCGCTGTTGCGGCGCTCCGCAAGGCGCTTGAAGGCACCGATACCGCAAAGATCAAGGAAGAGATAGAAAAGTGCACGAACGTGAGCTATGAGGTCTTCGGCAAGATCTATCAGCAGACCGCGCAGGAGCAGCAGGCAGGCGCCAACCCGAACCAGCAGAACGCCGGTCAGCAGCCGCCGAAGGATGACGTAGTCGATGCCGATTACGAGGTAGTGGACTAAACGATCGTTCCGTAACGGAACACAACGCAAATATAACGATGACGGGCGGAGCAACCAACTCCGCCCGATGTGAGGTTTAACGTGGCGGAGAAAAGAGATTACTATGAGGTTCTCGGCGTCAATAAGGACGCCTCGGATGCCGAGATCAAAAGCGCATTCCGCAAAAAGGCCAAGACGTGCCACCCCGACCTGCATCCCGGCGATGCAGCAAAGGAAGCCGAGTTCAAAGAGCTGAACGAAGCGTATGAGGTCTTGTCGGATGCCGATAAGCGCGCCAAGTATGACCAGTTCGGTCATGCGGCGTTTGATCCGACGATGGGCGGCGGCGCAGGCAATCCGTTTACCGGCGCGGAGGATTTCGGCTTCGGCGATATCTTCAGCACGATCTTCGGCGGCGGCTTCGGCGGCGGACAGTCCACGCGCAACGGCCCGGTGGCAGGCGACGATCTTCGATATAATCTGACGCTGACGTTTGAAGAAGCGGCGTTCGGCTGTGAAAAGGAAATCGTGATCGCACGCGAGGAGATCTGCGAAACCTGCGGCGGTAGCGGCGCAAAGCCCGGCACCAAGCCCACGCGCTGCTCGGTGTGCGGCGGCACGGGTCAGGTTCGGCAGCAAAGCCAGTCGATCCTCGGTTCCTTCGTCACCACACGCCCGTGCTCGGCATGCCGCGGCAGCGGTCAGGTGATTTCCGATCCTTGCCCGGAGTGCAAGGGGCGCGGCAGAATCAAGCGCAACAAGCGGATCACCGTGCGCGTTCCGGCGGGCATCAACGACGGTCAGACCTTGTCCAAACGCAATGAGGGCGAAGCCGGGTATAAGGGCGGCCCGCGCGGGAACCTGTATATCACGATCACCGTTCGTCCGCATCAGAAGTTTGAGCGTCGCGGCGCCGATCTGCTGCTGAATATGAACATTCCTTATACGGTAGCGGTGCTCGGCGGCGAGATCATCGTTCCGACGCTGGACAGTCAGATCAAATACACCGTGCCGGCCGGTACGCAGAACGGAACGACGTTCCGCATGCGCGAGCAGGGCGTGCAGCGGCTGCAGCAAAGCGGCAAGGGCGATCTGCTTGTGACGGTGAATGTCGAAATTCCAAAACGCGTTTCCGAAAAAGAACGACAGCTCCTTGAACAGCTTGCCCAGCTGCAAGGCACGGCGACGCCGCAAAAGCGCAAAAAAGGATTATTCAAATAACAATTATCCGTCCGGGGGACGATCCCGGACGGATATTTTCTGTAGGAGGAAGTACAATGAAACCAAACCTGATTCGCATGTGTCGCATCGCGGTCATGGCGGCGCTTCTGTGCGTCGTTTCACCGTGGTCGATTCCGATCGGGCCTATCCCGATCTCTCTTGCAACGCTTGCCGTTTATCTGATCGGCGCGGTACTCGGCTGCGTAGACGGCACAATCGCCGTTGCGGTATATCTACTGCTCGGCGCAGTCGGCGTGCCGGTGTTTTCCGGGTTCGAGGGCGGCCTGCAAAAGCTGATCGGCGTCACGGGCGGCTATCTTGTCGGTTACCTGCCTGCCGCTGTTTTGACGGGCTTGTTTGCGGATCGCTTCCGCGGCAAGGGAAGCCAATGGCTGGTTGCCGTCGGAATGGTGCTCGGCACGGTCGTTTTGTATGCACTTGGCACCGCGTGGTTTATGCTGCAAACACAGCGCACCTTGGTTGAATCCATGTCGCTGTGCGTGATTCCGTTCCTGCCCGGCGACGCTGCCAAGATCGCTGTCGCTACGCTGATCGGTATTCCGCTGCGGAACACGATGGATAAGGTACTGCATAAAGCAAAACAGGCATAAAACTTATACGGAGAACCGGAGGACGCTTTCCCGATCGGAGCGTCCTTTTCCAACCTTGCAAAACGAAACAGATTGTGGTAAGATTAACCTATGAAAATATGTGCGCAGACAATTACACACGTCGATCCCGACTCCCCGGCCGCGCAATGCGGCATTCGGGCGGGGGATGCGCTGCTTGCCATCAACGGCGAGCCGGTCAAGGATTTGATCGACTACGAAAAGCTGACAGCGGAGCATATTCTGCATGTCGATATCTGCCGGGAAGGAACGACGCTCTCGTTCCGCATCAAGAAAGACGAGTATGAACCGCTCGGCTTGGGATTCGAAACCTCTTTGATGAGCCGGATGCAGACCTGCAAGAACCATTGTCTGTTCTGCTTTATCGACCAGATGCCGCGCGGTGTTCGGACAAGTCTGCAGGTCAAGGACGACGATTGGCGCATGTCGTTCATCATGGGCAACTATGTTACGCTCACCAATGTGGACGACGAGGAATTTGATCGGATTCTGCGCCGCGGCGTCAGCCCCCTGTATGTTTCGGTACATGCGATCGACCCGGATGTGCGAAAGCGTATGATGCGCAATCCCACGGCCGGCCGTATTCGGGAGCGGCTGCAGGCATTGAAGGACGCCGGCTTACAGTTCCATGCACAGATCGTTCTTTGCAAGGGCATCAACGATGGGGAGATTCTCGAAGAAACGATGCGTGTCCTCGGCGAGTTGTATCCGGCAACCGCCTCCATTGCGATCGTACCGGTGGGCGTAACCAAGTTCCGCGAGAAGCTGGAGCATCTCGAAACGTTCGACCGTGACAGCAGCCGAAAGGTGATCGAACAGGTCGAGCGATTCCAAAAGAACTATTTGGAACAGTACGGCTCTCGGATCGCGTTTCTGTCCGACGAATGGTATCTCAATGCCGAGCTGCCGATCCCGCCGGAAGAATACTATGAGGATTTCGGGCAGATCGAAAACGGCGTCGGCATGCTGCGCCTGTTCGCTATGGATTTTGAAGCGGCGTTGGCGGACGCCCGGCCGCTGCAGCAGCCTAAAAAGATTACGATGGCCGGAGGAACCGCCGCGGCGCCGTTCTTCTTTGAACTGTATAAACAGCTGAATCCCTACGGCATCGAATGGACGTATTATCCGATCCCGAACCGCTATTTCGGCGGGAATGTACATGTGGCCGGGCTTGTCACCGGCAGCGATCTTATTACGGAACTGTCTGATAAGCCGTTGGAACACACGCTGCTGATTCCGCGCAATATGTTAAAGGAACGCGAGGATGTCTTTTTGGACGGCATCACCGTGACCGAACTGGAAGAAAAACTGCATGTCAACATCGTCCCCGTCAAGGACGGCGCCGATCTTGTTGCAAAACTGTTTGAGGAAACAAAATGAGTAAACCGCTTGTTGCTATTGTCGGCCGTCCGAACGTCGGCAAATCTACATTGTTCAATCGACTGATCGGCAAAAAGGTGGCGATCGTCGAGGATACCCCAGGCGTCACACGTGACCGTATTTACGGTGATGCGGAGTGGCTGTCCCATTCGTTTACGCTGATCGACACAGGCGGCATCGAGCCTGCGAGCGAGGATAAGATCGCTGTCCAGATGCGCCGTCAGGCAGAGCTTGCCATCGAAACCTGCGACGTAATCATCTTTTTAGTGGACGGCAGGGAGGGGATGACCGCTGCGGACGAAGAGGTTGCCGCGATGCTGCGCAAGTGTCAAAAGCCTGTCGTGCTCGGCGTCAACAAACTGGACGCGCCGAAGTTCCACGAAGCCATTTATGATTTCTATTCGCTCGGCCTCGGCGATCCGATTATCGTTTCGGCGGGACAGGGCTTGGGCCTTGGCGATCTGTTGGACGCCGTCTGTGCAGACTTTCCGGAAGCCGAAGCCGAAGAGGAGAACAAGACGATCCATATTGCGGTTTGCGGCCGTCCGAACGTCGGTAAATCGTCGCTTGTCAACGCTATGCTGGGGGAAAATCGCGTGATCGTCTCGGACGTGCCGGGTACCACGCGCGACGCCATCGACACGCCGTTCGAACGGGACGGGCAGCGGTATATGCTGATCGACACGGCAGGCATTCGCCGCAAGCGTGCGATTGAAGATGCGTCCATCGAACGGTACAGCGTGATCCGTTCCTTTGCCGCTGTGCGGCGCGCCGATGTCGTACTGTTCGTCTGCGATGCAACGGAGGGCCTTTCCGAGCAGGATGTGAAGATAGCGGGCTATGTCCACGAAGAAGGCAAGCCGAGTATCATCCTTGTCAATAAATGGGATCTTGTCGAAAAGGATACGCATACGATCGAGACGTTCAAGAAGGACATGAACGTGGATCTCAACTTCATGCCGTATGTGTCGTATTTATTCATCTCGGCCAAGACCGGGCAGCGCGTGCAGAAGATTCTGTCCATGGTCAATGAGGTTTACGAACAAAGCAATCGCCGCATCCCGACCGGCACGCTCAACGACGTTGTCAACGAAGCCGTTTCGATGAATGAACCGCCGTCGCAGAACGGACGCCGCCTGAAGATCTATTACGCTACGCAGGTTGCCACACAGCCGCCGACGTTTGTGATCTTCGTCAATGATGCGACGCTGATACATTTTTCATACGAACGTTATCTGGAAAACTATTTCCGCAAGACGTTCGGCTTTATGGGGACGCCGATTCGTCTGTACTTCAGAAACCGTTCCAAGGAGGAGGCGTAAAGCATGATAATTCAATCCTGGAATGTCCTCGTTATCGTTGCGGTCGCCGTGATCGGCTATTTCTTCGGCAATCTGCAAACGGCATTGATCATCAGCCGCCTTGTGTTTCATGATGATGTGCGTAAATACGGCAGCGGCAACGCCGGATCGACCAATATGATCCGCGTATACGGCAAAAAGTTCGGCTTTATGACGCTTGCAGGCGATGCCGGCAAGGCGGCTTTGGCGTTTGTGCTCGGCCGTTTACTTGGCCGCTGGCTCGGACTGAACGTGGACGATGCAACGCTTGCGGCGGGCTATGGCGGTTGTATCTGTCTGCTCGCTTCGGTGATCGGCCATTGCTACCCGGTGCTGTATCATTTCAAGGGCGGCAAGGGGGCGGCAAGCTGCTTTGCTTTGATGTACTGCTTTTGCTGGCCTGCGGCATTGGCGGGAACTTTGGCAATCGTCCTGATCTTCCTTTGGACACGGCGCGTTTCGCTTGTTTCCATGGGAACGGCGATCCTGTTCGTGCTTTTCACGGGAATCTGCGTTTTGCTCGGATGGACGGAGCCCTATTATTTCTGGTTTGCGGTGCCGGCAGCTTCGCTGCTGATCATACGCCACATTCCGAACATCAAGCGACTGCTGCGCGGGGAGGAGCCGAAGCTGCACCTGATCCACGGCAAGCCGCTGAAAAATACGGATGACAATGCAAAGGAGGATACAAACCATGGAGCGTAACTATACTGAACAATACCGGCCGCTGTCCCCTTGGGCTTATTTCGGCCTGAACATGCTGTTCTCGGTTCCCGTTGTCGGACTCGTCTTCCTGATCGTCTTTACTTTTTCCAAAGGCAACATGAATCGGCGCGCCTATGCGCGTTCCTATTGGTGTGCCGCACTTGTCGGTCTGATCCTGTTCGTGCTGTTTGCAGCGTTCAGCGCCATTGCGGGCATTTCCTTCCAGGACTATGCCGCCATGATCCAAGGCGCAAGATAAGCCGAACGAAACACGAAGCGGCGGGAAACACTCCCGTCGCTTTTCTATGGCCGCTCACGCTCACGAAGCCGAAGAAGGATCCGCTTTTCCAACCGGCTGACCTGCACTTGCGATATGCCGAGCCGTTTGCCGACTTCGCTCTGTGTCATTTCCGCACGGTAACGCATTTCCATCAGCAGCCTGTCGCGCTCGTCGAGCGAGTGCAGCATAGCCTCTGTCCACAGACGATTCACGGTTTCATTTTCACAGCTGTCGGAAGGCAGGGAAGTACCGAACGGTTCGCCGGTAACGCGATCAGGCTCGTCCAGGGATTGCAGATGCGTTCCGCTTGCCAAAGCCGCTTCGATGTCTGCTGTATCCACGGAAAGTTTTTCGGCCAGCTCATCAAGCGTTATAGCCGGCTGCTGCGCCTGCAGCTGTCGAACGGAGACAAGGAGCTCTTTGACCGTCCGCGAAT
>JAEEGL015082320.1_pt1 | contig 27038 bp, 26 predicted proteins | sample 9134231 | NCBI WGS metagenome assembly JAEEGL01 (sample SAMN16246548, study PRJNA631951) | gut metagenome | biome: gut microbiome; feature: rumen; material: fiber-attached | host: Bos | place: Iran: Karaj | collected 2018-10 | reverse complement strand
CTTTATATTTAGCATATCTATAAAGTATTACCATAAGATCTTGTCTAGTAATATTATTATTAGGTTTAAAAGTACCATCACCATAACCCATTACTATTTTCTTATCTGATGCCCAGTCAATAGCATTAGTATACCAAGTATTACCTACATCTGGGAAATTATTTTTATTAGATACTTTTTCTTCATTTTCCATTCTATGTAATATAGTAACTAACATAGCTCTAGTTAAGTTATCATTAGGTCCAAAATTACCATTAGTATATCCTTTAATTATATTATTTTCATATACATACTTAACAGCACTATAATACCAATCAGATGTATATACATCATTAAACATAGTAGATTGTTTATCAGTTACTGTAACATTACAATTTACAGTAATATCACTACCATCTAATGTAATAGCACTAATAACTGCATTACCTACTCCTTTAGCTGTTACTACACCATTTCTATCTACTGTTGCTACTGATTCATTACTACTAGACCAATATACATTTTTATTATCTGTATCACTTGGTGTTACAGTAACACTTAACTTTTTATTACTATTTTTATTTAAAGTAATATTAGTATCACTAATAGTCATATTAGTAGCAACCTTTAAGAAACTAAATGTTTGATTAGCTTTATTTATTGTTCTACTTTCTAATAATTCAAAATTAGATCCTTCTATAAGTTGTGCTCCTTTAAGATCCATACCCTTTAGATCACCACTTAATTTAGGAACAATTCTTATACCACCATTATAATTCATTAAATAAAATTTCTGATTATCTTGTGAATTACTAGTATGAGTTATAAAATAACTTCCTCCAACATTTTGATTACCTTGTACATCCATATATAAATTATTATAGCTATTTATTATTGAATAAGTATTATCACTATTTTTCTTAAAATGCCATATTTGACTCTTATCAGTATCATTTTTAAAACTTAATACTAATTTATCACTATTACCAACTACATATGAAGTATCACCCATTCCAGAAGTAGCAATTCTAGCATAGAAATCACTTGGTAAATTATTATTTAATGTTGATCCCATAGGAATAAATTGTAATATTTGTTTAGAACTATTACCATCATTATCATATGCATAAACATGAGTTCTATATATTCCTATTTCATTATTATGATCAGATGCTTTAATAGTAAATTCATATAAACCAGTACTACTATTATATACTGCTTCATGCCATATTAAATCATCTTGTGATTCTCCATTAGCATCTTCTTTTAAAGTCCATGTAGGAAATTTAACACTTGTAATAGTACCATTATCAGTTACTTTAGCTTTTACTTTATAAGTATTACTTGTCATTGAAGGAATATCTACATATACTTTTTCTATTACAGGAGCTTGTCCATCTTTAAAATCTGGTCTAACAACTCCCCAATAAGGTGTAGAAAAAGAATCATATTTATAACTAACTTGTTCTACATAATTATGTCCATTAAAGTTTTGATGATATGTAGAATAGTCAGATTCATATATTGCTACATGTCCATATTGACTACCTGTATATACTAATATATCTCCTCTTTGAGGTTGTACTCCTTGATACCTATTCCATCCTATAGGTAATTCATTCCAAGAAAAATCAGAACCATTACCATATACTACAGGTACACCTAAATAATCATAATATGCAAATATTAAATCTACACATTGTTCACCTGCACCACCATCATAATCAATACCATGACCTACTTGAGATTTAGTCCAATTAATAGCTTCATCTACAGTATGATTAGTATAAGCATTAACTATACTACTACATGATATAACTACTAATAAAAATACAACTAAAATACTTTTAGAAATCTTTTTTATCATACCCAATCCTCCTCGTTAAATATAATAGCAAAATAAATATTATAAATTCAAGTATTTTATATAAAAATATATAATTTATAACTAATATTAATTAATTACTATATATTATTTAATATTAACTATAATAGTATGTAATTTATTAATTATATACATTTGTATATATTATTTATCTAGTATATATTTCCTACTGATGGAGGAAAATAATGAATAATAAACTAATAAATAATGATAATGAAGTAAACAATATTTTTAATAATATCAAAGATTTAGTTATAAATAGTAGAAATAAAGTTTACCAAACTATAAACACAGAAATGCTTAATTTATATTGGAATATAGGTAAAGCAATAATGGAGATACAACAAGGTAATGAAAGAGCAAGTTATGGTGATGACGTACTTAATAAATTATCTCACAAATTAACTAATGAATTTGGAAAAGGATTTTCTAAAAGAAATTTAGAAAGAATGAGAAAGTTTTATATTTATTTTCCAATTGCGACAACAGTGTCGTCGCAATTAAGTTGGTCACACTATTTAGAACTTATAAAAATAGATGAAAAATCTAAAAGAAATTTTTATATTAAGGAAACAATTAATTCTAAATGGAGTGTTAGAGAACTTCAAAGACAAAAAGATTCCTTATTATATGAAAGATTGACACTATCCGCTAATAAAGAAAAAATATTAGAACTGTCTGAAAAAGGACAAATATTAAAAACAAATATCGATTTAGTCAAAGACCCTTTTGTATTAGAATTTTTAGATATAAAAGAAAATACAGATTATTTAGAAATTGATTTGGAAAAAAATATTATTGAACATTTAAAAGAATTCTTATTGGAGTTAGGAAAAGGTTTTAGTTATGTAGGTAATCAAGTAAGGTTAACACTAGAAGAAGATCATTTTTATCCAGATTTAGTTTTTTATAATAGACTTTTAAGATGTTTTGTAATTATTGATTTAAAAATCGGAAAAGTATCACATCAAGACATAGGTCAAATGCAAATGTATGTCAATTATTATGATAGAGAAATTAAACAAAAAGATGAAAATTCAACTATTGGAATATTACTTTCAACAAATAAAAATAAAACTGTTGTAAAATATACCTTACCAGAAAATAATAAAACAATATTTTCTTCTGAATATAAATTACATATGCCAACAGAACAAGAATTAATTAGTGCAATTGAAGAGGAAAAGAAAAATTTAGAATTAAATTAAAATAAAAAAAATATTAAGTAATATACATATTAGAACACAAAGACTAGATCTTAATTTAGATACTAATATAGGTAAGATTAATGTAGAAGTTAATTCTACTGATGAAACTTATATTCCTTATAGAAACTTTGCTTTTTTAGCTGATATATATTCTCATGATGTTTTAGTAGGACATGAATATGATTCTAATAAACAATATATACAAATTAATTTATCTTATGGATTAAGTAAAAATAGAAAAGATATAGAAATATATAAAATGAGAGATATAGATGGTAGAACTTATTTAGATAATTTTATTTTATATAATGTAAATATGGATAATTATACTAATAAAATTAATGAATTAGACACAAAAGAATTAAAAGATGCTATAATATTAATAATGTTAGCTCAAGACAGAGATATCTTGATTAAACTAGCTAAAAAATATAAGGTGGTGGCAAAGTATATGAAAGAAGTAGATGAAGTAAATAAAGATCCTGAATTCAGAGAATATATGTCTAAAGAAGAAGATGATATGAAAATTAGAAATTCACTTATTAAGGAAGGAATAGAGCAAAGTAAAATAGAAATAGCAAATAATTTACTTAATACTGATATGAGCATATCTGAAATATCTAAAATAGTTAACTTACCAGAAGAAGAAATAATAAAAATAAAGGATGCTAAATAGCATCCTTTAGTCTTTTAATTTACTACTTCCATCAGTATAATTTATTTCAATTCCATCTTGTACATTATATACATATACATTAAATTTAATACCTTCACCATTATCTTCTACAGAGAATCCTTCCATTTCTACTCCACTAGCTAATAAATTATTACCTTCATATATAGGTGTTACTCTATATAATACATGATTATTAGTCTTATTTACATAATCAGCAACCATATCTTCAAACTTTAACATACCTACTGTATTCATATATCTAGTACAAGTAATTAAATTTTTTTCATTAGCATTCTCTCCTGCTAATTGATATCCTATTAAATGACATCTATTATATAAATATTTACCATCTACTATATCATATTTAATAGTATGCCATCCTGAAGGTTTAACCATTCCTATACCTTCTCTTTTAGTAGTAGGCATAGTATATTTACTTATATTAGCATATGCTACTCCACATCTACCTAAAGAATCTAACTTACTATATTTTTCAAACTCTTTAGTAGTTATTTCATCAGTATCAAAATATGGTTCATTATTATTAATTACTACATATGGTTTATTAGTATAACTAGGTATATCTTTTAAATTATATGATACTTCATTATTAGGATTACGTTGTAATAAATAATCAAATTCATCAGTATATACAAAACCTATATACGCTATAAATAGTAATAATACTACATATATAAATGGATTTAACTTAATATTTAATTTTTTTAATTTTACTTTTTTTCTTCTTTTACTCATACTATCTACCCTATAATAATTATATCATATACATATATAAAATAAAAAAGAACTAGTCAAAAATGACTAATTCTTTACACTATTTATAAAAATAATTGTTCTGTAAATTCTTTAATTAATTGATAATTATTTGAATCAGTTCTATATGCAAACCCATATACTCTACTAGGTAATTCAAAATCGGTTTTAATTGGTATAAACTTACCTTTCTTTATTTCATCTTCTACTAAATCACTAACTACTAATCCTATACCTATACCTGATTTAACATATTCTTCTACTAACCAATTATGTGATAATTGGTATGTAGGAATAAATTTTAATCCTGATGAATTAAATACATTTTCTAAGTTTTGTCTACCTGTTCCTCCTCCTACTTTACATATTATAGGATAATTATTTAAATTTTTTAATTTAATATATTCAGGATACTTATCTTTTACTTTATTACATACTACTAATAAATCTCTTACTGTTTTCCATTCATGCATTTCTACATTACTAAATTCTTCTTTAACTTCTTGTTTACAGAAGAATATTAAATCGCATTTACCTTCTCTTAGTCTTTGTAATGATACATGATAATCATCTGAACTAAGATTAAACTTTACTTTAGGATATTTCTTATTAAATTCTACAAATTGTTTTAATATAAAACTTCTAATAGTAGAAAATCCTGCATTAATACTTATTGTTTGTTCATACTCTTCCATTTTATCTTTAAATTTAACAGAAGTAGTATTAAGTTTTTCTATAGGTTCTTTTATTTCATTATATAATACTTTTCCATCATTAGTTAATTCTATACCTTTAGGTGTCTTTCTAATTAATCTTTTACCTAATGCTCTTTCTAAATCTTTAATATGTCTTGTAATAGCAGGTTGACTAACACATAAAAAGTTAGCAGCTCTTGTTACATTTTTAAACTCACATACATAGTAAAATACATTATACCAATCAAAACTTACATTCATAAAATCACCAACTTACGTATATTATAGCAAACTATTTATATAAAATACATATAAAATTTTATACTAGATATTATTTACTAACTCTATAGCTTTATTAACTGCTTCTTTAGCATTACTTACTCCAATACATTTTAATCTATTTCTACTATCTAAATATCTATTAGCAAGTTCTTTAGCCCATCCATCATACTTATCAATAACTACTATAGGTATACCAGCTTGATATGCTACACATATTTCATTTAAAGTACCACTACCTCCTCCTATAGCAATTATTACATCACAAGATAATACTAGAGTAAACTCTCTACCACCACCTACACCTAATCCTGAAGGTATAATTACTGTAGGATTAAAATCTCCATATGTATTTTTATCTTTATTATATGTTACACCTACTGTAATACCATTATTCTTACTAGCTTCTTTAGCACTTATAGTAGATAAAGAATTAAAATCTTTTTCAGCACCATATACTAGTATATTATTAGACTTAGCTATTAATCTGCCTAATTCTTTAGCACACTTCTCACATTCTTTACTATAATTTAAATCAGATTGTGATCCCATTATTCCTATTTGTATCTTTCTATTCATATTTATCTAACTCCTTCTTTAATACTTTTACTACTCTATCATTTTTATTAGTATAATTAATTATTTCAGGTAAATCCTTCATATATATTTCACTATTAGATAATCTTTCTATTTCTTCCCATAACATAATAGATCTTCTAATACATCCTTTTGAAAAATCTCTTTCATATTCTTTAGGTATACTAGCTCTATTATTAGGATCACCATATGGTAAAAAGTATGGTGCTTTATATATATCATTATTTCTTTTTATAGATATTCCAGATTGTGCTATACCAAAGTAAAAATCTCTTTCACATATTTGATCTATTACATTATCACTCATTAAATAATAACACTTTAATCCTTTAGGTAATATATTATTAAAATAATTATAACCATATTCACTACTTATAATACCTACAATACTTATTACATCTATATTATATTTTTTAAATATATATATTACTTTACTTAATACACCTCCAGAAAAAACTACATCATCTACAAGTATTATTTCTTTTTGATTAATACTATTTAATTTCATGCTAATACTTTTTATTTGTTCTTCTACATAATTTTCTTTATATGGCATATATCTAGATACTAATTCACTACTACCATCTAATCTAGTACAATCTAAATATATTATATCTTTATTATTTAAATATACTTTATCCAAAGATACGATGGGGATACTCCTTACTTATAATACTATATAATCCATTTAACATATCTTCTTCACTAATTATAGATACTTTATCAAAAATACCTTCTACACTATTTTTAAAATCTAATCTAATACTATTAATAAACTCTTTACTAGGTATATAATTATATTTAAAATCTAATGCATTATACCCCTTTAAAATTCTATATATATCATTACTAAAAACTATTCCATTATCTATTTTTTTCATATTTATTCCTTCTTTCTATAACAAAAAAACTATACATATCCTGTATAGTTAATAAAATTATCTAATACAGGTAACAAGCACCACAAACAGCACTTGTTACCAAACAACAAGTGCTAATATTTATGATGTAAATGTTTTGTATTAAATAATTTTTTCATATCTATTTTCCTTTCTTATTTTTTACAAGTACCTTGGTGAATCGTTCCATCTGTACCAACAGAAATTAAATGAGCTTCTTTTCCTTTAACGCCAATTAATAATTCTAAATGTTGACTATATGCTCTAGATGTACCACCATAACTATATTCATTAGCTTCAATTTTTAAAAGTTTATATGAATATCCAGATTTTTTATATTCTTTTTTAACTTTATAACTAGCTTTTGTATAAGTTCCTTTTATAGTTTCTTTATCCATAGTTAACTCTATATTTTTATCATCTTTTATATTTATATTAATTGGACTTCCATCTAAATTACAATTCCATGCTCCCTTTATCGCTTTACTTCCACCTAATGAAGTAACAATAAAGTATACTACTACAAACCCAACTACAAAAGCTACTATTCCAAGACCAATATTCTTTTTGTTACCACCCATTTTATTATTCATTGGTTGTTGATACATCATTTGACCATTATTCATAGGCTGTTGATTATACATTGGTTGCTGCATCATTTGACCATTATTCATAGGCTGTTGATTATACATTGGTTGTTGCATCATTTGACCATTATTCATAGGTTGTTGATTATACATTGGTTGTTGCATCATTTGATTATTATTCATAGGCTGTTGATTATACATTGGTTGTTGCATCATTTGACGATTATTCATAGGCTGTTGATTATACATTGGTTGTTGCATCATTTGATTATTATTCATTGGTTGATTATTCATATATTGTCCATTATTATCATATGGCTGATTTACTCCATTAAACCCCTGTACTTGATTATTGTTTTCATTATTCATAAAAATCCTCCTTATTTATTATCTTTTTACACAATAATATCCTTCAAGATCACTACTACTTAATATTAAATGTCCTTCTCGATCATTTACACCAAATACAATATTAATATTCTTCATTGGTTTTACATAATCTCCATTTTCAACATAAGTTTTATATTTCAATTTAACTTTTTTATAATTATAATTATCTTTTCTATTTTCTTTATCTAAATTATAAATACTATCTTCATATTTACCTTTTATTTCTAAACTACCATTTATACCATCAGATACTAATTCAAAATAATTATCATTTTTAAAAATTAATGAAATATTATTACCATTTTTGTAGCAACTCCATGTTCCTTTAATATTTGCTTCATTATTAAAAAATAATAAATAAGTTAGTGTAGCACCTATAAATAATACTATAATAAAACTTTCAAAATTAAATCTTTTTTTTATACTAGGAATTATCTGACTACTCATTACATCCCTCCTATTATCATTTATAGTATATCATAGGTAACTGTTTTTATCAATTATCAAAATATTTTTTTATATTATATATACAATCTATATCTATTAAGTATTCATCTCCTTTACTCATATTTTTAAACTTAAACTTACCATTTTTTAATTCATCTTCTCCTAAAATAATTACATATGGTATACATTCTTTATTAGCATATTCTATACTCTTTTTTAATTTTTTATTATTCATTTCTATATCTACTTTGTATCCCATATTTCTTATTTCATTAGCAAGTTTTAAACTATCTATATATGTATTAATTGGTATGATATAAATATCTATATTATTATCTATATTACTATTTTTTAATAATTCATATAATGATGTTAACCCAAAACTTATTCCAACAGCAGGATATCTATTACCATCATCAATAAATTCAGTAATCATATTATCATATCTACCACCACCACCTATACTAGAAGTTAACTTATTATTCTTTTCATATACTTCAAATACATTACCAGTATAATAATCTTGTCCTCTAGCTAAGGATATATCAAATTTAGTATATTTATCTATTTTTAATTCATATATATATTTAGTTAAATTATTTATTTCTTCTAATCCTTTTTTCAATACTAAATTATTAGTATTAATAAATATTTTATTTAATTTATCTAAAGATAAATTAAAATATTCTAATAGTTTATAAATACTATCATTATTAATATTAATCTCATATAATAATTCTTTTATCTCACTAATAGATAGTTTATTAATTTTATCTATAATAGTTATAACTTTAGATATTTTATCTTCATCTATACCTGATTCTAATATTAAACCAGTCATTAAGTTTCTACTATTATATTTTATTATTATTTCTATATTTAGTTTTTTAAAAGCACTTACATATAAACTAAGTAATTCTGCTTCAATTAATTGTCCATCAATTCCAACTACATCTACATCACATTGTGTAAACTCTCTATCACGTCCTACTTTTACTGGTCCATCTCTAAATACTTTAGCTATCTCATATCTTTTAAAAGGATACTTTATATTATCTTTATTAAGCGCTATTAATTTAGCAAATGGTACAGTTAAATCATATCTAAGACCTAACTTTCTATTACCTCTATCAGACAATTGATATATTTCATTTAATATATCATTATTCTCATCATATTTACCACTTAATATATCATAATAAGTAAGTATAGGTGTTTCAATAGATTTATATCCATATTCTTCAAATGTAGTAATTAATGTCCTATTAATATAATTTTTAATTTTTTGTTCATTTGGTAAAAAATTATAACCACCCTTTACATTTTCTATCTTCATAATATTCATCCTTTCTAGCTAAAGTGGTACTTATTACCAAAAAAAACTATACAGTATACCTGTATAGTTTAATATATAAAATACAGGCAACAAGCACCACAAATAGCACTTGTTACCCGACTAATTTTTAATGTCGTTTAAACAAGTGCAGAATATTATGATGATGTTGTCTATTAAATATTTTTTTCATAATAATCTCCCTTTCTTGCTTATACATTAACATATATTTTTTAATTAGTCAATTTATACAATTAATTTTCTTTAAATTTTATTACTATATTTTCATCACCTAATAATTCAGTAATTGCTGAATAATCTTCTTCTATCTCTTCTATAGTAGCATTAGGATCCATTGATGCTTGAATCACTTCATTATTATTTTCTTTCTCTATAAGTTTCTTTTCCATCTCTTTAAGATAACCTTCAATCTTAGTTGGTTTATCTTCTTCAAAAGAAATTTCTTCTAACTCTTTATCATTTTTTGTAGTTGTAAAAACTTTTTTTATTTTTCCACCAAAAAAATCTGATTTAATTTTTAATAATTTATTATATTTAGCAATTAATTCTAAAGAACTATTTCTAGTCCTTAAATAATCTTCTATATTTATACCCATTAATTCATCATTTACATTTTTCTCAAATTGTCTTAATAATGATTCCTTAATATTACTTGGTTTATCAAACTTAGTTAAATAATAATCTGCAATTTCATTTAATACATCATTAATATCCGACCATACTATCTCTTTTATGTTCTGCGTTGAACGATCTAATATCATGTTACCACCTCTTTAATTCTACTATATTTAAAATTATTAATCAAGAAAAAAAGAATAAACATTTTATTTATTCTTACTCAATAATTCTAAAAACTTAGTTAATACTGGTGATTTAAAATCATCTAAATATATGGCATATATATCAATTTTAGGTAATGTATTATCAAAATCAATTATTTCAAAATTATCTTTATCAATTTGTGAAGTAATAGCACTCTCTATAAAATATCCTATACCAGAATCTTTTCTAACCATTTCTAACATAAATTCTAAAGAATTACATTCAATAATTGATTTTAATTTAACGTTTCTCTTTTCCATATATTCTTCTAATTTAACTCTATTAGTTGATTCTTTAATTGGAAGTATTAAAGGATACTTTTCTAAATCTTTTATAGATTTTACTTTAAATATAGAGTTTTTCTTATATACAAAACAATTATTTATTGTTGATAAATATAATTTTTTACAAGATTTATTATTAATACTAATTGGTAAAGTATCAACTATTAAATTAATTGATCTATTATGAAGCATATTTACTAAATCATCTTTTGATGATTTAGTTATAATTTCAAATTTTATACCAGGATATTTTTTTCTAAAATAAGAAATATAATTTGATAAATAAAATACTGATATATATGTTGGAGCACCTATTTTAATTTCTCCGACATCTAAAGTATTCATTTTTTTTATATGCTCTTCACCGCTTTTTATAATATTAAATGCTTCTGATATATATGAATATAATTCAATTGCTTCTATAGTAGGTACAATACCTTTTGAATTACGATAAAATAAACTATAACCCAATTGTGATTCTAATTCCTTTAAACTATAACTAATAGCAGGCTGAGATACATATAGTTTATTTGCAGTCTTAGAAATACTTTTTAAATCATATAGAGTTAAGAATATTTTATATAAATTAAAATCCCTATTATCCATAATATACCCCCTTCGGAGTATTATATATTATTTTTATATATAAAGTAAAGTAGATAATAAATATTTATATCAAAAAAAAGAAATGATAAACATTTCTTCAATTATTATATAAATAGATAAATATATATAAATAAAACAATTAATTTAGAATAATTCTCATAGTTGACTTTCTATCTATTCCAGTCAAAGTTAAGACTCTTATCGAGTTCAATTATTTATATAACTTATATATTATATAATAATTAATTGGAGAATTACCTCTCACAATATAAATATACTATAAAAGTATATATATTTCAAATACATATATTTAATGACTATGATAACTTTTAGTTATGAAAAAAACTATAAAATATTTTATAGTTTATTTACATGTAACTTTAGACTCTTCATCAGAATTCTCAGTCATCTTTTTGATAAACTCATCTTTTGTTAATCCAACTAATTTATCTTCATCATCGCTTCCTAATTTATCATAATCCTTAATAGTTATTTTCTTTCCTTTACATTTAAAATCTAATTTTTTAGATTCATCAGTATTAAAACTATTAATTAATTCAAGCGAACTACATGTTTGTTTAGCAGTATCTTCAGAATCAAAATTCATTTCTGCATTTACACTAGAAACTTTATTATTTTTCATGTTTGCAGTAATTTTAACTTTAGCTGTTTTATCTCCATCTTTAATAGTAGATGAACAAACAACTTTATTTCCACAACCAGTTAAAAGTAAAGTTCCAACAATTAAAAGTGCTCCTAACTTCTTCATAACATACTCCTTTCTAATATAATTTTACCATAATTTTAATAATTACACCATATATATTGTTTATTTTATAAATATTATTCCATATATAATCTAACTACTCCACCTTCTTCTATTTTAGTATTAGCTATAGGTGATTGATAAAGTATTTTACCTTTACCTTCTTCTTTAATACTAAATCCTTTTAATACTTTTTTAGCTTCTTTAATATCCATTCCTACAACATTTGGTATAGTTACATATTTCTTATCCAAATATACATATTCTTTTTCTATACCATTAGTATCACTTGGTATATCTAATATATCTATAATTGATTTCATAATCTCACGAGCTATAGGAGCTGCTACTGTTCCTCCATATTGTGTTATTCCTTTAGCATTATCTACTGCTATATATATTACTATTTCAGGATTATTAGCAGGAAGTATTCCTATAAAAGAAGTAATATAATTACCTTGCATATATAATCCATCTTTAACCTTTTGAGCAGTACCAGTCTTCCCACCTACTCTATGATCTACAATATAAGCATTATGACCTGTACCACGTGCTACTACTGATTCTAAAGCATACTTTACCTTATCACTAGCTTCTTTACTAATTACTTGTCTAACTTTAGTAGGTTTATTTTGTAATACTACTTGATTAGTTTCAGGATCATTTATACTCTTTACTATATATGGTTTATATAATATTCCACCATTAACAGCTGCTGATACAGCTGTTATTTGTTGTAACGCAGTAACAGATACACCTTGACCAAAAGCAGTTGTAGCTGTCTCTAAATCACCTATTTTTGAAGGATTAAATATTATACCATTCTCTTCTCCACTAAGTTCTATACCAGTTTTAATACCAAATCCAAAATTTTTAATATAACTAAATAATTTCTCTTTACCAAGTTTAAATCCAATACTTACAAACCCAGTATTACAAGAATTCTCAACTACCTCTAAATAAGTTTGTGAACCATGTCCTCCATGTTTCCAACAATGTATAGTCGCACCACCTACTTTAACACTACCAGAATCATGATAATGATCATTATCTAAATCTATTAAGTTTTCATTTAGTGCTGCTGATAAAGTAATTATTTTAAAAGTTGATCCTGGTTCATAAGTCATCCATATTGGTAAATTACGATTAATCTCTTCTATAGAATACTTTTGATATTCAGTAGGTGAAAAAGTAGGACGCGATGATATAGCTAGTATTTCACCAGTATTTGGATTCATAATAATTCCCCAAGCACCATCTGGATTATACATTTTAACAGCATTATCTAATTCTCTTTCTAATGCCTCTTGTATTTCATAATTTATAGTTAAAGTAATATTCATACCTGCTTGAGGTTGTTCATATACTTGAGATAAATTTAACTTACTACCTTTAGCATCACTAAAATATTTAATAGCGCCATATTCACCAGTTAAATACTCATTATAAATAAGTTCTAAACCACTAAGTCCTTGATTATCTATACCTACAAAACCTAATGTATGTGCTAAATAAGTATTATAAGGATAATCTCTTTTTGACTCTTTTACTAAATATACACCAGGTAATTTTAAATTATTTATTTTATCAGCTATATCATTACTAAGTCTTCTCCCTTCAGGATGTACTCTTTCTATAGAAGTATTCTTACTAACATGCTTTAACATATCTTCATAACTAGTATTTAAGATATTAGATAGTTTTTTAGCAGTATCTTCTTTATTCTTTATTTGATTAGGAATTAATACTAATGAAGTAGTAGTAATATTACCAGCAAGAACTATTCCATTTCTATCATATATATATCCCCTATTAGCTTCTATAGGTAAATTTCTACTCCATAATGCTTTAGCATACTTATTTAACTTTTTATAACTAATTACTTGTATATAAAAAACTTTTAATATTATAACAATAAATAAGATAAAAATAATCACAAATACTAATCTCATTCTTTCATTTAATTGTTTAAAAAACATATTAGTCACCTAATAATTATATGAAAAAAATAAGAAATTAATTATTTCTTATTTTCCTTAAATATAACATTGTACTAGTAATACTTAATAAACTAATTACTAATATAATAACACTATGTAAAATATTATCACCAGTATCTGGATTAGTTACTTTATTCTCAATAGTTGAATTACTTTTTTGATTACTTATTGTACTAAGTGTTGTAATTTCTTTAGCTGTAAATGATTTACTTGTAAGAGTATATCCATCTTGATATTTTGCTCTTATAAGATATGATTTTTCAGGTACTATATATTTAGCTGCTATTGTTCTAGAAGAAGTATCTTCATCATTATCTTTATTTAACCATTCAAAATTATCCATAGTAAATACTTTAAAACCATTAAATGTAAAACTACGATATAAATCAGATTTTTTATAATCAGTATTACTATTTTCATTTATCTCATTTAAATAATCTTCGTCTATATCATCAAAATCAGTATATATATATATTTTATATAATCCAGACTTTAACTTTAACTTATTAAGATTTAATGTATGATGTATATCATATAAATTATATGCTACTTCATCATATGAATCATCTTCAATAAATTCATATAAGTCATCATCAAAATCAATTAAAGGAACATTAGTTTTAATACTTTTTAATTTTTCTAATAATTCTTCACTTAACCAATCTGGTTCATAACCATATTCATCGATTAAGTAATCATATGCTGATTTCAAATTACTATTTTCTGATGAAACATCATATAATGCAATTTCATAATAATAATAATAATATCTAGATAAAGAATCATATGTTATAGAAATATCATCATCATCATTTAACTCAAAATATCCAGCAAATTTTATATCATATTCACTAAGCAATTTATCTAAATCTTCTTCACTAGCATTTAATAAATTAGGTATAATTATTTTATTTGCTGTACTTGTAATAAAGCTAGGTGTTTCTAAATATGCATCGCTGTTTACTTCAGAATCATAATATGAATTATCCCAATCATGAACTTTTAACCCATCAGTTTTATCAAATTTTCCATAATAATAATCAGAAACATGATCTTGATCTGTTACTTCTATCGATGGATCTAAATTAGTTGGATGTTCAATAATCTTATGTTCATAACCATAATATGGAACTAAATTAATTACTGAAACACTGTATTGATATTGTGATGGTCGTAAATAAGTTACTTTCCATCCACTAAATGGTATTCCATTCTTAGATTCTGGAATATTTAATCCAGTTTGTTCTATCGATTTAACTGTTAAGTTGTTTTCTTGCACTACATCTATTTCATCAGGAAATTCATCTATTTCATCTGTATATACATTTGACTGTATATAATCATAATAATAAGTTGATTCATCTACTGCCTCTTCAAAATAATTAATTACTAACTTAGATGTCATACACCTATAATCATCACAATCTCTCCAATTTTTAAAGTTTAAAACATCCCCAGGAGAAATTACATCACCTATTTTTATATCTTCAATTGTACCAGAATAATTATTTGGATCATGATAAAAATAATATGTAACTGCTAATACAGGTTTTATAGTAAAACTAATAATTAAAATTAGAAATATAATTTTTTTTAAATAATCTTTTACTTCTTTCATAACACCCCTCTATTCTAATATAATTTTACCATAAAATATTATTTATGTAAATTAGTCATTAAAATATATAACACAATAATCACTATAACATTTTTTATTTTTATCACTTATTTTTAAAAAATCAGTTCTATATTTTGTTAAAATATATACATTTTCTTTCTTTATTTCTTTTGGTTCTTCAAAATATACATTACCTATTTTCTTTACAATTTGAAACTCTACATTTTTATTTTCTATTTCTCTATTTTTAATATAATAGTAAGGATTAATTTTATTAACATAAAGATATGTAATATATGGCAAATTCATTGTATCTGATATTATCAGTTCATCATATTTTAGTTTATTTTCTTTTATATAAATCAAACATTCATAATAACCATTATTATTTAATATAGTTAATTTTTTATTATAATTATTAAAATATATATTTATAAAAAATATAAAACTTAATAGATAGATAATTAATACACTATATAAATAAAATTTTTCTTTTAAGAAATTTATTAAACCTATTAAAACAATAATTATTATTACATACCATATACAATTTATTCTATGTATAGATTTAGTAACAAATATCATTAAAATAAAACTTGCTATAATATTATTTATAAAAATATTATATATTTTATTTTCTTTTTTTAATTTAAATAAATAATAAAAACCAATAAAAATAAAAGGTATAGAAATATAATACAATGTATAATAAGGCTTAATACTATTAAGTATTCTATCATCACTTGTTTGAAATAATAATAATATATTATCTTTTAAATTATTTAGCATTGAAAAGATAATATTTTTATCCTTTATAATTGTTACTGTATCAAATCTATTAAAATCAAGTCTTGGAATTGTAATATTAGATATTTTTATTTCACTAAGATTAAAATAATTAATAATAGCAAATAATAACATTGGAAAACTAATAATTATTGTTATAGAAAATAATAGTATATAATGTTTTATATTTATATATCTATTCTTAACAAGATAAAATAAATTTAATAATAAAAATATAGGAATAAAAATATAACTAGTTGCGTATGAATAAGTTGATATACCAAGTAAAATTGAAATTAAATATAATATTTTAATATTACTATTTTTAAAATACCTATTATATAAAAATAGTATTAGAAGAATAATATCTGGAAAAATATTAGCATCAAGAGCCCATCTACTTTTCATAATATGCCATGGTATTATAGTAAAAATAAAAAATGCATATAAATATTTTTCTTTAAATATATCTTTTAATAAATAATACATTATAATACATGAAAAAGATGATATTATAAGCATTAATAGTCTTATAGAAAAAATAGTATTATTAAATAATAATATAAATGGCATAGACAAATATGAATAAAGTGTACTTTGTCCACTACCCCATGCTATAAAGTAAGTAGGTAAACTATTACCATTTCTATCTATTTTATAATTTAAAACAGAATAAGATTCATATCCAACAGATGCTTCATCAAAATTAATTGGAATAGGTACTTTTGTAAATTTATAACTTCTAATAAATATACAAGAAAATACTAAAATAGTAGAAATAATATATTTTAAATAAATATTTTTTTTATTCTTTGATTTTTCAATTTCTTTTTTTTCTTTTAAATAATCTTTAAGTATAAATAAACAAAACGAAATTGAAAATATAATACTAAATAACATTCTATCACCTACTATAATTTTTACACTATATAATATATTATAACACGTATTAAATTAATAATATCTTTTTAATTTTATGATATATAAAAAACTATTGATTTTATCAATAGTTTAATTATTGTTATAGTATTCAATAATATATTTATATAATTTTTCTGTTTCAGTTAATGATTCAATCGTAATATATTCATTCTTCTGATGAGAAGTATCTGGGCCAGGTCCTAATATTATAGAACTCTTATCTATTGCAGATGCTTCTGTCAAATAATTTTTAGTTTCTTTTTTACAAGATATTTTTTCAAGAAAAGAAATATCATTTTTATTAATTTTAGGATCCATATTATCAAACACTACAAATTTAGAATCATACTTTTTAAGTAAACTACTAACTTTATTTAATATTTTTTTTATATGTTCTTTTTTAACTATCCTAAAATCAATTGTCATCATACATTTACCAGGTACTGAATTAACTGTCTCTCCACCTATAATTTTTCCTATATTCATAGTAGTATATGGTATCTCAAAATCATATACTAAATCTTTTTTTATCTCACTTTCATAAAAATTTTCAATTTCATAAATAAAATTAATACAATCCTTAATAGCACTTTTTCCTTTATCAGGTGTAGCAGAATGACACTTTATACCATAAAATGTTATATGTAATTCTAGTATTCCTTTAGTACCATATATTGGAATATTATTAGTAGGTTCTCCAACTATAATATTATTAGGTACAATCATATCTTTAATATGATTTATACCGTCAAAATCTATTTCTTCATTATTGGTAAAATAAAGTACTACTGAATTACTATTTAAATCTATTTGACTTACTGCAGATAGTATAGCACTTATACCACCTTTCATATCACATGCACCTAATCCATATAATTTACCATCTACTTCTTTTAATATAAATGGATCACCATCCCATGATTCATAATCAACTGTATCAGTATGCCCTATAAAACCAATATTAGGATTATCAGAATTATACGCTATTAAACATTTATAAACCCTCTTTGTATAAAAATTATATTCCCTTAAATAATTCTCAATATAATCCATTATTTCTTTATTCTCTTTATCACGTATTGTATTAAAACTAACTAAATCTTTTAATATATCCTTTGCATTCATAATAATACTCCTTCCTTTACTATCATTGCTTATACAAGAATATATTAAAAAAACAGGTATTAACCTGTACTTAATTATTATTTTAATACATACAGGTATAAGCAACGCAAAATACACTTATACCTATATTGCTTTTTACCGCTTAGTATAAGTGTTACCTATATGTTTTCTTTTTATATTTAATATATCTATATTCATATAAATAACTCCTTTCATAACATAATTGTATCATTTAATAATTATTAAGTAAACCTAATCATTAAATTTATTATTTAATTTATATAATGAAGCACTAATTATAAATGTTAATATATATATAATAGGTATTACTATAATACAAGTCCATACTCCATTTTGAACAAACCAGTACCAATCATATTCTACAGATACCTTTCCATTTTCTATATGTAAAAATATATTTGTCATATAAAATAATGAATAAAGTAACATAGGAATCAATCCATACTTACTATCTCTAAATTTTAATTTATTTGTATTTTCAAATAAAATAAAATTTATAATACTTAGTACTGGAATAATTAAATGAAAAAATAAATTACTATTTAGTAACATAGTATATATTCCACCCTCTGAAATAGGTCCTAAATATAAAACTACTGTAAGAAAAGTTAATCCTACACTAACTGTAGACATCAATTTTAATATATATTTATATACTGAAATATCTTTAATTTTACCATTTAATAATTTATATTCTTCATAAGCAAATAATAATGCTACTATTCCCATAAATATATTAGAATCAACAGTAAAAAATTTAAACATACCTAACTTAGTAGATTCTAATACTATATCTTTTCCAGGCATAAATTTATATCCAGTAAACATTATTATTGTAGCCAATATAGTAAATACAAAAATCATTATATTTATAACGAATGCTATTTTTATTTTCTTCATATACAACCACCTTATAAGACAAGAATAAGAAATAATAAAATTATTTCTTATATACTTTAATAATTTTTAAATTTTTTAATCTATCCAAATCAAATTTATCATATATAATATTATCAATAATACAAACCATATGATACCATTCATCATGATAAGAATATACTAAATTAACACCATCATAATTATTATCTAATAGCATAGAATCATTATATTTATCTACTGTTTTATATCCATTTTTTTGTAAAAACGCTTCAAAAACTCTATCATCCAACAAATCATTAATTCCCATACTATTTCCTAATTCTCTCAATTCATCTTTTACATTATCAAAAGATTTATTTAAAGCTTTAGAAAGTGATCTAAACACGCAACTATGTTTCTCATCAGATGGATTATAATATTCAACTTTTAACATTTACTAATCACCCTTCTTAACACAATTCCATGTTTTACTACCACTACTAGAAGTGAATACAGCATGTACTTTATCATCTTCTTCATTACGAGAAACTGCAACATCATATCCACTAGGAACACTACTTAAATTAGTATTCTTTTCACCATTTATCTTTCCATCATTAGGTGTTAAATATATACGATATTCACCAGTAGTATCTTTATCTTTTTTTATTTCAATTTCAGTAATTTTAAAATCCCCTGAATAATAGTTATTATCCTCATCACCATTTTTAGCCCAAGTAAATGTATTATCATAATTTAAAAATACATGTGCAGGTGCTGTTTCTTCTGTAACATTTGAATCAGTAGCACTACAATACCACTCCCCATGTAACATATTATTCTTAAATAAAGATTTTATTAAAGGAAAAGCAACCACAAAACCAATAACAATTAAAGCAATAAATCCAATTACTCCAATTGCTACTATTGCAGTAATAATACCAGCACTACTCTTTACTTTTCTATTTGGATAATTATAATTCATATTTTGATATTGCCCGTTATTTGGCATATTATAATTATAATTCATATTTTGATATTGCCCATTATTTGGCATATTATAATTATAATTCATATTTTGATATTGCCCATTATTTTGAACATTATTATTTACATTTTGAAATGATTGACCATTTTGAGGTACACTTTGATTATTTATTGGTAAAGGATAACCACAATTTGTACAACAAGCATCTCCATCATTACAATTATTTCCACATTTATTACATATCATATCTAACACAACCTTCCTTTTTAATCCAATCTAGGAGTTAATATTTCATATCCATCTTTTGTTACTAATACTGTATGCTCATAATGAGCAGCAGGTTCTCCATCCAAAGTTTTAATTGTCCAACCATCATCTAACATATATATTCTTTTAGTACCTAAATTTAACATTGGCTCAATACATATTACCATACCTTCTTTAAGTTTAGGTCCCGTACCTGGTTCACCAAAATTTGGAACTTCAGGATCTTCATGCATTTCTAATCCAATACCATGACCACATAATTCTTCTACAACCCCTAATTTATGTGCATGTGCATATTCTTCTACAGCATGAGAAATATCTCCAATTCTATTACCAGGTTTTACCATTTTAACACCCTCATATAATGCTTTCTCAGTATGTTCCATCAAATACTTTTTATCATCGGATATTTCTCCAACAGCATATGTCCAAGCAGCATCACCTTGATATCCCTTATAACCTATTACAACATCTATTGTAATAATATCTCCATTTTTTAATTTATAATTACTTGGTATTCCATGAACAACTTCATCATTTACACTTGTACATAATGTTGCTGGAAATCCCTCATATCCCAAACAAGTAGGAACACCATCATTATCTCTTATAAATTTTTCGCATAAATTATCTAACTCTTTTGTAGTAATACCTTCTTTTATATAAGGTTTAATAAACTTATGCATTTTTGATACTAACATACCAGCATGCCGCATAAGTTCTATTTCTTTTTCACTTTTTATTGTTATCAATTATATCATCTCCATAATTATATACATTAAATATTTTGTTTAAATAAGGATCTACTTAATACTTTTACATACTATCTCCACATATTAATTATATCATAATATATATAAAAAAACTGTATTAATTTCTACAGTTTTTAATTTTTACTATTTATCTCATATAATCTATATATACCTAAAACAAATACTACTCCCATAAGTGCTAATAACAATCTAGGAATAAAATCATATGGAAAAAAATTAATTATTGAATTTTTTATATTATTTAATACATTATCTATATCAAATATTACCTCTACTTTAGTATAAAACATAATATCACCTTTTGAATGATATTATAGCAAATAATATATATAAAAAAAAGTAAATACTATAATTATTTACTTTTTTCTGTTTCAAATAATTTACATATTCCTAATACAAATATTACTCCTATAAGTGCTAATAACAATCTAGGCATGAAATCCCTTGGAAAGAAATTAACTACATAAAATCTAATTTTATTTATAAAAGCAATAATTGATTCCTTATAATTTAAAAATTGATCAATCACTGGTTGAAAATCTATATAATCTATTTTAACATCATTCACACTAACAACCCCTTTTCATATGTAAATTATTAAATATATATTACTTATATATTTAATACTCCATACCCAATATAAGTAATATACTATATATAGCAAATAGCCTTTAGAAGGGCATACACCACAAATTAATAATTAATTATTATTTTTTTTCATTATTTAAAAACCAATTAATAATTCGAGTAATATATACTTCCCTTATTACTATTTAAATAATGACAATAATTAATAAAATCCCCTTCTTAAGTGTATTATTATACACTAATTTCTATTATTGTCAAATTGACACAAAAGTTAAATATATAGTGTTTTATTTAATATCTAATCATTAATTAAATATATCTGAATATACTAAATTTTTTCTATTACCAAAAGCATAATCAAGTATATAATTAATACCATTATTTATACTTGGAATACTTCTATCAAGTTTCAATAAATCATTTATAATTTCATTATTCTTAGTTATATAAAAAATATTGGATAATCTTCTAAATTTTATATTATCATCAACACTTGATGTAATTGGAGGTTCTAATGAAGAAATTATATATGCTGCACCCTTAGATACATATGAATAATTATTCATTATTTCATTTGATACTAAAGCAATTCTTTCTTCATAAGTTAAATTTCCATTATATTCATATTTCATTAATATCTCCTTATAGTCCTTTGCTTATAATTATCCAATAATTTCATACTTAATGGAACAGGACTATCTAAATCATATTCTTTAGTAATTAAATCATATAAAATTACATCCTGCATACCTGTAACTAAACTTTGTAATGCTCTAGCACCTGTTCCCATATCATATGCTTCTGTAGCTAATCTATCAATTATATCATCATCATATTCAATCCCACTATATCCAAGCATAATACAATTTTTCTCAAATCCCTTTATAGGACTAATTTCAGATTCTAATAATATTTTCTTTAAATCTTCAATAGTATATGTTTTAGTTGCAACTATTACTTTTATTCTTCCAAAAAATTCTTTCATCAATCCATATTCAATATAATCATCTGAATTCATAGTATATGTACAATCATCATTTATATTATTATATTGATCATTAAACCCCATTACTTTTCTATTCTTTTCAGCTATCTTTTTATCTTTAATTCTTGTAAAAGCACCAGATAAAATAAATGTTAACTTACTAGTATTAAACTTAATAGTATTAGATTTATCAAATATATTTTTACCATCCATCTTTAAATCATATTTAGCACCACTCATAAAACCTAATAATTCTTTTTGTACACCAAGTTTCATACTATGATAATCATCTTCATTATTTTCAGCAATTTTATCTACTTCATCTAAAAATACAATACCTCTTTGAGCAAGCTCAATATTACCATTTGCTTGTTTCAATAACTCTGATAATATTTCAGTTATTGAAGGACCAACATATCCAGTTTCAGAAAATGAATTAGCATTAACTATTACCATAGGTAACCTAAATCTACTTGAAATTTCTTTAATAATTGCTGTTTTACCTGTACCTGTTGTACCATCAAGTAATATAGCTACCTTTCTACTATCTAATTCATTAGAAATAATATCATCATTTAAATCAGATAATGATTCAATTAATAATTGATTAAAATATATATTAGTAACTAATGTCTTAATTGCTTCATTTTGTCCAACAATTCTTTTTGATATACTCTCAATAACATGTTTTACTCTAATATTCTTGATATCAAGATTATATTTTTTTTCTCTTAAATCTAACTCTAACAAACTATTATATGAAGTTGCTTTAAGAGGTGAAATAGAATTTCTTGAACTATTAAATAATTCTTCATCTCCATTAATCATAGTCATTATTTCATCTTTATTAAAAACTCTTTCTTTAGATATTTTTAAAACAGTAAATGCAAAACCATATAAATTACTTCTTTTAGAAAATACTAATTCTTTATTCATTGCTCTTTTTACAATTTCACATGCAATAATTCTATCATCATCACTTTTTAACAGTAATGAAACTTCATTTTTAAAGGTATTATTAAAAATATAAATCATTAATCTATTACATAAATTATAATTTTCTGAAGCACTTAAATTATAATTTTGATATATAAAATTTGGATTACCTTCTAATACATTAAACTGAGCATTGGTATATCCTTTATATTTTCCGTTTAAAACGTAAAAAGTATTATTCAATTTATTATACTTTACCATTGTAGCACAACAAAAACTACAAACTTTACCATCTAAATCATCTATTTTATATATCACTGCAAGTCTATTAGTTCCATTCATAATAAAATCCATTATATCACCCCAAGTAGTGAATATTTTAGCATTTTATTATAATAAAGTCCAATTAAAAAAAACAATATAAAAATATATATTGTTTATAATTGCAAACCATTCTTCTTATACTCTAATTTTAATATTTTACCATCTTCAATTTTATATCCATTACCATATAAAATTTTTTTATTACCATCTATTAAAATATAATCACCATCACTAATTGCATATAAAGTATTATTATAACTATCTGGTAAAACTATATCTTCAATATATCTTTTACCACCAATAATATTATATCTATCATCACTATAATGAGGAATAATATTTATATCAGTTAATCCTAATCCATTATAAAACTTTTTAAAACTTTCATTTAATACCTCTTCATCATATTCAGGTGGACAATATACTTCTTTAGCACAATTCATACTACCAGCACTAACACCAACAATTAATGCATTTGATTTAATTATTATATCTTTTAAATTAATCTTACTAAAAAATTTATTTTGAGTTGGAACATGACCACCACATAAATATATAAAATCAGCTTTTTCTAATAATTCTAAAGCATTATTCTCAGTTCTAATATCTAGTACTTCATAATTTTTAAAAGGTAGAGTTAAATCAAATGCTTTAAATGTATTTTTAGCATACATATCTGTAATTTCAATACTATCTTCACAACTTGCTACAAAAAGAAAATTATCATATTTTATTATATATTTTCTAAAAACATCTAATAATCCATTAACGTTAGAAAACTTTTTTGGTATTCTATTTCCTAATTCATCATAATCCCATAAGCCAAGAGAACTCGCTAAAATTACTTTATTCATTTTTTTACCTCACTTTCAAAATTATCCCTACAAAAAAAATAATTTTTTTAATGTATTTACTTAATATAATATCATAAAATATATATTTTTAAAAATAAAAAAATAGTTTTCATTATTTCATGAAAAACTATTTCTTAAATACTACCATCTAATATTTTCCCCACACATCAAGCAAATAGGTTGACCAGGTTTAACAGGTAATCCACAATGAGGACATACACTTCTTCCCCTCATTGGAGCCTGCTGTGGCCTTTGTTGAGGACTCTGTTGTGGCATTCTTGGTCCCATTGGAGCCTGTTGTGGTTTTTGTTGAGGTCGTTGTTGTGGCATTCTTGGTCCCATTGGAGCTTGTTGTGGTCTTTGTTGAGGTCGTTGTTGTGGAATTCTTGGTCCCATTGGAGCTTGCTGTGGTCTTTGTTGAGGACGTTGCTGTGGCATTCTTGGTCCCATTGGAGCTTGCTGTGGTCTTTGTTGAGGTCTCTGTTGTGGCATTCTTGGTCCCATTGGTCCTTGTTGTGGTCTTTGTTGAGGACGTTGCTGTGGCATTCTTGGTCCCATATTTCTTTGCGCATTATTACTATTTCTCATCGCTTCGCTAGAAGTAGGTCTTATAACTCCATTCGAAGAACCACCAAAAATTGCTAAAGGATTTGCTATAAGATTTGGATCGGTTGGTTGATTTACAACTGCTCTTTCTTGCTTTGGCAATGTATATTTTTCGTTATCATTTCTTATAAATTTAGAATTGCCACTTGGTCTTGGATTTGGTCTAGCATTACCATAAGGTTGATTGTTTCTTACAACTGGTCTACTTTGTTGCTGATAATTAGCAGGTGGATTATTTCTAATAACGTTTGGTCTTATAGCTTGATTATTAGGATTAATATTATTATTTTGTCGTACATTATTAACTGGCATCTGAGCCATATTATCTTGATTATTAATTAATTCTTTAGTTTCTTTTTCTACATTAACAACACCTACTGGTAACGCATCAGGTTCATCAATATCAATACTTATAAGATTTTCTTCAACTGGTTGTTCAACAAAATCATCTTCAACCTCTTGATTTTGATTATCTACATTTGACTCATCATTTGTTTCAGTTATCTCAAAACTTGGAGGTGCTGCTACAGATAAAGAATTAATTACATCATCAGGTGTATTATTTTTATTTAATTCTTCACTATTATTTGAAGAATCAGTAACATTATTTTCTGAAGAATTAACATTATAAATTGCGTTGTAATCAAGAGTAATACCATCTTTTGAATTTTTTAATAATTCATCTTCGTTATTTTGAGATGCATTATTTTTAATTAATTTTTCCTCTAATTCAGTATTTGCATATATATCTGGAACAATATCTTGTACAACATCATTTGTAATAGCTACATCAAATCCTTCATCTTTTTCAATATTTGATACTTGTTCAGACTCCATAGTTGGTTGTACTTCTTGTTCTGATTCAATTATAGGTATATCTATTATAGGTGCATCCAACGGTATATCTATTGGTGTTTCTTCTACATTTGTTTCTGGTTGTTGAACTTCTACTGCTTGTTCTACTGGTGCTGGTTCTACAATTGGTTGTACCTCTTGTACTGGTTCAGCTACTGGTATATCTATTACAGGTGCTGCTGCAGGAATTTCTATTGGTGTTTCTTCTACAGTTGCTTCAGGTTGTTGAACTTCTACTGCTTGCTCTACTTGAGCAGCTTCTACTGTTGGTTGTACTTCTTGTAT
>JAEEGL013242355.1_pt1 | contig 27038 bp, 20 predicted proteins | sample 9134231 | NCBI WGS metagenome assembly JAEEGL01 (sample SAMN16246548, study PRJNA631951) | gut metagenome | biome: gut microbiome; feature: rumen; material: fiber-attached | host: Bos | place: Iran: Karaj | collected 2018-10 | reverse complement strand
ATAATCAATTCTTGTCGGTGGGCTATCGCCAAGCGGTAAGGCAACGGACTCTGACTCCGTCATTTCGTAGGTTCGAATCCTACTAGCCCAGTTCTTTCCTCAAGATTTGCTCTTGAGGATTTTTTTATATCAGATTAAACATCAAAATAACTCTAAGACGAGAGGGTTGCTGTGAAGTCGTTAATTAAGGAATATGCCTTTCCTATCATATGGGAAGCATTGTTTATCGTATTAGTCATATTGCGGCCGGTAAAGACTCTGTATTTGTTCTTTGTGTTCTATCTTGTACTGCTTGTATATTACCGCGAAAGCTTTTCTTTTAAGGAATACAAGCGTAACCTGAAGAATATTAAAGGATTCTGGATTCCGGTGGTGATTACAGCTGTTGCAGCTTTTGCAACCTACTGGATCAAGACTAATCTTATTCAGACCAGGATATTCGTGCCGGACGGTACATATGTGATAACCTGGGAGAACAGTTACATTGGAGAGGCCCTGTATGCTGTAACTATAATCTTTCTGGGACCGATAGCCAGTGAGCTGTATTACAGAAAGGCAATAATGAAATTTGATGGCCCTGTGGCCACTGTAGTAAGCTTTTTAATTGGCCTTGTGCTCTGTGCCTTCGGAAACGCATATCTGCCTCTTGGATTTGCTGAGGCGCTTCTTCTGGCACTTCCTTATGCGGTTGTTTATCTGATAACCAAAAATCTGTATGTTGCGACTACAGTGCATATCTTGTTTATGATGTATCATCATATACCTAATGTGATTTATGACATCGCAAGAATATCACTTAGATAAAATAAAAGCGTCACCTTGTAAAAAGAGGTGACGCTTATTTTTGTATTGATATGATCGGGTTTTATCGGCTTGCCCGTGGTTATTATATGATCAGCAAAGCTTTTCAAATTCGCTGATCGGAAGCGGATGGGATAAGTGATATCCCTGATACCTGTCAAAGCCCAGACCGATGAGATAATCCAGTTGATCCTGTGTTTCTATACCTTCTGCAACAGTCTTAAAACCAAGGGATTTACAAAGCGCTACAGAGGATTCAAGGACCAGGCGGCTTCTTTCGTTTGTGGTGCTTCCTGAGATAAATACGCGGTCGAATTTGACGAAATCTGCGTGTATATCCTTGAGCATATTAAGTGATACATTACCGACGCCAAAGTTATCAATAGCCACTTTAAAGCCTGCTGCGCGGAAGGCATCTATCAGTTCAAACTGCTTCTCTGTATCATTCATAAGGTCTACTTCGGAAAATTCCAGAAGCAGTTTATCAGAGTCTACTCTATAGTTGTGTACAAGCTCTTTTAAGACCTTCAAAGCATCTATATAGAAGAAATCCTTAGGGCAGACATTAACCGATATTACAAGGTCATTACGCGACGTATTTTGCCATAGGCGGAGCTGCTTCATTACGAGCTCCCAGTTCTTGTAATCGAGCTTGGTGATAAGGTCATTCTTTTCAAGGGTTCTGATGTATTTTTCGGACGGGACAATTGTACCATCAGGTTTGATCCATCTGGTGAGTGCCTCTGCACCGGCGATCCTTCTGCCGGCATCGTAAATAGGCTGAAGGAATATATGGAATTGTCCTTCCTCAAGATTCTTTTCAAAATCATTTATGAAGTCGGCTTCATTCTCTGATTGACGAAGGAGTCTGTCTGTGTAGTACATGAGGACATTCTCTCTTCTTTCGTGTAGAGTCTGGAGTGCCAGATCGGCTTTTTCTATCATGGAGGTAACGGGGATATCCGGGTCCTCTATACGGTACACACCTAAATGGAAATATAGGTGATAGTTCTCTGTATCTATAAGCTGACCTATTTCCTCAATAGCGTCCAGGAATACGCCTTCATTGAATCTCATCTCAGGCATTACGAGAACGAAATGATCGGCATGAGTTCTGCCATATACGGTGTCATCGCCACATAATTTTCTCAGCATATCGGCTATGGCTATGAGAACCTCATTTCCTCGCTGGCGACCGTAACGTTCATTGAGAATACGGAAATGTCTGATGTCACCGGTTATAAGAATTCTCTCAACATCCGGGTCATCCACAAGGAGACGTCTTACCTCGCGACAGATGCCATCCAGATTGTACAAACGGGTCAGAAGATCATGTGTCAGGGCGTAATTGGATTCTGTCATACCCTGAGCGAACTGCATTCCATTTGAACTCACCAGAGTGGGGGCTTGCTGCGGGTTATCAGTCTGAGCTTCTGTGTCGGTTACGTCGATACTGATGAGCTCCATTACGCAGCTGAGACTTTTACCGCTAGGCAAAGCTATAGAGATCGGAATTGATTGGATGATATAGCGTTTGTTCTCGAAAACCTCTTCCTTGACCTGCCTTTTGTTGGCCATAACGGCTCTGTAACTGCTGCAGTTAGAGCATCTCGAAGTGGCATTCCATACGTCATAGCATTCCTTACCGTATCGAATCCCACCTGAGGCATCAATGGTAAGCTCACGGCACTCTATCGGATCTACAAGCCTTACGGTATCATACATCCGTCTCATGTAGTCGAGCATATTGCTGAGTTCCTGATAATTGTATTCTTCTAATTTCATGGATTATTCCTCTTTTGCTTCAGAAAGCTCCTTGGAAGCAGCCTCCCGCTTTTCAATCCAGTCAGTGTATACAAAATTGAATATGGCTGCAAATGGAATTGCCAGCATGATTCCGGCTACTCCGAACATTCTGCCACCTACAACCAATGTCACCAGAATCCAAATGGCAGGTACATTGAGGTATCCACCAAATAGCTTGGGCTTTATTACATATCCGTCCACGGTCTGAAGAATGATGGTAAATATCAGGAATAACAAGGCGTGGAACGGATTAACAAGTACGAGTATAAAGGAACCTATTATCGCTCCCAATATGGGACCGAATGTGGGAGCGAGGTTTGTAACAGCTACTACAACGGATATCAGCACGGAGTAGGACATACCCGTTATCATCATAAATATCCAGTTAACAATACCTACGATCACACCGTCCAGAAAATCAAAGACGATATACTGGAGCAGGATCACATTACATCTGTCCCAAAAAGATCTCATATTATCGAGAATCTTGGGCGGTACAAACTGTCTGAGCAGGCGGATAGTGCCGTGCTGTAGTCTTTCCCTTCCCATTAAAAAATAGATGGCAAGGATAAAGCCGATTATACTGTTAACAACATTACGGCCGATATTTGCAGATACATTGATGATCTGCTCCAGTGCCTGCGGCAGACGCTGTGTCAATTGAGCCAGGAAGTTGTTGATCTTGGCGGTTATTCCCGTAATATCCAGGTGGAAGCTTCCGGCCTGTATACTGAGGTTGTTCAGCAGGCTTTCAAGGGATGAAGCATAACTGTCAAGATTGGAGGCGAAGGTGGTAACACTTTCAACAATCTGAGGTATAAGTGCGATCATGAGTAGAACAATAATAGCAAGCAGAGCTAGGATCGAAAGTAATACAGACAAAGCCCTTTTTGGCCCCTGATTCTTGATGTTCTTCAGTAATTTTTTTTCAATCAGATCGACTAATGGATGGAGCACATAGGCTACTATCAGGCCGGATATTACAGGGGAAAAATATCTACTAAGGACTTTCAGAGCCCTGAAGACATATGTTATGTGAGATAATCCCAGGTATAACACAACTGCACTGCAGGTAGCTATGGTGTATGGGAACCATTTTTCGTTGAACCAGTTTTTGTTAAACTTCATTTTCGTATTTTGAGCAAAAAGTTTGCACAATCTCCCAATCTATAGTATCGTTATACTAATTTTAGTATCATAACCAGGCTAATTCAATTAAAAAAATATTAAGTTTCGTATAGTTTTTAACGGATAGGAGTTAAGTTTATGTTGAATCATATGGACAGAGTCAAGATGATAGAGTTTAAAGACATGGGAGATGAGCGCGGTCAGCTCGTCATTGTCGAGGGAGGAATGGATATTCCGTTTGAGATAAAAAGAGCCTTCTATATGTATGGAAGTGACGATACAGTGGTAAGAGGAAAACATGCTAACAAGAAGACAGAATTTGTTCTCATAAATGTGGCAGGCAGCAGTAAGGTCAAGGTTATGGACGGCGCCGGAAATGAGACGATTTTCTGCCTGAACAGACCCAATACGGGGGTATACCTTCCCAATATGGTATGGAAGGAAATGTATGATTTTAGTGCTGATTCTGTGTTGCTGGTACTGGCGAGTGAACATTATGACGCCAAAGAATACATAAGAGATTACGATGAGTACGTAAAAGAAATAACTTCGATCAGCTCTAACGCTTCCGTTTGAAGATAACAGCTATTGTACTCAGTAAAAAGCCTGCCATCATGCTGTAGCATGCACCCAGGCGCAGATATTCTGTTTTAGGAGCAGTGCCCTTGAATTCATAGAGGGTTGCTGCTTTTTTTGTGTCTGCTTCGATATAATTGCCTGCTTCTACCTGCTTGGCGATGTCCTCAACAGTCATCTCTACAGGATTGTGTGAATAGTAGGGATTTACTGTGGCTTCGTCAACGTACATCTTTTTAGGCTGAGGTACGAAAACATGGTACACGGTAAATGTTGCGATTACAGTTACAGCAAAGACTATGAGATAACTCTTGGCAGAGGTCTTGATGCAGCCCATGATGTTCTGAACATGATAGTTGTAGAATTCATAAGGGTTGAAAGACATGGAAACAGAGCTGTTATGGAAATCTATAAGACAGAACTCTCTGCTGCAAAAAGCGGGGAGATCTTTTACTATTTTTCCGGTGGTCTTAAAGAACCATGCGCCGATGAAAATAAAGGTGATATTCTTGTAGCTTAAGTTGAACAGGAAAGGATCGCTCATACCTGTCATGCAGAAGGTGATCATTATAGCCAGCTCAGCGGTTCTGTTTTCCTTGACCATAGCCACTATCCAGCACATATAGAGTGCGCAAATAATGACAAAAGCCACAATACCGAGCTGAAGGAAGAGATAGAGGAAAGAATTGTCTATCATGTACCAGTCGGTCGGAGCCTTGCCAAAGCGTGAACCAAAGGGAGTGATATGCTCATTCTGTAAGAAATACAGAGCATACTGATAACGCTTGTGAAGGAGCTTATCCATAAAGGCAAAAACTTCACCGCTTGCCAGTAAAGGACCTACTATTGAGAAAACAACGATGACCGGGAACAGAATAATGATCATGGCGTTTTCAAATTCTGAGCGATTTTTTCTGACATAGAAATAGATATTAACAAGCAGGTAAATAGCAACCGAAAGTAAACCTGTGCGGCTGTAGGTTGAGAAGTACAGGTAAATATTGATGAACATAAAGACTGCAGATACGATGAGGAGCTTTCTCAGGTTAGCAGCCTTATAAAGGAACATGATCAGCATAACCAGAATAATAAATGTGGTATGTGTGGTGTTTGGATAGGGATATCCAAGAGAGTGTCTGAGAACATAGCCGTAGTTTTCACGTTTGTTCATATAATTGACTTCGTCGATAATATTAAATACAGAAAGAACGTGAAGGATACAGAAGGATATACTCAGTATCATAAGAGCAAGGCGCACAACACGCTCGCTCTTTACAGCTTTCATACCCAGCATCATGGAAAAACAAAGAATAAGTCCCTTTTCGCCGGAATTGTAATATACAAGTGTAGCCACACCCATGATCAATCCGGTTGATAGAAACTCTATGATATTTTGCCTGGTGGCAAGAAATTTTAATACAAAAAAGGAAAGACCTGAAATAAGGGAGACATTGTAAACGTAGGGCTGACTCTCGTAGAGTCCGGTAGCTCTGGCGCCAAACATAATGCCAAAATATATCAAATATAAAAGCTCAGGCACACCGATGCTCAGAGCATTATTCCCCTTTGAGGTATTTTGGTACTGCATTAGCGGTTACATCCTCCCAAATATTTTTGTTACAGTCCTTTATCAATTATATCAGATTTTATAGAAAATATGGTAAAATTTATTACTATCATGGTTAAGTGTTTTATTATTTGTCACGCAATTCAACTGGCTTTGGGAATCAGCGTCAGAAATCCTCTGACGGTGGTAGTGTTTTTGTGTTGTCTTTTACTGCATAGGAATTGCCGGATTGATGTTAAAAGGAATGTCAGATTCATAATTACTGCGGTATCTGTTCTGGTATCTGTGGGAGTTTTGGTCATGATAGCCGGTCGGGTGACGGATGCATTTGAAAATAAGCTGTTCAAGGCAGCGGCAGTTGCAATTCTGTTCTTTGGATTCATTTCGCTTTCAGAGCTTTTGATCAAAACCGGAATTTACATCATGTCGGGGCATAAAATCCGTGCGGACATAAGGCTTTTTCCAAAAATCAGATGGACAAGAAAAATCGTGATAAACAGAAAAATGGCATTGATCGTTTCAGCGCTCATCTGTTTTGTATGCTGGCTGCCGTATTTTCTCTACGAATTTCCAGGGATAATGACGGCTGATTCGCTGGTACAGTATGAGCAGATAACGGGTGTCAGGGGATTGTCCAACCATCATCCGGTCATCCATACCTTATGTATTGCTTTTTTCTACAGACTGGGGCTATTTCTGACAAGGGATATAAATAAGGCTGTAAGTGTCTATACTCTGGCGCAGATGATATTCATGGCTTTTTGCTGTGCAAGATGCGTGGTTGAATCAGCGGTCATTTCAGATGCGGGGGCGCAAAGAGACGGGGATGTATCTCGTGAGGATGACAGGATTTTGGTCGGCATAGTACCGTTAGCTGTATTGGCTTTTTATGCACTTGTGCCTTTTAACGCTGTATTTGCGGTGACGATCTGGAAGGATGTGCCCTTTGCAGGGATAATGATGCTGCTGGTATGCTGTCTGATGGATATAATCAGAAATAATAAAGAGAATTATACAATGCTTGCTGTGTTGTTTATTCTTTTTAGCCTTTTCAGATCAAATGCCTGGTATGCATTCATTCTGACTATTCCGTTTTTGATCTATGCTTTTCGTAAAAATATCAGAAACATAGTGACTGCAATAGTTGCGGTTTTGCTTGTGGTAACGGTGATCAAAGGTCCCGTGATGGATATAGCCGGTGTGGAGCAACCTGATTTTGTTGAATCACTGTCTCTTCCGCTGCAACAGGTGGCTCGTGTACTTGTAGATGACAGGGATGTGTCGTGGGGAGATCTGCGGCTTATTGACGAGGTTATCGATAGGACATACATACATGAACTATATGCCGCGGATTTTGCGGATAATATTAAGGAGCTGGTAAGAGCAGGTCATCCGGAGGTCATTGAGAATAATAAAGGAAAGTACTTCAGGCTCTGGCTTCGCCTTATGCTGAAATATCCGGGAGAATACCTTGCGGCTTGGTATGATCTTGAGGGCGGTTACATTTATCCGGATTTTCAGTATGATGTAGGAAATATTGATGGCATAATGGGCAATGACCTGGGTCTTGTATCCACGCCGCTTATCGGAGGCAAGGCAGTTATAAAGACGAAAGAGATTCTGATCAAGCTTGGGGCGTTCCTGCCATTATATGGTATGATCTGGAGCCTTGGAACATATTCGTGGTTTCTGGTTTTGTCGCTGGCGCTTACTTTGAGCAGCAGAGAGTATAGGAAATATACTGTGGTGCAATTGATATCGCTGATGATCATAGTTACATTATGCATTGCTGCGCCGATGGTAGATTTTCGGTACGGCTACGGCGTTGTGATGACGATACCGATATTTGCGGTACTTTGTGGTAATATGGAGGGAGAGAATAATGTACAGCTTTGACTCAAAAATTAGATATACTGAATGTGATCTTGATGGTTTTCTCACCATAGAGTCGCTTATAGACTATTTTCAGGACTGTTCTACCTTTCAGACTCAGGAGGGTCCAGCTACGATGGAAAACATGGCACAGCTTGGGATAGCATGGGTCATAAACAGCTGGCAGGTAATTGTGAACAGGCTTCCAAAACTGGGAGAAAGAGTGGTTATCGGAACCATACCGTATGAACTTCGTGGGTTTTTGGGACTTCGAAATTTCATAATGAGGACCGAAGAGGGAGAGGAACTGGCTGTAGCGAATTCCGTATGGTCGCTTATAAATCTTGAAAAAGGAGTGCCATCCAGGATCAATGATGATATAATCAAAACTTATCCTCTTGAGGAGAAGCTTCCGATGGAGTATGCGCCGCGAAAAATCTCAGATCCTAAAGATGCCAGGGAATATGAGGCGGCTGAAAAAAAGGTTGGAATGCACCACCTTGATACCAATAATCATGTTAATAACGGTCAGTACATAAGAATCGCACTTCAGGCCTTCGAACAGATAGGAAAAGATGAAAACGTTAATACCCTTAAAGAGCTTGCAAGAGACCGCAAACAGCTGCAGATCAGGGCTGAATACAGGCAGCAGGCGCATCTGGGGGATGTGATACACCCTGTGGTATATATGAATGCTGATGAAAAAGGTGAAGCCGTGTGTACTGCATTTTTAAATGATGAAGCCGGCACTGCTTACGCAGTGGTCGAGGTGAAGAAAATCAACACACAGATGTGAAAGGATAGCATATAATGCTGAAAATTGGTGAAAAACAGGAACTGACAATAATCAAGAAAGTGGATTTCGGTGTATACCTCGCTGAAAAGCAGGGAGAGGAGGACAAGGTTCTTCTCCCTAAAAAGCAGGTTCCGGAGGGGGCTGAGATAGGCGATGTATTATCTGTATTCCTCTACAAGGATTCCGATGACAGGCTGATAGCTACCACGAGAACACCCAAACTGACACTGGGACAGGTGGGATTCCTCAAGGTAAGCGATGTTGGTAAGATCGGAGCCTTCATGGACTGGGGACTTGAGAAGGATGTACTTCTTCCCTTCAGAGAGCAGACCAGAAAGGTTAAAAAGGATGAGAATGTCCTCTGTGCGCTTTATGTGGATAAATCAGGACGGCTTGCAGTTACAATGAATGTATATGAGTTCCTGCGAACAGACAGCCCATATCACAAGGATGACAGGGTGAGAGGAACAGTATACGAGACAAGCGACAATTTCGGAGTGTTTGTAGCTGTGGACGATATTTTCTCAGCGCTCATACCCAAAAAGGAAATGTATGGTGATATCAGGATAGGTGATGAGGTTACAGCCAGAATCACAGAGATTCGCGAGGATGGAAAGATTACCTTGAGTCTCAGAGAGAAAGCTTATCTTCAGATAGATACCGATGCACAGCGTATTCTTCAGAAGATGGAGGAAAACGGCGGCAAGCTGCCATATACAGACAAGGCAGATCCGCAGCTGATCCGCGATGAGATGTCCATGAGTAAGAATGAGTTCAAGAGAGCTGTAGGGCATCTTTTGAAGGAAGGAAAGATAACTATCGCAGAGACTGAGATCCTGTTGAACAGATAAGAGAGATGAAAACCGGGCCGAATCCATTAGATATATGGATTCGGCCCAACTGTTATTTACAGAGCTTTATATACTAAATGATCAGTAGTGGCTGTGAATAAAGGCGCGTAGACTTTTATTCATTACTTTTTTGCGGCTTTGCGCATGGCCTTGGCGGCTTTGTGAAGCTGGTCATATGCGACATAGCGCTCAACCATCTCGTAGATTACAATGTCAGGATTGTAGTCATCTATCCATTTGGGGAGCTTTTTGTTCACATCGTGCCATACAACCAATGTGTCACCGAAGGATTCAGCAAAGTCCTCCTTCAGATAATTTACAATAAAGCTGTTGCATATTATCAGAACCTTTTTGTCATTTCCGGCGTCCTTATTGACGAAATGATAGGTTCTGTATCCGTCAAAGGCCTCGTGCTCCTCGTCATAGTTTTCATCCATGACTGCGTGGGGGGCCTTTATTTTAAAGGCTTCGGAGAAATTGGATCTCTTAACGCCACCGTAGAAGCCCATTCCCTGATCTGTCATGGTTATGTTGAAATCATCATCGGTGAGGACCTTGAAGGGAGTATCACTGTCTTCATTCAGGGCATTCATGACTTCGGTATACCCTATGAGTGCACCTCGCGGTGTCCAATGCACGGGATCTCCGTATTTGCTGTATACTTCGTAATTGGATTTCTCGCTTATAAATTTCTCCTTAAGAGGAATCACCTTGACGTCGGTGCTGTCTGCAAGCGATGTCAGCACCTGATCCGTTCTTGAAACATCACCATACTGTAATACGCTGTTGGGAAAGTATTCCGGGTATATGGACTGCTTGTCCCAACACTGCATGTAATAGAATTTACAGCCCTTGTCTGCCAGAGTGTCGGAAAGAGTTTTGAAATCGCTCGTTATTTCTGCAACTTCCTCTTCAGAGAAGAGATTCATATGCTGATAAGTCTCAACCATATCATTCTCTATTATATTGAACTCGCCATCAGGGCCTAGTCTGTATCTGGTGCCGTCCTCCATTCTTCCAAACACATGATATTGTAAAAGTGCGTTCGCGGATATGAGAATATCACGAAAACCGATTCTGTCATTTATGTAGTTCTCTATATCGGTTGTTATTTCTTTGTTGATGCTGCCTTCTTTGACTATTTTAGGGAGCTCTGTGAGAGGCCTGTTTTCCTTTTCGGAAATGGCATCCGGGTTTCTGTTTATGGCCAGAACCGGTAGTATGAGCATCAGCGCCACACCTGCGATATATAATTTGTCAATTAGTTTCTTATCCATTATTAATACTCCGTGGGAGTGTTTCCCATATATTATGAATGACAGTTTGAAATGAATTTCATAAACTCATACTGCCGGCATTTTCGTAAGAACATGAATATACATGCAATTACACCTGATATCTGTCAGGCTCTGATCAGAACTGGAAGTAAATGAAGGGGTTATAGGTTCCGGACATAACTCTCATGATTGAGAGGAGCAGTATGCCGTACACCGTTACTATCTTAAGGATATTGTAAATAACAGGAGTTAAGCGCGTCTCTGCGATGGCCTTGAGTTTAATAAAACCACCTGTTATATCAATGATTGCCAGAAGCAGAACAAATAACACCCAATTGTTTATATACCACATTACGGTAAAGCCCGGAGTTGCTGAAACACCGATGCCAAACATCGTGCCTATGTATTTGAGGGCGAGGGTGAAGGTATCAGCTCTGAATACTACCCAGCCAAGGTTTATTATGAACAGTGCGTATATGTGACCAAGAAGCTTCTTGAGTGTGCCTGTGGAATCTGTGGCCGCTGCAACTTTTGTACCTGTAGTGGTTGGGTTTTGGACTGTGGAAGCTGTGCTGCCCGGTTTCTTTCTGAATCTGCGCTCAATCAGCATGAACAGCCCATTCCATATGCCCCATATAACGAAGTGCCAGGATGCGCCGTGCCAGAGTCCTGTGAGCAGAAAGACGATACCGAGGTTTCTGTAGAGATGCTTTCTGTTACCTCCAAGCGGTATGTAAACATAATCTCTGAACCAGGTGGACAGCGAAATATGCCATCTTCTCCAAAATTCTGTGATGCTCTTGGAAATATATGGTCTGTTGAAGTTCTCAATGAAGTGGAAACCGAAGATTCTTCCGATACCGATAGCCATGTCGCTGTAGCCTGAGAAGTCATAGAATATCTGAAGTGAATATGCTATGCTTCCTATCCACGCAATAGCAACAGTATTGTTTGTGACACCTGCGTTCCAGACACTGTCTACAACTTCGGCCATAGTGTTCGCTATGATGGCTTTTTTGCCAAGACCTATGACGAATCTGGTGATTCCGCTTGTAAAATCATCCAGGGTGTTCTGACGGCTGTTGATCTCGTTCTCAATATCGATGTAACGCACGATAGGACCGGCGATCAGCTGTGGGAAGAGAACTATGTAGAGTGCCACCTTGAGAGGATTCTTCTGAACTGCCACATCACCTCTGTAAACATCGATCACATAACTCATCCCCTGGAAAGTGAAGAAGGAGATACCTATGGGAAGTACGATATTCTTCAGTGCAAAATCGGTGTGGGCAAGGTCATTTACCGACTGAATCAGAAAATCCAGATATTTATAATAGAAAAGTAACAGAAGATTGACTGTGACAGCTATGAAAAGTATGAAGCCTGTGGGTATATGCTTCTTGGGCCGTGATTTTGAATAGGAAATCACATAAGCGGATGTGTAATTGACGATAATGCTGGCGATTATAATCCAGAGATACCCGGGCTGTGACCAACCGAAAAAAACCAGGCTCATAAGTAGCAGCCAGGTGTTCCTGTAAGTGGGATTTTTTACTATGAAGTATCCGATGATAGTCACCGGAAGAAAGCAAAACAAAAAGACTGTTGAGCTGAAAACCATGCTATAATTCCGTTTCTAAATAATTTCTACAAAAAATACATACCTATTTTAATACGCTTTTGCGTCAGATTACAATAAAAAAGCAAATATATGGCTGTTTATGAACCAATAAGGCTCTTGCCTACAGAGCCTGCGTAAAGAACAGCGAAAAGTACAACTGGTATGATAGTTGCAGAAATGACAACCAGCAGCCTTATCTTAGAGGGCTGCTTACTTTTATTTTTGGATAGAACCGACTCAACAAAGTCTATGAGATAGTGAAGCCCCAAGGCGCAAAGTGGCAGCAAAAGGGCAAAGTAGGTAATAGTATACTGCGGCTTGGCCTCCCAGAACAGATGGAATATGAAACCACCGATGAAGGAGAGCATAAGCAGTAACGAAGAGGAATCTGTGCGACTCATCAGAACTACCAGAATCAGCGCGCCTAACAGGATTATCACCTGTAAATGGTCCAGGGCAATAACACCCGGTATGGCCATGCTGCGACTCACATAATCCTCCGGTGGAAGGTTACTGTCGGAGCCAGAGCCGGTAGCCCTGTTGATCCAGTATGCCTCAAAAGTAGGATCATTCCACTCAGAAGCAAGCTTGCGTGAGAAGAACTTGAAACAGTCGAATTTATTGCTACTGAAATATTGTACTCTTTTTCTAATGTTTTCCTTAGCTACAGTGGCCTGAAGCTCCGAGTCATAACCCAGTTCCTTGTAGGTCTCAGCGTTATAGCCGTTGTACCAGCCTTCTGCCAGTCCGCTCTCCTGAAGACCCATAGCTATCCATGAGTAGGGACTTGCTCCTGTTGGTGCATCGGCTCCTGTTACGGCTTTGGTCAGCATCAAAGGGAGCTTTGCCTGTGCCAGATATGCTACTATCAGTAGCGCGATCAGAAGAAGATGGATGGCCTTTTTCTCAGTTACAAGTACCACGAAGGAGTATATAAATATCGCGATAAAAAATATAAGGAAATTTGATTTAAACATCATGGACAGCGCGATGGATAGCGCACATAGTATGGCGTTAACTGTCGTTGTGTCCTTAGCAAAAATCAGAGCGTGGTAGAACGCGGAAATCCCCAGACACAGTCCTGGAATGGTTCCATAGACAAAGGTGCAGTACATCTGAAGAGGTGTGAAAGCAAGTCCAAGTATCAGTACCAACACCTCAGGGAGCTTACTTGTTTTGCACGATATTGATGTGATATCTGAAATGCGCTTATTCATCAGCATCAGAAACAGAACATTCATGATCCTGAATGCGATATTGTTGCCAAAGCCAAACATTGTTCCAAAAAGAACGCTGAAATAAACCAGCCCCAGCTGATTGGGATAGATGAAAAGATATCCACCCGCCTGCAGATCTCTATAGTCACCGCGACTTATATGGTAAGCAGCCTCCTGTACGAAACGCTGATCCGACACCGGAACGGCAGTGGACTTCAGAGCATATACCAGTGCACATGCACCTATAGCCACTATGAGGCCGGCTTTGATGATATTTCGAAAATTGTCATCTGCTTCGAGTTTATTAAGAAACTTTTTTAGAAACGACGCCCTTCTGATCAGAAATAGCAGAATGATGCAGGCAACCGCCGCAAGAATATTTGTAATACTACTGCCCTTAATGAAATGAGTAACCTCATTATGATCCACCTGACAAGTACTAAATACACTAAGGAACACCAAAAAGGCCAGAATAATCCAGGTGATGAACGATGTAACATAACTATATATAGAAAACAATATGCCCTTAGACTTTTCCCCTGAGCCTGCCATTGTGACCTCCGACGATTATTGTTATTTCGAATAATATCGTACCATGAATGTATGGCTACTGAAAATAACAGAAAAATAGTGTGAGCAAATGAAAGAACATAGAAATTTAATATTGCTTGTTAAACCTTTCGTGTATAGAGCTTGGAGATTTTTGCCTGGGGGCATTTTGTTGTATCTCCTGAATAGACGAACGGGAGCCCTACATTCTGAAAAAATCCCGCCGGTAAGAACAGGTATCTTGATTGAAGCTGCTTTCGAACACGTCGGTTGTCAGGCTGCGTTCTTTGCAGCCATACAACCGCTACGTGTGAGACAGAGCGTAAGCGTCAGCTGAAAGCAAGATACCTGTTCCTTCCGGCGGACGTTTACCCATACCACAGGGCACCCGTTCGTCAGCACAGGCACAACCAAAAGCCCCCTGCAAGGTTGCAGGAGGCTGAGGCATCCATGGGTTAAGCTCTTAAATCGATATTAGCACCAACATTTGGGTTGACGGATAACTCCATTGCGGAAGTGTCCATCATTTCAGCTACTGCGCTGCCGACATCCGAAAGAGAGTCAAGACTGTTTGCGAGCATAGCTACGCCCCAGTCCTGCTGGACCCTACTCATTGATAAAGCCATGGATAATTCGGGTATGTCCATATAGCCACCTCCTTCCAAAATGTTAAAGGTGAATACCTCCTTGTAATTCTGCTCTGTTCATGGCGTGTTGAATTACAGCTAATATTCTATTATCTATATCGAAAAGAAGATACTAAATCTTTATTATGAAAAACTAACAAAAATGTTCATGATTTTTGTGGATTTTTATGCAATTATCGAGTAGAATAGAAATAACTATACTGACGCGTTAATTCGCATAGGAGCATCTTATGATTTCAAATCAAATTCTTCAAAACACAATTGACGGCTTAAAGGGTATCGCACATGTTGACCTGTGCGTTCTTGATGTGGATGGAGGAGAGGTTGCAGCCACCAGACCGGATTTTTCTCTGGTAACTGAATCTGTCAGGGAGTTTGTCAGATCTCCTGCTGATTCCCAGGAGGTACAGGGCCATCAGTATTTCAAGGTATATGACGAACAGCAGCTGGAGTATATCCTTATTGCAGCAGGCAGTGGTGAGAGCACCTACATGATAGGCAAGATGATCGCTTATCAGATTCAGGGGCTTTTGGTTGCATATAAAGAGAGATTTGATAAGGATAATTTCATTAAGAATCTGCTCCTTGATAATTTGCTGCTTGTAGATATTTACAGCAGGGCGAAAAAATTGCATATACCCTCTGACTCAAAGCGTGTTACAATGATTATCGCGGCTGAAAAGGTCAGAGAGAACAATGTGCTTGAGATGGTCAGAACCTACAGTGCCGGAAACGGCGGAGATTTTGTGACTGAGGTTGATGAGGACAACGTCATCATAGTCAAGGATGTCTCTGAGTATAAGAGTACCGAGGATATTTCCGCGTCAGCAAATGAGCTTCAGAGTTATCTGACTGCACAGGGGATAAACAACGTACACATCGCAATCGGCACAATTGTAAATGAGATTAAGGAAGTCAGCCGTTCATATAAAGAAGCCAAGATGGCTCTGGATGTAGGAAGAATCTTCTTCGAGGACAGGGGCGTAATAAGCTATGGGGAACTGGGAATCGGAAGACTTATTTATCAGTTGCCTATTCCGCTCTGTAAGATGTTCATTAAGGAGATATTCGGCGGAAAGAATCCGGACGGCTTCGATCAGGAGACATTATCTACTATAGATAAGTTCTTTGAAAACAACCTGAATGTATCCGAGACCTCCAGACAGCTGTTCATTCACAGAAACACGCTTGTCTACAGACTTGATAAGCTCCAGAAGAGCACAGGTCTGGATCTGAGGGTATTCGATGACGCGATTACATTCAAGATCGCACTCATGGTTGTGAGATATATGAAATACATGGAGCGATACTAGAATACCAAGCACGGAGCAATCCGTGTATCGCGACAACACAGCATATCGCGACATTACAGTATATTGTCGGGACATGAAAGTTTTTAGCAAGGGATGAGGAGTATGGAAAAAGTAACACGAAGAAAAAGAGTAACCAAGCCGGTTGATGATACGGATATTATCACACTTGATAACGTGACAAAATCCTATTCATCAGGTGCTCCGGCTTTAAACGGAGTCACCCTTCATATAAAGAAGGGTGAATTTGTTTTTATTGTAGGTGACAGCGGATCGGGTAAATCGACCCTGATCAAGCTCCTTCTGAGGGAGCTGGTTCCATCTGACGGAACCATCACTGTCATGGGACAGGATCTGGGCAGAATGCGCCATCGCAATATTCCTAAGTTCAGAAGAAAGCTTGGAATTGTATTCCAGGATTTCAGACTTCTGATGGACAGGAATGTGTATGAGAATGTCGCATTCGCACAGCGTATCATTCAGAAATCCTCAAGAGAGATAAGGAAAAATGTGCCTTCGGTTCTGGCAACAGTGGGACTTGCAGGTAAATATAAGAGTAAGGTTACGCAGCTTTCCGGCGGTGAGCAGCAGAGAGTTGCCATTGCCAGAGCTATGGTTAATAAGCCAGAGATTCTGCTGGCAGACGAGCCCACAGGTAACCTTGACCCCAATAATTCATGGGACATCATGAAGCTAATGGAGCAGATTAATGCCAATGGCACCACAGTAATAATCGTTACCCATAACAGGGAGATTGTTAATGCCATGCATAAGAGGGTTATAACTATGAAAAAAGGCGTCGTGATCTACGACGAAGAAGAGGGTGAGTATCACGATGAGGATTAGTAGTTTTTTCTATACATTAGGACAGGGATTTAAGAATTTGGGTCGAAACAGATGGTATACACTGGCTTCCATTGCTACCATCAGTGCCTGTCTGTTTTTATTCGGAATGTTTTATTCGATAGTATCCAACTTCCAGCATGTGGTTAAGACTGCGGAAGAGGGGGTATCCGTAACTGTTTTCTTCAAGGAGGGTACAAGCGAGGACGTGATGCTCGCAGCAAAGAGCCTCATTGAGAAGAGACCCGAGGTCAGCAGAGTTGATTATATATCTGCGGTAGAGGCCTGGGAGAGCTTCAAGGAGGATTACCTTGGAGAGTATGCTGACGGATTTACCGAGAACCCCCTGGAGGATTCAGCGAACCTTCAGATCTATCTCAACGACGTATCCATGCAGCCTGCTCTTGTTACATATCTTGAGTCCATCACAGATGTACGTATGGTTAACAGATCAGAGGTGACAGCATCTACACTTAGTGGATTGAACAGTCTGGTTGCATACATCTCCATCGGTATTATCGGAATACTTCTTATGGTTTCAATTTTCCTTATCAGTAACACAGTTACAATAGGTATTTCCGTAAGAAAAGAAGAGATAGGTATTATGAAATATATAGGTGCCACAGACTTCTTCGTTCGTGCACCTTTCGTAATAGAGGGTATCCTGATCGGACTTATAGGTTCCATCATACCGCTTATTATTATTTATGTGATTTACAATAAAACATCAATATATCTGGCTGAGCGTTTTTCAATGCTCAACTCCATCTTGGATGTTTTGCCGGTAAATACAATATTTGATGCGCTGGTTCCCGTATCCATTCTCATCGGCGTGGGTATCGGATTCATGGGCAGCGTAACGACAGTCAGGAAGCACTTGCATGTTTGATTTTCTTATAAAAAGAAACGGAAAAAGAATATTGTCAGTCCTGTTTCTTGTGTGTGTGCTCACGGCGATGATGTCAGGTCCGCATATATATGCGAATGCAGCGACGCAGGAGAGCATTAAGAAGAAAGAGGGACAGATAGCTGATGCGAAGAAGGAGAGGGATTCAATGAAGAGCTCCCTCACCAATCTTCAGTCGGTGAAGAAGTCACTTGAAGCTGACAAGGCTGACCTGAATGCCTATATAACCAAGCTGGATGCAAATCTCACTGAGATTCAGACCAAGATCGAAGAGCTTGAAAAGAAAATCGAAGAAAAAGAAACGAAGATAAAAGAGACGGAAGCTGAGCTGGAAGAGGCTATAGAAATCCAGACAGAACAATATGAGGACATGAAAAAGCGCATTAAGTTCATGTATGAAAAGGGAGATGATCTCTATCTTCAGCTTTTTATAGAATCAGGTTCTTTCGGAGAGATGCTCAACAAGGCGGAGTATATAGAGCAGTTGTCGTTTTATGATCGAACGAAGTTAAACGAGTATATAGAACATACTGAGCTCGTAGAATTGACCAAGGAGGCGCTCGAGGAGGAGAAAAAGACCCTCGATGAGGCCAAGGCAGATGTTATTGTCGAACAGGACAATTTAAAGAGTCTCATATCTGAAAAGAACGCAGAAGTAAATACTCTGACAGCTAATATCAAGAATAAAGAGGCAGCTATTAAAGAGTACGAGCAACAGATTGCAGAAGAGAATGCGACCATTGCAGCGCTGGAAAAGGCAGTGGAGGCAGAGAAGGCTGAGCTGGCGGCACAGAACGCCAGAAAATACGACGGTGGAATGTTTCAGTTCCCCTGCCCTTCTTATACCAGAATTTCGGATGACTATGGTATGAGAATGCATCCGACTCTCGGAATACAGAAGATGCACAATGGTATCGATCTGGCGGCAGCCAGCGGATCTGCAATTTTGGCAGCTTATAACGGTAAGGTTGTAGCTGCGGCATATAATTCCTCCATGGGTAATTACGTGATGATAGATCATGGAAGCGGATTGTACACGATATACATGCATGCTTCTTCACTGAGTGTTTCAACAGGAGCAGAGGTGACGAAAGGTCAGAAGATAGCATCTGTAGGTTCTACAGGAAGGTCCACAGGACCGCATCTTCATTTCGGTGTAAGACAGAATGGAAGCTATGTCAGCCCCTGGAACTATTTGAAGTAGTAAGGAAGTGATTTTATGGAAACAGGTGAAAACAATAAGAAGGCATATCTGGTCGGTGTTTTAATCGGGCTTGTGATCAGTCTGATAGTGGTAGCCGGTATTGTGTCAGTCAGTAAATTCAGATTACATCAGGCATTTGCTGCAAAGGTAGAAGATATGCTCCTGCCATCAGGTTCAACTGTGGTGAGCAGTAATACTCTGGAGAAAATCAGGGAGATAGAGAAAGCAATCGATGATAATTATTATCAGCCCGAGAGAGACATAGAAAAAGAGGCTGATAATGTTTATAAGGGAATAGTGGAAGCTCTGGGAGATCCGTATTCTGAGTATTATAATGCAGAGGAATATGAGGATCTTATGACTGACACAAAGGGTGTTTACTTTGGAATCGGTGCTTATGTCAGCATGGATAAGGAGCTTAATCTGCCGCGAATAACCGGAACGATAGTGGATTCACCTGCTGAAGCTGCCGGATTTAAGGCAAACGATATCATCTATAAAGTTGATGGACAATCGGTTCAGGGGTTGACGTTGCAGGAAGCTGTCAGCATGATACGTGGAGAGAAGGGTACTTCTGTTGTGCTCACAATCTACAGAGAGGGTGAGAGCAATTATCTCGATATAGAGGTTACCCGAGATGAGGTGAAAACACAGACAGTCAACACTACTATGATGGAAGATGGTATTGGATATCTGGGAATCACTGAGTTCGATTCTGTCACACCTGAACAGTTTAACAAGGGAATGGAAGAACTGCGCAGTCAGGATATGAAGGCGCTGATCATCGACCTCAGGTCAAATCCCGGAGGAGTCCTCTCCGCAGTATGTGAAGTAGCAGAGCAGCTTCTCCCCAAGGGCGTTATAGTTTATACGATCGACAGAGATGGCAATCGTGTGGATAACAATTGTAGTGGAGAGCATGAAATTGATATTCCGGTTGTAGTTCTGGTGAACGGATATTCAGCCAGTGCAGCAGAAATCCTGTCAGGCGCAATGAAGGATTATGGAAAGGCGACACTGGTAGGTGAGACCACCTATGGAAAGGGAGTAGTTCAGCGGATCTTTAAATTCGATGATGGCACAGCAATTAAACTCACAATAAGCAGTTATTACACTCCTAACGGAACCAATATCAACGGAGTTGGAATAGAACCTGATGTAAAAATAGAGCTTGATACGGAAAGCTACGCTAAAGACGGTTCTGACAACCAGTTGGACAAGGCAGTTGAGATTCTGCAAAAAGAATTGAAAAAATAATTTTTAAGAGGGCTTTACACAGGCCCTCTTTTTGTATATACTCATTACTCGTCTGATTTTTCTATCGGCGGATCGCCGAAGATTTTCAATATTATTGAGTTCATAGAATCCCTGTGGGGAAAGTGTCTTATACAGATCGTCAGAAGGACACGGAAGATTTTGAAAGGATGTGGAATAATGGATTTTTATGCGGCTGCTGTCAGAGAGCCGGGAAGGGATGTAGTTAACTCTGATGGAGTGATGATTAAGGGCTATGCAGGCAAGGGAGAGAGTTTGTTTATAATGGTGCTCTGTCATGGACATCGGGATAATAAGTATGAGGCTGCAAGAAGTGACAGGGTGATACGAAGGATCGCACGTTGGCTTGATAAAAGGCAGCGAAATGCTGAGGAGATAGAGAAGTACTGTCGCAGATTGCTCATGCGCAGGTGGTATATGCGAGGGTTTGAGATTACCGCTTTCATATTCTGTGGCAGGAGGTTCTGTATCATGGGAAATGTCAGCGGAAAGATAACTAGGATATCGGGAACAGGCATATCGCAACTGAATAGATATGAAACAGGGGAGCACAACCATGATGATAACTGTGATGAACCTGATTTAGATGGAATATACGTATTAAGGGGTGATATCAGTTCAGGATCTACATTTCTGCTTAGCACGGATAATTTCAGGACAAACTTATCAGAGAAGGAAGTCCACGACAGTTTCTGTCCACAGATATGTAAGGATGATGAGACTATGCAGTATATGATGGAAGAACTTGTTGAGAGGCTACGGGACAGAAAGGAGACAGACCCTGTCAGCGCAGCGGCTCTGTGTGTAAAGTGATGGAAAGACTTATAGGAACTAAAGGCATATACCGCATCATAGATACTATTGGAAGCGGAGGTATGGCTGATGTACTAAGGGTTAAGAGGGTTGACGGTGATGGGGTATTTGCCCTTAAGAAGCTAAAGGAGAACAGCTCTGAAATTGCAGCCAGGCAACTTGATAACGAAATACGTGTCCTGAAACAGCTTAATAAAGAGGGTGTGAAGGGAATCCCGAAGCTCATCGATGTGGGAGACGGATTCTGTGTGATGGAGTATATAGAAGGGACGAATCTAAAAAAGAAATCTCTTGGTGGAAAAGACTGTCTGATTATCATGGAGAAGCTGGCAGATATCCTTGTCAGGATGCATGAGGCTTCAAGACCGGTGATTTTTCTGGACCTTAAGCCGGCAAATGTCCTAGTTACAGAGGAGGGTGATGTATATCTAATAGATTTTGGCACAGCTATGATACTTGAGAGTTATAAGGAGCTCCATTGCGACCAAATTTACTATGGACAATACCATAACACTCATTCAAAAATGCTATATCATGCAGTTGAAGGTACTGGGGTAGACGAGTATTGCGGTGAAAATAGAGGAATGTCGGGAACCAAAGGCTACGCAGCACCTGAACAGTACGGAGGACTTGGGGCAGCAGACATACGTACTGATATCTATGCTTTCGGCAGAATGCTGGAGAGGCTGATACTGCGAAAGAAGACGGATCCGTTTTTGTATGAAGAGTTACTCAGAGTTGTAAAGGGATGTACCGGAGTTAGAAAAGGTATGCGTTACAGAGATTTCAGGGAAGCCAGAAAGGCATTGGGGGAGTGTGGTAAAAGAGCCTGCACAGGCAGAAATGGCTTTATCATATCATGTGTGATTTGGATAATATTACTGCTCTTATCAGCGGTACTTGCTATCGGGGCTTTGCTTCCGGGTTTTAGGCCATATTATGCAATAGTTAGCGCGCTGATCTTGCATTTTTGGTGGAATAGGGAGACTTTTATTTACGGACGACAGATTGCATCAGAGTATCTCAGGGATGAAAAAATCGATGCGGATGAAATTAAACAGATTGATATAGTACTGACCTGCAATAGTATAGATTTTTAGCGGTTTTTTGATTATGTGTTGGAGATTTACTTATATAAATTTTATTGCATTTTAATATATTTTGAGTGCGGAATATCGTATTATTGATATATATAATCGACATAATATTGAAATGGGTGTGATGAGTATGAAGAGACTTCAATTATCCGATCATTTTACTATCGCCAATATCATATTATTTGCACTGCCGAGTATTGGAATGCAGCTTGTCGACAATACCTACCAGGTTGCTGATGGATATTTCATCTCCAACTTTATAGGTATCTCTGAGTTTGCAGCGGAGAATATGATATTCCCACCTCTTTCCATAGTGGCCTGCATCGGTCTTATGTTTGGAAGTGGTGCGAGTGCGCTGATTTCATATGAGCTTGGACAGCAGAATAAAGAACGCGCCAAGAGGCTTATGACCATGCTGATTTTGATTCTCGCTTTGCTGGGAGTCGTAGTTTCGGCTCTGCTTTTTATCCTGATGCCCTCACTTGCCCGTATGGTTGGAGCCACAGACAATCTGGTGCCGCACTGTGTGACATATGGCAGAATCCTTGCCATATTTATGCCGTTTCAAATGCTTAGTTCTTCTTTTCATCCACTTCTTGTTGTTGAAGAAAGACCGGGGATGGGATTATTCGTATCAATTGCCAATGCGGTTGTGAATATAGTTCTCGATGGAATTCTGGTAGCAGTCTTATCCATGGGATTGAGGGGGGCAGCCCTGGCGACCGGAATCGCATGGTTTATAAGTGCGCTCATTCCTATTATTTATTTCCTGAAATCCAGGAAAAATCTCTATTTTGTTAATCCTCTGTGGGAGTTAAGGTCACTTCTGAAGGTTCTGTATAATGGCGCATCCGAGATGGTTGATGCTGTATCTTATGCTCTTGTGGCAGTTGTATTCAATTACAGGTTGATCAAATATGCCGGTGAGAGCGGAGTTGCAGCTTATGCAGTGACGGAATTCGTCGCCGGACTATTCACTGCAATTTTCTTCGGCGTAGCAATGAGCATGACACCTGTGGTGGGATATCATCATGGCGAGAATAATAAAACTGAGATCAGGTCCATTTTAAAGAATGGATTTACACTTATGGGTGTTTGCGGAGTCGTAATGGCACTGCTTTGTTTCACTCTGGCGACCGGGATTTCATCCATATTCGTTAAGAGTGATGCGAATACCATGGCATTGTCTGTGGCAGCCCTGAGATTTGCAGCGATAGCATTCCTGTTCGGAGGGCTCACAACCTTTGGCTCCGGTTTTTTCACAGGAATGGGAGACGGAACATCATCACTTATAGTTGCTGCGATGAAGAGCTTCGTGTTGCCGTTGTCACTGGTACTGTTATTGCCGCTATTTATGGGGGTAATGGGAATCTGGCTTGTTACACCGGTAGCTGAAGTTTGTACCACCATCGTAGTAGTTGTGATTTTGATCATATATAGAAAGAAAAATACAGTTTAGTCAGAGGGGGATTAAACAGAGATTATGTTGGTAAAAGCTTTTCTTGAACAGTGTCAAAATAATCCGGGAAGAATGGCGGCCCTTGATTTTGAGGGAGGATATTCTTACAGGAAACTGAATTTGTATTCCGCTTTATTGGCTGACGCGGTCCTAAAACGGATCGATGAAAACATTCCCAATAAAAGGGTGGCCTTATACATGCCCAGGAGAAAGGAATTTGTGGTGGCTTTTCTTGCTCTCGTGAGAGCAGGGCTGACAGTCGTGCCCATCGATGGAGAGTATCCTCCGGCGAGAGCTAAGGCTATATTGGATAGCTCAAAATGCCAGTTCCTTTTGACCACGGATGACAGAGTGGGCGAATTTAGTGATTATCGTTGCTTTTCTTTTGGTGAAATTCTTGGAATTGATGCAACTGTAGCAGGAGACTTTGAGGCGCTTAACAGGATCATCAATAAAAAGCTTTCAACAATAAATACGGAACTGGATCTCTCTGACCCCAATATTGAAGGATATCTGTTATACACCTCCGGATCTACAGGTGTGCCCAAAGGCGTTGTGCACAGACAGGCTATGCTGGAGTATCCTATTGATATTTTGAGGATTATTCATCCCGGCAGATCAATAATAAACACACTCTGCAGTGCGGGATTCAATTTTATAGCATGTCTTCTTGATATTGTGCCGCCCCTCGCCTTAGGAGGCAGTGTATATATTGCAAACGAGGTAGAGCGGAAAAATTTCGACATGCTCTTATCTATAATAAAAAAGCGTAGTATTACAGGAATGTTCATATCCCCTCAGATGTATGGTGTTATGAACAAGCTTTACGGAAAGCTCCCCCTTGATTATGTTCTTCTGGCAGGTGAGAAGGTTGATACCTCATATCTGTGCGGACAGGGTGAGTGGGAGCTCTACGGATCCACTGAGGTACCCGGGGTACTCTATCACAAAGCCGGAGATGGACAACCGGGATCACTTGGAACGAATGTCGATAAGGTTACGGTCAACCTGATCGGAGAAGATGGTGAAGATATCAAAGATCCGGGAATAATCGGTGAACTTTGTGTATCCAGTCCATATATGGCACTGCGATATAGCAGAATGCCGGAAGAAACGAAACTGAGATTTGTTCGGGATCCACATAATCCGGACAGATGTCTTTTCCATACCGGAGATTATATGGCATACGATGAGAGTCATAATCTCATTTTCCACGGCAGAAAAGACCGAATGGTCAAGATCAGAGGCTACCGCGTAGAACTTGGAGAGGTTGAGCAGGTTCTTAAGGCCTACAAGGGGATTGAAGAGCTCGCCTGTGTGGATGTGAAGGTTAATGGCAATGACAACATATGCTGTTACTATTCCGGAAAAGAAGCTTCGCCTGACAAGATGAAGTCCTTTGCGGCTAAGTCACTTCCGGATTATATGATTCCGGAATATTATATCCATCTGGAAGATATACCCAGAAATGAGAGGAACAAGGTTGATTATCCCGCCCTTAAAAACAGGGAGATGACAGTCCTGGAGGCAGAGTATGAGCCCCCGGAGACAGAGGCAGAGAAGTTTATATGTGATGCATTTGCGGAAGTTCTCGAACTCGACAGAGCCAGTGTACTTGCTGACTTCTTTGAGTTTGGAGGGACTTCATTAAGTGCGGCCATTCTTATAAATAAACTTAAAGAGCATGATTATGCAGCTTCCTTCCAGGATATAACGGCACATCCTACACCCCGTGATCTGGCAGAGTTCTTCAGTTCTGACAGTAAAATGGAAAGACCTGAAATGAACAGGGATTATTATCCTCTGACCAAGACTCAGCTGGGTATTTATCTGGAGAGTCTCACCGGTGGCAGCAAGGAAACCTATTCGTCATCTTATCTGACACAGGCTGCAGAGGGAGTTAAAGCTGAGGAACTTATAAGCGCAGCACTAAAGGTGGTTGAAGCACATCCCAATATGAAGTATGTGATCAGGACCGGGGATGACGGCATGCCGCGAATGGTGATTACACCCGAAGCTGAGATTGAGATACCTGTAATTGAGGGTAAGGATGAGGACAGACTTGACTTTATGGCGCAGTTCATGCCGGTTGTACCTATGATGAATGAGCTGCTGTTCCATTTTGCGGTTTATCGCACGTCGACCAGATGCTATCTGGCAATCAAATCCCATCTGATTTTCTTTGATGGAACGGCTATTAGTCTGTTCATTGCAGAGATGAACAGAGTCTTAGCAGGTAAAGAGCCTGTTGGAGAGGACTTCTCAATACAGCATGTGGGAATGTATGAGGAGCAGCTTATGTTAGACGGCTCCCATGATGTTGCCAGAGATTATTATCTGAAGCTGTTTAGGGATGTGGAAGACGTTCCGGCACTTACTGGTGATCTGAATGGACAGCTCACTCCCGGTGTTAGCAAGAATCTTCGCTACGAACCCGGCACACTTACTGCTGAGAGAGTGAAGGCTTTCTGTGACAGGATTCATATCTCTGAGAGCAGCTTCTTTCAGGGTACAATGGCGATTCTCCTGGGTAAATACCTCAACAGTAAGCATGTCTCCTTTTCAACCGTATATAACGGCAGAGGACTGCCTGAGATGAATAACACCATGGGTACGCTGATAAAGCGAATTCCTGTATGCGGTGATCTCAGTAAAGATGTACATGTTGAGACGTTTTTGAAGAGGATCAGTAAGCAGCTGTTTTCTTCTATGTCACATGATATCTACTCCTTTGATGAAGTTTTGAAGACCTGTCCTGTAAATGAGGATGTGGAGTTGATCTATCAGGGGGACCTGTTTACTGACAAGATGGGAACGGCAGCAGGAGAGACCTTGCTTGAGGGTGATGCCTGGTTCATGGAACATTATCACACAGGTATGGTTACGGGCTGCATGTCCATACAGTTCTTCTCGACGGGCGGACTCTACAACATGACCCTGGAATATAGAAATGAGCGCTTCTCAGAAGAATATGTGACACGTTTTGCTTCGGATTTCTTCACGATTGCAGAAGGCTTGCTGGATGCGGATACGATAGGAGAAATCTCCCTTCTGACTAAGGAGGATGAGGAGCAGCTTAAAGGCTTCAACGATACTGCCGTTGATATTGGATTTAAGCCGGTTCACCAGCAGATTCATGAACATGCGCTCGCGCAGCCGGATAAGACGGCAGTTATAGCCGAGGGCAAAAAGCTGACATTCCGCGAATTGGATCTGCTGTCAAATAAACTTTCCACGGTTCTGAGAAAAGAGGGTGTGACCGGGGATAGTCTTGTTGGAGGGCTTTTCGAGAGACAGGTATGGGCTTATGTGGCTGAGCTGGCAATACTGAAAGCCGGTGGAGCTTTTGTGCCCTTCATAACGGATTATCCGGATGACAGAATTCTTTTCTGTATGAGCGATGCTGACAGCGGTATTCTTCT
>JAEEGL011282958.1_pt1 | contig 27038 bp, 27 predicted proteins | sample 9134231 | NCBI WGS metagenome assembly JAEEGL01 (sample SAMN16246548, study PRJNA631951) | gut metagenome | biome: gut microbiome; feature: rumen; material: fiber-attached | host: Bos | place: Iran: Karaj | collected 2018-10 | reverse complement strand
GACTATATTCAGGGGAATCCTGATATAACAGGGATCGAGTATATTCTGGACTGATGGTACGAGGATATAATGCGACAAATGGGCTTTTCTTTGATTCTCCTAAAACAGATAAATCAAAGCGTACTGTATGTATTCCAAGAAGCGTAGTAAATACTCTCAAGGAATATAGAAAATGGCAAATAGAAAACCCAATATTAAGGTCTGGAGAATACTATGACGATCAAGGGTTTATTTTTACCCAAGAAAACGGAATGCCCATACACCCGGATAATGTTAATAGAATCCAAAAAGAAGCAGAAAAGAATCACCCTAGCTATGCTGTAAAATAATGTCATATTTTGTGCAGACTATAGAGTATTTCTTATATCATCCAAGTCTTCTTATGTGCAGGCGAGCACCTTTTGCCGAACAAAAGGTGCTCTTTTTTGGCGCTTTTATTCTGGAAAAAACCCCTAGTTCAACTAGGGGTGAATAAAAGGTGGAATAGGGTACTGTTAACCATTTGACCAAAAGCTTTCCAAGGAAGGAAGCAAGAAGCCAAAGTGTCTTATCAATCCGGTATTCTCTTACGCGCTAAAGTGTTCCCAGGAAAACTCGCTGCTTTGGTAATATGTCTCTACACTTTTCTGTGAAAATAATCTTTGCTGTTTGTTATGACTGGAATTCAACAATCAGTTTAAGTGGGTCTATCTGATTTCCTTTCGGATCTCGAAGTTCAAAATGCAAATGATAACCAGTAGCATAACCCGATCCTCCAACTGTTGCAATCTGTTGTCCTGCTTGAACTATCTCACCTTCTGTCGCTATTATTGATTCGCAGTGAGCATAAAGAGTGTAGTATCCGTTTTCATGTTCTATCAGTACGCAATTTCCATATCCGGAGTCTGAATAATATGTGGATGCTTTTCCGCTGAGCACTGCATAGATTGGAGAACCATACTTGGCCATGATATCAATCCCGTGGTGGGTTTCATCGTCATATGATCTTACTATAATCCAATCTCCTTCAACGGGTGCATTTTCAAACTCAAATGGTATATCCTGGTCATCGGATGTATTATAAGTCGATTTTCCCTGTGCAACTCTCGGTGACACCTCCGCCAGATATGACATTGGGTCAACCGGTTTTCCCTCATTATTCTGAAGTTCGAAATACAGATTATACCCTGCAACATAATTGTTAGAAGTTCCGATCTCAGCTATGACCTGTCCAGCTTGGATTTCCTGTCCTTTTGATACTCTGACTTCTTTACAATGTGCATAGATTGTCTTATATCCATCTTTATGACTTAGAACAACAATGTTGCCTTTTTCCTCATCATAATAACCAGAAGCCTCGACAACCCCATCTGCAACTGCAAGAATATCTTCACCTGGAATACTCCAGAAACTATAACCTGGGTGTTCGTCACAAAACCCCCTAGAAATGCTCAGATGCTCCTCAATGATCGGCGGAGATACAAACCTGAAAGGGGTGTCCTGTTCCGGACCGATCAATTCAGTTTCAGATTGTGGTTGAACGATCACCGGTTCAGTTTCACTTTCTGGTAAAACACTATTAGTCCCGCAAGCTACCAAGGCAACGACACAAATAATAATTGCTAGCGCCGAGATTATTCTAGAAGCTTTCTTATATCGCATCACATTTAGGATCCTTTCTTTTACGTTGTTTTCACCAAACGCAAGAGGACTTGCTAAGGAAAAACGATGTCCCGTCGAGAAAGATAATAAGGCTGAGATGTAACTTGTTGAGACATCCCTATAATTTGCCAAAACATACTCATCCACACTCATTTCCATATCTTTTTCCATCTCCATATAGGCTAACCAGCACAGCGGGTTGAACCAGTGAAGGATAAGAATGAGATAGGAGAAGAGTTTGACGATTGGATCACCTCTGCGGATATGACACCTTTCATGGGAGATGGAAATGTTCTCCACTACAGGCTCAAGGTCAAACGGGATATAGATCGTCGGTTTCAGGAAACCGAGAATAAATGGGGTGCGGATATACGCCTGGCGGATGTTATCTCTAAGGGGCATGGACATCCGCATTTTCCTCTTCAGTGAGACGTAGGATATTATTCCATATGTCAGCAGAGCAATCACGCCGATGAGCCAGATCCAGGCAACGATCTGAAGTGGAGAGGCAGTTGACTGAACAGGTGTTATTTCCTGTGTTGCAGATACTATAGTTTCTCCGATCGTTTCGGAGACAGGTGCTGCAGGAGCAGTGTTGGTGACCTGCTGGATCGTCTGAGAAACGGCAGGAATCCCTGTGTCAACTACGATTGTTTCCGTGCCTTGTGTAGCTGTGACCCCGGTCAGGTCGATAGCCGGCTTCTCTTTTTCGCCCAAATGAAGGTTGAAAAGGCTGAAAACGGATCCGAAAGAATAAGGACACAACAGCCTGAAAGCTGCAACGCTCCACAAAGCATAGGAATACTTTTTGGGCGCTTTCTTCAGAATCAGCCTGGCAAGCAATATGGCTATGATTACATAACTTGCAGAGATGCTCATCTGCAATATCTGTACAAATAGCTTTGTCATGATTATTTTCCTCTGTAAGAATCGATCAAACGTTTGAGATCCTCTGCTTCTTCATCGGAGATGGTTTTTCCGTTTAGGAAGGTAGTGAGAAAATGAGGAAGCGAACCGGAGAAGGTCTGGTCCATAAAGAAATCACTCTCAGCTTTCTCGACCTCTTTTCTGTTTACCCGTGAAACAACGACAGAACTCTCGTTTTCGATAAATCCTCTTTGTTTCATTTTCCGAAGCATCGTGAAGGTAGTCGACTTTTTCCAATCAAATGCTTCATCACATTTTTTGACCAGTTCCATTGACGTGAGCGGTTCGTTGTCCCAGATCAATGATAAAAAACGATACTCCATAGTACCGAGTCTGTTCTTTTCCATAATTCCTCCTATTGGTTTATCGCGCTAAACCTTGGCATTAGTTTACTGCGATAAACCAACTCTGTCAACACTTTTTTTCGGAAATATTTTTGTGCGGTATTATTAGCAAAAGAGCGTCACTTGTTGAGCAAGTGATGCCCTTTTGTGCATTTACTGTAATCAAAACCCGACAGAAAGCAAATTTTCTCATTTTTTTCCAAACAGGGGGGCATTATTTGGTCTCTCCCATTGCATATATAGTAGAGGGATCTTTTTCCTATGATTGCCTATACCTCATGGACATTTGTTTGTTGTCACTGTTTGACGACAACAAAAAATTTTCTTTGAGAAGGGCACAACAGGCTTAATTTTTTGCCCTTCTCTGTTCATATATAGTAGAGGGATCTTTTTTAAGTTTCCTCATGAACCTTGAAAACTGAATATGCAAGCACTGAGACATCAGTTCTGGTGATAGCCACTTGTGAGGTACGCGGTGACCCTCTTGAAATAGGAGAGGCTGAGCGAGAATCCCGTCACAGACCATGAGGCAGCTCCTCATGTAGGCGATGACAGCCAGGATGATAATGGTACTCCCGGAAACGGCTCGGAGAGATCCTCGGAGGGGTGAGATTCCCGTGATGCGGATAAGCTGTCCGCAACTCAGTGACTTCCCGGCTGCAGGGGCGAGGAGGATAAATACTGCGATCCCATTTTTGTAAAAATCATAAAACCCACCAAGGGGGTAGTATACCCTTCTGAAGGTTCAAGGCTCCGTATTGTTTCGGGAGCATTTTTGAAGAAAAAATCGTTTGTACGGTTATCGTACACAGAATTAAGAGAAATGATATTACCCACAAGGGGAAAGTGACTTACAAGGGGGAATTCTGTCCATTTTGCACCCGGAATTCATATGAAATGTTTCGTATGGATTCCAGGTGCTTTTTTGTTTGTTTTGATTCTCGACGAACAAGGAGGAAATGCTGTGCCGAGAATGAGTAAAAAGGAAAAGAGGGAGTATGCGATCTTCCTCAATGATCAGAACCGGATCACCTACAACAAACTCTGCAAACAGTGCGTCAAGGACTGCAAGCAGAGTTTTCGCTGTATCGTGATCCAATGCCCCAAATTCAAGAAAAAGGAGATCAAACATGGAACAACTGGAAATCATAAAAGCAAGTGAGATAAAGACGAGAGAGATCGAATGGCTCTGGTATCCGTTCATCCCGTATGGAAAGGTCACGATCCTTCAGGGAGATTCCGGAGACGGGAAAAGCCTGATGATCCTCAAGCTGGCAGCGATGCTGACCCGAGGAGAACCGATGCCGTTTATAGACGGAGACGGACATGAGCCTATCAATGTCATCTATCAGTCATCAGAGGATGATGCAGACGATACTATCGTGCCCAGATTCCTTAAGGCAGGCGGAGACCCGGAGAGGCTGCTGTTCATCAATGAAAAACGGAAGTTTCTGAACTTCTCCGATCCAAGATTGCTGGCTGCTCTGGAACAGACCAAAGCTAGGCTGCTGGTTCTGGATCCTCTTTCAGCGTATATCGGAGAAGGGATACAGCTGAATGCTGCCAATGAGGTCCGGGCACAGTTCCGTCCGCTGATTGAGATGGCAAAGGAACTGAAATGCGCGATCCTCATCGTCCATCATCAGAACAAACAGCTGGGACAGAAGGCGATCAACCGGGGATCCGGTTCTGTGGATGTCATCGCCGGACCGAGAAGCACGCTTGTCATCGCAAGAACCGGAAGCGAAGATCCGGATGAGAGGATCCTGGCACAGGTCAAATGCAATGTCGGTCCGACAGGTACAGCAATTGTTTTTTCGGTCGGTAACGGGGAAGTGACCTGGCTTCGTGAAGAAGCCAAAACAGCGGATGAGGTTTTGGGGAATGTCTTCAGCGGGTTGGGAAGACCCGGCACACTGGTCAGTGACGCGAAAGACATTCTGGCAGAACAGCTCGCCAAGGGGCCGAGACCGCAGCAGGAGATCATGGCAATGATGAAGGCGGCGGGTATCGGCGAGACCACGGCAAAGAAAGCAAAAGCACTCCTTGCGATACGTTCAGTGAAGCAGGGATCGATGTGGTTTTGGTCTTTGCCGGAAGCCGGGATCGGAATCGCGAACTGAGATGTGAGAGATTCCGGTAAGGCTTCAGAGGGAGTCCAGAGGGAACGGATGGCCCACGACCTTGTGTGCAAGGTGTAGTGGGTTACACAACATCTGCGCCATGAGAAAAATCCACGGATTTTTCTTTCCCGGGGGCAGTTGTGACACGCGGAGTGTCACGATCCGGCTGCGGGCAGATGAGCATACTGAGAGTGACTGCGAACAGTATGACCAGCCGGGAAAAAAGGCGCAGTGGTGTGTTTGAAACAGGACGGAAGGGATGAAGATCTTACGGGACACTGTGACTTCTTACTTCCTTCCTTGATTATTGGAGCAGGAGAGATTATGGCGAATTACGCGATCATGAGAATTGAAAAAAGAAAGCTCGGTGCTGTCGGCAGGATCTGCAAGCACAACGAGCGGCTGAAAACAGAATATAAAAGCAATCCGGATATCGATCCGGCGAGGAGCCACCTGAACTATCATCTGGTGGAGCCTGGGGACAACTACAGGAAAGAGGTCCTCGACAGGATCACCCACGCCGGAGCCCGAATGCGGAAGGACAGTGTGGTCATGCAGGACTGCTTCATCGGAGCAACTCCGGAATGGATCCGGGCAAAATCGCCTGAGGAGCAGAGAGAATACTTTGAACACGCGGTCCGCTTCTTTGAGGAGCATTTCGGAAAAGAGAATATCATCTCCGCGGTCGTGCATATGGATGAGGCAACCCCCCATATGCACCTTTGTTTTGTCCCGCTGACAAAGGATGGGAGACTGTCTTCCAAAGAACTGATCGGAGGTCCCAAAGGGCTGACGAAACTGCAGGATCAGTTTTATGTCCATATGCAGAACAGGTATCTGGACATCACCCGGGGTATTCCGGCAAGGATCTCAAAGCGGACACATATCCCGGTCTACATGTATAAGAATGCCGGCATACTGTATGACCACTACGGAGAGATCCTCAATGCGATCAATGAGATCGGGGTATTCAACAGCGGAAAGAAAAAGGAGGAGGCCATCGCTCTGCTGGGTCGATACGCCCCGGAGATGGCTAAACTCAAGGACCAGCTGAAAGTAACAGATGAGCATATTAGCTATCTGGAAAGGACGCTCTCGGATGAGAGTGAAAACCTTCGGTTTTACCGAAGCGACAACTATGAAAAAGAGCTGACGATCAAGGAACAGAATAAGAAGCTTTATGAATTGAACCAGAAACAGAAGCAGCTGGAGAAATTGGTTTCCAGGATTCCGCCGGATCTTCTGGAGCAAATTCGTCTTCAGGAACTCAAAGAAAGAAAAGTGAGGAAAAAAGGATGGGAAAGATAATCCGAATTGATAAACTTCACACCACAGGGTATACAAGGCGATATCAGTACGCAGGGACAACCTATCACGTGGCGTCTTCATTCAGCATTTCAGTAGATAAAGGCAAAGCGAAAAAAACACTGAAACAATGTGTTGGATCGGCGCTTTTAAAGGAATCAGAGTTGACCGAACCTTATCCGAAAGCTACAATCACTTCATCGACAACGCTTTGCCCGCTCGAAAGGAGAAGTAATGCGGACAAAGAATAAAACAGAATATGATAACAAAATCACGGCATTGTACTGCCGCCTTTCCAGAGATGACGGAGTCGATGGAGAAAGCAATTCCATCGGAACACAGAAAAAGATGTTGGCCATGAAAGCTAATGAACTTGGGCTGGGAAACATCGAATACTATGTCGACGATGGATACACCGGAACCAATTTTAACAGACCTGACTTCAGGCGCATGGAAGCTGATATTAAAAGCGGACGTGTTGGAGCTGTACTGGTTAAGGATCTGTCACGGCTGGGCAGGAACTATGTTGCTGTCGGTATCTATACAGAAGAAGTCTTTCCTATGTACGGTGTCAGGTTTATTGCTGTGACAGACAGCGTGGACAGTCTGGAAGGACTGGATGATATGCTCCCGATCCGGAACTTCATGAACGAGCAGTATGCAAAAGATATCAGCAAGAAAGTCAGATCTGCTCATAAGATCCGTGGAACTCTTGGGATACCGCTCGGTCAACCTCTGTACGGATATATTAAAGACCCAGAGAACAAAAACAGGTGGATCGTTGAACCGGAAGCTGCTGCTGTTGTAAAGAGAATCTTCCGTATGAGCCTGGAAGGTAAAGGCTGTGAGACGATAGCCAGGATTCTTTCTGAAGAGCAGATTCCATATCCGACGGAGTACTGGAGGCGAAAAGGAATCAATCGCGGAGGAAGGAAGACTTATAATGATCCATACCACTGGGCTGACAGCACAATTGCCAAGATGCTTAACCGGCAGGAATACTGCGGCGATGTGATCAACTTCAAGACCTGGTCGCTGGATTTCAAACACAAGGAGCGCATGGACAATCCGAAAGAGAACTGGTTGATTTTCGAAGATGTACATGAACCGATAGTATCCAGAGAAGATTTTGAAAAAGTCCAGGAGCTACTGTCAGTTTGCAGAAAGACGACCTCAAAATACAAAGATAACAGGCCTGTTCTGCTGAAAGGTTACCTCTTCTGCCCGGATTGCGGAAGCAAATTGTGGTATCACACGAACACGAGAAATAAGGATATTCACTTTTTCAGCTGTTCTAATTATGAAGGTGACTACAGAGGCACTTGCAAAAGCAGACACTATATTCGGGAGGATGCTCTTGAATTCATTCTGCTGAGCGAACTCAGGCATATGGCTGCTCTGCTGCAAAAGGATGAGGGCGAATTTGCGAAGATCCTCATGGAGCACGCAGAAAGAACTGCTGCAGAAAGACGGAAGGAATTACAGAAAGAGCTTGATTCTGCCACAGGCCGTGAGAAAACAGTAGAGATCCTCTATGAAAAGTGTTTTGAGGAAAATGTTACCGGCAAGATAACTGATGATTGGTTCAGTCATCTTTCTGTAAAGTACTCAGCCGAAAAAGAATCTCTTTTGCATCGGATCCGGGAGATCAATGATGAACTGGATACTCTTTCGGTCAGTGAAGCGAGCCAGCAGAGATTTATCAAAGCCGTAAGAAGATTTCTGAAGATCGATAAACTGACACCGACCCTATTAAGTGAGTTGATCGAACGCATAGAAGTCTATGAGGCTCAGGGCAAAGGAAAGGCTCGAACACAGCGGGTTGTGATCTTTTATCGGTTCGTTGGAGAATTCCATATCAGTGATCGTGCAGGTTACGAAATATCCGCGAACAGTTATAACGGCAACAGCGTCCTGTATTCAGTGGACGCAACATCAGAAATCGCATCCTAAAACAGAAATAATTGATTTTTCAACATAAAAAAGGAAGAAGAGTAGTTCCAGTACTCTTCTTCCGGTTGAAAGATCACAAAATTGACGTTTTCCGGACCATCAAGTCCCGTAATCTCTCTCACTATGGTTGCGGAGGAAGGACTTGAACCTACGACCTCCAGGTTATGAGCCTGGCGAGCTACCAACTGCTCCACTCCGCGATATTTTTGCTGAAAGCCTATTAATTATAGCACGCGATTTTGTCTTGTCAAGAAACAAATACAAAAAAAGAATAATTCTGCAGAAACAAACAGCATGTTGATGAATGATATAATGAAAGAAACAGGAAGACATACAGACGGAATCGCCAGAAAAAAGGAAAGGTATCAGCAGATGATCAGGAAAACATTTCCCCGCACTACCCCTTATCTGCACATCCCTGTCTATGACGGAGATCCAAAGGCATTCCCATACATCCGTGTGATAGACGGAGAACAGCTGGCACAGGAATTCAGTATCGGAATCGTGGATCCCGCATGCGGAAAGCAGCCGGATTTTTATGTACAGATGTATCTTGGAAACTATACGGGCGACACGGTGACACTGTGCTGTGAAGACGGGGGCAGTCCCACGATGTTCGACGGGATCGTCCCAGGAAAAGATATGGAGGAGGAACCGGAACTGTATCCGGATCTCTATCATGAGCCTGAAAGACAGCAGATCCATTTTTCACCAAGGCGCGGATGGATGAACGACCCGAACGGACTGGTGTGCACAAAGGACGGATACGATATCTATTTCCAGCACAACCCGTTCGGCCCGCATCACGGCTGTACGAACGTCTCATGGGGACATGCGGTCTCTCCGGACGGCGTACATTTCAAAGAATACCCGGATGCCATTATGCCGTATTCCAGCAGATGTCATGTCGCTTCGGGAAGCGCGGTGAAGGACAGATATAATCTTTCGGGATTCGGGACGGATACGCTGATCGCGGCCTATACGGCGCTGCAGTCGGTCCAGTATCATGATAGACCGCCGGTGGTCAATGAAGGCCAGTTGCTGCTGTACAGCACGGACGGCGGCATGACGTTCCATTATTTCGAGAAGAATCCCATTATTCCGGTTCCGGAAGGGGAGGAATGGCGGGACCCCAAGATCATCCAGACGGGAGACGGTTCTCTGTGCATCGGCGTTTATGAAACATACAAAGGAGAAAACTGCGTCAGTTTTTACCGTTCGACGGATCTGAAGGAATGGACGCTGATGTCCCGGGAAATGGATCTGTTCGAATGTCCCGACCTGTTCCCGCTGGAAGTGGAGGAAACGGGAGAAGTCCTGTGGGTGCTGTACGGCGGAAACGGGAAATACCGGATCGGCCGGTTCGAGGATTATCATTTTACGGCGTTTCCGCAGAAGGATGTGCTTTATCTGGACTACGGGCTCGCAGTATATGCCGGACAGACCTGGAACGATCCTCCTGACCTGAAGGAACGTCTTCACATGGCGTGGATGGCGGACAACCAGCGGAAATGGAACTATGCGCCGGAATGTCCGGAGCGGGGGAAAGGCTATTCCCAGAGCATGTCGCTTGTATGTTCGCTGAAACTGCACAAGACGCCTCTGGGATACCGTCTGTTCCGGACGCCGATCCCGGCACTGAAGACGCTCCGACAGGGCATCGGGCAATCCGTTTTGGTACGGAGCGGAGATCTGCTGAACGCACCGGCAGAATATCTGCTGAACGCGGATCCCGGAAAGCCGCTGACGGTTCTGTTCGGGGATCAGGGTCTTTCTTTCGACCCGCAGACGGGATCGGTAGCGTGCATCGTCGGAGAAGACAAGCCGACGTGGATGATGTTCTCCAACGTCAACTCGAAGGAAATCAAGCGGACAAAACTGACGAAAACGGACGAACTGTCCCTGCATCTCTATACGGACCGCAGATCGGTCGAAGTCTTCCTGAACGGAGAGATCAGCATGAGTTTCTCCTCGCTGACGGATACAGACCGCGTATCTGTCATCGGACAGAAGGAATTGGGAGGGACCGTTTACCGCCTCAACTCTATCTGGAAGTAATAATATAGGAACACAGGATGTCCCGGCGGCGCGCCGGGGCATCTCTTTTAGAAAGCGGTTTGTCCTTTTTCCGGCGATAGGTTATAATGTCGTGGATTGCAAAGGACGGTACAGAATGTTCAACGGATTTTCAAGACGGACGGTAGAGTTCCTCTGGGACCTGAAGTTCAATAATAACAGGGAATGGTACAACGCGCACAAGGAAGAGTGCCGCGAAGTTCTGCTGCGTCCCATGAACGATCTGGCAAACGCTGTCTACGAAGGCTTCGCTGCGCAGCGCCCCGATCTTGAGTTCAACATCCATATGAGCAGGATCTACAGGGACGCGAGACGCCTGTTCGGCCGCGGGCCTTACAAAGATTATCTGTGGTTCACCTTATACGATGCGTCCGCGGAGCATTGGGACGGGAAACCATCCTTCTGGTTCGAGATCGCGTCCGACCGGTGGAGTTACGGCATGGGCTGCTATGAGGGCAGCGTCGAGATGATGCGACGTCTGAGAAAGAGGATCACCGTCGATCCGGAACCCCTGCGCAGGCTGGACGGACTCCTGAAAGCGCAGACGGAATTTCAGCTGGGCGGAGAACGGTACAAGAAACAATATCAGGACTGCCCCTGGCCGGAGCTGCAGGAATGGTATGTGAAAAGGAATCTGTTCGTGAGCCACGAGCAGGCGCCCGGACCCGAGATCACGGATCCGGCGTTTGCGCAGCGGATCATCGACGGGATGATGTTCCTGACGCCGTTCTACGATTACCTTTATCCCATCGGAAAAGATCCGTCCCCGGATGAAGAGACGGAGGACGACGAATGAGAAAAAAGGTCGTCTGGTGGACGGCTATGGCCGTGTATCTCGCCGTCCTGCTCCGGATCACTGTCTTCCGGCCCGGAGCCGGCTCCGGTGATCTGTTCTCCGGGGCGCTGAATCTGGAACCGTTCGCACAGTATATGATGTTCGCACGGTACGGTTCATGGTCCGCACTTTTCTATTATTTAATTGGGAACCTGATCGTTTTCGTCCCCGTCGGGTATCTGATCTCTCGCCTGAAAGACGCGAGGTGGCAGAAAGCGGCGGTGTACGGATTTCTCATTTCCCTCCTCATAGAGATCGGACAGTACGTCCTGGGGAGCGGCGTGTGTGAGACCGACGATTTAGTGCTTAACACGGCCGGTGCACTGATGGGATACGGATTGGGAAGGCTTCTGTCTCACGGCGAGACACAGTGACAAAGCCCGGACGGGAGTCCGGGCTATTAAAATGTCCTTTTATGCGCGAAATGATGAATAGAGTAGGTTTTGTGTTATAGTAAAGCATATGGCGATAAAAAACTATGGTGGAGGAACGTATGACTGACATTGAGATCGCTCAGGCCTGCAAGATGGAAAAGATCATGGAGATCGCCCGGCGGGCGGGAATCGGTGATGAGTACCTGGAACAATATGGTAATTACAAGGCGAAAGTGGACTATCAGCTTCTTCGTGACAGAGCAGATCGGCCCGACGGCAAACTGATCCTTGTCACAGCGATCTCGCCGACGCCGGCGGGAGAGGGAAAGACCACAACGACGGTAGGACTGGCGGACGGACTGCGCAGGATCGGGAAGAAATCCGTGGTCGCGCTGAGAGAACCGTCTCTGGGACCGGTATTCGGGATCAAAGGCGGCGCAGCCGGAGGCGGATACGCACAGGTCGTTCCCATGGAGGATATCAATCTCCACTTTACCGGAGACTTTCATGCTATCGGCGCAGCGAATAACCTTCTTGCTGCCATGATCGACAACCATATCCATCATGGAAACACGCTGAATATCGACCCGGCGAAGATCACCTGGCACCGGGCGGTGGACATGAACGACCGCGCATTGCGGAACGTTACCATCGGGCTCGGAAAACGGATGAACGGACCGTCACGGGATGATTGTTATGATATCACCGTGGCCTCGGAGATCATGGCGATCCTTTGTCTCGCGTCCGACATCCCGGATCTGAAAGCGAGACTGGCACGCATTATTATCGGCTACGACAGGGAAGGAAAACCTGTTACGGCAGGAGATTTGAAAGCACAGGGCGCCATGGCAGCGTTGCTGAAGGATGCGCTGAAACCGAACCTCGTACAGACCCTTGAAGGAACGCCGGCGTTCGTGCATGGCGGACCTTTTGCCAATATTGCACACGGATGCAACAGCGTCACCGCTACACGCATGGCGCTTAAACTGGGGGAATACACCGTTACGGAAGCGGGATTCGGCGCCGACCTCGGCGCGGAAAAATTCCTTGACATCAAATGCCGTATGGCCGGACTGAGGCCGTCCGCGGTCGTCATCGTTGCGACAGTACGCGCGTTGAAACTCCACGGCGGAGAGGAGAAAGACCGTCTGACAGAGGAGGATCTGCCCGCGCTGGAAGCCGGACTGCCCAACCTGCTGCGGCATGTTGAAAATATTACGCAGGTCTTCCGGCTGCCCGCAGTTGTCGCAATCAACCGGTTCCCCTCTGATACTGAAGCGGAGCTGGCACTCATCGCCGAAAAATGCCGGGAATACGGTGTCCGCGTCGCCCTTTCCGAAGTGTGGGCGAAAGGTGGCGAAGGCGGCAGGGAACTGGCGGAGGAAGTGGTGCGCCTTTGCAATGAACCTAATGAGTTCCGCTACAGCTATGAGGACGGTCTTTCGATCCGTGAAAAGCTGGAAGCGATCGCGGAGAAGATCTATCACGCGGACGGCGTGGATTTTGTGGGAGCAGCGCCGGAACAGCTGGAACAGCTGGAAGCGCTTGGCTTCGGCCAGCTTCCGGTATGCGTGGCGAAAACGCAGTACTCATTCACGGACGATCCCAAGGTTCTCGGCGCTCCTGATCATTTCAGGATCTCGGTCCGTAACCTGAAGGTATCCGCCGGCGCCGGCTTCATCGTTGCGCTGACAGGCGACATCATGACGATGCCGGGACTGCCGAAATCTCCGGCAGCGGAGCGGATCGATGTGGACGAGAACGGTGTGATCACCGGGCTGTTCTAAACAGGAGGTCCGTGATGACATTTGCCGAACTGACACTGAAAGATTTCACGGAACGACTGTCGTCCAGCGCACCGGTCCCCGGCGGCGGAGGAGCAGCCGCGCTGACGGCAGCGGAAGGCATCGCGCTTGGCGAGATGGTAGGCAGCCTGACGGTCGGGAAAAAACGGTATGAATCCGTGGAAGAACAGATGAAACGCTCAATGGAGCGTGCAGCTTCCTTGCGGGATATGTTCCTAAGTTTGGTGGACCGGGATGCGGAAGCTTATTTCGCGCTGTCGGAGATCTATAAACTCCCCAAAGACGACCCCGCTAGAGGCGAGAAGCTGGAAACCGGACTGCAGATGGCTGCGGAACCGCCCATGCGGATCCTGAAAGCCTGCTGCGAAGCGTTGGACGAACTGGAGCAGTTCGCACGGTACGGCAGCACCATGGTGATCTCAGACGCTTCTACCGGCGCGCTGCTGTGTGATGCCGCGATGAAGGGGGCTTGGATCAACGTGCAGGCGAACACCCGTCTGATGAAAGACAGGGAAACCGCTTCCGGGATCGAGAACACGATGCTGGAATATCTGGGGAAATATGGGGAAAAAGCGGAAACGATCTGCGGGATCGTGCAGGGGAGGCTGAAAAAATGACGGAATTGCTGAAGGGCGCGCCCGTCGCGGCCGCCATGAAGGAAACGATGCAGAAAAAGGCTGCTGAACTGACGGCGCTGGGACACGTGCCGACCCTCGCCATCGTGCGGGTCGGAGAACGGCCGGACGATCTCAGTTATGAGCGCGGTGCGGTGAAGCGCTGCGATTCGGTGGGCGTAAAGGTACGGTCTGTGGTCTTCCCGCAGGATGTGACGGCGGACGAGTTCTATACCGCACTGGACGGACTCAATGCAGATGACAGCGTAGACGGCATCCTGATGCTTCGTCCGCTGCCGAAGGAACTGGATAACGAGCGTGCACGCAATGCGATCCTTCCCGGGAAGGACGTGGACGGATGCACTGACGGTTCGCTTGCCGGCGTCTTCACGGGAAGAACCGTGGGATTTGCTCCGTGTACCGCTCAGGCGGTGATGGAGATTCTTAAGTATTACAACATCGACTGCACAGGGAAAAGGGCGACCGTCATCGGACGTTCCCTTGTCGTGGGAAGACCGCTGGCGATGTTGCTGATGCACGCGAACGCCACCGTGACGGTGTGCCATACCCGCACGAAGAATCTGGAGGAATGCGCCAGACAGTCCGATCTGCTGGTCGTCTGTTCGGGTCAGATGGAATCTGTGGGACCGGCATACGTCCGCGAAGGGCAGACGGTGCTGGATGTGGGAATCAGCTGGAACGAGGAAAAAGGCAAACTGTGCGGCGATGTGCGTTTCGATGAAGTCTGTGATATCGTGGACAGGATCACTCCGGTACCGGGAGGCGTAGGTTCTGTGACGACCAGCGTACTGGTCTCACATGTGATCGAAGCGGCGGAACGGAAATTCCGGGAATAAAGAAGGCAAAGTTAAATGACAGTTGAAGAAGTCGGGCTCTTTCTCGACACTTATACAGAACGGTATATCCATACCGACATCCACCGGATGCAGGCGCTGATGCAGAAACTCGGTGATCCGCAGAAGAATGTGCGGTTCGTGCACGTGACCGGAACGAACGGAAAGGGAAGCTGCTCCGCGATGACGGAGCGGATTCTCAGGGAAGCCGGATACAGGACCGGCCTGTTCACTTCTCCGCATCTTGTGGATTTCCGGGAAAGGATCCAGGTCTGCGGTGAAATGATCCCGCAGGAGGATCTGGCGGAAGTGCTCACGCGTGTCGCGGATGCGAACGCGGAACTGAATGAACGGGTGAACTGGTTTGAACTCGTTACTGCCGTCGCGTTGGTATGGTTCTCCATGCAGCGCTGCGATATCGTGGTGCTGGAGGTCGGCGTCGGCGGCGCACTGGACGGAACCAACGTGATCGACGTGCCGGACTGCGCCGTCATCATGAACATCGGACTGGATCATACCGAACAGCTGGGCGATACGCTGGAAAAGATCGCCGCGGTGAAAGCGGGGATCATCAAGGAAGGCGGCGACGCGGTCCTGTACCGCTGCCCTGAATCCGTAGAGCGCGTCATCGAGGAACGGTGCGAAAAAGTCGGAGCGTCTCTGACGAAGGCGGATTTTGACAGTATCATTCCGGTCAGTGAATCCTTGACGGGACAGACGTTCCATGCAGGTGGCCTCAAGAATCTGGAGATCCCGCTGCTGGGGGAGCATCAGCGGAAAAACACCGCGGTGGTACTCTCTGTTATAGACGTACTGCGCCGGAAAGGTTATCATATCCCGGAGGAGGCGGTCCGCGAAGGACTGAGAAACGTCTCCTGGCCGGTCCGTATGCAGGTGATGCGGGAAAAACCGCTTTTCATCCTTGACGGCGGACACAATCCCCAGTGCATCGAAGCGGTAAGGGACAGTCTGAAGACGATGTTGCGCCCGGATCAGAAAGTGGTCTTTCTGACGGGTATCCTCAAAGGGAAGGATGCGTCCGGGATGATGGGGATCCTGAGAGAGATCAGCAGGGATTTCGTTATCACAGCTCCGGATTCCTACCGCGCGACGAGCGTGGAGGAACTTTCCGCGATTGCGGAACAGTACGGCTGTCGGACGACTCTGTGCCCGACCTCCAAAGAAGGAGTACGAAAGGCGTCGGAAATGGCAGGAGCAGACGGAGCGGTGTGCTGTGTCGGCTCGCTGTATCTGGCGGGCGAGGTGCTGGATCTGTTCCAGCGGGAAACGAAAGGAAATATCAATGAAAACGCGTAGGATCGTGAGTGTCGGACTGCTTGTGGCGATGTATGTTGTGCTCAGCCTGTATCTGACTGTGACGCTATGGAACTATAAACTGACCTTTGAGGCGCTGCCTGTTCTGGTCGGCGCGCTGCTGTTCGGACCGGCAGACGGATTTCTGATCGGTTTTCTGGGCAGTTTTCTGAATCAGATGCTCACATACGGATTCACTTCTACCACGCTGCTGTGGATCCTTCCCCACGCCGCCAGCGGTTTGCTGGTCGGATTGCTGGGAAAGACGATGAAGCAGCCGCTCAACGTGCCGAAGACCGCTGTCATCACGATCGCCAGCGCGCTGACCGTGACGGCGCTGAATACGCTTGCCATGTACGTTGACAGCAAGGTGAACGGATATTATTCCAAGGCCTTCGTTTTCGGCGCTCTCGGTGCGCGGATCCTCACCGGAGTGGCTATGGCCGTCGCTTTCGCTATCCTGCTTCCTCCGCTGCTGGACCGTCTCAAAAAGGTGACGGGCTGACCGGTTCTATTTGGTTTGGTCTGAAAATACGGGGAATAAACAGAAAAGGACCTGCCGCACAACAGCGCGGCAGGTCCTTCCCGTGTAAAGGAGGTCAACCACAATAGTGGAGAAAAATCGGAAGGAACAGTTCTCCGGCACGGCCGGCGGGCAGCCTCTTCGGGGATGCGTGATCCGGTCTGCGAGGGTCAGAACCGACACCTCTGGATTCTGTTCCGTGTGTAGCAGGAAGGAAACGAACAGCCTCTTTGGGGATGAATAGCCTCCTTCCGGCCGGGTGATGATCAGCTGGCTTTCGGAATGGTAACGGGAGCGGGGACCTCGACGACCGAAGGGGCAATGCCGGCCCGTTCGGCCCGTCGGGCAAGGACGTAATCGTCATCCGGGAAATCTCCGTCGAGATCCTCATCAAAGATAAGGCACAGATCCGCGATCCAGCGAAGCAGTTTTTCGGCCATAATCAGGTCTCCTTTCATTGTTTTTTCCTTTGATGCCTTGATTATACAAAAGTCACTGTCCCATAGACGGGACAGTGACGGAGTTTTTTGACTATTTTCAAGAAAATTTTCCGGGGAATAGGGCGATCCTGCATCGGGTCACTCCGCAAGGAGAAAACAGGCGCCCGCATGCGCGGAGAGCGCTCTGCAGGCGGCAAAGCCCGCCTGCTCGAGAAGATCCGCTTCATGCGAAAGCGTGAGAGGGATGTCGAAGTGAACTGGAACGTCATTGGAAAGGCAGGAAAGAGTTCTTTTTCGCAGGTATTCGCTGCGGAGCAGTTTCTCCTCCTCGTCACAGCAGGCGTAGTAGTCGCAGTTCAGAAAGAGACCGCCGGACCGCAGGCATTCCCGAATCTTCCGGTAGAGAAGAAGCTTTGCGTCCGGCAGCAGATGATGGAGGGACTCGAAGGAGATCACCATATCCCATTTTCCGGTACCGAGATCAGTTTGCAGGTAGTTGCCGCGGATAATCTGTACACCCGGATGATTTCTGCGCAGTACCTGCAGCATCCCGTCGCTGAGGTCGATGCCGGTAACGGACAGATCCGGACGGACAGCCAGGATCGCGTCCAGTTCCAGCCCGCTGCCGCAGCCAAGGTCCAGGATGTCTTTCACACATGAAGGGATATAGTCCGGAAAACGGTCGTAGGCGGCTTGCCAGCGGTACATGTGAGTGGGATAATCCGCCAGACGGACGTCGAAAAACGGACCCATCTCTTCCAGCGGGTCATCTCTCGTTTCTCTGAGCCACCAGCGCAGCCCGAAGAGCGTGTCTTCGACGCTGTCACGGATGGCGATATCCAGATTTTCGCGTTCCATCTGCACTTCCACCTTTCTGTCTGCATTATATCATCCCCGGTTTCGTTGTATACTCACGCATGCTCCTGTACAATGGAGAAAGGAAAAAACAGAAAGAAAGAAATGATGGAAACGAAAAGAAAAAGATCTCTTCTGGCGAGATTCGCCGCCTATTACAGGCCCTACAAACTGCGGTTTTTCATGGACGTCCTGATGTCTACGGTGATCACAGTATGCGGGCTGATCTATCCCATGATCACGAGAAAGGTCATCAATCAGTACGTCCCCCGGCACATGATGCGGGAAATGATGATCGCGGTCGGTGTCGTTTTCGCGGTCTGCCTGATCCGCGCGGGCGCCTCATACTGGGTGACCTATCACGGCCACATGCTGGGCGTGGATATTCAGAACGATATGCAGAAGGACCTGTTCCGGCATCTGATGACCCTGCCGTATGCTTATTTCGACGAACACAAGAGCGGTGTGCTGACCTCCAGGGCGGTCAACGACCTTCAGAGCGTCACGGAACTGGCGCACCACGGACCGGAGAACCTGATCCAGACGACGGGGTCGCTGGTCGGCGCTTACGTGATCCTTTGCACCATCAACTGGAAACTGGCGACGATCGTGTTCGCCTTCTTTCCTCTGCTGATCGGGTTCGTCTACAGACTGCGCGTCCAGATGAATGAAGGCTATCGCCGAAGCAGGGCGGCTATCGGAGAGATCAACGGGGAACTGCAGAATTCCCTGGGAGGGATCCGTGTTTCCAAGGCTTTCAACAATGATAGGGGAGAACTGAAAAAACTTGCCTCGCGTACGGAAGACTTCCGGGAGGCACGCAGACTGTCCTATACCGTGATGGCGAAATTCAATACGGGAATGGAATTCATTCTGGACATGATGTATCTTATCGTGCTGACAGCGGGCGGTCTTTTCTGCTTTAATGGGGAGATCACCGTGGGCGATTTTACGGCATATTTTCTATATATCGCCAATTTCTTCTCGCCGATCCGGAAACTGATGGCTTTTGCGGAGATGCTGGAGGATGGCGCGGCAGGCTTCCAGCGGTTCTGCGAGATCATGGACGTTCCCAGCGAGACGGAACGGGACGATGCGACAGATGTGGATGACCTTTCCGGCGACGTGGTCTTTGACCACGTGAGTTTTCATTATACTGGGAGCAGCGGGCAGGAAGTCCTGAGGGATCTGAGCATCCGGATTCCGGACGGAAAGAAGATCGCCCTTGTCGGACCGTCCGGCGGAGGAAAAACGACACTGTGCCACCTCATACCCCGGTTCTACGATATCGACAGCGGAACGATCTCCATCAATGGCAGGGACATCGAGACGATCACGCGCAAGAGCCTGAGAGAGCATATCGGGATCGTGCAGCAGGACGTGTTTCTTTTCACAGGCACCATTGCGGACAACATCGGTTACGCAGCGCCGGACGCGACGCCGGAGCAGATCCGCGAGGCGGCCAGGAAGGCCAGGATCGATACTTTCATCGAGAGCCTGCCTGAACAGTACAACACCTACGTGGGAGAGCGGGGCGTCATGCTCTCCGGCGGACAGAAGCAGCGCGTCGCCATCGCGCGGATCTTCCTGAAGGATCCGCAGATCCTTATACTCGATGAGGCGACGTCGGCTCTCGACAATGTGACGGAGGCGGAACTGCAGCAGTCGCTGGACGAACTGAGCCACGGAAGGACGGCCATCGTTGTAGCCCACCGGCTCTCCACGATCCGGGATGCGGACGAGATCCTGTTCCTGACGGAGGAAGGTGTTCTGGAGCAGGGCAGTCACGAAGAACTGATGGCGATGAACGGACGATACGCTGCGCTGTATGCGACGCAGTATTCCTGAACGGACAAAGACGGAAAAAAGCACCCGGCCGGGTGCTTTTTTTGATCACATACAATCCCGCAGGAGTTGGATCACGTCCTCTTCATACAGCGGAACGTAGGCTTTCGAACATCGTCCGCGAAGATCGGCGTGCACCGCAATCTCATGGAAATGGGTGTCGTCGACGCCGACTTCGGAGAGAGTCGTCGGGATACCGATGCTGCCGAAGAAAGAGGCAAGCGCTTCGATCCCGCGGAGGGCGAGATCCATCTCGTCCTCTCCCTCAAGGTCCCACACGTTCCGGGCGAAACGAGCGAAACGCGGCGCGACGGAAGGGTCTTTGGCGAGGATCATCCTCATCCACCGGGGCGTCAGGATGGCGAGGCTTTCCCCGTGGATCACGCCGTAGTAGGCGGTAAGCTCATGACCGATGGCGTGACAGGTCTTTCCCGGATAGGTCTTGCCATACTCCGACATCTTGCTGCAGCCAAGGGAGGAAGCCCACATCAGGTTTGCGCGGGCGTTGTAGTCGTCCGGATGTTTCAGAGCGACGGGCAGGTTCTTGATGACCGCCCGCAGGATCGCTTCCGCGAATCCGTCGCTGACGTCACTGGTATCGGTGCGGGAGAAGTAGCCCTCCATAACGTGACTCATGATATCGGCGGAACCGGCTGCTGTCTGCCGGGCGGGAACGGAAAAGGTATAGGTGGGATCGCAGAAAGAGACTGCCGGGAAGGCGAGCAGCGATCCGTATTTTTCTTTCGTATCGGGATTGGAGATCACGGCGTTCTCGTCGAATTCCGAACCGGTGGCGCTCACGGTGAGAATATCCACCAGAGGGAGCGCCTTGCGTCCCGATCTCGTCTGCAGGACCATGTCCCACAGATCGCCTTCCCAGAAACGTCCGGCAGCGACGGCCTTTGCGCAGTCGATCACGCTGCCGCCGCCGACGGCAAGGATGACATCGATGCCGTTGTCCAGACACAGACGGACGCCTTTGCGGACCGTTCCGATGACGGGATTCGGTTCGATGCCGGAGAGTTCCGTCACGCGGAACCCGTTCTCCGACAAAAGACCGGTCACGCGGTCGTACAGTCCGATACGCCGGATGGATTCGCCGCCGTATGCGAGAAGGACGTTTTTTCCGTATCGGTCCAGCACTTCAGGCAGGCCGCTGACGACGTCTTTGCCGAAACGGAGCTCAGTGGGGATCCTGTGGGTGAAATTGTTCATCGTGTATCTCCTCAGAAAGTAGCTTTTGGCTCGCCGCCCCGGAAGACGACGGCTTCCACACCGCGGGTGGAGCGCGCTTCCTCGCGGGAAGCCTCGTCCGTCACATCCCGTATGATCAGGAAGGAACCCATGGTGACAGGAAGCCAGTAGAAGGCGGACCGCAGTTCATTCGTGGTGTCGAAGAACTGCGGTCTGGTCTTCATGTTGCGCAGCATGAGACTGACGAGGCGGTATTCCTTCTCCGTCATACCGGATTCCTCCTGCGTGACCATGCGCATGCCCCTGACAATATTGGAGTAGTTCTTTTTGTAGAAGCAGATCACGTCGGTGCTGACGCTCTCCACCATACAGATCGCCCTGTGGGGATAGAGTACTTCCGTGACCGAGGCGCAGAAGGCGCGGACTTTCTCCGGATCCGGATCGGGCGGATACAGTGTCAGCAGCAGGGGGACGGGCGTTTCCAAAGCGGAGACGGAAAGCAGGATCGCTTCCAGCGTCTCCACATGGGCGTTTCCGAAAACGGGGATGGCGGAAAGCTCTTCAAAAGTCAGATCCGCGATCCGCCGGGAGTCACCGGCAGCGCGCATCAGATCGTCGTCGGCGAAAGCGACAGGGATCCCGTCCGCGGTGATCCTCACGTCGATCCGGCTGCCGTAACGTAGCGCGGCGGCAGCAAGTACGGCGGCAGAGGAGTTTTCCGGCAGACGGTGCCCGTCGAAACAGAGACCACGGTCCGCGTAGCTGCGGCGGCTGTACCTGCGTTTGACGTTTGGAAACAGACCTTCTCCCATGGTGAGGACGACATAAACCGCGAGAAGGACCATCAGAACTTCGAGCGCGGTATTCAGAAAATCAGATATAGGCATAGATTCAGGACAGGAAAGACCTGTTTTCTCCTTTTGTTTGTTTCCGTTCCGTGTGAAGCCGGTTCACGCTTCCCGGATCTGTTTGGCGGTGATGTGCTCCGGGGTCAGGCGGAAACAGAGAACGGCTCTGCCGGAGCGGCGGATCTCCTCCTCCATCTCCGGGAGGCTGTCAGGGAATTTCTCACAGAGTTTTCTGCTGATCCGGATCGCCTCTTCCCGGTCTTCGACGAATCCGACTCTGCCGAAAACGATGACGCTGCGGATCGTGAGCGCCCAGTCGCCATCTTTACGGACGCCGTCGTCGAAGGCACAGAAGGAAGCTTTATCACAGCGGCGGATGGCATCGATCTTGTGACCTATGCGGCCGCCGTGAAAATAGAGACATCCGTCTTCTTCGTTATACCAGTGATTGATGGGCATCCCGTAGGGATATCCGTCGTCTCCCTGCACCGAAAGAACGCCGCGCAGCGTCGTTTTCAGCAATTCGATCCCGTCCTCCCGCGACAGGGCGTTCTTTTTTCTTGCGACTTCTCGGAACATTATTTCGCCTCCGTTCTTTTTCCTCATTTTAACGAAAAGCAAAAAGACACGCAACAAAGAGACGCTGTGCTGAAAGTCTTTCAAATCAAGGGTTTTTCTGTTATACTCATTTAACTAATAAAGAGAATATGGAGGAGTTTTATGGCTATCGTTTTGCAGGAACCGTCGAGGACTTTCAGCGAATACCTGCTGATCCCCGGATACTCAAGCGCGGAATGCTCGCCGGAGAATGTCAGTCTGAGAACGCCCCTGACCAAGTTCAGGAAAGGTGAAGAGCCGGCGATCACGATGAACATCCCGCTGACGTCCGCTGTCATGCAGGCTGTTTCCGACGACAACATGGCGGTGGCGCTCGCGAAGGAAGGCGGAGTCGCATTCATCTTCGGGTCGCAGTCCATTGAGAACCAGGCGAAGATGGTACGCAGGGCAAAGAGCTACAAGGCGGGATTCGTACAGAGCGATTCCAACCTCCGCCCGGATCAGACGCTTCAGGATGTGATCAGACTCAAGGAAGAAAAGGGCCATTCCACCATTGCTGTCACGGAGGACGGGAAGCCGGACGGCGTCCTGAAAGGATTGGTCACCAGCAAGGACTACCGGGTCTCCCGGATCCCGATGGATACGCCGGTCTCGGAATTCATGACGCCGGTGGATAAACTGGTCTACGGCCTGGACGGCATCACGCTGTCCGAGGCGAACGACCTGATCTGGGAACATAAGGTCAACCAGCTGCCAGTCGTGGACGAGGAGATGCACCTGAAGGGACTCGTGTTCCGCAAGGACTACGACGCGCACAAGGAGAATCCGCTGGAGCTTCTGGATGAGAACAAGCGTTATATCGTCGGCGCCGGTGTGAACACCAGAGACTACGCGCAGCGCATCCCCGCTCTCTTGGAGGCAGGTGTGGACGTCCTGACGATCGACTCCTCCGAGGGCTACTCCGAGTGGCAGGCAAGAACACTGAAATGGGTCCGCGACAATTACGGGGACAGTGTCAAGATCGGAGCGGGAAACGTGGTCGACCGGGAAGGGTTCCGCTTCCTGGCTGAGAACGGAGCGGACTTCGTCAAAGTCGGCATCGGCGGCGGTTCCATCTGCATCACCAGAGAGCAGAAGGGCATCGGACGCGGCCAGGCTTCCGCGGTGCTTGATGTCGCGGCGGCTCGAGATGAATACTTCAAAGAGACCGGTATCTACGTGCCGATCTGCTCAGACGGCGGCATCGTCCACGATTACCACATGACCCTTGCGCTGGCGATGGGTGCCGATTTCATCATGCTGGGCCGGTACTTCGCCCGTTTCGATGAGTCTCCTTCCGCGAAGGTGTTCGTCAACGGCACGTACATGAAAGAGTACTGGGGAGAAGGTTCCGCCCGTGCGCGCAACTGGCAGCGCTACGATCTCGGCGGATCCTCCAACCTGAAGTTCGAGGAAGGCGTCGATTCCTATGTGCCTTATGCGGGATCCCTTCACGAGAACGTGAATCTCTCGCTGCTGAAGGTCAAATCCACCATGTGCAACTGCGGCGTCCTGTCCATCAAGGAACTGCAGGAAAAGGGAAGGATCACCCTTGTCTCTGCCACAAGTATTGTAGAAGGCGGTGCGCACGACGTCCTCCTGAAGGACGCCACCGTGCGGTAAGCACAGAAAAAGAAACTCACTGTGGAACCGGTGAGTTTTCTGCATCGGGAGGTTTCGGGTCCCGGAAGGGCTGGCTGGAAAGATGTCTTTCATCAAAAAAATCCGGAAGGAGATCAAAACGATCTCGGCGCTGCCGGGAGCGGTCCGGGACCTCAGGGCGGACGTAAAAAGCCTGAGGAAGACGCTGCGGCAGGACCATGCATACATGAACGCGATGCGGGCCAGAGACGAGCGTCAGTATTTCAGTGAACTCCCTCCAGAGAGGATCTGTCTGGAACTTGCGGATTGGTATCACCGCCGGACCGGGAGAAAACTGGATCTGACGGATCCAAAGGGATACAGCGAAAAAATCCAGTGGCTCAAAATGTATGATTCAACGCCCCTGAAGACGATGCTTGCCGACAAATATCTGGTCAAGGATTACGCGGCTTCAAAGATCGGCGCGCGGTACGTGCCGGAACTGTACGGCGTGTGGACGGATTTCGACGACATCGACTTCGACAGTCTGCCGGACCGGTTCGTCCTCAAGGCGAATCACGGGTGCAAGTACAACGTGTTTGTGGACGGCAAGAGCGATTTTGATTTCAGTGAGGCGCGCAGACGGTTCAAGAAATGGATGGACACCAACTTTGCCTATGAGAACGGGTTCGAACTTCACTATCGGGATATTCCGCGGGTCATCATTGCCGAGGAGTACCTGGACGTCAGTGCCAGTGACCTGATGGATGAGATCAAAGTTACCTGCTTCAGCGGCAGGGCGGAACTGTTTCAGTCTTCTCAGAGGAAAAGAGAAAAGATCTCCGGCTTGGCGGTATATGACAGGGACTGGAAAAGAACGGACTACACTTTCGGACACCGCCCGATGAAAGGCAACTTTCCGCGTCCGGAACGGCTGGAGGAACTGATCGAGGCCGCGGAGACGCTCAGCAAGGGCTTTGCTCTGGCAAGAGTGGATTTCTATGTGATGAAGACGGGAGAACTCAGATTCGGCGAGATCACCTTCACTCCCAACAGCGGCACTCAGAAGTGGATCCATGAAGAACACGACCTGGAACTGGGAGAAAAGATCCGGCTGCCGCAGAAATACTATCTGCCGGGAGTATCCTACGAGTTTGAAAAGCATCCCGAAGGGAAAAGCGACCCACCGGAAGAGGAGTGACCATGGGACCCATGAAAAACGTCTTCACCAAGATCAGACAGATCAGAGCTCTTCCCGGAGAAGTCAGGGCGCTCCGGAAAGAAGTGAAGCGGATGAAGAAAACGCTGCGCGAGGATCATGCCTACATGAACGCGGTGCGCAAGCGGGACGAACGTCAGTATTACACGGCGCTTCCCCCTGAAAAGATCCACCAGGAACTGAAGGACTGGTATCGGCGGGAGACAGGAAGAAAACTGGACCTTGAGCATCCGGAGGGATTCAGCGAGAAGGTCCAGTGGCTCAAACTGTATGATTCAACGCCCCTGAAGACAAAACTCGCCGACAAGTATCTTGTCCGGGAGTATGTGAGAGAAAAGATCGGCGGGCAGTACCTGACAAAACTGTACGGTGTCTGGAACGACTTCGACGAGATCGATTTTGATGAACTGCCGGATCGTTTCTACCTGAAGGCGAACCACGGCTGCGGATTCAATCTCGGCGTCGAAGACAAAGCGGAGTTCGACATCAGCGCTGCCCGTAAGAAGTTCAAAAGATGGATGGACACGAATTACGCCTATTCGAACGGGTTCGAATTGCAGTACCGCGATATACCCCGCATCATTTATGCGGAAGAATATCTGGGAAGAAGCCAATTCGATCTCAGGGACGAGGTCAAGGTCTTCTGCTTTGACGGAAAGGCGGAGCTGTTTCAGTTCTTCCAGAAAAGGGAAGAAAAAACGTTCAAGATCGCAATTTACGACAGGGAATGGCGCAAGACCCCGTATACGTTCGGGCATCCCATGCTGAAGCGGGATCTTCCGCGTCCGGAGAAACTTGATGAGATCATATGGATCGCGGAGACCCTCAGCAGCGGCTTCGCGCTGGCCCGCGTGGACTTGTATACGCTGAAAACAGGGGAGATCCGGTTCGGAGAGATCACGTTCACCCCTTACAGCGGCTCAAAGAAGTGGATGCACGAGGAGCACAACCTCGAGCTTGGTGAAAAGATCCGGCTTCCTGTGAAATATTACATGCCCGGCGTCTCCTACGAGTTCGAAAAGAGAACCGGGAATACCGCCGGAGATACAGAGACCCGGCAATGACCGCAAAAGAAAAGACCCTGACGGAGTGTACTGACCCCCATTATTTGGACAGAATAATGGGGGTTTTAGAATGTCGAAAATCACAGACAAAGAACGGCTGGAGATCTACAAAAAGTGGAAAAAAGGAGAAGGAACGGAAAGATTGTCCCGGGAATATGGAATAGAAAGGTCAAAGATAAAATATCTGGTGCGGCTAATAGAGCGACATGGTCCGGAGATCCTGCGGCAAGGGAAAAACCGGAAATACACAAAAGCATTCAAGGAAGAAGTCATCAACAAAGTGCTAATGGAAAAGCAAACAGTCAATTCCACAGCAATAGAGTACGGACTGCCAAATGACGGCCTACTGCAAGCATGGATCCGCTCGTACAAAGAAAATGGGTATGTTATCCTTGAGAAGAAGAAAGGACGACCACCCATGAAAAAGAAGGAAGAAGTGAAAAAGCCGCTGGAAGAGATGACGCCGGAAGAACAGGTGGAATATTGGAAAAAGCGCGCGATCTATGCAGAAGCTGAGGCCGAATACTTAAAAAAATTACAAGCCGTGGTCCAGGCAAGGAAGGCTCGACAACGGAAGAAAAAGTAACCGTTGTGAAGGAACTGCGGCAGAAATATGAGCTGAAGATCCTGCTGAAAGTCTCCGGCGTAAGCCGGTCCACGTACTACTACAGCGTTGGGAAGAAAGACAAGGATGAGAAGAACGGTAT
>JAEEGL010009353.1_pt1 | contig 27038 bp, 25 predicted proteins | sample 9134231 | NCBI WGS metagenome assembly JAEEGL01 (sample SAMN16246548, study PRJNA631951) | gut metagenome | biome: gut microbiome; feature: rumen; material: fiber-attached | host: Bos | place: Iran: Karaj | collected 2018-10 | reverse complement strand
TCAGGCCACTGTTACTTGCAACTGCGGTAACACATTCACAGTTGGATCAACAAAGAGCGAGATTCACGTAGAAATTTGCTCAAAGTGCCATCCATTCTATACTGGCCAGCAGAAGGCTACAAGTGCTCGTGGACGTATTGATAAGTTCAACAAGAAATACGGCATGAACAACCAGTAATTGAGCTATTAGAATTTAAGAGGTTGAGGCATTAGCCTCGGCCTCTTTTCTTTTTACAAAATAAAGTATTTTAGCTTGAGGTAGTGTATGAAGAGACGTAAGGTTAAGCATTATTCAGGAATAGGCGGACAGGCAGTACTTGAAGGCGTTATGATGAAGAACAAGGATATGTACGCTGTTGCTGTCAGAAAGCCCAATGGAGAAATAGCTGTAGAGATAGATGAATATCATGGTCTTGCTTATGGGAGTAAGCTTCTTAGCATCCCTTTTGTAAGAGGAATATTTGTCTTTATAGATTCACTTATTTTGGGACTTAAGTCACTTAATTTTTCCTCTTCATTTTATGAGGAGGCTCCAGAGAAGCCATCCAAGCTGGATGAAGAACTTGATGTGGTTTCTGGAGGACATGAGGATACCTTCCTTATGGTTGTGACTACTATCGTATCCTTCCTTTTTGCTATAGGTCTTTTTATGGTCCTTCCATATGCTCTTTCTGAGGTGCTTGGTAAATATATCAGAAATGAGTCTGTGATTGCTATCATTGAGGGCGTGCTTAGAATAGTTATTTTTATTCTCTATATTCTTCTTATTTCCTGTATGAAGGATATTAGAAGACTGTTCCAGTATCATGGTGCGGAACACAAGTGCATTAACTGCATTGAAAAAGGTAGACCTCTCACCGTTAAAAATGTCAAGAAGAGTTCAAGACTCCACAAGAGATGCGGAAGTAGCTTTATTCTCTTTGTTATGGTGATCAGTATTATTCTCTTTTTCTTTATTAGAGTAGACTCTTATGCACTAAGAGTACTGATCAGAATCCTTCTTATTCCTGTTATTTCAGGAATCTCTTACGAGATTATAAGACTTGCGGGCAGAACAGAGTTCTTCCTAGTAAGGCTGATCTCAGCACCAGGACTTTGGCTTCAGAAGCTGACTACCAAGGAGCCTGATGATGATATGATAGAGGTTGCTATCAGATCAGTAGAGGCTGTTTTTGACTGGAAGGAATTCCTAAAGGACTCCTTTGGCTACGAAATAGACGACAGTTGGTTAAAAGACGACGAAGAGACAGATGAGTAATTACAAAGATTTATATGTAAATGGAATAGAGAAATTAGAAAGAGCCGGGATTGCAGAAGCTAAGCTTGATGCCCGGCTCCTTTTGGAATATGTGTGTGGAACAGATCACAGCACCCTTTTGGCACATCCTGATCTGGAGGTTTCAGATGCAGAAACTGAGAAGTATCTGGGCTTTATTGACAGAAGGGCTGAGCGTGAGCCTGTTGCATATATAATTGGCTCCTGGAGCTTCATGGGTCTTGATTTTTGCGTTAACAAAAACGTGCTTATTCCTGAGCAGGATACAGAAATTTTAGTGGAAGAGGCTATGAGATATCTTGAGGATGGAATGAGGTTTATGGATCTCTGCACAGGCTCAGGCTGCATAGCACTAAGTCTTTTAAATTATACAAATAATACAAGCGCTGTGTGCACTGACATTTCTGAAGGAGCACTTGAGGTTGCGATGGAGAATGCGGATAAACTTGGGCTTTCCAATAGAGCAACCTTTATTAAGACAGATCTTTTCCCTACAGAAGAGATGGGCAAGTTTGATATTATTGTCTCAAATCCTCCATATATTGCCAGTAAGGTTATTGAGGAGCTGGCTCCAGAAGTAAGAGATTATGAGCCCAGGCTTGCTCTTGATGGAGATGAAGATGGCCTTGTGTTCTACAGGAGAATCGTAGACAGGGCATCTGAGTATTTGAATTCCAGCGGATATTTACTGATGGAAATAGGCTATGACCAGAGGAAAGCTCTTGTATCAATGCTAGAGGCCAATGGCAGATTTCATGATATCCAGGTGATAAAGGATCTTGGCGGTAACGACAGGGTTGTAAGCGCCTGCTTCTATTAGCGTTATTGGGATGATTTTGTTTATGCCTGTAAGAAGTGACTAATAGAGGATAAGGATATGTTTGATAGAATAGAAGATATAATACGAAAATATGAAGATATTAGTATGGAACTTAATGAACCGTCTGTGATCTCTGATCAGGACAGATTCAGAAAGCTCATGAAAGAGCAAAAGAGCTTAGAGCCACTTGTAGAGTGCTATAACCAGTACAAAAAATGCAAGGAAACCATGGAAGAGAGCCTTATGATGCTGGATGAGGAGTCAGATCCAGATATGAAGGAAATGCTCAAGGAAGAACTTGCAAATGCCAAGGACATGATTCCTGAGCTTGAGAACCGCCTTAAGATTCTTCTTTTGCCCAAGGATCCTAATGATGACAAGAACGTAATAGTTGAGATAAGAGCGGGCGTTGGCGGCGACGAGGCAGCTTTGTTTGCGGCGGATATGTACAGGCTTTATACAAGATATGCAGAGCGTCAGAACTGGCGTGTGGAGACCATGAGCGTTGAAGATATCGGTATTGGTGGTATCAAGACTGTGAGCTTTATGATAAAGGGAAATGGAGCTTATTCAAGGCTTAAATTTGAAAGTGGAGTTCACAGAGTTCAGAGAATTCCTGCTACAGAGTCAGGTGGTAGAATTCATACCTCTGCAATCACAGTTGCAATCATGCCTGAGGTTGAGGATGTGGAAGTTGAGATAGATATGAATGACTGCAAGTTTGACGTTTTCAGAGCGTCTGGTAACGGCGGACAGTGCGTTAATACCACAGACTCAGCAGTAAGACTTACTCATTTTCCTACTGGAATAGTAATTTCCTGTCAGGATGAAAAGAGCCAGCAGCAGAATAAGGCTAAGGCACTTAGAGTCCTTAGAGCCAAGCTCTATGAACTTGAGCAGGAAAAGAAGCACAACAATGAGGCTCAGCTTCGTAAGAGTCAGGTAGGAAGTGGAGACAGATCAGAGAAGATCAGAACCTACAATTTTCATCAGGGAAGAGTTACAGACCACAGGATTGGTCTTACTCTTTATAAGATTGATCAGATCATGGATGGAGATATAGATGAGATCATAGACAGCCTCATAGCAGCTGATCAGGCGGAGAAACTAAGTTCTATAGAATAAGCATGTAGGCGTTTTGACTTTTGACACCTATATGATATACAATTACTATATGAGTTCGAATTTGTACTTTTTTTCGTGAAAGGTATGGTTTGATTATGGATGCTGCTTTCAAAGCCGAACTGATAGAGTGGGGTGTAGACTGGGACGAAATCCTGGACAGATTTATGGGCAATGAGGACCTCATTGCCAAGTTTATGTTCAAGTTTTTGAATGACCAGAGCATGAATGATCTGACCAGATTTTTAGATGAAGGAAATGTCACAGAAGCCTTTAAGGCAGTACACACTTTGAAGGGTGTAGGCGCTAACCTGGGACTTAAAGGTTTCCTTACACCAGTCCGTGATCTTACTGAAATCTTAAGGGCCGGCTCAATGGATGGCTATAAGGAAAAGTATGATGAGATAAAACCTAAATATGATGAGCTTATTGCTATTTTGCAGAAGTATCAGGCATAGCCATCAAGAAGGCTTTATTCATATTCTTTAGTTTCAATATTAGATAATTCAAGAAAGCTTGGGATGAATTCATCCCAGGCTTTTTCTATTGTTTTATCCAGTGAGAAGATCTTAAAGGCGCAGCCTGTTGTAAGTATGATATTGCCGTTTGAAAAACGTATGTTAAGCCCTAACAGAACGTCTTCAGGGTTGATGTTAAGTCCTGCCTTTTCTAATACTTCATTTTTCATTGCCTGTCCCGGATGAAAAGTGAATTTAAAAGAAAGAGGAGTTCTTTTACCCTTAATAAGGTCAAAACAAATGCTCTTTAGATCGATCCATTTTGAATAGTCTAAAAGTGGCATGTCGTCGGAATATTCGTCATTATTTTTATAAAAATCTTTATGTATCTTACCGTCAATATGGAAGGTGTTGAAGGTATCTATTGTGGCTTCTTCTACAAGAAAGTTATCAAATATATCTGATGTAAGAAGTTTTGTCATGAATTCTTTTTTATTTGAAGCAAGTACTGCGATCATTGTGTTCCTTTGTTCCTTTTTATTTATTGTATTTAAGTATACCATGAAAAGAATGAGAAATTGTGTATTTTGCAATATGTAATAATGAATAAAATAAAATGGTCCTTTTTGCATAATATTGGATAAATTAATTAGTGCATTGAAACTTAAAATTAGTTTATACTATTATTATCGTAATAAAGGAGAAAAAGTATGTCAAAAACAGTTAGACTTAAAGATATTGCGGACAGAATTGGCGTTAGCACAGTTACAGTATCCAAGGCTCTTTCTGGACAGAAGGGTATGAGTGAAGATCTTAGGGAAAAGATTCATGCTCTTGCTGATGAAATGGGCTATGTTCCTTCTGTTTCAAGAAAACAGGATTTCTCCAATAAAAGTTATACCATTGGTGTTCTAATTTCTGAGAATTTCATGAGCGAGTATAGCTCTTTTTATACCAGAATGCATCAGCAGGTATCGCAGATAGCCATGGATAGGGGCTGCTTTACTATGCTTGAAGTTATTTCTGTTGATAATGAGAAAAATAAGGTGATTCCACGCCTTGTTGAGGATAAAAAGATAGAGGGAATAGTTGTAGTTGGAAGGCTTGATCAGGAGTATCTTTCTGCAATCAAGGAAGAGAGTGGAATACCTATGGTCTTTCTTGATTTCTGCAATCACTCCGGCGATGAGGATGCGGTTGTGTCTGATAGCTATAATGGAGCTTATTGCCTTACAAATTATCTTTTTGACATGGGACACAAGGATATAGCCTTTGTTGGAACAATACTGGCTTCAGGAGTTATTACAGACAGATATCTTGGATATACTAAGTCTCTTATGGAGCATGGGCAGCCTTACAGGGGGGACTGGATCATTTATGACAGGGATCTGGAAACTGGAGTGATGGATTATAATAAGTTCTTTAAACTCCCAAAAAAGATGCCTACAGCCTTTTTCTGTAACTGTGATATGGCTGCAAGCATGCTTATTAGAAAACTAAATGAAAATGGTTATAGAGTACCTGAGGATATATCTGTAGTGGGATATGATAATTATCTTTTCCCAGGGTTATGCGATATAAAGCTTACCACCTATGGTGTAGATACCTATGAGATGGGCAGAAATGCAATCTTAAACCTTATCCGTAAGATAAGCGGAGAGAGGTACAGGCAAGGAATCATGATCCTCGAGGGCCATATGATAGAAGGTGAAAGCGTCAAAAGAATCAGCAGGTAACTACGATTCCTCCGTCGCCTGCGTAGGTTGTAGCAACACCTGCGGCATCTACGATAAGTGCCTTTCTAAAAGGAATCTTTTTAAGAAGGAGATCCTTAACAACTGAAGCTCTCTCATAGCAGTTTACATGGGTTATCATAAGGGTCTTTTCTTCTGGATTTAATATTTCTCCTGCAACAAGCTCTGTCATCTTGATAAGAGCTTTTCTGATGCCTATTCCCTGGCTCTTCTGGGCAATTTCTCCCTTAATACCACAACATACGGGTTTGATATTGAGCGTAGTAGCTACAAGTGCCTTGACGCCTGTAAGACGGCCGTTTTTGCGAAGTGTATCAAGTGAGTCAAGAACAAAATATGTGAGCATCTCGTCTCTGTATTTCTCCAGAGCATCAACCACTTGGTCAAAAGACATACCGCTATCAGCCAGTTCCATGGCTTTTAGGGCAATCTGCGCCTCACCACAGCATGCGGAAAGAGAATCAACAATATGGATGTTCTTGTGTCCGTATTCTTCCAGATATAACTCTTTACCAAGGAGGGCGCTGTTGTAGCTACCGCTAAGCTTGGAAGAGAGAGTAACAACATAAATGTCCTCAGCATCACTTACAAAGGATTTCATATAAAGCTCTGGAGAAGGACAGGCTGTACGTGCACAGTTTTCTGAAGCTGCTACCTTGGCCAGGTAATCTGCCTGATCAAAAGTTTCGTCATCAATAATAGTATGATCATCTATCTGTAAGATAAGTGGAATAATCTGAAATCTGGGGTCTTTTCTGTATTCTGATGGAAGGTCGCAACAACTATCAACTACAATTTTATAACTCATAAAGCCTCCATTTGGTAAAAAATCTTTTTAGATAATAACATTTACTGACCCATTAGTAAATGCATTGATTACAATTTATTTATCACTTTTTGTATTAAGGTTCTTAACTATTTCTCTAGCCTCGGAAATGGCATTTCTATAGGAAAGAGAGATTCTAAAGCTCTCATCGTCATCCATAGTAACCTTGCCAAAACCAACCTTTTTGATGTGATTTATATTGATTATGGCATTGTCGCTTACAGGGCAGATCTGTGGGAAGATAACGCATTGATCGTAGAAGTTGTAAATATCATCAATGAGTGTTATAGTCCTGCCATCTGCAATCTGGACTATGACTTCGGCGCCTTTCTTTTTGGCGTAAACTATATCGTCGTTTTTGGCGTAAAAAGCACCTTCCTTACCCCTAAGTTCAAGTGTCGGAATAGGGTCGCCCTTAATTTTGCGAATCTCGTCCATGGTACTTGTAAGCTCTGCAACTCTTATAGGCTTGTCGATGAACATCAGGTTTGGTATATCAAGACCTGATTCTTCATACTCCTTACGGTAATCAATAGTTGATACGCACAGTATTATTGGACGAACTACCCCTGCCTCCAATAAGAGCTTAACTATTTCAAACCCAGTAGGAGTGCTTGTAGTCATATCGATAAACAGGCCATCGTACATCTGTGGATATCGCAAAAAGGCTTCTACATTACCGTAGGAGTCTATATAAAGGCGCTCGCCGGATTCTTTGAAAAATCTGTCGGATTGCCTCCCCAAAAGCCTTTCTGTTTGCTTTCTATCAGCTATGTTATCGTCGCATACCGCAATATGCATTTTTTCATCCTCCCCAAAAACACACTTAAATAAAACTAAAAGCTATTGGAAGCCAGAATAAAAGAGCTACAAGGCCAATCTGGATAAGAAGTATCAAAGGCATTCCAACAAGGAAATACCAGTGTTTGGTCTTGTGCCTAAAAAGGAACATTCCAATAATAGATCCGATGCTGCCCCCAACTATGGCAACTGAAAATAGGGTTGCCTCAGGAATGCGGAAGGCATTTTTCCTGGCCCTCCGCTTGTCTATTCCCATTAAGGCAAACCCTAGAACGTTTGTGATCACTAAATATATGATTATAAGATATAAAGAATTCATTTAATTATTGTTTGATTCTACTTCCTGCATCTTCATGGCACGAACCTTTGAAGAAAGGCCAAAGAGATTGATAAAGCCTTCTGCGTCGTGATGATCGTAGAGATCACCAGTCTTGAAAGATGCAATGCTCTCATTGTAGAGAGAGTAAGGTGACTTGGTGCCAGCCTTAATGATATTACCCTTGTAGAGCTTAAAGGTAACTTCACCTGTTACATACTTCTGTGTTGACTGAATAAAAGCCTGCTCAGCTTCTCTAAGAGGAGTGAACCATTTCCCTTCATAAACTATATCGGCAAATTTGTTGCCCATATCTTTCTTCATTGTATAGGTATCACGGTCTAAAATCAACTCTTCAAGCTGCTGATGAGCCTCATATAAAATAGTTCCGCCTGGGGTTTCATAAACGCCGCGGGATTTCATTCCAACAACGCGGTTCTCAACGATATCAACGATACCAATTCCATTTTCTCCACCAAGCTTGTTAAGAGTGCGGATAATATCGGAAACCTTCATCTCTTTTCCGTTGACAGACTTAGGAACGCCGCCCTCAAAGGTCATTGTAACAGTTGTAGGAACATCAGGAGCATCTTCTGGAGTTTTGCCCAGAACTAAGAGATGCTTGTAATTGGGCTCAAGTGAAGGATCTTCAAGCTCAAGGCCTTCATGTGAGATATGCCAGAGGTTACGGTCTCTGCTGTAGCTTGAGTCAGCAGAAAATGGGAGATTGATTCCATGAGCCTTGCAGTATTCAATCTCTGATTCACGAGAATCCATGGTCCACTTGTCATTTCTCCAGGCTGCGATGATCTTGATATCAGGCGCAAGAGCCTTTATGCCAAGCTCAAAACGGATCTGATCATTGCCTTTTCCTGTAGCTCCGTGGCAGATTGCAACAGCGCCTTCTTTTCTGGCAACTTCTACAAGTTTCTTGGCAATGAGTGGACGTGCCATGGATGTGCCGAGAAGGTACTTGTTCTCATATACAGCATGAGCCTGAACGCAAGGAACAATGTATTCATCACAGAATTCATCTACAACATCAAGAATGTATAGCTTACTGGCACCACAGCTAAGAGCTCTTTCATTGAGACCGTCAAGTTCCTCTTCCTGGCCGCAATCAATGCAGACACAGACTACTTCGTAATCAAAATTCTCCTTGAGCCATGGAATGATAGCTGTAGTATCGAGACCACCAGAGTATGCAAGAATAACTTTTTCTTTTGCCATTATCGTAACCTCATCTTTCTTCTTATTATTTAATCGTTTATTATTATATATGTGCGACTTCCCCAACTATTAAAATGTAAGCTAAAAACGTTCACTAAATAGTTGCTTCCAAATCAATATAAAACAAAAATGTATAAAATGCAATATAAAATGCATAAATATTTAAAAAATACATAAAACGATGCATAAATATTAAATTTTCTATTGCATAATATAATTTGTGGTCGTATACTGAAAAAAATTATTCTTAGTTCCAAATACTATATGTGAGAGGATGCAAGAGATGATAAAGGTTGGAATTATTGGTGCAACAGGTTATGCAGGGGCAGAAATTGCCAGGATCCTTTTAGGTCACCCTGAGGCAGAAGTTGTATGGTATGGCTCCAAAAGCTATGTGGGAGAAGAGTTCTCTAATGTTTTTGGAAGCCTTTTTTCTATAATAGATGACAAGTGCCTGGATGATAATATGGAAGAACTTGCTGATAAGGTGGACGTGATCTTTACAGCAACCCCCCAGGGGTTATGTGCTTCTCTTATAAATGAGGAGATTCTTAATAAGGTTAAAGTCATTGACCTTTCAGCTGATTTTAGACTCAAGGATGTGAAGGTGTATGAAGAATGGTACAAGATAGAGCACAAGGCGCCAGAGTTTATTGACGAGGCTGTCTATGGACTCTGCGAGATTAATAGAGATAAGATTAAGGGCGCAAGACTTGTGGCTAATCCTGGCTGCTATACAACCTGCTCAATTCTTACTGCTTACCCTCTTATAAAGGAAGGACTGATTGATCCTGACACACTTATTGTTGATGCTTTAAGTGGCGTGACAGGGGCAGGAAGAGGCGCCAAGGTTGCAAATCTCTTTTGCGAGGTCAATGAGAGTTGCAAGCCGTATGGGGTTACAAACCACAGACATACACCTGAAATAGAAGAACAGCTTGGATACGCTGCCGGAAGAAAAATGGTGATAAATTTCACTCCTCATTTAGTTCCTATGAATAGAGGCATTCTTGCTACAGAGTATGCATCACTTGTAAAAAAGGATGGCAAACTTCCAGATTCTTCGGATATTAGAAGGGCCTACGAGAAGTATTATGGGGATGAGATTTTTATCAGATTATTGAAGGATGGCGTTTACCCGGAGACCAGATGGGTTCAGAGCAGCAACTTTGTAGATATTGGCTTTAAGATTGATGAAAGAACCGGCAGGATCATCATGATGGGTGCAATTGACAATCTGATAAAGGGCGCAGCAGGTCAGGCAGTTCAGAATATGAATATTATGTTTGGATTAAACGAGACAGCAGGGCTTAAACTTGTTCCCAAATGTCCATAAGGGGAGTGACATAAATGGTACGTATAATGACAATAGAGGACTATGACCAGGTCTACGCTTTGTGGAATTCAATCCACGGTTTTGGACTTAGGTCTTTAGATGATTCAAGGGAAGCAATTGATATCTTTTTAAAAAGAAATCCTACTACCAGCGCAGTAGATGTGGAGGACGGAAAAATAGTGGGCGCTATTTTATGCGGCCACGACGGGAGAAGAGCCTGTTTTTACCATGTTTGTGTGAGCGAGCAGTACAGAATGCACGGTATAGGCAAAAAGATGGTGAACTTTTGCTGCATGCAGCTTAAAAAGGAGAAGATAAACAAGGTTTGCCTTAATGCGTTTGTGACAAATGAGGTTGGTAATAAGTTTTGGAAAAAAATGAACTGGACTCTCAGGGATGATATGAATTATTACGACTTTGTTCTAAATGATGAGAATAAGACTGTATTTGTTCCCTAGTTGATATCAGAAAAAAGGATGGGTGATGATATGAAGGTTATAGAAGGCGGAGTTACAGCTGCGACAGGCTTTGAGGCTACAAGCGCTATGGCGCAGATAAAATATAAGGATAGGACAGATATGGCTCTTGTTTATTCCAAGGAGCCTTGTGTATGCGCAGGAACCTTTACTTCAAACGTTGTTAAGGCAGCCTGCGTAATGTGGGATAAAAAGATTGTTGAATCTGGGGATCCAATGCAGGCAGTTGTTGTAAATTCTGGCATAGCCAATGCCTGCACAGGGAAAGAGGGGTTCGATGCATGTGAGGCTACAGCCAGAGCTTGTCAGGACTATCTTGGTGTTCCTTATAATACTGTTGCTGTTGCTTCTACTGGAGTAATAGGAATGCAGCTTCCAGTAGACAAGCTGGTAGCTGGAGTTGAGGCCATGAGTAAGACCTTGGATGGCAGCATCAAGGCTGGTACAGAAGCTTCCAAGGCAATAATGACAACTGATACAGTTAATAAAGAGGTTGCTGTATCTTTTGAAATAGATGGCAAGACAGTTACACTTGGAGGAATGAGCAAGGGATCAGGAATGATCCATCCTAATATGTGCACTATGCTGGCCTTCCTTACTACAGACCTTGCGATCAGCAAAGCTCTTTTGCAGGAGGCTGTAAGTGATGTTGTAAAGGATACCTTTAATATGATCACTGTAGATGGAGACACATCTACAAATGACACTCTTTTATGCATGGCTAATGGCCTTGCTGGAAACAAAGAGATAACTGAAAAGGCAGATGACTACGACACATTTAAGGAAGCTCTTTTATTTGTCTGTGAGTATCTTGCCAAGAAAATGGCTGCAGATGGAGAAGGTGCAAGTAAGCTTTTTGAGGCCAAGGTCGTAAATGCAAGGGATAAGCAGGATGCAAGGATATTATCAAGAGCCATAGTTGGTTCTAATCTGTCAAAGGCTGCTATTTACGGCTGTGATGCTAACTTTGGAAGATTTTTATGTGCCATGGGCTATTCTGGAGCAGAATTTGACCAGAATGATGTGGAGCTTTATTTCGAAAGTGAGTTTGGAAAGCTCAAGGTTTTTGATAAAGGAACACCTATCGTTTTTGATGAGGACAAGGCTCTTGAGATTATGAAGGCTGACGCTGTTACAGTATTTGTGGATATGAATGAGGGAAATGCATCTGCTACTGCATGGGGATGCGATCTTACCTATGATTACGTCAAGATAAATGCAGATTACAGAAGCTGACAGGGAAAAATAACCTGTGCTATCAGATTATATAGTAGGAGGAGTGCTATGGATAAGGATATGCAGGAAGTACTAAAAAAGGCAGAGGTGCTTGTGGAGGCCCTTCCTTATATACAGAAGTTTAACAAAAAGGTCATAGTTGTTAAATATGGCGGAAGTGCCATGAGTAATCCGGAACTTCAAAAAAGTGTAATAACGGATGTTACTCTTTTAAAACTTGTTGGATTTAAGCCTATTATAGTTCATGGTGGCGGCAAGGCAATCAGTAACTGGGTTTCTAAGGTTGGAAAAGAGGCCGAGTTTGTAAATGGACTTCGTGTAACTGATGCGGAAACCATGGAAATAGCAGAAATGGTCCTTGGAAGAGTTAACAAGCAGCTTGTGACTATGGTTCAGGAGTTGGGAGTTAAATCAATAGGAATAAGCGGCAAGGATTCAGGTCTTTTACATGTTACCAAAAAGTTCTCTGATGGGAAGGATATAGGCTTTGTAGGGGAAGTTGATAAGGTTGATCCCAAGGTTTTATTTGACCTTCTGGATAATGGCTATCTACCAATTGTAGCTCCAGTTGGCTTTGACGATAATTTTGATACCTACAATATAAATGCTGATGATGCTGCCTGCGCGATTGCCAAGGCTGTTGGGGCAGACAAGCTGGCTTTTTTGACAGATATCGAGGGTGTGTACAAGGATATCAAAGATCCGTCTACCTTTATTTCAAGGCTTACTTGTTCAGAAGCAGATGCCCTTATTGCAAGCGGAAATATTGGCGGTGGAATGCTTCCTAAGCTAAATAACTGCACAAATGCCATAAGAGAAGGTGTTAATAAGGTGCATATCCTGGATGGGCGAATTCCACATTGCCTTCTTCTTGAAATCTTTACAAACAAGGGTGTTGGAACAATGTTTATGTCTGATAATGAGCTTGCAAAAGAGGCCTGATAGGGAGGACTCCATGATCATGATTAGAGTAAGGAGATGACAAAATGAGCGAGACAATGCAGAAATATATTGATGAGGCAGAGAAGGCACTTCTTCATACCTACAACAGGTATCAGATTGTATTGGACAGGGGAGATGGAGTTTATTTATATGACACAGATGGCAAAAAGTATCTTGATTTTGTTTCGGGAATAGCTGTTTTTGCTCTTGGGTACAATAATAAAGAGTATAATGATGCCCTTAAAGCCCAGATTGACAAGCTTCTTCATACATCAAACTATTACTATAATGTTCCTGCAATAGAAGCTGCCAAAAAGATAAAAGAAGTTTCGAAAATGGACAGAGTCTTTTTTACAAACAGTGGAGCTGAGGCGGTAGAAGGTGCTTTAAAGGCTGCCAGGAAGTACTACTATAATAAAACAGGCAAAAATGACGGGGAGATCATTGCAATGAACCATTCCTTCCATGGAAGGACCTTCGGTGCATTATCTGTTACAGGGAATCCCCATTACAGAGAAGCTTTTGAACCAATGATCGGGAATATTAAGTTTGCTGATCTAAATGACCTTGATAGCGTTTATAAAAATGTTACTGATAAAACATGCGCTATTATCCTTGAGACAGTTCAGGGAGAAGGCGGCATTCATCCTGCCACAGAGGAGTTTTTATCAGGACTTAGGAAATTGTGCGATGAAAAAGATATTCTCCTGATCCTTGATGAGATACAATGCGGAATGGGAAGAACAGGCTACATGTTTGCCTGGCAGAAATATGGAATAAGGCCTGATATCATGACCACAGCCAAGGCACTTGGATGTGGAGTGCCTGTTGGAGCATTTCTTATGACTGAGAAAGTAGGGGCAAATTCTCTAGTCGCCGGTGATCATGGAACCACCTATGGAGGAAACCCTTTTGCTTGTACAGCTGTCAGTAAAGTACTTGATTTATTTAAACAGGACAATATAATAGAGAATGTGAAAGAAGTTGCTCCTTATTTAGAAAAGCGCTTAGATGAGCTTAAGGACCAGTATGATTTCATAGTTGACCGAAGAGGTGCGGGTCTGATGCAGGGTCTTGTTTTTGACAGGCCTGTTTCGGAGGTGATTGGAAGGGCTCTTAACAGGGGACTGATCCTGATAAATGCCGGTTCTGATATAATCAGATTTGTTCCACCTCTTATTATTACGAAAGAGGATGTGGATGACATGATCGGTATTTTGAGATCTTGTCTGGAGTCTGTATGAAATTAAGAATCAGAATTTTTTCTATTATACTAATAGCATGTACCCTTGCGGGCACCATGGTGTATGCCCGCTCGGGACAGAGCATTTTTGAAAATCGTTCGCTATTTCCAGGGAATAAGACAACAGTTAGATTATGGTATACGGATGACTCACTTACCAGCTACCTTCAGAGTAGAGCGGTAGCCTATTCAGAGAGTAATAAAAGTGTTCGTATAGAGCCTGTTCTTGTTTCCGGTCTGGAATATCTTGAAGAAATCAATAAGGCTTCTCTTACAGATGATAATTACCCTGATCTTTTTATAATAACAAATGATTCATTGGAAAAGGCCTATCTGGCTGGACTTGCTATGGAGATTACAGATGGGGAGGATTACCTTTCTGAGGAAATGTTTCCAAATGCAGCTATCAGCTCAGTAATATATGACAACAGATATATAGCCTATCCTTTGTATTTTGAAACAAGTTCTCTTGTATACAACAAGACTTATCTGGAAGAAATGGCTGTTGAGAATATGCAGTCAGAGATAGATGCTGCTGACGGAGAGGCTGCTCAGAACGCCATAGACAGCGCATCAGAAGGTACATCAGAAGGTGCATCAGATGAGAGCACAACTGAGACCAGTACAGAGATAACACAGGTTATGATTGATGAAGAGGTTGAAAAGAGCCTTCCTCTTACAATTTCTGATATTTTGAAGTTTTCACAAAGCTATAACGCCCCTGAGCAGGTTGAAGCGGTGTTTAAGTGGGATGTAACAGATATTTTCTACAACTACTTTTTTGTAGGAAATTATATGAATGTTGGCGGAAGAGCTGGTGATGATGTCAGCAAGATTGACATATATAATACAGATACGATCAGCTGCATGAAAATTTATCAGCAGCTTAACCAGTTCTTTGCTATAGATGCAGATGATATTGACTATGACAAGGTAGTAAGTGATTTCATAGACGGCAAGATAGTATTTACCGTTGCAACTACTGATATCCTCGCCAAGATCAAGGAAGCGCAGGATGCGGGAGAATGTCCTTATGAGTTTGCTGTTGCAGATATGCCAGGGCTTACAAGTGACTTCGGAACGAGGACAATGTCAGTTACTAACTGCATTGTAGTCAATGGTTATACGGAGCACATTACAGAAGCCAATGCAGTAGCCAGATTTCTGTGCAATGATAATTCAGGCGATATTTATACCAACAGTGGCAAAATTGCTGCTCATTATGGAGTAAAATACAACGACAGTAACATTTCAACATTCTTAAATGTTTACAATGATTCAGTTCCTATGCCTAAGACTATTGAAACCAGCAATCTATGGATGGAACTTGAAATAGCTTTTACCAAGATATGGAATGGAGAGGATTGTAATTCAACTCTCAAACAGGTATCTGAAAGCATCATGACTCAGGCTACAGGTGAGAGCTATGTGGAAGAGACTATTCCTGATCCGGATGATGAGGCTATCACAGCGGGGCTTACAGAGGATAGTGACTGAGATAGCACAAAGCGACATTATTTCTATGGAGTTGCTTTATTTTCTTTAATAAAATAAAATAGATAATGCATGGCGGGGTCCTCTGATGGAGGAAACATGCGTAATATTTTAATAACAGTATTAGTACTGATGATGGTACTTACAGGATGTAGACGGGCAGATTCAGCAGAGGTTATTTTAACTGATGACAGTTTAGAAAGTGCCAGTATACAGATAACGGATGATGATAATGAGGCTTTAGTAAGTCAAAATGAATCTGATGCGAGTGAAACTAGTGATGGTGGAACTTCTGACAAGGAACTTGTAATATTTGTCTGTGGAGCGGTTAACGAACCTGGAGTCTATTACCTTAAGGAAGGGCATAGGGCTGTTGATGCTATAGAGGCTGCTGGTGGTTTTTCAGAAGATGCTGATAAGACCATCGTTAATCTGGCGGCTCCTTTATCAGATGGTATCAAGTTGCAGATTCCAACTAAGGAAGAGGCGGCAGGAGCTTTGGCTGATGGCAGGTCTTTTGACAGTGCTATTGATGGAAGTCTTGGAAATTGTTCTTCTCAGGTAAGTGATGGTAGTCTTGTTAATATAAATAGGGCTTCAATTGACGAACTCAAGACTTTGCCGGGGATAGGCGATGGGATTGCCGGCAAGATTGTAGATTATCGCTCGGAAAATGGCAATTTTACTTGTATAGAAGATATCATGAAGGTATCAGGCATCAAAGATAAGCTGTTTTCTAAGATCAAGGATCATATAACAGTATAGAAATGGTGGAGAAATGGGTAAAAAGGCGCTTGTAGTTGATGATGAAAAAATAATAGTTAAGGGCATTAAGTTTAGTCTTGAGCAGGATGATATTGAAGTTGACTGTGCCTATGACGGGCAGGAAGCTCTCGATAAGGCGAGAACCAGTAACTATGACATCATTCTTCTGGATGTTATGCTTCCAGTAATGTCTGGCTTTGAAGTATGCCAGCAGATCAGAGAATTTTCAAATGTTCCGATCATTATGCTGACTGCCAAGGGCGATGACATGGACAAGATACTGGGCCTTGAATATGGAGCAGATGATTATATTACCAAGCCTTTCAATATTCTTGAAGTTAAGGCGAGAATCAAGGCTATCATGCGTAGAGCTAATAAGAGCTCAGAGAATAAGGGTGTTATTACTTATGGCGATCTTAAGCTCCATGAAGAGTACAGAAGAGTGTTTGTAGGTACTAGAGAAATCAATGTAACAAGCCGTGAGTATGAGCTTTTAGAACTTCTTGCATCAAACCCTGGCAAGATTTATTCAAGAGAAGAGCTTTTGACCACTATTTGGGGAAACGATTATCCTGGAGATGTAAGAACTGTAGATGTTCACATCAGAAGACTTCGTGAGAAATTAGAGCCAAACCCAAGCGAGCCAAGATATGTTCGCACTAAATGGGGAAGTGGCTATTATTTCCAGGCCTGATAAGTTGACCTTATGAAAAATATAGTAAATAGCATTATAAAAATCTTTAAACAATTAAAAATCAAGGACATTCTAAATAGTCTTAGAGTGCGATTCTTTATAGTAGTAGCTATCACAGGTTTACTATCTTGTGTTTTCATGCACAAGATAATCCTGGCTAGCTATGAAGATCGTGCTGTCAGTGTCAAATCTACCGAGGTACAGACTCAGCTTAAGATCTTGGCTAATCACCTTATTGTTTACAATTACTTGCAGGATCCATCCTCTGATGTGATAAATGCAGAGCTGGATATGCTGGCTAATCTTTATGATGGACGTGTGATGGTCATAAATGACGACCTTAAGGTTGTTAAGGACACCTATAGCATCAGCCAGGGTAAGACCATTATTTCAGAAGAAGTTGTAAAATGCTTGAAGACTGGTTCAAAGGGAACTATGTCCAGCTACGATCAGGGAAATGGCTATATAGAGTTGATCACACCTATTATTGAAACTCAGCTTATAGAAGAACAGGATGTATCTGAAAAAGGTGATAGTAGTGAGGTGGTAAGAGGTGTTCTTCTTACAAGTGTTTCTACTGACACAATTGCTACAACATTGGAAATTCTGGATAGAAGGGCTACTACAATTGAAATTCTGATTGTTATGGTAATCATAGCTTATGCGGCTATAGTTTCATATGCCTTGTACAAACCTTTTGACCGAATTACAGCTGCTATCAATGATATCAAGGAAGGGTACACAGATAAGCCTATTGTTGGCCCTAATTATTTGGAGACAGAGCAGATCATCAAGGCCTTTAATGCGCTTCTTCGCAGAATGAAGGTTCTAGATGACTCTAGGCAGGAATTTGTATCAAACGTATCTCACGAGCTCAAAACACCTATCACATCGGTCAAGATTCTGGCGGATTCTCTTTTGGCTCAGGAAGATGTTCCCAATGAGGTCTATAGGGAATTTATGAAGGATATAGGCCATGAGATAGACAGAGAGGATAAGATAATCAACGATCTGTTGGCCCTTGTCAGAATGGACAAGACTTCAGCTGGCCTTGTTATAACAGAGGTTGATGTAGTTGATCTAACAGAAGGTGTATTAAAGAGAATGAGGCCTATTGCCAGGAAACATAATGTTGAACTTGTTCTTGACAGTAAGAGGGCTATTACAGCTGAAATCGATGAGGTAAAGATATCTCTTGTTATCATGAACCTTGTTGAGAATGCTATTAAGTATAACAAGAAAAATGGATTTGTAAGAGTTGAACTTGATGCAGATCATCAGTATTTTTATATGGATGTTATTGATTCAGGAGTTGGAATTCCTGAGCAATCTCTTGATCATATCTATGAGAGATTTTACCGGGTAGACAAGTCAAGGTCCAGAGAGATTGGTGGCACAGGTCTTGGCCTTGCAATTGCGCGAAATGCCGTATTGATGCACAGAGGATCAATTGATGTAAAGAGCACTTTGGGTGAGGGCACAACCTTTACTATCAAGATTCCGCTATTTAATTCAGGGAAGAAGCAATGACAGGAAGAATAAATGTTAAAAACTTAATACTTCGTTTTGGATTTATCCCTGCGCTTTTAATGGTTTTGGTTATGGGGACAGGCTGCGGGAAAAATACGGCCACTTCAGACAAGACCATAAAGGTTTACTATGTCAATGCGAGCGAGACAGGGATTATTTCTCAGGACTATGAGCTGATTGCTTCTATGGATGATTCTGATGCTGCAATTACTGAACTTATCAGTGTATTAAAAGAGATGCCTGACAGAATGCAGTATGAAGCTCCTATTTCCGGAGGAATAGAGCTTATAGGGTATTCACTTCACGATAAACTTTTGACTCTAGATTTTAATCCCAATTACCTGGAACTTGGAAGAACCATAGAAATTCTGGATAGGGCAGCAATAGTAAGAACCTTTACTCAGCTTGACAGTATTGAATATGTGTCTTTCCAGATTGAGGGTACTCCTATAACTGACCATTATGGCAATGTTATCGGTAACATGTCTGCTGATACGTTCATTTATAATGCTGGTAATGAGATTAATACCTATGAAAAGGTTGAACTAAAGCTCTTTTTTGCAAGCAGCGACGGAACAAAGCTTGTTCCGGTTTATAGATCTGTTGTATATAACAGTAATATCTCAATGGAGAAGCTTGCTGTAGAGCAGGTTATAAGTGGACCTAACACGGATATTGCCTTTCCAACGCTTTCCAAAGATGCCAAGGTTAAGAGTATCAACGTTAAAGACGGAGTTTGCTATATTGATTTTGACAGCGCATTTTTATATCAGCCCAATTCGGTTTCTGCTGAAGTGGCTATTTATTCTGTAGTAAATACACTTACAGAGCTTCCAAATATAAATAAGGTTGTTTTCTCGGTAAATGGTGAATCAGCCTTTACTTATATGGACTATCTTATAAATGGATCCTATGAGAGAAATTTGGATCTCATTGAATAAATAAGGAAAACTAATAATATGAAACGACCGTTATGCTTTTTATCATTAGTAATAACGGCGATTGTCTATTTATATCTTGAATTCTTTTTATCAGATCACCTTTTTGATCATTCAAAGGAAGATGGTAATAAAATACAAATAGTTGGCATGGTTGACCGCAAGGAATACCGTGTCGATTATTTGGGAGAATTATCACCTGTACTCTATATCATTCCACAAGAGAGAAAAATAAGCCTTTGTAATAAATACATTCAATGTTATATGTCTAAAGAGGATTATAAGGAACCTAAGGTAGGTGAATACGTAATGGTTTCTGGCATTATAAAATCCTTTTCTTCCGGGAGAAATCCTGGTGAATTTGACTCTCGCCTTTATTATTCAACACTTAAAATTGAATATAGGATAAAAGATGCTCGGATTATTAAAAGAGCAGGAAATGAGAATAAAGTATATGAGACACTTTATCAGATAAAGTATAGCATGGAAAAGGTACTTGATGAAAATCTTGATAGTAAAGATTCATCTGTTATGAAAGCGATACTTCTAGGAGATAAGGCCTTTATGGATGAGAATACCAAAAGACTCTACAAGGACGCTGGAATAATACATATTCTTGCTGTAAGTGGCCTTCATATTTCTATTCTGGGCATGGGCCTTTACAGGCTACTAAAAAGACTAAGGCTACCCATGATCCCTAGGGCGCTTATGCCAGTTATACTAATGTATTTCTATGGCCAAATGTGTGGGATGAGCTCGTCCGCAGCAAGAGCAATTGTTATGTTTGCTTTAAGTCTTCTGGCTAAGATGATTGGAAGAACTTATGATCTTTTATCTGCCCTTTCTCTGGTGGAACTTCTACTTCTTATTGAGCAGCCCTTGTATTTGTATAACAGCGGTTTTCTTTTCTCCTTTGGGGCAATAGTTGGAATTGGATATATCATGCCAGCTGTAATTAAACTGCTTCCAAAAGAAAAATGCAGTCGCCTAAAGTTTGCGGATGACAAAAAAGAGGGGCTTTTCAAGAAAACTCAAAATTATGTAAAGAGTAGTCTGATCGCAGGCTTGTCAATCTTTCTTGCTACAGTTCCTGTATATATGAGCTTTTATTTTGTTTATCCAATACAGTCGGTATTTTTAAATCTTTTTATCCTGCCTCTGATGGCGCCTCTTATGATCCTGGGAATAATACTCATGGCCTTGGGACTTATATTAAACACCAGAATTGTCATTGTGAGTGCTATGATACATTTGATCCTTAAATGGTATGAAGCCTTGAGCGTGCTTTCAGCAAGACTTCCTGTTGGGAAACTGTATCTTGGTCATGCCAGCAAGCTGCAGATTCTTATTTATGTCTTGGGACTGCTTGTTTTTGTGACCATGATAGAGAGAATGCGTAATAGAGAAAACTACAAGTGGGGAGTTCTAATACTTGGAGTTTCTCTGACTTTTCTTTTGCTTGATCCAAGACCGGAGCTCCAAATATCAATGCTAGATGTAGGACAGGGTGATGGCATAGTTATAAGGACCAGAAGAGAAAATTATTTGATAGATGGAGGAAGCACTGATAAAAAAGATATAGGCAAGTATACTATAATTCCTTATCTGTATTATGAAGGAATAGGAGCGCTTGACGCAGTTTTTATTACGCATGAGGACGAGGACCATATATCCGGCGTTTTTGAAATAATGGATGATATGGAAAATGGTGGGATCAGGATTAAAAATCTAGTAATGCCTGATATTTCTGAAGCTTCAAAGGGTGAGAACTATAAAAGGCTGATAAATAGAGCAAAAGATCTTAATATTCCTGTAAGCTATATCAGCTGCAAAGATAGGATCAATTCTGCCGTTGAAATAAGGTGCCTTAATCCTGTGAGCAAGATGACTGTAGAAGGAGCTAATGCTTATTCTTCAGTTCTGTATCTGAAGTATAAAGATTTTTCTGCACTGTTTACCGGTGATGTGGAGGGGGAAGGCGAAAGGCATTTATTAGATGATATAAAAGGTAATCAGGAAATGCTTCAGAAAATAACGCTCCTAAAGGTGGCTCATCATGGTTCTAAGAATAGTACAAGCAAGGAAATGCTTGATTATCTGAATCCAAGGATTGCGCTAATAAGCTGCGGCATAGACAATAGATACGGTCATCCCCACAAAGAACTTCTGGAGCGCTTTGATGGAGGTAGTACAAGAATTTATAGGACTGACAGGTCAGGAGCAATTACTGTGACTGTGTCAGGGCAGAAAGTGATGATAAGGGAATTTCTATAATAACGAACGCTATGACGATAATAATGTGAATTTTACGCGCTCTGTGTTAACATATTAATTGGAGTGTAAAAAATGGCGGCTAAGACATCAGATTTTCCAGTAAAACAAAGACAAATAAATGAAGATATAAAAAATGCCACTTTTAAGCAGTGTTATCTGATATATGGGGAGGAAGCCTACCTTAGAAATCAGAACAGGGATAAGCTTGTTAAGGCACTTTCAGGAGATATGGCATCCATGAATTTTTCCAGGTATGAAGGAAATGATATTAATCCTGGAGAGATTATTGATATGGCTGAGACAATGCCTTTTTTGTCAGATAAGAGAGTTATCCTTATAGAAAATAGTGGCTTTTTCAAGAACGGATGCCCTGAACTAGCAGATTATCTGAAGGCTCCAGCTGAAACTACCTTTTTTATCTTTGCAGAAAAGGAAGTAGACAAGCGTAAAGATATCTACAAGACTGTATCCAAGACTGGCTTTGAGATGTGTTGTGATGAGCAGGATGAGGGCATTTTAAAGACCTGGATTGCAGGTAAGGTCAAGAGCGAGGGCAAGAGCATTTCTCCAAGGGCACTTGCCTTTATGATAGACAGAGTAGGCACTGATATGTCCAACATTAGCACGGAGCTTGAAAAGCTAATTTGCTATTGCATGGATAAAAGCGAGATTACAGAAGAGGATATAGAAGCTGTCTGTGCAAACTGGCTTACAAACCGCATCTTTGCCATGACAGATGCCATAGTAGAGAGAAATCAGAAAAGAGCCATTGACCTATACTACGACCTTCTTGCCCTTAAGGAACCGCCTGCTAAGATACTGGCCCTTATTACAAGGCAGTTTAACCTGATGCTTCAGGTAAAAGAAATGAGCGATAACAGAAGGGACAATGGTTCTATAGCAAGTGCTGTAAAGCTGGCACCATTTCTTGTTGGCAAGTATATAAACTGGGCAAAGGGGTATTCTAGAGAAGAACTTGTCGAAACTCTGGAACTTTGTGCCGGCAATGATGAAGCTGTTAAGACTGGTAAACTCGATTATGTTATCAGCGTAGAAATGGTGATCATCAAGTGCACAGCGGGTAAATAAAGGCTTTTTACCACTTTAAATGTTTTGGGGATTTGAAATAATGAAGGTATGGGATTATACTAGGAAATGGTTGCGTGGGTATTTTGCAACTATATCTTGTAGCACAAGACCGGCAAGCGAATGGATGCTTGCATACAAATTCATTTGCCGGTCGTAAGAACATGGAGCACTAAGTGCGGAATGTTCGTGTGCGAAATCGAGTAGGAGTCAGCCTACTCGATTATATAACTGTATATAGTATGGAGGATAGTTGTGAATAGACCAAGACCAGTACCACAGGAATTATATAGACATTTCAAGAACAAACTGTATCAGATAATTGCTATTGCCATTCATTCTGAAACGAGAGAGGAAATGGTAGTTTACCAGGCTCTTTATGGGGACTATAAGGTTTATGTGAGGCCTTTAGATATGTTTATGTCTGAGGTTGATCATGTTAAATATCCTGATGTTACTCAGAAGTATCGTTTTGAGAAGGTAGAACCTGAAACAGTATCACCTGACAAGCCTATAGAGATGGCTGCAGACAAGACTGAAAAAGAAAACATGTCAGAAAGCAATGAAAAGTCTCATATTGCTACGGAGAGAGAAAAGTTCAGAAAAGAGCCCTACAAGCATTCACAGATAATGGATAAGAGTGTGGATGAAGAGGCCCAGGAACTTAATCTTGATCCTCTTGTCATCGAGTTTATGGATGCTGATCTTGCAGCTGACAAGAATGACATCTTATCCAAACTCAGACCTACAATCACCAATGAGATGATTGATATTATGGCTTTATCTCTTGGAGTGGTTGTCAATGAAGGCGATGTGTATGACAGATACAATGATCTTCGCACATGTCTCAATACTATGGAGAAATTTGAGAGTACTAGGCTCAGATAATATATAGATTTAAGGAGTTTATTTAGAAATGAAATTACTTTCAATTGCTGTACCATGCTACAATTCTGAAGGCTACATGGGGAAGTGTATCGACTCACTTCTTGTAGGTGGCGAGGATGTTGAAATCCTGATTGTAGATGATGGTTCCAAGGATAAAACTGCAGAGATAGCAGATGCATATGCTGCTAAGTATCCTACAATCTGCAAAGCTATCCATAAGCCCAATGGCGGACACGGCAGTGCAGTTAATGCAGGTATAGAAAATGCTACAGGTCTATATTTCAAGGTCGTTGATTCAGATGACTGGGTAAAAGAGATCGCGTATCGCAAAATTTTATCAACTCTTTCAGAACTTGCTGGAGGAGAGACAACGCTTGATCTTCTTATCAGTAACTTTGTTTATAACAAGGTTGGAGAGAAGAGACACAAGGTAATGAGATACAACACAATGTTCCCTATTGAGCAGCTCTTTACCTGGAAAGATATTAAGAGAACACCTAAGGGACATTACCTTTTAATGCACTCTGTTATCTTTAGAACAAAACTCTTACAGCAGTGCGGACTTAAGCTCCCTGAGCATACCTTCTATGTAGACAATATTTATGTATTCAATCCACTTCCTTTTGTTAAGACCATGTACTATCTGGATGTTAACTTCTACTATTATTACATTGGTCGTGAGGATCAGTCAGTTAATCAGAAGATCATGCTCTCCAGAATTGATCAGCAGCTTCGTGTTAACAAGCTCATGGTTGACTATTATGTAGAGAATTATGGTATGATCCGCTCCCAGAAAGAGCGTCATAAATACATGTTCAATTACCTTGAGATCATTACTGCTATTTCATCAGTTCTTTTGATCACTGAGGATACCAAAGAGAATCTTGCCAAGAGAAAAGAGCTTTTGGAATACATCAAGGAAAAGAACTACCTCCTGTATCTTAAGATCAGATACAGCATAGAAGGAACATATATCTACCTTCCAGGTAAGGGAGGAAGAAAGATTACTCTTGCTGGCTACAAATTGTTACAGAAGATTTTCCACTTTAATTAATTGAATTATTGTGGTAGAGTAATCGAAGGTTTTATTTCATTGTTTTTAGGCATTTGGCTGCCAGATGCCTGTGAGGGATTATTATGAAAAAATTATATGAGGAATGGACGGGAAGGAGTATGAACAAAGAGACCTTTCGTGATCTTTTAAAGCTTGCGACTCCGATCTTTATATATGCGCCCATTTATCTTTATTGGTTTATTCTTATTGAGAAACACAAGTTTTCGCATTATGCGGTGATACATACAGTGGTGGATGACCATATTCCTTTTGTAGAGGCCTTTATTATCCCATATTTTATGTGGTTTGCGTATGTGGCGCTTACATTGTTGTTTTTTATGGTGTCTTTTGATGTAGAGGATTATTACAAGAATTTCTTTTTCCTGGCAACAGGAATGACAATATTCCTTATAATATCAACGCTGTTTCCTAACATGCATAACCTAAGGCCTGTTACTATGCCAAGGGATAACGTGTTTACTCATTTGGTTCAGTTTATTTATAGCACCGATACGCCGACGAACCTCTGGCCTAGTATCCATGTCTATAATTCAATAGGAACCATGATAGCTGTTCATCACAGCAAGAGATTTAATAAAGTTGGTGTTATTATCATGGATATAATAGGGGCGCTTATTATTTTATCTACTCTTTTTGTTAAGCAGCATTCTTTCTACGATGTAATAACAGCATTTATCATGGCAATCATTTTCTACATTGTCTTTTATCACAGCTCCTTTATGGAGAGCTTCTGTGTCAGACAAGAAGAAAAAGTTGCAGTCAGATATAACTAATAAGAATAAAGAGTCGCTAGCGACTCTTTCGCGCCCGAGCGGTATTGCGAAGCAATAAACTTCATCTCCGCGAGGTGCGCATCCACAGCGGAGCGTTTTTTATTGAATAGGAAAGCAATTTCCTATTCAATAGATTAAGCCTGTCATCGCTTTATAAAAATGTCGATGACAGGCTTTTATCTTTATATATTCATCTTAATTCATCATATTTAGCTTTTTCTCAAGGCATTCCCAGGTAATATTATCAGATTTTACGGACACTTCGCCGTCTGTGTGAACCCACATTGGCTTATCTGTTTTGACGTTTATCTTTTTTACTACGTGGTGACCTATTCCCTTTATCCAGAAATAGTGGCCTGTAAAGGAAAAGGGCAGAGCGTAGAACATTCTATAAACAGGCATATTGCCTGCATAGACCAGGTCAAACTTGCCATCAGACAGATCAGCCTTTGGAGCAAAATTAAATCCGCCGCCTTCGCAGTGGTGTATCATGGCAGCAATAAAGATAAAGCGTTTTAAATGGATTACTTCTGTATCATTCAGAGTTATATCACAGGGAACTTTCTCTACACCAAGGAGCTGTCTGATCGCGATAGAGCCGTAGGTCAATTTCCCAAGTCCTATCTTGTTTAAAAAATTCTTGGTGCCAGATGAGAGGGCTTGTTCGCAGACTGCGGCATCAAAACCTATCCCTGAGCTTACGTCAAACATTCTTGTAACAGAAATTCTGTCATCGTGAAGTCTGGAGGTCTCTCTTGACATGGAATTATAGGTGAGCCTTCCAAGGTCCAAAGTGCGAGTCTTTTTACCAACTATTATCTGGTCTATCAGGTCATCAACCTTTTTTGGATAAGAGAGATCTCTTGCAAAATCATTGCTGGATCCTATAGGAATATAGCCCACAAGAGTATTTTCAAAGTCCTGTATTCCATTTATTACTTCGTTTAAAGTACCGTCGCCGCCTAAAACAACTATTCTTATAGGTGATGGCTCATGCTCCTTGGTAGTAAGACTTTTTGCAAGTTTTGTTGCATGCCCCGGACCTTTAGTAAAAACAGCCTGGTATTTTAAACCTTTTTCTGTAAATTTAGCCTCTAGTTTTTCCCAGATTTCCTTGCCCTTGCCAGATCTGGCTGAAGGGTTAACAATGCAGTAATACATATTCTCATACCTTCCCCGAAAAAAGTCAGGACATATAGCCCTGACATTTTGTTAAATAATAAATTATTGTAATTATTATAGCATTTTTTTTCTTGGTATGTTACGATATGCAAGATGTTGCTTTAGCACATTACATTGCAAAAGAAAAAAGTGTTGTTAATAGGAGGAGTTCGTTATGTATTCATTGGAAGAATTAAGAGCAGTTGACCCAGAAATTGCATCTCTTATTGAGAAAGAGGTGGATAGACAGAATGATCATATTGAGTTGATAGCTTCTGAGAACTGGACCAGCAAAGCGGTTATGGCGGCTATGGGAAGCCCCTTGACCAACAAATATGCAGAAGGACTCCCTGGAAAGAGATATTATGGCGGATGCTATGTTGTAGATGAAGTTGAAAAGCTTGCTATTGAGAGAGCCAAAGAGCTTTTCCATTGCGATTACGCTAATGTTCAGCCTCATTCAGGCGCACAGGCTAACCTGGCTGTACAGTTTGCTCTTTTGCAGCCCGGAGATACTATCATGG
>JAEEGL015161088.1_pt1 | contig 27039 bp, 19 predicted proteins | sample 9134231 | NCBI WGS metagenome assembly JAEEGL01 (sample SAMN16246548, study PRJNA631951) | gut metagenome | biome: gut microbiome; feature: rumen; material: fiber-attached | host: Bos | place: Iran: Karaj | collected 2018-10 | reverse complement strand
TTCTTCCAGATGGTATTGGCAAAATGCAGTGCCAGGTACTTCTCAGGCCGGCCGGTATACTCCGCGAAGGTGCTCGGCAGCATCGTAGAGGAGTTGGTCAGCAGGATCGTCTTTTCGTCCAGAAGATCCTTCATCGCGGTGTAGACCCCGATCTTGGCCTGGGGATCCTCGGACATGGATTCGATCACAACGTCAGCACCGGCCAGCGCCTTGGCAAGATCCAGCTCGATGTGGACATTTTCCGCCAGGCGCTTTTTCCACTGCCCGGCGAGCGCGTCGATCTGCTCTGCCGTGATCCCGTCCCAGCTGCGGATAAGACCCCTCGGATAAAGAAGCTTGCCCATCGGGTTGCCGATCAGCGCCTTGGCCGCCAGCAGGTCCTGCATCATGAGACCGGAATAACGTTCGATCTTGGGCTGGGTCCGGCTGATCGAAGACTCGGAACGCAGCCAGAAGGTCACGTCTTTCCCCGTATACGCGCACATCAGGCCGATCTGCGTGCCCAGCACGCCGCCGCCCGCTACAACTACTTTCTGAAGGTTCATAATAACTCCTTTTTCAATCTAAAGATATAAAATGTATAGGGTCGTACTGACATTATTATTCTTTGCTGTGTTCAAAGATCCAGTCTCTCATCTCCTGGTTGGCATAGGCGGGTACCCAGCTGAAATGGGGGCCGGGATAGAAGACTTCGCCCGGCTCGAAGAGCTGAGTCTTGTACTCCACACCTGCTGCCTCCATCGCGTCGATGGTAGGCTGTCCGAAATCGTCAAAGAGGACCTGATCGTCATCCTTGGAGTGCGCGTGCCATACCGCGATCTTGTTCTCTGCAAGCACCTCTGCCTTCTCGGGATCGAGGCCGCCGCAGACCGGCGCGATCGCCGCGAACTCTTCCGGATAGGCTGCTGCCATCGCGTAGGAACCGAAGCCGCCCATCGAAAGGCCGGTCGCGTAGACCCTGTCGGTATCTACACTGTATTCCTTCTCGATCTCATGCATAAGGTTGTAGGCTGCGATGCTCCAGTCCTGGAGCTTATACGGATCCGCTTCCGCGAGCATGTCTTCCGCAGTCCTGAGTCCCTTGTCATAGGGGATCAGGAAGTCGGTCCAGCCGTTGCCGTCCGCCTCGGTGACCTGCGGACTCAGCACGATGCACTGGTTGTGTCCCGCCTCGGAGTCCACTGCCCACGCAGTCGCTTCCTGGTAGCGAGCCAGCAACATGTACGGCGGCTGCAGTCTCTGACCGGCGCCGTGCAGTACAAGCATCAGGGGATACTTCTTCGAAGAGTCATAATCGCTCGGGATATACAGTTCATATGGAAGGGTCAGCCCGGTCTCTTCGTCCTCATAGTATTTCTCCTTGAAGAGATCGTAGACCTCGGTCGCTTTCTTCCTCACAACACTGACGATATACGTGCCGGTCTTGTCGCCGTCTTCAACCTTGATGATGGCATTCTTCTTCTGATCCCTGAAGTAATCGTCCAGACCCTGCGGCAGGAGCAGCAGGTAACTGCCATCGGTCAGTTCCTCACCGTTGACGGTGATCTTTGCGCCCTCGCCTGCCTCCGGGGTGATCTTTACGCCGTAAATGTCATCCTGGACATTGACGGTATAGGTATGGGTCGCCGGATCGAAATCTTCGAAGATCGGCTTCATGGAAATGTCTTCGACCTTGAGACCGCTGAGGAGATCCGCATTCTCCGCCTTACTGTGGGCGAAGATCCAGTCTCTCATCTCCTGGTTCGCATACGCAGGTGTCCAGCTGAAATGCGGGCCGGGGTAGAAGACTTCGCCCGGCTCAAAGAGCTGGGTCTGATACTCCACGCCTGCCGCTTCCATCGCGTCGATGGTAGGCTGTCCGAAATCGTCGAACAGTACCTGGTCGTCATCCTTGGAGTGCGCGTGCCATACCGCGATCCTGTTCTCGGCAAGCACCTCTGCCTTCTCGGGATCAAGGCCGCCGCAGATCGGCGCGATCGCCGCGAACTCTTCCGGATAGGCTGCTGCCATCGCGTAGGAGCCGAAGCCGCCCATCGAAAGGCCGGTAGCATAAACTCTGTCGGTGTCGACGCTGTAGTCGTCCTCGACCGCATGGAGAAGGTTATAAGCTGCGATACTCCAGTCCTGGAGTTTGTACGGATCCGCTTCCGCGAGCATGTCTTCCGCAGTCCTGAGCCCCTTGTCATACGGGATCAGGAAGTCGGTCCAGCCGTTGCCGTCCGCCTTGGTGACCTGCGGGCTGATCACGATGCACTGGTTGTGTCCCTTCTCGGAATCCACTGCCCAGGCAGTCGCTTCCTGGTAGCGCGCCAGCAGCATGTACGGCGGCTGCAGTCTCTGACCGGCGCCGTGCAGTACCAGCATTACGGGATATTTTTTGGTCTCGTCATAGTCGCTCGGCACATAGATCTCGTAGGGAAGGGTCAGGCCGGTCTCTTCGTCCTCAAAATATTTTTCCTCGAAGAGATCGTAGACCCCGGTCGCCTTTTTCCTCTCGACACTGACGATGTAGGTCGCGCTCTTCTTGCCTTCGGATACCTTTATGATGGCATTCCGCTCCTGATCCTTAAAATAGTCATCCAGGCCCTGCGGCAGCTGGAGCAGATAGCTTCCGCCCGCTTTGACCTTTTCGCCGTTTATGGTGATCTTCGCGCCTTTTGCCGCCTTCGGGGTGATCCGCACACCGTAGATATCTTCCTGGACACTGACGGTATAGGTATGGGCTGCCGGATCGAAGCCGCTGAAGATGGGCTTCATGGAAATGTCGTCGATCTTAAGCCCGCTGAGGAGATCTGCATTCTCCGCCTTGCTGTGTGCGAAGATCCAGTCTCTCATCTCCCGGTTCGCGTAGGCTGCTGTCCAGCTGAAATGCGGACCGGGATAGAATACTTCACCCGGCTCGTAAAGCTGGGTCCGATACTCCACGCCAGCCGCTTCCATCGCGTCGATGGAGGTCTGGCCGAAGTCATCGAAGAGGACCTGGTCATCGTCCTTGGAATGAGTGTGCCATACCGCGATCTCATTTTCGGCAAGCACTGCCGCCTGCTCGGGATCAAGACCGCCGCAGACCGGTGAGATCGCGGCGAAGTCTTCCGGATAAGCCACTGCCAGCGCGTAGGAGCCGAAGCCGCCCATGGAAAGTCCGGTCGCGTAGACCCTGTCGGTATCGACGCTGTATTCATCCTCGATCACCTTGAGCAGGTTATGGGCAGCAATGCCCCAGTCCTGGAGCTCGTAGGGATCCACTTCCGCCTTGATGTCTTCCGCGGTCCTGAGGCTCTTATCATACGGCTTCATGAACTCGGTCCAGCCGTTGCCCTCTGCCGCAGTCACCTGCGGGCTGACGACGATACACTGGTTGTGGCCTGCCTCGGAGTCGACCGCCCATGCCGTCGCTTCCTGGTAGCGTGCCAGCAGCATGTACAGGGGCTGCAGTCTCTGGCCCGCGCCGTGCAGCACCAGGACTACCGGATATTTCCTGGTTGCGTCATAGTCGCCCGGAACATAGAGCTCATATGGAAGCGTCAGACCGGTCTCCTCATCCTCATAGCATTTCTCTTCGAAGAGATCATAGACATCGGTCGCCTTTTTCCTTACGACATTGACTGTATAAGTACCGATTCTGTCTTCTTCCTCGAGTTTAATGACCGCCGCCGCCGTCTGGTCTTCGAAGTAATCATCAATGCCCTGCGGCAGCTGCAGCAGATAACTTCCGTCCGTGAGCTCTTCGTCGTTGACGGTGATCTTCACGCCCTCCGCTGCCTTCGGCGTGATCCTGACTCCGTAAATATCATCCTGGACATTGACGTCATACTCCGCCGTATCCGGGCTGAAACCGCTGAAGATGGGTCTCATGGAAATATCATCGATCTTCAGACCGGTGAGTTTGACTTCATTTTCAGGCACCTCATCCTTTACAAGGTAAAGCGCCCAGGGAGACTCCTCTCCGGAGTCTTCTTTGACCGCCGCCGATCCGGTGGCCGCAAATGCGCTGAATGCCAGTATCAGCGACATCACGGCAGCCAGAATGGCAGCAAACAGTTTGCCATTCTTTTCCTTCATACTAACCTCCGATAGACACATAGACTCCAGTTACAGCCGCATGGACCTGCCTTTGCGGCAGGATGATCATATATTTTTATTATAACATATAATAAATTGTATCTGAATAAAAAACAGATGTTCTTTACTGCTTCTCTTTCGACAGCGTGATGGTCACGGTACCGGGTTCTTCCGGCGCAGGGATCACTTCCTCTATGTCCGCATACCCCTGCGGTACCCTGTTGACATGGATCTCATATCTGCCGGCCTCTGCATCCCAGCTGGCAATACCGTCCGCTTTCGTTTTTCCCATCATGCAGAATGTATCGCTGCAGAACTGGATCATGGCCCCGGAAACCGGTTCGCCCGCCTTGTTGATAACCCTGACATGGTAGCGGCCGTCTTCGCTTTCACTGTATTTGTATACGCCTGAAGCGGCACTGTCCCCGGCCGCGGTGCTCTCGGGGATCCGGTCCTGCACCTCGCTGTTCTCCGGGATCTGATCCTGCGAGGCATTGTTGCTGCCGTCCTTTGCCTTTGCAGCCTTCTCCGCTTTCCCGTATGCCTCGAGAAGCTGCTCCATCTGCTTCTCATATCCCCCGGGATCCATGCCGACGATGGGATCACAGGCAACATAGCCCTCCGAATCCACGAAGATCGTGGTGGGGTAGGCATTTGTCACGAGCTGTGCCTTCATTTCATCTGTCGGGATCAGGTTGACATAAGTCGCGCCGGATCCTGCCAGCATTTTACGGCCGGTCTCCAGTTCCTCTTCCTGATCGCCGTCCAGCATAACACCGATCACCCCGCATCCGTCCTCCGCGAACTTTATGCTCAGTTTCTCGAGGTCCGGCATTTCCTGGATGCAGTACGTACACCAGCTCATCCAGATGTTGACCATCGTATATTTATTGGCGGCAAACAGCTCCTCACTGCTGACCGGATTTCCTTCAAAGTCGGTCGTCTCGAAGGAGATCTTCGTTCCCGGCTCGATCTTCGGTTCCCCGGCGGGTTTATAGAAACGGATCGTTGTAAACAACCCGGGGAGCTCCCCGAGGATCCGTTCCATGGTCTCTTCCGTGCCCGGCTGGTACGGCGGCCTGCGCAGCACCTTATCGCCGGTAATACTGAAAAACGTCCAGCCGTCTGCCTGCCCGATCTCCTCAACACCGAGCGTGGCGCGTACAGACTCTTCCGAATTTTTCGCAAGAAGTTCCTTTATCTGATCCGCGGTCGGGCTGCCCTCCACACTCATGATCAGGAAAAGGTCGTTGACCCGCTCTCCGACATACTGCGCCAGCTCCGGGCTGTTCCCGTACTGTGCCGCAGCCGCCTCGAACTCCGTCTTCGGGCAGTCATAGAGTACCGCGTAGGTCATGATCATGCCGTCGGTCATTTCATAATAATCGCAGGAAATAGGGTACTCCGCCTCGATCCAGCTTGCCGGAAGGGGAATGTCCACGCCTGCGGGACTGATTTCCCAGACCGGAGGGGCATCGCTTTCCGATTCGGCTGCCGCCTCTTCATAAGCAGCCGCGGCTTCCGTGGCGGCATCGGCAGCATCGGGCATCACGGCATCCGCGGTCTCTGAGACTTCTTCCCCGCCGGATGCATTCTGTGCTGCGATCGTAGTCTCCGCAGCAGCCTCCTCTGTCTTTCCGCCCGCACTGTCGTTCCGGCTGTCCCGGCTTCCCGCGCAGGCGCCCAGCAGCAGTGCTGCAGCCATAATGAGCGTTGTCATTTTGAATATCCGTCTCTTGTTCATAAAACCTGTTCCTCCTGTCGGGCATATCATATCAAAAAGAATTCGGACCGGCGTCATGATCGCCGTGGTCCGGCTTTCGGAGAGTTGTTTGATTCCTGAAGTATCTGAAAGCGTTCTGATCATTTTCCCATGATCTTCATCGCGCGCAGGACGTCCTTCTGTCCGGGCGTGATCCGGTAACTCTCGATGGCCTTTTGGATCGCCTTATTGTGGGTCCGGGGCGCAAGCCGGTGCTCCGCGATGTATGGCAGCGTGGCGTCGTACTGCTTTGCGAGAGCGGTCGCGAAATACCAGGCGATCATCATATTTACATAGTATTCATCCGAGCGGATGCCGGCCACGAGTTCCGGGTACGCCGGGTCGAAGTCTTCATCCAGAAAATGCTGCATCAGCATGCCGATGGCAAAGCGCAGTACATAGGTCTCCTCAGATCGCAGCCACGCGCGGATGCGGGCAAGCAGTTCCGGGCGATGTTTTTTGAAAATCTTAGGTGAGAGCTGGTCGCTGGTCGCCCAGTTGTCGATATAGGGAAGGAATGCCTCCGTCAGTGCAATGCAGCGCTCATAGTCTTTCATCTCGGAAATGATGAAAGCGTGCAGCTGGTTTTCATCAAAATACCGGTGCGGGAGCATTTCGAGGAATGTGCCGATATCTTCGCGCTTCACGAATTCTTTCGCTAGCCTGCGGAGCGCAGGAGTCCGCACACCGATCATGCTCTCCGGGTCGATCCCGGGAATCAGTTTGGCCTGAAACTCGCGGTACGGGATATCCTGCTCCGCGAACAGCCGCTCGCGGATCTCGTCAAGAATGGGGGCTGATCCGGCTTTGCTCATATCAATGTCTCCTCTGGATCGATGTTTTCGAAAAACAATAATCAAGGTCCTCCTGATTCTGCATAAATCATTATACCATGCCCTTCGCCCATCACAAACGGGTTCCGCTTCACTTTCCCTGTTTTGATGCTATAATAGGCCTGTGCTTTTTCTTTTATATACAGGATGTATTCGGCATGGGCGTAAGCGAAATCATCATCGGCAATATATGCAGTTTCTGCGCAATGATCACAGATTCCGTCAGCGGGACCCGCAGAAAGAACAGCGAGATCCTCGGATTCCAGATCCTTGGCCAGTTCTTCTACGGTGTCGGCTCCGCCATCCTCAAGGGCTACAGTGGCACCGCGCAGAACGTCGTTGCCATTCTCCGCAACATCGCGGCAATGAAACAGATCTCCAGCAAACTCGCCGAATGGACCCTGATCTGGCTCGGCGTCGTGCTGGGCATCGCGTTCAACAACCGCGGCTTTATCGGCTGGCTGCCTATCATAGCCAATTTTCAGTATTCCGTCTCGATTTTCCGCTTTAAGAACAGTGAGCGCAAGCTGCGGATGTCGTTCATCGTTGCCTCGATAATGTTTATATTTTTCAGCCTCGCGATCATGAACTACGTCGGTGTGATCTCCAACTCTGTTGCCGTCGTGACGACCGCGGTCTCACTGATCCGGGAGAGCCGGGAAAATGCCGTCAAGGCTAATGACGCGGTGGAGAACAGTCCCGCCGACAGTGGATTTTTCCATATTGAGGCAAACCTGAAAAATGACACCAATGAAAGAGCCGAAAACCCGTGAAAATAGTTTGCATAAGTATGGAAGTTTCAATAGAAAGGCAAACCCGAAAAATGACACCATTGAAAATGCCGATTTCAATGGTGTCAAAATTGAAGATGCTCCGTATATTGATAAATGGCGCGAATAGTTAATATTATGTAAACTAAATCAGTTGGTTTATTGGTGTCGGATTATGACTTTCCTTATATATTGACAGTGCGCCTCGTTATGTTAACCAACCTGTGGCAAATGCCGTGGTGAATGCTGCAGAAAAAGCGGCAAATGATGCAGAAAAAGCCGTGGCGAATACAGAACACCGGTGCGCTCAAAGCTTTCTCTTCTCACTCAAACATCCGCCTGTATTCACGGTAGCCTTCCGCCTCCAGCTCGTCATAGGGTATGAAGCGCAGTGCTGCGGAGTTGATGCAGTAACGTCTGCCGCCCGCCTCATAAGGGCCATCCGGGAACACATGTCCCAGATGGGAACCGGACCCGCTGCTTCTGACCTCCGTTCTTACCATACCATGCGAGCGGTCAATGCTCTCCATGACGGCCGTTTCGCGGACAGGCCTGGTGAAAGCCGGCCAGCCGCAGCCGGAATCATATTTGTCGTCAGAAATGAACAGCGGTTCGCCGCTGACCACGTCCACATACAGGCCTTTCCGGAAGAACTCGTCGTACTCCCCGCTAAACGGACGCTCCGTTGCGGCATTCTGTGTCACTTCATACGCAAGGTCACCTATGCGCGCCCGCAGCTCCTGTTTGCTTTCCGTATTCTGCTGTTTTCTCTTCTCGTTCAAGCTGAAAAACTCCTTTGGTATATGACAGGGCGCGCCCGGGTTCTTTTCCAGATACTTCTGGTGATACTCCTCCGCGGGATAGAAGTTCCTCAGTTTCTCCACCTCTACCTTCATCGGAAAGACCGCCATCAGGACAAGCCTTTTTTCAGGTGTAAATATCTCATTTCCGGGAATTGAAAAGGGGCCGCACCGTATCAGTGCTGCAGCCCCCATATCTTTTGCTGTTCGATTCCTTACCTCTTCGGGATCTCGAAGCGGCGGGTCGTCTTGTCATAGGTGGTCTGGACGACGTCCGTGACATTGTAGCCTGCATCCAGCAGGATCCCGATCATGGCGTCTGTCTCGATCTCACCAGAGGCCTTGACGACGATCTCGGTGCCGCGCGCGTCGGAGCGGTAGACCGCTATGGATTCCACATTGGCGTCATTTTCCGCAAAGAGCTTCGCAATGCCGATCAGCACGCCGGGCTTGTCCTCCACGTTGACGACGAAACGGCTGCCCTGCTTCCTGTAGCCCATGATGTCATTGAAGGCCTGGAAAATATCCTTCTCGGTAATGATGCCGATGACCTTGCGGTTCTCGTCCAGGACCGGCAGCACGCCGATGTTGTTGTCGATCATGACCTGGGCGGCTTCCTCCAGGAAAACGTCCGGCGTGGTCGTATGCACGTTGCGGATCATGATATCGCAGACTTTGGTCTTCGCCAGCAGGTAGTTCAGTTCATAAATGGAGAGCGCGGTGCTCTGCATACCGGTCTTCTCCTTGACCAGGCCGCCGGTGACAAGGCCGGTCAGATGTCCCCGCTCGTCCACGACCGGAATGCGGTGGAAATTATTGGCGCGCATGATGTCGAGCGCCTTCGTAATGACGGTATCTTCCGTGATCAGATACGGATCTTTGGTCATGTGGTCTTTTACGTACATATCTGTTCCCCCTGTTATAACAGTAGCATCTTTTCAGTTGACATAAGTCGGTTTCCTGAAGGACTGTCCCGCGGATCAGCCGCCCAGGTACGCCTTCCTTACGCGCTCGTCATTCGCCAGTTCCTCGCCGGTGCCGGAGAGCGTGATGAAGCCGGTCTCGAGGACGTACGCGCGGTCCGCGATCGAGAGAGCGCGCTTCGCGTTCTGCTCCACCAGCAGGACGGTCGTTCCCTTGGCGTTGATCTCCTCAATGATGTGGAAGATCTCGGTGACCAGAAGCGGCGAAAGTCCCATGGATGGCTCGTCCATCAGGATGATGGAGGGCTTGGCCATCAGCGCGCGGCCCATTGCCAGCATCTGCTGTTCGCCGCCGGAAAGGGTACCGGCCAGCTGGGTACGGCGCTCCTTCAGCCTCGGAAAGAGCTGGAAAACGTCCTCCATATCGGCGGTGATGGCATCCTTATCCTTTCTTGCGTAGGCACCCAGGGTCAGGTTCTCCTCGACAGTCTGTTGGGCAAAGACCCGACGTCCCTCGGGGACCTGTGCCAGGCCCATTTCTACGATCTTGTGGGGCTGGACCTTTGTAAGCTCGGTATCGTTGAGCATGATGGAACCGGCGCTGGGCTTCACAAGCCCGGAAATTGCATGCATCGTCGTAGTCTTGCCGGCACCGTTGGCACCGATCAGGGTCACGATCTCGCCGTCATTGACCTCAAAGGAAATGCCTTTGATGGCTTCGATCATACCGTACTGAACCTTTAAATTCTCTACTTTCAGCATTTCGAAACCACCTCCTTATTCGCCGAGATAGGCCTTGATGACCTCGGGGTTGTTCTGGATCTCTTCGGGCGTGCCCTCCGCCAGCAGCATGCCGTAGTTGAGCACGGTGATGCGCTCGCAGATACCCATGACAAGTTTCATGTCATGCTCGATCAGCAGCACCGCGATCTGGAAATGATCCCGCACGAAACGGATCATATCCATCAGGTCGCTGGTCTCCTGCGGGTTCATGCCCGCAGCCGGCTCGTCAAGGAGCAGGAGCTTTGGACCGGAAGCAAGGGCTCTCGCGATCTCGAGACGCCGCTGCGCGCCGTAGGGGAGATTGCCCGCGATCACGTCTGCCTGGTCATCAAGGCCCATGATCTTCAGGAGCTCCATCGCCTTCTCCTCAGTCTCCGCCTCCTGTTTGCGGAAGGACGGGAGCCGCAGCACCGCCTCCAGAGGAGAGTAAGTGATGGCGTTATGGTAACCCGTCTTGACATTGTCCAGCACCGAAAGCTTGGAGAAAAGACGGATGTTCTGGAAGGTCCGGGCAATGCCGGCTTTGTTGGCTTCCACGATATTCTTGGAGGCCAGGTCCTCGCCGCAGAAAATGATCTGTCCGCGGGAAGGCTTGTACACTTTGGTCAGCATGTTGAAGACGGTGGTCTTGCCGGCACCGTTCGGGCCGATGAGTCCCACGATCTCCTTATCGAAAACGTCCAGGTCGAGAGCATTGACAGCCGTCAGCCCGCCGAAGTCGATACCGAGGTCACGCACTTTGAGGATATGTTCGCCTGCGCTCATCACTGTACCTCCTTTCCGCCGGCAGCCCTGCCCGTCCTGAGCTTCTTGACCCAGGTCTTGATCGTGACGTTATTGGTCAGGATCATGATGAGGATCAGGATGACCGCGTAGATCAGCATACGATAGTCCTGCAGCGAACGCAGCAGCTCCGGAAGCAGCACCAGGACCACGGTCGCGATCATCGCTCCGTTCATATTGCCCAGGCCGCCGAGCACGACGTAGACCAGGATCAGGATGGAGGTGTTGAAATCAAACTTATTGGGTACGAGCGTTGAGTAGTTCAGGCCGTACAGCGCGCCCGCCGCGCCGGCAAGTCCCGCAGAGACCACGAAGGAAAGCATCTTGGTCGCGGAAATGTTGATGCCCGAAAGCTCCGCCGCAATGCGGTTGTCGCGGGCCGCCATAATAGCGCGTCCGCTCTTGGAATAGATCAGGTTGTAGATGATGATAAGCGCGATCAGCACCAGGACGACGCCGGCCGTAAAGGTCGAGATCCTCTGCGTGCCGGTAGCGCCCATGGGGCCGTTCAGCAGCATTTTGCCGCCCGGCGCAAGGGAACAGTTGTTCTGCACGAAACTGAACTGGAATCCGTTCTCATCAAAGCCGAGATACATGTTGGTGATCAGGCTCTTGATGATCTGGCCGAATGCAAGGGTCACGATGGCAAGGTAGTCGCCCTGCAGTTTCAGGACCGGGATGCCGATCAGGAAGCCGAAGAGCACGGCGACCAGAGCGCCCGCGACCATGGCGATCGCAAGACGTACCGGGGCTATGCCGATGGCGGAAGCCAGGTACCCGGAAACGCAGACCGCGGTGAACGCGCCCACGCTCATGAAGCCTGCCTGGCCGAGGTTGAGCTCGCCGGAAATACCGACGTTGAGATTGAGTCCGAGTGCCGCCACCATATAGCAGGTGATCGGTACGAGCAGTCCCGCCACCAGGCTCGAAACGCCGCCGCTCTTCTGGAGAACGGTGAGGATGAGCCAGGCCGCGATGACCATGGCGAAGGAAAGGTTCCTGCCATTGTGCCTGGTATCAAGGAGGACAGACAGGAAGGAATTCTTTTTCTTCATACTGCCTCCCTTCTCAGACCTTGACGCTGAGCTTCTTGCCCAGCAATCCGGTCGGTTTGATGAGCAGCACGACGATCAGCACCGCGAAAACGATGGCGTCGGAGAGCTGTGTGGAAATATATGCCTTGGCCAGGATCTCGATGATGCCCAGCAGAAGGCCGCCAAGGAAAGCGCCGGGAATGGAGCCGATACCGCCGAATACCGCCGCGGTAAAGGCCTTGATGCCCGGCATGGCGCCCAGCGTCGGAAAGACCGACGGATAAGTCGAACACAGGAGCACCGATGCGATGGCAGCGAGTCCGGAGCCGATCGCGAAGGTGACAGAAATGATGAAATTGACATTGATGCCCATAAGGATCGCGGCACCCTTGTCCTCGGAGCAGGCACGCATCGCGCGGCCTGTCTTCGTTTTGTTGATAAATGTCGTCAGCGCCGCCATGATAAGCAGGCACACGGCGATCGTGATCAGGGTCAGCCAGGAAATGGAAAACTCCCCGATGCGCAGGGAGCCGGCCGGCATCGCGGACGGATAGACCTTGGTCGCGGAGCTCCACAGAAGCTGCGCGCCGTTCTGCAGGAAGTAGCTGACGCCGATAGCCGTGATCAGGACAGCCAGGCTGGAGGCCTGACGCAGGGGCTTGTAGGCAAGCTTCTCGATCGTGACACCCAGCAGGGTGCAGCAGACTATGGCCACCAGAGTGGCGGGAATGATGGGCAGGCCGAAATTCATCAGCGCGAAAAACGATATGTACGCGCCGACCATAATGACATCGCCATGGGCAAAGTTCAGCATCTTCGCGATGCCGTAGACCATGGTGTAGCCCAGGGCGATGATGGCATAAACGCTGCCGAGGCCCAGCCCGTTGACCAGATAAGATATGAATTCCATACGTGGGATTCCTTTACATAAAAGCCAGCAGTGCCGATACCGGGAATAATGCCCGCGGGCTGTGCCCGCAGCATACATTCACCGGTACCGGCGACTATGGATCCTTAATAGTGAGACGATGCGGCGCTTATGATGAGCGCCGCTGCTTTTTGAATGTGATCAGTCCTCGACACCTACATATGCGCCGTCCTTGATGATAACGGCCTTCGGAGCCTTGGAGACTTCACCGGTAGCTGCCCAGGTCATGTCCTGACCGGTCAGGCCGTTGAAGGTCATGGAAGTGAACTGCTTGACAAGACCATCACAGAACTCTGACGGGCTCTTGTCGGCGGTCAGGCCTTCTGCCTCGATCGCCTGTACGATCGCGTAGATGCAGTCATAGGAGTCAGCCGCGAACTGGTTCGGAATGTCGCCGTAGCGCTCCTGATACTTTGCGACGAAATTCTTGGTAAGGTCATCGGAAGCGTCCGCGGAGAACGGGGTCAGCAGGTATACGCCTTCAGCCAGGGAGGTGTCGAAACCTTCCAGGGTCAGGATACCGTCCATGCCGTCGTTACCGAAGAAGGTCGGTGCATATCCTTCGGCTGCAGCCTTGGTCAGGATCAGGGAAGCCGGCTCGTAGTAGATCGGCAGGTAAACGATGTCCGCGCCCGCTGCCTGGGACTTCTGGATCTGAACGGAGAAGTCGGAAGCATTGGAATCATCGAAGGTGCCCTCATAAACGATCTCGAGGCCCTTAACAGCTGCCTCGGCCTTGAACTTCGCGAAGATACCGCTGGAGTAGTTGTCATCGTTCTTGTAGATGACCGCGACCTTGGAACCGAGATCGGTATGCGCTGCCAGATAGTCTGCGCTCGCAACACCCTGGTTGGGGTCGGTGAAGCACATCTGGAAAACATTGCCGAACGGGTTGGCGGCATTGTCGGGATCCTCGTAAACGACTGCCAGAGAGGAGCCGGACGGAGTGATGCCGAAAATGTGGTCGTCCTTGTACATCGGAGCGACTGCTGCGCCGGGAGCGCTGGTGACAGTCGCGAGGGATGCCTGCATGCCCCAGTCCTTCAGAACGCCGTATGCGGTAACAGCCTTCTCCGGATCGTGCGCGTCATCCTCGAACTTCAGTTCGTACTGCTGGCCGCCCTTGGCGTTGATCTCTTCGACTGCGAGCTCGGCAGCGTTCTTGACCGCGATGCCGTATACAGCCGCGCCGCCGGTCAGGGGACCGGAACCGCCGATCTTGATCGCAGCGCCGGAAGCAGCCTCAGCCGGAGCCTCTGCCGCAGCAGCGGTGGTGGCAGCCGGTGCAGATCCGCCCGAAGAGCCGCAGGCAGCGAGGGATACGACCATCGCCGCAGCCGCAGTCATTGCGAAGATCTTCTTGAGTAAAGTTGCGTTTCTCATAATAGCTTATCCTCCTGAGAAAATATTTCTTTCATTTCTGAAAAGATATCTGCCTTTTCATGAAGACCCGCTGTCCTTTCTTAAAGGAAAACAGCACCGCCTCCGAAAAAACGAATATTGGATTATTATAGCCGCATTTCCATGACAGTTCAACACACTGACGCAATAATTCGGAAAGAATAATCAAAAAAAGTGCAGTTTTGTTATACAAATTTCTGTACGCAAAACGCACTTATTTATCCGGAAACGTAAGCGGATCCCGGTAAATGCAGCCTGTCTTTCAATGCACGGCTGGACAGCCGCTTCGTTTTGCTGATATGATAGAGGCAGAAAAGAAAGCAGGGAGGCAACGATCATGGCAAAGATACTTGTAGCATATTTTTCGGCAAGCGGCACGACTCAGAAAGTCGCGAAGACCCTGGCGGAAGCCATCGGCGCGGACCTGTTCGAGATCCGGCCCGAAACCCCATACAGCAAAGCGGACCTCAACTGGATGAATAAGAACAGCCGCAGCACCATCGAAATGAACGACCGTTCCTGCCGTCCGGCGATCGCCGCTGCAGTCGACGGCATGGAGCAGTATGACACGGTCTTCGTCGGTTTCCCGGTGTGGTGGTACCGCGAGCCGTCCATTATTGACACTTTTATGGAATCCTACGATTTCAGCGGCAAGACCGTCATCCCCTTCTGCACCTCCGGCGGCAGCGGACTTGGAGACGCTCCCGCCAACATGCAGAAGCTGGCAAAGGACGCGAAGGTCGAAACCGGCAGACGCTTCGGCGGCAGGGCTACATCCTATGAACTGAAGACCTGGGCTGCCGGCTGGCTTTGAGCCCGTACTGCCGAATGAAGCAAACAGGACGATCCCGGGAGGCAAGCCATGTTTTTTAAGAAAAAGTCCCTGATAATCAAAAAGAAGACCTATGACGCGGAAAATAAAAAACCGGCCGTCAAAGCCAGCATCTGCACCGGTGAGAAAGTCGCCGGTTTCCGAGACATTCACAGCGGAAAGTTTGAGGATATCCAGCTGATCCGCAGCGAGAAGGACCTGGAAGAATTCAAAAAGACCTATGGGATCGACGGCGACATTGAAACGATATACTGATGGCGCCGAAAATGCAGTCGTACAGATCGTAAGGAGAAATCCATGACCCCACGTGAATTCTTAGATATCCTTCATGTTGCCGAACGCCTCAAGGACACGCCCCGGCACTGCACCACCTCGAAGCGCCGGACCGAGAGCGTCGCGGAACACAGCTGGAGAGTCTCACTTATGGCGATGCTCCTGGCGCGCGAATTTCCGGATGTCGACATGGGCAGGGTTATGCGCATGTGCCTGATCCATGACCTTGGCGAATGCTTCACGGGCGACATTCCCGTTTTCCGCAAGACAGACGCGGACCGTGATAAGGAGGATGACCTTCTCGATCAGTGGGTGCGCACGCTGCCTGAAGGGGTCTCCGAAGATCTGGCTGCTCTTTATGAGGAAATGAACGATCAGCAGACGACAGAAGCCCGTCTCTATAAAGCGCTGGACAAGCTCGAAGCGGTGATCCAGCACAATGAATCCCCCATAGATACCTGGGAGCCGCACGAGTACGAACTCAACCTGACCTACGCCTTCAAGGCGGTCTCGTTTTCCCCCTGGCTGAAGGAACTGCGCCAGGTTATTTACGAGGATACCGAGAAGAAGATCAGGGAGACGGGAGTCCGAACCGACTGACTGACCCTTGGATAATAAAACAGACGACGGCGCGTCACTCAGGACGTCCGTCGTCAATTTTTATTTTACTTCAGCTGCGCTCAGAAAGCGCTGTTTTATTCTCCGGCTTCCCCTTTGACGAGATCCGGGAACTGCCACAGTGTGACATTTGCCGCAGTACTCTCCTCTCCCTTGAACAGCCAGCGAAGCGCCTCCGGGAACATGTACTGGTAAGCCGCGTAGTTGTGCCCACCTTCATTCAGGTAGTAACGGTAGTCGTAGCCCTTGTACTCATATGCCAGCGCTACGTCGTAGTTGCCAACGAACCAGCTGCCGAAGATATTATCCAGGTCGTGCTTGCCGTTGGAAGTGAAAACTCTGATCGGCTTCTTCTCACTCATGCGGATCGCGGATCCCCAGATATTGCCTCCGCGGATATTGACAAAGGTCGGGCTGCCGTTATATACATTGCCGAATACTTCCGGCTTGAACCAGGCAGTGGTCCAGGCTGCGATGCCCGAAGACGAGAATCCGCAGATGATATGGTCTGCCGGGTCTTCGGAGATGTTATAGTCCTTAAGGGCCAGCGGCATGATCTCTTCCGTCAGGAAGCGTGACAGCCAGTCACTGACCGTATCATACTCATAACTCCGGTTGACCTCGCCCTCATTGAAGCCCATGATCGGCTGGCCGGGGCCGGGGGTACCGCGCGCCACGCAGAGCATGATGGTCGGATCGAGTTCGCCGCCTTCGATCATGTTGTCGAGCACGTTGAACCATGCGGGATAAGCATTGTCCGCAGTCGGCATGAAGCCCTGTCCGTCGTAGAATACCACCAGTCTGGCAGGTTTCTCCGGATCATAGGCATCGGGCACATAGACCACATAATCATGCGCAGTGCCGGGATAGAATTCGGAGTCTTCAAGGGTACCGGTGATCAGCTCGCCCTTCGGCGCGCCCTGTTCTTCAAACTCCTCCGGCAGCGGGTACAGATCTGTGTTGGCGCCCATACTCTTCTGGATCTGGTCGTTGTAGATCTTAGTTCCTGTTTCATCCATCGGTTCATGCTCATTGACCAGGTTGAACAGCTCGTAAGTGCTCTTCGGCAGGGTCCAGCTCACCATCTCCTCGCCCGGGTTTCCTTCGGTCCCTGCTGATCTGACTTCTTCCGTTACCGGGATCCCCTTCGTCTCTGCCGCTTCACCCTCCGCTTCGCCTTTGACAAGGTCCGGGAAGGTCCATCTGGTGATATTTTTTGCCTTGGTCTCCTTTCCGTTGAACAGCCAGCGAAGGCCGTCCGGCAGCAGGGCCATATACGCCTTGTAGTTATGACCGCCTTCGTTGAGGTAGTAACGGTAATCATAACCTTTGTACTCATAAGCCAGCGCAACATCGTAGTTGCCCACGAACCAGCTTCCGAAAATATTGTCCAGGTCATGCTTGCCATTGGAGGTAAAGACTCTGATCGGCTTCTTCTCGCTCATGCGGATCGCGGATCCCCAGATCGAGCCGCCGCGGATATTGACGAAGGTCGGGCTGCCGTTATAAACGTTGCCGAACACTTCCGGCTTGAACCAGGCAGTGGTCCAGGCCGCGATGCCTGAAGACGAGAATCCGCAGATCACATGGTCCGCCGGATCTTCTGAAATGTTGTATCCGTTGAGTGCCAGCGGCATGATCTCTTCCGTCAGGAACCTGGAAAGCCAGTCGCTGACTGTGTCGTACTCGTAGCTCCGGTTGACTTCACCCTCGTTGAATCCCATGATCGGCTGTCCGGGTCCGGGAACGCCCCGCGCTACGCAGAGCACGATGGTCGGCTCCAGGTCATGCCAGGCGATCATGTTGTCAAATACTCTGAACAGATCAGGGTATTCCCTGTCTTTCGGCATGAAATTCTGTCCGTCATAGAAAACGACCAGTTTGGCCGGCTTTTCCGGATCATACGCAGCCGGCACATAGACCAGGTAGTCATGGGAAGTGCCGGGATAAAATTCGGAATCCTCCAGCGTTTTCCTGATCAGCCTGCCTTTCGGCGCGCGCCAGTCGGAAAACTCCTTCTGCGTCGGATACAGGTCCGTATTGGCGCCCATGCTCTTTCGGATCTGGTCGTTGTAGATGGCGGTGCCGGTCTCATCCATCGGCTCGTGCTCATTGACCAGGTTGAACAGCTCGTATGTGCTCTTCGGCAGGATCCAGGTCACCATTTCCTCGCCCGGGTTGCCGGCCGTGCCGGCAGACCGGATGCCATCATCCTCTTCTGCTGCCTCTGCCGCTTCAACAGCTTCTTCTACAGCCTCGATTTCTTCCATGATACCCATCTCAGCCTGGTCTCCCACTTCTTCGACAGCTGCCTCAGCCTTTTCCGCCATCTCCATGATCTCTGTTGCCGCCCCGGCTGTCGGCTCGTCCGCAGCCGCCTGGATCCCCGCGAGGCTCATTGCCAGCAGCGCCGTCACAGCGGCAGCAAGAAAACGTCTCCTCATTAAATCGCTCCTCCTTCCCTGAATCATATATGTCTGATACAACGCGTCTCACCGCAGTTTCATGGTTTCCGCATCACGCTCGATATGATCTTCCCATATGATCTTCCGATTATGGCCTTCCCATATGGTCTTCCCATATGGTCTTCGCATCACATTTCGCGCCTGCTCTAATTATACTATATAAGGCATTTCCCGTCATAATTTCCGTGGTACTTTTCTATCCGCTTCTCTATCCGATCGATTATAAATCCCCCGGTTTTTCGAATAGTTCAAAACGAGAGACATGCGTTCCCTCAAAATGAATCGAACAGAAAAACCAGGGGAGATTTTTTCAGACAATTTCTCTCAATTGATAGTGATTCACGATCCAGGTATATATACGTATACTGGATCTTCATTTTTCCTTACTTAAGGGGAAGCCCGCACCGGCCTGACCATGAAAATATATACTGGATTTATAAAAAAACGAAAACCAAGTGAACGGGTTTCTCTCAAAATGAGACTTATCGGAAAAACGGGGAAGAGACGGTATATATCCGGATATGTACGGGGTCGTCAGATGGTCTTCTTTCTCCGCGCGCGATCAAACTCCCTTCAGTAGATAAAAACAGCCGGCCTATTCGGAGTCTTCATGAAAATGCTCCCGCTGCAGTAGGCGCACCCCTCGCGTCAGATACTGAAGTCCGGCGAGTTGTCCCGCTGATAGGAGCACCAGTTGCCGTTTTCGATCAGTTCCTCGCGCGCGATCTGCATCAGAAGCTCATCTGTCTGTCCGAAGCGTGTCAGCAGGTCCCCCATTTCCGTATAAAAATGCTCCAGCTTATGATGATCGGAAAGCGCGCGCGGCAGGGAGAGATTCCCGTAATATCCCGCGGTAAGCAGGGTGACGACGGAAAGCATTCCCAGCGCGATCTTGAGGAAGGTCCGGTACATTTCCGCATCTGCGACCGGCAGCAGTGCAGGACGAAGCACACCGCCGCTCAGTAATTCAAAGGCCACTGCTGCCAGGTAGAGTATCACGCTCAGGAGCAAAGCAATGCGCACCACCCGTTCGGATACACCGCTTCTGTGCGCGGCACGTTTTCCCGCAGCCCGGTGGTACTGTTTCTGACTTTCCACCCAGTAGGTACGCACATCATGTGCTTCCAACGCCGGGGGTCCGGCGGTCAGTGCTCTGAGCGCCTGCCCGATCCAGGCAGTCTCCTCCCGCTGTGTCCATGTCAGCAGATCCGATGCCTGCACTCCGCTTCCTGCATAGCGGAGAAAGATCTGCACCCGAAGGCATTCCGCAAGGGCGCGGTATTCGAGGTATCGGCGGTGGCATGCGGAACGGTCAGCATAACGGGCAATACCCCATGCCAGAAGCAGCATCATGCCGCATACGAGGATCAGCCGGATCGCCTGGGCTTCGTCGTAAAGCAGGAACGCCGCTGCCAGCAGCGCGCCTGCCAAAGCCAGTGCTGCCAGTATCCGGCGGTAGAGCCGGGCGTTCTGCCTGCTGAGATCACCGGCATAGTTCCGGATAAGGTCCATGCGGTCCAGAACGGTCTCCGGTGTATGATCCGGCAGCACGGAGCGTGTTTTTATCCCCGCATGTACGGCAAGCCGGTTGAATTCGTCGGTTTTGGACAGTATATCCTTCAGGGAATCCTCATTCCCAAGTACGCAGACAGTTCCCGCCAAAGTCTCCTTGCGTTCCCCGCGGGGCGTGAAGACATGGATCACAGCCGCACTTTCGTTAAAGGGAACGGCACCGTTTTGGGGAAGGTACCCGCCATGCAGCGCAAAATCGACGGTTTCTGCGGTACCGCAGCCTGCCGGACCGGGCCCGCCCCCGTCCCAAAGGGCCAGCAGCACATGGCAGTGCGCGGCAATGTAAATGCCCGCCTGCCGGAAACGGAAGCTGCGGGATGCCCCTGTATCCCCGTTTGCCGCCGGAAAGCTTTCCGTATCCGGCGCGATAAAGACCTGCTCCGCCCGCGCAATGTGATGGAAAAACCGCGCTTTTGCAGCTTCATCAAAATCCTGTGCATATTCTGTACGTTCTGCAGGCAGCACTGCCCAAAGCGGGATCCCCAACGCCTCTGCCGTATCCGCACAAAGCAGATCAGCCCCCTCTGCCAGGCTTGTAAGCAGCACAGGAGGCGAATTCGGACAGAGTGTCATCAGTTTCTCCAACTCTGCCCGGACAGCGGACTTAAGAGCAGCTTCATCTTCTGCCCGGATGGCCCGGTGGCCTGTGACACCTATTACTATGGGTATACGATTATCTTCTTTCATCCGTTCAATTTGTAGATCCGCAGTCCGTCAAACTTTTTGAGGAGCTTCAGCATGCTGTTGAAGGGTTTCCAGTCCTTGTCCTGTTCTTTCTCGTCGAGCCCTGCATAGTGTGCGGCGATCTCTTCATCCGAATGCTCTCCGTCCATCGCGAGCTTGTGGCAGCGAAGCTGCTCCCGGAGCATGCTGCGGGCCGCTTTTTCCTCCGCTGCCGGCATTTTAGGCAGGGGCAGCGTCAGATAGTCCGTCCCGTAGCGCCATCCCATGGCATGGTGCTCCCGGACCCATCTTGCGTGTTCCATCGGCGCGATCACCGCAGCCTGTTCCGGCGTAAATTCCCGCACCATCTCATAGGCTACGGGCCGGTCGGTGTAGAAGCATCCCAGCGCGTCCAGATAACGCCCGAAATGCTTGGCGCGGTTGATACCGGACAGCTGGTACTCCAGGGACTGTGAGGTAAACTTTTCTTCGAGAGCCTCCGCCGAAGTATCGGCAGGCATGTTCCGCCCATGCAGCGCCGCCGCGAAGTCATATAAATGCAGGAAATTGCTCTCGGAAAGATAGGTATGCTTGCTCCCGTACTCCACCGGGCGCACGCTGGCTTCCACATGCAGCGGGCAGATCGAGGTGTCCACGATCTTTTCGATATCCGAGGTAAAACGCTGCGAACGCTCCGCCATGTCGCTGTAGGCCTTCAGGCGCGGCGGCTTTCCGATGCGGCCGCCTTCCTCCCAGGCTGCGTAGGCCGCCTCCCATGCGGAGATCTTGTCCTGTTCCTCTTCATCGTAATAATAGACCGCATTGACCGCGCATCTGGAAAAATCGAAGTCCGCCGCCATCGGATGCAGCTCCGTACGGGAATTGCGCCCGTACGCCGTGCGGTCCCAGCACTGCAGCTCGTCGCAGATCATGAGCATCCACGCGAGCGGGTGCAGCGAGGCCTTCAGCGGCGCCTTGTGCTTTTTGGGATCCTTATAGAAAGCGATCGCGAATTTGAAAAGGCTGTTGTGCAGCAGGATCGCCGTCAGCGCGTCGACATGCATCCTCGTAAGCTTTCCGCCCCCGAACGCGTCCCGAAGTTCCCGGAACGCCCGCACGGCGCTGAAGAACGCATGGTCCATGAAATAGCCGAAACGCGCGGGCTCCCTGGGCTTGGCCTCGACCACGTCCCGCATGCCTTCCTCGGTGCAGCCGTAGTCCGGGCCCAGCTTCCCGGCAATGTCAAAGGAGAACAGCTCCGTGGCGCTTGCAAAGTATCTTCCGTAAATGCTCTCGAAACGCGCGGCCGACGCCTCGTCCAGCTTCGTCAGGTTCCCGATGCCGCGGTATGCCATATAGGCGCTGTCCGCGCCGCGCTCCTGGTGTGTCACTTCGAAGTAGGAAAGGACCTGTTCGAAGGGAAGCTCGAAGGGATAGCCGATATCGTGCAGCAGAGCCGTGAGGCCCCAGTATTCCAGGAAGCAGTTGGCCGCGCGGGCCTCCGCTTCGCGGGCATTCGCCGGTCCGCCGGCTTTGGCTCCGGCATTCCCGGCACCCGCCCCGGCATCGTCTGCCCCGAGCCCGTAGAACTCCCGGAAAATACGCCTGTACGCGGCATTCGTCTCATAGATCGCCAGGCCCAGCGCGAAGACATAGACGGAATGCGAAAAATGGTCCCGGTGCTTCATCAGCAGGGAACTGCCGTTGGCCTCATACTCCGAGAGCAGCTCCATCATGCGCTTGGAGCTTCCGCTTCGCCCGAAGAACATTTCCAGGTAGCAGTAATAGACGGAGTAGGCATCGTCCGCCGCGCCGGATCCCAGAAAGTCCGCGAGGGCATTCTCCAGGCAGAGGCGGTCTAAGTCCATCTCCATGTTGTAAGGGATCTGCCCGGCCTTGAGGCTCCGGCCCAGGTAAACCCCCGTCCTTTCTTCCTCCGCTGCCTTTTCGGCATCAAAGCGCAGGCCCTCGCAGCGCTCGCGAAGAAAGCGCAGCGACGCGCTCCTCAGGTCATTGCCCGCTGTCACGCCCTCCGCCGCCGGCGGCTGCATCGGTCCGATATCCTTCCCGAAGCGCGCACAGTTCTTTTGCCGCATCTCCTCAATAGCCGTATATGCCACGATCGATCCTCCTTTTAATCCAAATGCCATTCCCTGCGCTCGGAATCTTCAAGTTCCCGATCCCCCAGCAGTTCCCGGGCCAGCGCGATCTGTCCGTCGATGTCCGCCGGCACTTCGATCTCTTTTTCGCGATACTGATAAACAATCCCGCCGCTGCCGAAATATTCGGCACTGATCCTGCCGGTCTCCCCGTCCTGCTGCCCGTAGAACCCGGGAGAGTCGAACGAGGAGTAGGGGATCCGCCCCCTGATGCTTCCGTCACTGAGATCCAGGATGATATTTTCATCCCGCACCACGATACAGGCCCAGCCTTCCGAACTGAAGTTGACAGCATACCTCGACCCGGTCTCGCCGGGCATCAGCCCGCCATCGCCGTACAGCGGGGTCTTTTCTCCGGCAGGCAGTTCATACAGAATGTCCGTGCGTTCCACGAATTCCCGCCCGTCGGACAGTCTCAGAAAATCAACGTTCGGGCTGTCACCGACCCCGTCCGTATTTTCCTCACCGACCGTGAACAGTTCCCTGAAAGGATCCCTGGACCAGATGCGGATCGGTCCCTCTTTCTTATGGGCGGCGTAAAGATAATTCATGCCCCCGATTTCATAGATCCAGGAGATTCCCTCCATGGTCCCGAGATACTGAAACGGCTCCAGGGAGTACACTTCCATCGCGTCGGCCGAGTATCCGAAGACAACGTCCATGCCTTCAAAGTATGCAAAAGCCTCTACGGGATGCCGGAGCCGCACCGCACCGGCCGCCGCGTCGGTCCCGGCTTTGTTTTCTCCCGTGCCTGTGCCGGCATTGCCCGCGCCCGCGCCGTCCTCATCAAAGAACGCCCTGGGCCTGTCGGATGTAAGATCGAAACGGTACGCCATTCCGTCCTCACTATCGTCGATCCCGATCAGGCTCCCGTCCGGCAGGAAGGCGATGCCTTTCAGTCTTACATGCTCCCCGTTCTGCTGCCGCAGCCAGTGGTCCAGCTCCGGCTGATCCGGGAAATGTACATACATACACCGGATATACTGCTCATCCGAAACATGGAAATAACCATGGTAGAGACCGACAGACAGGTCCTTTGCATGTATTTCCTGATACAATTCCTCGTATCCCAGCCCGGTCTCCACATCTTCGGGAACCGGCGGATGCTGATATGCAGGAAACCGCTTCCTGACTTCCTCCGGCTCGGCATACATCCTGGAAGGCTCCATATCAAAGCGGTTCCTGGTATAGGATTCCAGCTTTGTAAGCGGGACATAGCCGCTGCCGCAGAGGGTCCCGAGCGCGTCCTCCAGCACCTCCCGCACTTCCTGCACATGCTGCATCTCCGGCAGCATTTCCAGAACCATGAGCAGTGCCAGCTCGCTGTCCCCTTCTTCCAGCACCGACCGGGCCCGTACGGCCGTGGTCCTCGCAAAGTCCTCCCGGGCTGCCGTCCGCTGAGCCTGCGCCTCTTCTTCCGCGGCATGGGCCTCGTCATACCGTGCCTGCAGTGTTTCGTTCTGTCCGGAGAGGGTGCGCACCCTGGAGAGCGCATAGCCCAGGAATGCCAATGCTCCCGCCAGCACCACCGCGCCTGCCCCCGCGGCGACCCGCATACGCTGCCTGCGCCGGCGGTTGCGGAGATCGTCGAAGCCCACACCCAGGATCGTGGCCATGATCCGGAGCTTTTCCACTTCCAGCTTCCTGTTGCGCTCCCGTTCGGTCGGGGCGGAGATATTGGCTGCAAGCGGCTCGCGGTCGATGACCGTGCCGTCGGGACGCCGCTCATGCAGCAGGGCTTCCGGAAAACGGTCCCCAGAAGCGCCGGAGATGATCAGCGCTATGATGCGGTGATATCTGCCCGCTTCGGTGTAACGGAGGATCGCCTCCTCGACGCCGGGATCGTACCGGGACTCGGGCATGCACAGGACGATCAGCGTAGGCTCCTTCACCTCCGCGATGCTCCTGATGCCGGTCTTCCTGCTCACTTCCCGGGGGATACGGTAGTCCTCCAGCTTTTTCTTCAGGTTCAGGGCCAGCCGCTCGTTTTCCGGAGACTCCGGATAGACGATCTCGATGTTGTAAAAGGAAATCATGGCTGTCCCTCCAGGTATCTGTGCGCTTTCTGTACAAGCGTATCCGGATCCGAGTCAAGGAGGAGCAGGGGTGTGGTCTTCGTGCTGTAAATGCAGACGCTTCCGCCGGCGGGAGTCGCCGCGATCAGACAGTCCCCTGAGTCCAGCAACAGGGCATCGTCACTGAGCCGCTTCAGCTCATGCGCGTCCTGCGTATGGTAAAGCACGTCCCGGTCGATCTGTATGGCATTGAGCAGTGCTTCCTCCCCGGCGAAACGCACCAGCTGGGTCTTTCCGGCCACCAGACGGCGGCCGGCTTCACTGAAGAAGGAAAGCACTTCGCCCATTTGGCCGTCCTTTTGCAGGCTGCAGCACCACTCATATCCGGACTTCCCTTCTTCCTTCCACTGCAGCGCCAGCTTTCCGTCATCCGTAAAGACCAGCTCCGTATTATCCCCGGGCACCGTGATCTCGTCACTGAGCGTGCCTGTATCCATATCGATCAGGAGGATCGTATCTCCGGCATAGGAATACGGAGCCGAAACACAGATCACTCCCAGCCGCTGCTTCGGATCCACGCGGACAGAATTCCAGTATTTATTCTCTTCCTTTATGGGCCTTTGGAGGATCTGCTTTTCTTCCAGCATGCTTCCGGTGCGCGGGTCCAGCCTTCTCCAGATCACATTCTGCGCATAGATCTCCGTGTCCTCTTCCAGATCGAGATAAAGCAGGCTCTTTCCGTCCTCCGAAAACAGGATCCTGCCGGTCTCGCCGTCATTTTCCCAGAGCAGTTCTCCTGTCTCCGGATCAAAGCCTTTCATGCCGGACCAGCTGATGCCGGGCAGGACAGCCAGCGTTTTGTCGGGACTCATCACCGGCGTATAGGAATTGCCGTTTGTTTTGAACACATAGGCAGTCTCTCCCGTCTCCGGGTCGATCCTTGTCAGGCCCTGGTCTTTGCGCCAGACGATGCCGCCGTCCTCGGACAGCACTGTATCCGTATGGGAGCCGCTCACATTCCAGTCTCCCGGATTGACCCAGAAGAATTCCCCGGTCCGGGCGTCCCAGGCGGAGATGTCCCCGTTGCGCATCTGCAGGAAGATCTTCTTTCCGTCGTAAGAATAAAAGGCATATTCGCAGGAATTCGCAAGTTCGTCCTTGTAAAGCGGGATCACATCGGTCGCGGCCGTATCCACATCCGTCACCAAAGACCAGATCTCCACGCGGTGCGGATAGAGGATGGCGATCATATTGCCCTGATGCCGGAACTCTCCTTCCATCACATGGCCCCAAACCGCAGCGAGCGGGGATTCTTCTGTCTCTATAAATGTCAGGAGCCGGCCGCTCTCCAGCTCATAGATCCGCACGCCGTCGTCACAGTGCACCAGCAGGGCGGACCTGTACTGGCAGTAATCCATATCCCGTACGGGAGAAGGGGTCTCGACCTTTAAAAGTTCTTCACCGGTCCCGGTGCTCAGCAGGCTCCAGCCGCTGCCGTCCGCCGCGGCGGCACAGATCCGGTATGCTTCCGCGGGATAATGTACCTGGCTCCAGCTGCCGGGCATTTCCGTTCTCAGGGCGCCGGTCGCAGTGTCATAAATGCGCAGCTTTCCCTTCCGGTCTACCACGGCCAGCTCGATATGCCGTACGAGATCCCCGGAAAACTCCGCCGCGAGAGGCGTCCCGTCCATTTTGATCTCTGCCGCTGTGCCTTCCTCCATATCGACAATAGCGGCACGGGATTTCTGTCCCTCCAGCGGGTGTTCCAGCCAGACAAAAACCTTTTCCCCATAGGATTCCTGCAGATAGCTGTCCGAGTAAAACGGCTCCCCGTCCAGGCTGATCATCATACGCCCCCGGTAGCCGACGGACGTCTGCAGCTGTTTTTCCGGACCGTGATAGAGCCTGTACCAGGCGCTCTTGGACGCGTGTTCGCGGTGAATGACGTCTCCCAGGCTGTATCCCTCTTCCAGTGCCTTCTCCCTGATCGAGTTTTCTTCTTCAACAAGCTCCCCGCTATCGTAAGACAGGAAGAACTCCGATTCCGGATGGTCTTCCTGTTTCAGCATCATCTCATAAGGCGAATGCCTCTCGCAGCCGGTGATCTCGAAATCCGTTTCCACCGAATAAGTATGACTGTATCTGAGTCTGGGCCGGCTCATAGCCATGCGCAGGGCGCCGAGCGCCTCGACGGACACCGGCTCGTCCCCATGGAGATCCTCCGGCAGGGCGGAAAGCGCGAGGCGCACCGCCTCGTCGGTATTGCCCGCATTATAGGCGATCATCGCCTGCTCCGCCGTGAACTGCGCGTTTTTAAGGCTGGCTTCGTTGCGTTCTTCTATCGCTTGGACGCGGGCTTTCTG
>JAEEGL014457602.1_pt1 | contig 27041 bp, 21 predicted proteins | sample 9134231 | NCBI WGS metagenome assembly JAEEGL01 (sample SAMN16246548, study PRJNA631951) | gut metagenome | biome: gut microbiome; feature: rumen; material: fiber-attached | host: Bos | place: Iran: Karaj | collected 2018-10 | reverse complement strand
GTCATGAGGGAAAGAAGCCCTAAAAGGGAGATCGCTTCATCAAAGATACCTGACGGCGTTGCCATCAACCATGATGAGGTTACGGACTATGTTATCCCGGATCCTTCAATGCTCACTGCAGGATCGAAAAGAACAGGCAATGCGAAAAAGGAGCAGGCCGAAACAGCCGCAAGACTTAAGGAGACTCTGCAGAGCTTTGGTGTTAACGTACAGATCACTGATGTGAGTCAGGGACCTACCGTGACAAGATATGAGATGCTCCCCGAGAAGGGTGTGAAGGTATCTAAGATAGTCGGGCTTACGGACGATCTGAAGCTTGCACTTGCAGCAGAGAATATCAGGATAGAAGCCCCTATACCGGGCAAACCCGCAGTGGGTATAGAGGTTCCGAACAGGGAGACAGTTCCCGTTATGCTGCATGACCTTATCGTATCTGATGAATTCGTTAATTCGAAATCAAAGATCTCCTTTGCGGTGGGTAAGGATATAGCAGGAAAGCCTGTGGTATATGACATAGCCAAGATGCCCCATGTCCTCATAGCCGGAGCTACGGGTGCAGGTAAATCCGTATGTATTAATACCATCATAATGAGCATCCTCTTTAAGGCAAGGCCTGATGAGGTGAAGCTTGTGATGATAGATCCGAAGGTGGTGGAGCTGTCTATCTATAACGGTATCCCGCATCTTATGACTCCTGTGGTATGTGAGCCGGATAAGGCGGCAGGAGCCCTTAACTGGAGTGTTATAGAGATGGATCGCAGGTACAACCTGTTTGCATCACATGCGGTAAGGGATCTTAAAGGCTATAATGCCGCAGCGAAGAAAGAAGGACTTGAGGTACTGCCGCAGATAGTCATCATAGTGGATGAGCTGGCGGATCTTATGATGGCGGCTAAAAGCGACGTGGAGACTGCCATAGTGAGGCTTGCACAGAAGGCCAGAGCCGCAGGCATGCATCTCATAATCGCAACCCAGAGGCCATCCGTTGATGTCATAACCGGTCTTATAAAGGCAAATATGCCAAGCCGTATAGCCTTTACCGTGACATCGGGGACAGATTCCAGAACCATACTGGATACGGTAGGCGCTGAAAAGCTTTTGGGCCGCGGAGATATGCTGTTCCATCCCGTGGGGATGGCCAAGCCTGCCAGAGTTCAGGGAGCCTTTGTATCCGATGAGGAAGTGGATGCCGTTGCCAGCTTTATAAGAGCACAGAAGAAGGATGGCAGCGTGGATAATGATATCACCGAGGCCATAAACCAGGCTGCTGCAAACACCGGCAAGGGCAATTCCGGTGCAGCACAGGGAGCGGTGGCCGCTTCGACGGATGAGGATGAGATCTTCATGCAGGCTGCGGAATTTGCCGTGAATCTTGATAAGGAGACAGTATCCATAGGATTGCTGCAAAGAAGATTCAGCCTGGGCTTTAACAGAGCGGCAAGGATCATGGATCAGCTGAGCGAGGAAGGGATCGTGGGCGAAGCCATGGGCACGAAGGGTCGTAAGATCGTCATGACACCCGAACAGTTCGAGTCATATAAGGAGGAACGCGCGTGAAGAGCGATATAGAGATAGCGCAGGAAGCCAAACTTCTGCCGATAAGGGAAGTAGCGTCATCCATAGGCATCGGCGAGGATGATCTGGAATTATACGGAAAATACAAGGCAAAGATATCAGAGGATTGTCTTAACAGGATAAAGGATAACAAGGACGGTAAGCTGGTGCTGGTAACAGCCATAAATCCCACTCCCGCAGGAGAAGGGAAGACCACACAGACCATAGGTCTCGGACAGGCACTTACCCGACTTGGAAAAAAGACGGTCATAGCATTGAGGGAGCCATCTCTTGGCCCCTGCTTTGGCATAAAGGGCGGAGCTGCAGGCGGAGGCATGTCCCAGGTGGTGCCCATGGAGGATCTGAACCTGCATTTCACGGGAGATTTCCATGCCATCACCACAGCCAACAATCTGTGTGCTGCCATACTTGATAATCACATACATCAGGGAAATGAGCTTTCCATAGATACCAGAAGGATCGTTCTGAAGCGGTGCGTGGATCTTAACGACAGGGCCTTGAGAAACGTGGTCATAGGGCTGGGAGAAAAATCCGACGGATTTGTGAGAGAGGATCATTTCACCATCACTGTTGCATCAGAGGTGATGGCGGTGTTCTGTCTGGCTTCCGATATGAAGGATCTGAAGCAGAGGCTTTCAAGGATGATAGTCGCCTATGATCTTAAGGGAGATCCGGTTACGGCAGGTGATATCAAAGCCGTTGGAGCGATGGCAGCCCTGCTTAAGGATGCCATGCAGCCAAACCTGATACAGACTCTGGAGCATACGCCGGCTCTCGTACATGGCGGACCCTTCGCAAATATTGCCCATGGATGCAATTCCGTAAGAGCCACTGGGGCTGCCCTTAAAATGGCAGACATTGTAGTGACCGAAGCAGGCTTCGGAGCAGATCTGGGAGCAGAAAAATTCTTTGATATAAAGTGCAGGAAGACCGGGATGAAACCCGAAGCAGTAGTGCTGGTTGCTACCATCAGGGCGTTGAAATACAACGGAGGTGTGGCTACGGAAGAACTCTCAAAGCCGGATACCGATGCCCTGAAGAGGGGTATTGTAAATCTGGGAAGACACATAGATAACATAAGGAAATACAATGTTCCCGTGATAGTAGCACTCAATGCCTTTGCAAGTGACACGGAAGAAGAGAAGGCTGTTGTGGAAGGATATGTAAAGGATAAGGGAGCGCTTTATTCCTATTCCGAAGCCTTTACAAAGGGCGGAGAGGGTGCTCTGGATCTTGCAGGGAAGGTTCTTCAGGTCATGGAAAAGGGAGAGGCTGACTTTAAGGTGCTGTATCCCGATAACATGAGCATTGATGATAAGATAAGGACCATAGCCCGGGAGATATATCATGCAGGGGATGTTGATATATCAAAGAAAGCGATGGAAAAGATAAGGAAGATCGAGGAGATGGGATTTGGTGAGCTGCCTGTATGTATGGCAAAGACCCAGTATTCCCTGTCCGATGATCCCACTCTTTTAGGAGCGCCAGAGGGCTTTACTCTCAAGGTCAGGGATGCATATGTATCAAGCGGAGCAGGCTTTGTGGTTGTGCTTACGGGTGACATCCTGACCATGCCGGGACTGTCGAAGAAGCCGGCAGCATATGATATAGATGTAGACGATAACGGAAAGATAAGGGGACTTTTCTGATGGCAGAGCTTATAGACGGGAAACGCATATCCCAGGAGATCAAGGATGAGGTAAGAGCGGAGATAGAAGCAGGGAATATAGACGCCTGCCTTGCAGTGATAATAGTCGGCGAGGATCCTGCTTCCGTCGTATATGTGAATAATAAAAAGAAGGCCTGCGAATACTGCAAGATCAGGTCCCTGTCCTACGAGCTTGCAGAGGATACCACACAGGAGGAGCTTATAGCCCTGATAGAGAAGCTGAATGGGGATGATACCGTAGACGGCATACTGGTCCAGCTCCCTCTTCCCCCTCACATCGACGAGGATATGGTGATCGAAGCCATCGATCCAAAAAAGGATGTGGACGGATTCTCAAAGAGATCCGTGGGGGCTCTGAGCATAGGTACAAAGGGCTTCGTATCCTGTACTCCCGCAGGGATCATAGAGCTTCTGAAGAGGAGCGGTATAGAGATAGCAGGAAAGGAATGTGTTGTTATGGGACGATCCAATATAGTGGGGAAGCCCATGGCCATGCTGATGCTGCGCGAGAATGCCACGGTCACCGTGGTGCATTCCAAAACAAGACATATAGAGGATGTATGCAGGAGAGCTGACATACTTATCGTTGCCATAGGAAAGCCGAAGCTTGTCACACAGGATTACGTCAAGGATGGTGCCGTTGTGATAGATGTAGGCATACACAGGGTGGATCCCGAGGAAAACAACGGGAAGAAGCTCTGCGGTGATGTTGATTTTGATGATGTGAGTCCCGTGGCGGATGCCATTACCCCGGTGCCCGGCGGCGTTGGACCCATGACCATAGCGATGTTGATGAAAAATGTATTGATCTCAGCCAAGGATAGATAGAACGGAATGGATTGCCCAAAATGCGGGGCTTTGATACCTGAGGGGAAGCTGTATTGCCCTCAATGCGGCTATGCTGTTCAGATAGTACCGGATTATGACGCCGATCTCCAGGAGAATCTAGAAAGCGTCGGATCCGATATCGCAGGTAATGTCAACAGGATAGATATAGAAGAGAACTCAAGGCCCGAGTACGACATAGATGCTACTACCAGGGAGATACCGCAGGTCTCCAAGGAAGAAGCCATAGATCTGAAAAGAAAATTCGAAGAGGACAAGAGAAGGTCCGAGATGCTGGTCACCTGGATCGTTGCTCTGGCCCTCCTGGTCGGTGTTGTCGTGATAGCGATCTTTGCTTCCAACAGACTAAAGGGCAATACCTTTATACCCGGAGAGGCCATAGACAATGCGGCATCAAACAATGCCATCTCCATAGATGAGATCAGTAACCGTTTTGCCGATGATGAGATAAACAATTACTATGATGAGGAATTAAATGCAATAGGTGATGAGGAAGAGGAGGATTCTCTATCCGGGAACCGGTCGACTCTTAAGGCAGCACCCATACCGGAACCGGGTAATTACAGTGAACCTGTAAATATCTTTGCAGCCATATCAGGGGAAGGATCCGACGATTCAAAGGATGCTGTCATATACTATACGACTGACAAGTCAGAGCCGGATCAGGATTCCAGGGTATTAAAGCATGAGATCGCCATGCCCATCGGAGAAAGCCATTTTGCCTTCAGAGTCATGGACGGAGACGGTAACTTCGGAGAAACGGTATATGCCGATTACAACCTTGGATTTGCCGGTATATGTACCGCAGGGGATGCCGTCAATATATGCGTCGCGCAGCTTTTGCAGGACGGGGCCATCCTGGATATATACGGCCACGTTCCGGGATCGGCCGGTACATATACATATAAATGTGATTCGATGATAAACTCTGAGGGAAGAAGTTATTTCCTCATACCGGAGTATTATACCGATGAAGGCGGACATGAAAAGGCAACAGGTACGACCTATGCTGTGGATGCCATAAGCCTCGGACTTTTCAAAACCGCGGTCGGCCCGGACGGGAGATACGTTTTTGAAATGTTTTATTAAAGAGTATAAGCAAGGAGGAGCCCATGAGAGCACTTGAAGAAAGGATCTTAAGCGAAGGAAAGGTTTTGAACGAGAGCATCCTGAAGGTGGATACTTTTATCAACCATCAGGTGGATCCCGTACTTATGGGTAAATGCGGAAAGGATTTTGCATCACATTTTAAGGGGAAGGGCATAACAAAGGTTGTGACCATCGAGAGCTCCGGCATAGCTCCGGCCTTCTGTACCGCCGGTGAGATGGGGGTTCCCATGGTGATATTAAAGAAGCAGCCCTCCAAGGTGCTCAATGATAATCTGTGCCAGACAATGGTGACATCCTTTACAAAGGGGACAAATTATGAGCTTACCATGTCAAAGGATGTGATATCCGAGGAGGATCATGTACTGATCATAGACGACTTCCTTTCGAACGGAGAGGCAGTGACGGGTGCAATACGGCTTTTGCGGATGGCTCATGCCACCATAGCCGGGGTTGGAGTGCTCATAGAGAAGACCTTTGCCCCGGGGAGAAACAAGGTTGAAGACGCGGGATTTGAGGTATATGCCCTTGCACGCATAGGCAAGATGTCTCAGGACAAGATCTCGTTTATAAATCAATAATCATCAACAGGAGACAGTGAAAAAGATCATGAAGAAGGTTGTAAAATTCGGCGGCAGCTCCCTGGCGAGTGCCAAGCAGTTCAAGAAGGCAAAGGACATCATAACGGAGGACGAGACAAGACGTTATGTGGTCCCGTCGGCACCCGGTAAGAGGGATTCAAAGGATGTAAAGGTTACCGATATGCTGTATGCCGCCTATGAGAAGGCTGATGCAGGAGAGGATTTCGGTGAAGAGCTTGACAAGATAAAGGAGAGATTTTCGGGGATTGCTAACGGGCTTGGCATCAATATCGATCTGGACGGTGAATTCCGTAAGATCAAAGAGGACTTCACGAATAAGGCCGGAGTAGACTATGCCGCAAGCCGCGGCGAGTATCTTAACGGAAGGATAATGGCAGAGTATACCGGCTTTTCCTTCATAGATCCCGCTAAGGTTATATTTTTCAAGGAAGACGGTTCCTTCGATTCGGAAAGGACCAACAACACATTAGGAAGCGTCCTTGACGGACTTGAAAATGCCGTTATTCCCGGATTTTACGGAGCTCTTCCCAACGGTAGCGTAAAGACCTTTTCAAGAGGCGGTTCGGATATCACCGGATCCATCGTGGCAAGGGCTGTGAAGGCTGATGTTTACGAGAACTGGACCGATGTATCCGGGTTTTCCGTTGCCGATCCAAGGATAATAACCGATCCGGAGACCATAGACATGATAACCTACACGGAGCTTCGAGAGCTTGCATATATGGGGGCTTCCGTGCTGCATGAGGATGCCATCTTCCCCGTAAGGAGAGAAGGGATCCCCATCAATATAAGGAATACAAACAAGCCTGAGGATAAGGGCTCATGGATAGTACAGAGCACCGGAGTCAAGCCCAAGTTCACCATAACGGGTATAGCGGGCAAGAAGGGCTTCTGCTCGGTGAACATAGAAAAGGACAAGATGAATTCCGAGGTGGGATTCGGCAGGAAGGTACTCCAGGCCTTTGAGGATAATGATATATCCTTTGAGCATATGCCTTCCGGTATAGATACCATGACCATAATAGTCCACCAGGATGAATTCATAGAGAAGGAACAGAGCGTAGTATCGGAAATAAACCGACTGACTCATCCGGACAGCATAGATATCGAATCGGATCTTGCCCTGATCGCTGTTGTGGGGCGTGGGATGAAATCATCCAAGGGTACTTCGGGCAGGATCTTCTCTGCACTGGCTCATGCCAATGTAAACGTCAAAATGATCGATCAGGGATCCTCGGAGTTGAACATCATCATAGGAGTCAAGAATGAGGACTTCGAAAATGCCATAAGAGCGATATATAATATCTTTGTTCTGGCAAGACTGTAGAGCAGGGCGGCAGTTCATCCCACTCATGTAACATCCGTTTAAGGCTCATGTGAGCTCGTTTGAAGGATTTGCGGTACGGGATGGGATGCCGTGTAAATAGATAAATTAATCACAACAAGGAGAAAAAAATGTACAAGATTTTATCGGCTGAATTACTGGCTGAGAAGACCTACAGGATGGTCGTCGAAGCCCCCAATGTGGCTCATGCCTGTGAGCCCGGTCAGTTCCTTATCGTAAGGGCTGAGGAGGAAAGTGAGAGGATCGCACTGACCATATGCGATTATGACAGGGACAAGGATACGGTGACCATCGTATTCCAGACCATCGGAGAATCGAGCTATAAGATAGCCGAGAAGAAGGCCGGTGATTTCTTTGCCGATGTAGTCGGACCTCTTGGCAATCCGGCAGAGTATATAACAGAGCCTTTAGAAGAGGTACAGAAGAGACATTATCTCCTGGTAGGCGGTGGACTGGGCACCGCTCCGGTATATCCTCAGGCCAAATGGTTAAAGGAGCATGGTGTTGATGTGGATGTGATCATAGGCACAAAGACTCATGACACCCTCATCATGGAACAGGATATGATAGATGCTGTTGGAGAGGATCACGTTTTCGTAACCACGGATGACGGTTCATATAAGAGGAGCGGTATGGTCACCGCCGTTATAGAGGATCTGGTAAAGAACGAGGGGCGTCATTATGACAGATGCGTATCCATAGGTCCCATGATCATGATGAAATTCTGCGTCAAGATGACAAAGGAGCTTGGTATACCTACCATAGTGTCCATGAATCCCATCATGGTGGACGGAACCGGTATGTGCGGAGCCTGCAGACTCATAGTTGGAGATGAAGTGAAATTCGCCTGTGTTGACGGACCGGAATTCGACGGTTTCAAGGTTGATTTCGATCAGGCTATGAAGAGGATGAAACTCTACAAGACTGAGGAAGGCAGAAGGATGCTTAAATACGAGGAGTCAAAGCAGGGGAAGAGCTGCGGCTGCAAGGGCTGAAACCTGTATTAGTTTAAAACGATAAGGAGATTAACGCTATGGCGATTGAAGTTGATATGATGAAAAAAGTTCCGGTTTCGGAGCAGGATCCTAAGGTCAGGGCTGCTAATTTCGAAGAGGTATGTCTGGGCTATAACGAGGAAGAAGCAAAGGCAGAGGCAACAAGGTGCCTTAACTGTAAGAATCCCAAATGTGTGGACGGATGTCCGGTCAGCATAAATATCCCGGGATTCATAGAGAAGATAAAGGACGGAGATTTCGAAGCCGCCGCAGGTGTCATAGGAGAAGCCTCATCACTTCCCGCAGTGTGCGGAAGGGTCTGCCCTCAGGAAAAGCAGTGTGAGGGACAGTGCATAAGGGGCATCAAGGGTGAGAGCGTATCCATAGGAAAGCTTGAGAGATTTACCGCCGACTGGGCAAGAGAGCATGGCATAAAGCCGGTTAAGAAGGCTGCCTCCAACGGAAGGAAGGTTGCTGTTGTGGGAGCAGGCCCTTCGGGACTTACCTGTGCCGGAGACCTTGCCAAGATGGGATATGAGGTTACCATCTTCGAGGCGCTTCATAAGGCAGGAGGTGTGCTGGTATACGGTATACCCGAATTCAGACTTCCCAAGGATAAGGTAGTTGCCAAGGAGATAGAGAATGTGGAGTCCCTGGGAGTTGAGATCAAGACGGATTACATCATCGGAAGATCCGAGACAGTTGATGAACTTATGGAAAGAGAGGGCTTCGAAGCCGTCTATATCTCTTCGGGAGCAGGACTTCCCATGTTCATGCATATCCCCGGTGAGCAGGCCCTGGGCGTTTATTCCGCAAACGAGTATCTCACCAGAGCAAATCTTATGAAAGCATACAGGGATGATTATGACACTCCCATCAACAAGGGCAGGAAAACCGTAGTCGTAGGCGGAGGAAATGTTGCCATGGATGCGGCTCGTACAGCCTTAAGGTTAGGGTCAGAGGTCACTGTGGTATACAGGAGATCGGAGCAGGAACTTCCGGCCAGAGCAGAGGAGGTCCATCATGCCAAGGAAGAGGGTATAGTTTTCGAGCTTCTTACAAATCCGGTAGAGATACTTGAGGATGAGGAAGGATTTGTCAGAGGAATAAGGGTGATCAGGATGGAGCTTGGAGAGCCGGATGAATCCGGCAGACGCAGGCCTGTTGAGGTGCCCGGTTCCGAATACGAGATCGAGTGCGACAGTGTGATAATGTCACTGGGCACAACACCCAATCCTCTTATACCCGGGACCACCAAGAGACTTGATACCACGAAAAAGAAGTGCATCGTAACTGATGAGGAGACAGGAGCCACTTCAAAGGATGGAGTATTTGCAGGAGGAGACTGCGCTACAGGAGCTGCAACAGTCATACTTGCCATGGGTGCCGGAAGAAAGGCAGCCAAGGGAATCGATGATTATCTGAATGCAAGGTGATAAGCCGGATATAAGGAGAAGGGTATGACACTTGATGAGAAGGCGAAGGATTTAAGATCCTCAGGGTATACGCTTACATTGGTGGGAGGAGTCGGGATCGCTGTCATGATACTTATGATGACAGGGATCATACCCATAAAGCTTAACGGGGTGATAGGGGTGGTATCCCAGGCTGTCATGGGCCTGCTGTTCCTGCTGTTCCTTGTGCTGGGGATAAGAGCGCTTATAAAGGCCCGGACCGTATCCGAGGATGCAGAGAGAGAGACGGATAAACGCGAAGAGATCGAGAGATGGTTTCTTGACAATTTTGACAGGGATACGATCGAGAACGAAGCAAACCCTGACAAGGATGACAATGATCTGTATTTTGACAGGGTAGATGTCATAAGGAATAAGATATCGGAACGCTTCATTGAGATCGAAGACTCTTTGATGTCTCAGATCATCGAGGATATCTACACGGATCTTTTTGACTGATGCTTAATGTCACTCTGATCACTGTAGGAAAACTGAAGGAGAAGTACCTTAAGGATGCCGTTGCCGAATACTCGAAGCGTCTTGGCAAGTATATAAGCCTTAACATTTGTGAGATTAATGACGGACCCGACATGGAGACAGAGGCCGCAAGGATATTACCTCATCTCAGGGATGACGGGTATGTGGTCACGTTGGAGATCGAGGGCATTGAACTGGATTCTCCTTCTTTTGCAAAAAAGATCGATGAGCTTATGACCTACGGAACAAGCCGTATCATTTTTATCATAGGGGGCTCAAACGGTCTGGCGGACAGTATTACGGATAGGGCCGATCTGCATCTGTCCTTTTCGAAGATGACCTTTCCCCATCAGCTCATGAGAGTGATATTTTTGGAACAGTTGTACCGTGCATTTAAGATAATAAACAGAGAACCGTATCATAAATAAGGGGTGCATCATGAATTTTATCGACATCATAGAGAAGAAGAGAGACGGCTTAAAGCTTACAAGGGAAGAGATAAGGTTTTTCATTGACGGTTACGTATCCGGTAATATACCGGATTATCAGGTTTCGGCCCTGCTCATGGCGATCTATCTTAAGGGCTGCGATAACGAAGAGACCTATGAACTCACCATGGCCATGGCCGAGTCGGGAGACAGGGTTGACCTTTCAGGGATCCCCGGCATTAAGGTAGACAAGCACTCCACCGGAGGGGTAGGAGACAAGGTCAGCCTGATAGTCGGACCCATAGCGGCTGCCGGAGGAGTTCCGGTCGCCAAGATGAGCGGGAGAGGACTTGGATTTACTGGAGGTACCCTGGACAAGCTGGAATCCATTTCGGGTTTCAGGGTCGATCTTTCGGAGGAGGAGTTTGTCAGGCAGGTACAGGAGATGGGTTATTCCCTCATCGGACAGTCAAAGGAGATAGCACCCGCTGATAAGCTGCTGTACGCCCTGAGGGATGTGACGGGTACCGTAGGATGCATACCCCTTATAGCTTCATCCATCATGAGCAAAAAGATAGCAGCGGGATCGGATGCCATAGTACTGGAGGTGACCCATGGTACAGGCGCATTTATGAAGACCGAAGAGGATGCAAAAGAACTTGCCTCCATCATGATGGACATAGGCGAGAGAGCCGGCCTTAAGATGGTGGGAGTTTTAACGGACATGAACGAGCCCTTAGGCTATGCTGTGGGAAATTCTCTGGAAGTCATCGAGGCAATAGAAGCCCTGAAGGGCAGCATGCTCCCTGATGTTAAGAAGGTTGTTTATGAACTCGCAGGAGATATGCTGATAGCCGGAGGAAAGGCATCAGACAGGGAGGAGGCTGTATCAACAGTAAAAAGGGTCATCGATTCAGGAGAGGCTCTGGAAAAATTCAGGCAGATGATCGCAAGACAGGGCGGAGATCCCCGTGTCATAGATGATCAGAACCTGTTCCCCCAAGCCCCCGTCAGGATAGAGGTTAATGCCTCAAGAAGCGGTTATCTGGATGTGACCTCCTGTGCCGGTATAGGCGAATGCGTAAAGATACTTGGTGGAGGAAGGATGACCAAGGAACAGGAGATAGATCTGTCCGTGGGTCTTAAGCTTTGCAGGAAGAGGGGAGACAGAGTGGAGGAAGGAGATAAGCTCTGCGAGATCCATGCCTTAAGAGAAGAGGATGCAGCACTGGCAAAAGATCAGTATCTTGCATCCGTTAATATCAGTGACAGCAGGAAAGAGTACGGGGAGCTCATATATACGATCAATGGTAAGAGCGTTTGATGTAAGTGATGCCGGGTCTGCCTCCATACAGAACATAGCAGGAGCTTTTGACAGAAATATCGCAATAATTGAGGACAGGCTCAGTGTTTCCATAACCATAAGGGGCGGAGGCATCCAGCTTGAGGGAGAAGAAGGCTCCACGGCAGATGCCGTCAGAGTGATAAAGGAGCTTCTTGTTCTTGACGGACGCGGTGAGATCATAGATGAGCAAAAGGTGAACTATACATTGGACAGTATAAAGGATGCTTCCGAAGAATTCATAACACAGGTCGATAAGGATGTGATCTGTCATACCATATCGGGGAAGCCGGTTAAGGCCAAGACAGTGGGTCAGAAGAAATATGTGGATGCCATTGATTCCAACATGATCGTATTCGGGATCGGACCTGCAGGTACGGGCAAGACCTACCTTGCCATGGCAAAAGCCATATCCGCTTTCAAAAAGGATGAGATATCAAGGATCATACTCACAAGACCAGCCATAGAAGCAGGAGAGAAGCTTGGATTTCTGCCGGGAGATCTCCAGAGTAAGATAGACCCCTATTTACGACCGCTTTATGATGCCCTGTGGGGTATAATGGGTGCAGAATCCTTTCAGAAGAACATGGAGAAGGGGCTTATAGAAGTGGCACCTTTAGCATATATGAGAGGAAGGACTCTCGATAATGCCTTTATCATACTCGATGAAGCGCAGAATACCACACCTGCCCAGATGAAGATGTTCCTTACGAGGGTTGGCTTCGGATCCAAGGTGGTGATCACGGGAGACAGGACCCAGAAGGATCTTGCGGAGGGGAGCGCATCGGGACTTGATGTGGCAGAAGCAGTACTTGGACGCATAGAAGGCATATCCTTTGTCAATCTTACTTCAAAGGATGTAGTGAGACATCCTCTGGTACAGAAGATCGTCAAGGCTTACGAAGAATATGATGCACGGATTGCAAAAGATCCGTTCAGAAGAAAGAATAACGACAAACGACATGGAAACAGAAGCAAAAAAGGCATTTAAGCCCTATTTTCTGATAGCTATCCTTGTCCCCGCCATTGCTTCGGCAGTGGAGATCTACATCACGCAAAACAGTATAACGGGGGCTTTCAGGAATGCCATCGTTATAATGATACTGTCCTTTATTATGGTATATGTTTTAAGGGATGAGCTAAATCCCAGGGGAGTGCTCCTCCTTACCTTTTTTGCGCTCATAAGCTCTGCCCAGGCATTTCTGCCGGATCTTATCCTGCCCATAGCTTCTCTTGCCGTCATCATGTGTTTCTTTGTCTCGCCCAACACAGGCATCTCGTCCGTGATCCTTTTTTCGACGATGCCTTATCTGGTCACGGATCATTACTTTGAATACTTTCTTTTCTACATCGCAACGGGGATCATCGCCGTGACACTGATGTATACGAAGAGAAAAACGGGAAAGTACGTTGAGGTACTGGCCGTGTTCATGCTTATATATATCATGCTGTATACTGCTCTCATCATATTAAAGAGAATGAGCATAAATGCGGATATCATAATCCTGCCGGCTGTGGGACTCATTCTTGATCTTGTGATCATGAAGGTGGCAGGCTACAGGTATTACACCAATGTGGAGAAAAAGAAGGAAGAACTGTATAAAAGGATAGTGGATCCCGAGTATCCACTGCTGATGCGGCTGAAAAAAGAAAACAGGAAGGAATACAAGACAGCCATACACACGGCTCATTTCACCGAACTGTTTGCCCAGAAATTCGGATATGACAAGGTTATCATGAAGGGACTCGGGTTCTATCACAGGATAGGGGTGCTGGAAGGCGACAGGACATCATTGGCACTCAGGACAGTAAAGACAGCAACATACGAGGGCTTCCCCGAAGAACTGGTGGGATACCTTAAGGAGTACGGAGAAGTGGACGGCAAGAGCAGAGTTTCTCCGGAGGTTTCCATATGCCTTATCACCCATCACGTTATATCGGGTCTCATAAAGGAGTATTCCAAAGACAAGGATGCTGATGTCGATATGAACCAGTTTGTGGACAAGGTGATCCTTAAACTGTTTTCGGGAGGCGGTGCCCTGCTGAAGCACTCGCTGATACCCTACGATGATCTTGAGCAGATAAGAAAGACTTTCAAGGAGGAAAAGATATACTATGACTTTCTCCGTTGAAAAGGATGAAGGGATCAGGGATCTGGGACTCGATGAGGCTGATATCCTCGAGAAGGTAGGCATGGCCTGTATAGAATATACCGGCTGCCCATATGAATGCGAGATAAGTCTCACCCTCACCGATGATGACAGGATACGCCTGATGAACCGTGACATGAGGGGTATCGACAGTGCAACGGATGTGCTTTCATTCCCGATGCTGGAATTTGACAGCCCCGGAGATTTTTCGGGGGTCAGTGAAGCATATGCCGACTGCTTCAATCCCGATACGGGTGAGCTGATGCTTGGCGATATAGTTATCAGTACGGACCGTGCAGCCCATCAGGCTGTGGAATACGGGCATTCCGTGCTGAGAGAATTTTCTTTTCTAATCGCTCACAGTATGTTACACTTGCAAGGGTTTGACCATATAGAGCCTGATGACGAAGAGATAATGAACAAGGCTCAGGAGGAGATCCTGAACCGGCTTGATATAAGGAGATAGACCGTTTTGCGTAGATCATGGATTAAGATAACTGTTCTGCTGACATGTATACTTGCGGCCCTGTTTGCCGGCTGCGGTAAGAATAATGAACAGGTTGAAGTACAGATGGAGGACCCCGAGGAGACTGCGACCGTATCCGATCCCGATGCATACAATGATTTTGAGGAATCCATATCGGAGGATGCAGCATCGGAGCTTTCCGAACAGCTTAAGGCCGAGAAGGGATATGCCTCTTCCTTCGGCGCCCAGCGGGAAAGAGACGGTAAGAAGGTGAGAAGCTATCTCACGGGTAAGATGGTGGATCAGAAGATCGGAGACAGAAGACCCGTAGCCGTCATGCTGAACAATATCGAGGATGCCATGCCCATGAGCGGTGTGGGGAGCGCAGATGTCCTTTACGAATGCGTCGTTGAGGGCGGACTTACCCGTATGATGGGTATCTTTGAAGATTATGATAACCTCGAGAAGATCGGATCCGTAAGATCCTGCAGGAATTATTTTGTATATTATGCTTTGGAATTTGATGCCATATACTGCCATTACGGCCAGTCATCATATGCCCTGCCTCTGCTGGAGGAGGAGTATGTGAACAACCTTTCGGGACTGGCAGCCATAGGAGATACGGTGTTCTACAGGACCACCGACAGACAGGCTCCCCACAATGCCTACGCATCCGCAAAGGGAATAAAAAAAGGCATAGAGGAGATGGGCTACAGGAATACATACGCAGACGGATACTGCGGCAAGTTTACCTTTGCAAGGGATGACGATCCCAATGACTTAAGCGGCAAGGATACGGTGGATGCCACGCACGTGGAGACCGGATACAAGATAAACAAGCCTTATTTTGACTATAACGAAAAGGACGAAAAATACTACAGATGGCAGTACGGAGAGAAGCACATAGATGATCTTACCGGAGAGCAGCTGGCCTTTGATAATATAATCCTTCAGTATTCCGCTTGGGAGCAGATAGATGATAAGGGTTATCTGGGCTTTGACTGTCATGGCGGCGGACCCATGAAGTTTATAACGAAGGGCAAGGCCATAGACGGTATCTGGCTGCTGCTTGGCGGAGAGCAGGGCTCTGTCAGGTATTTTGACATGGATGGCGAAGAGATCGTTGTGAACCAGGGTAAGACCATGGTGGAGATCATCCAGGACAGCGAAGGAGACAAGGTCGTTATCAGATAAATGGCTGCTAAGGAACGGAAAAGTAATTTTATCGTCCAGGGCGGTCTCCTCGGAATGGCAGGGATCGTTACCAGGATAATCGGGATGATATACCGTATCCCCGTCACCAATATCATCGGGGACAAGGGTAACGGTTATTACGCATCTGCGTATTACATATACAATATACTTTTGCTCATATCGTCATATTCGCTGCCCCTTGCCATATCCAAGGTGATCTCGCAGCGGCTTTCAAAGAGAGAATACTCAAATGCAAAGAGAGTCTTCAAGGGAGGTCTGATGTTTGCCACCATGACAGGCGGCATAGCGGGTCTCCTTGTGCTTTTCGGCGCAAATATCCTGGCAGATTTCCTGTCCGAACCTCTTTCAGCCATAGCCCTGAGGATCTTTGCACCTACCCTTCTGGTGGTGGCCATCATGGGTGTATTCAGGGGCTATTTTCAGGGCATGGGAAATATGGTACCTACTGCGGTATCCCAGATCATCGAACAGATAATCAATGCCGTTGTCAGCATTATCGCTGCAAAGGCCATGTTTGATTATGGCAGAAAGACAGCGGCACTTTTGAGGAATGATGACCTTTCTTATGCCTACGGAGCAGCGGGCAGTACGCTGGGTACCAGCGTAGGGGCATTCTTTGCCCTTGTTTTTCTGGTCATGTTGTATTTCATGGTGAATTCAAGGCTGCGCCGCAGGTTCAAGGATGATGAGTCCAGGTTTGAAGAGAGTTACTCCACGGTGTTCCGTATCATACTTCTCACGGTGCTTCCCGTCATAATGTCTACAGCCATCTATAACATAAATGATATCCTTGATAATTTCATATTCAACCGTATGATGGAGCTAAAGGGCCTTGGAGTTGAAAAGACCTCCATATGGGGCGTATATACGGGAAAAGCCAAGCTGCTTTTAAACGTGCCCATAGCCCTGTCCAATTCCATGTCCGCATCTGCGGTCCCGGCACTTGCTGCCTGTATCGCCTCCGACAATAAAAAGGGCGCCAGAAAGAGGATAAATGCGGCCATGAGATTTACCACCATCATATCCTTTCCCTGCGCCATAGGACTCTTCATACTGGCAAAGCCCATAGTGGCTCTGCTTTTTTCGGGAGATCCCAATTTAGCTGCCACCATGATGCGGGCCGGTGCCGTCAGTGTCATAACCTATTCCATATCAACCCTTTCAAACGGGATGCTGCAGGGCATAGGTAAGATGAACCTCCCGGTGAGGAATGCGTCCATAGCTCTCATCCTGCATCTTGGAGCTCTGGTCGCCCTGATGTATTATACGGACCTTGGTATATACGCGGTCATAATCTCAACCATTTTCTTTTCACTGCTCATGTGTTTCATGAACAATCTGTCGCTAAAGCACTCTCTCGGGCACAGACAGGAAAAAATAGGCACCTTCGTGATCCCCGGGATCTCTGCCTCCGTTATGGGAGTCGTGGTATTTATCATACAAAAGATCCTGTCAATGTTCGCAGGCAATCTGCTGCAGGTACTGCTGCCGGGAGTGGCGGGAGTAGTGATCTACTTTGTATGCATACTGAAATTCGGCGGGGTCAAGGAAGACGAGCTTTATGATATACCGATGGGAAGCAGGATAGTAAGGCTTGCAAAGAACTTCGGTCTTATGTGATAAGGGATAACAAAGGATGAGGATAGCAGTTTGCGGAGCAGGCGCATCCGGTATCGCGGCGGCCATCAGTGCTGCCAGGGCGGGGGCGTTAGTAGTTTTATTCGAGCACACCGACAGTCCGGGCAGGAAGATCCTGATCACCGGAAACGGAAAATGCAATTTCACCAATCATGAGATAAATACCTCGAAATATCACTCAACCGACGATCATGAGTCCTTCATGTCCGGATTCCTCAGCCGGTGGGGATGCAGGGAGTGCCTTGACCTTTTTGACAGTATAGGAGTGGTATACAGGCAGAAGAGGGACGGATACTATCCCAGATCGGATACGGCAGAATCCGTAAGGAGGGCTCTGCTCAATGAGCTTGCAAGGCTTAAGGTTGAGATAAGGCTCAATACGGATATCCGTGATATAGACCCTGTGAAAAAGAGGGTCAACGGCGAGAACTTCGATGCCGTTATAATAGCCATGGGAAGCATGGTATCCGGCAGAGCGGGCTCTGACGGATCGGGATATGGGATCTTACGCCGCATGGGCCTTAAGGTGAATAAAGTATATCCGGCTCTTACACCTCTTACATTGAAGGAGGATCTGTCCTCCATAACGGGGGTGAGATGCGAGGCGAAGCTGACACTCCTTGATGAGGAAGGATGCACGGTTGAGAGCTCAAGAGGTGAGCTGCAGCCCTTTGAAAAAGGATTTTCCGGTATACTGGCCATGGATATTTCCGGTGAATGCTGCCGCATATTGGGGAGCGGCAGGAGAGCATATGTCAGAGCTGATCTTTATCCCGATATGGATGGTGAGGAACTCCTCACATTCCTTAAGGACAGAGCAGAACGCTTCGGCAGGCAGGAGCCTAAGGACGCGCTTGTAGGCATGTTCCCCAAAAAGCTGATAAATTATCTGATACATCCGCTGGATACCAGGGTGGCTGACTACGTGGAAGCCCTTGCCCTCAGGATAAAGGGCCTTGAGTATGAACTGTCGGATGAGATGTTAAAGGATGTAAAGAGAGCTCAGACCGCTGCAGGGGGACTGTCTCTTGATGAGATCGACGATGATATGGCACTTAAAAAATACAAGGATATATACGTTGTCGGAGAGCTTGTTGATATAGACGGAGTCTGCGGAGGATACAACCTGCACTTTGCCTGGGGAAGCGGATACATAGCCGGTAGGAGAGCCGCAGGGAAGGAGCGGGACAGATGATAAGGATAAACTCCCTGAAGGTTCCGGGAGGAAGCAGTCTCTACCATGTCAGGGCAAAGGCCGCAAGGATATTAAAGATAAAAGAAGAAGCCATAAAGGATATGGTCATATTGAAAAGATCCAGGGATGCAAGGGACAGAAGTAATATACTGGATGTTTATTCCGTGGCACTTGGTGTGGACGATGAGCACATCGTATTATCAAAATGCCATGACCGTAACGTGTCGGAATACATGGTGCGATCCTACTGCCCGCCTGCCCACGGCAGTAAATCAGCTGCTCATCGCCCTGTCATCGCGGGCTTCGGGCCGTCCGGGATGTTTGCTGCCTATCTGCTCTCCATGGAGGGCTACAGGCCCATAGTCTTTGAAAGAGGCAGCAGCATGGATAAAAGGACGGAGGATGTAAAAAGGTTTTGGGAAACGGGAAAGCTTGATCCGTCATCAAATGTCCAGTTCGGAGAAGGCGGAGCAGGGACCTTTTCCGACGGCAAGCTGAACTCCGGGATCAAGGACCGTGAGGGCCGCAGGGGCTTTGTCATGGACACTTTCATAAAGTACGGTGCACCTGAAAGCATACGGTATGACAATCATCCTCACATAGGCACAGATGTATTGAGAGCACTGATCCCCAGGATGCGGGAAGACATGATAGAAATGGGAGCTGATATCCGTTTTGATTCCCCTGTGACGGATGTGATCATACAGGATGGCAGGCTGTCAGGCATCACGGTAAAGGGATCACCGGTGGAATGCGACACATTGTTCCTGTGTCCCGGGCATTCCGCAAGAGATACCTTCAGGATGCTCTGTGACAGAGGAGTCAGTCTTGAGGCAAAGCCCTATGCTGTGGGGGTCAGGACGGAGCATAAGAGATCCATGATCGATGAAGCCCTGGGCACGGAGCATGCATCCTATAAGCTGACCTATCACTGCAGCGACGGCCGGGGGGTTTACTCCTTTTGCATGTGTCCGGGAGGCTACGTGATAAATGCCTCCTCCGAGGAAGGAGGCCTTACCGTAAACGGTATGAGCTACTCCGGAAGAGACGGGGAGAATTCCAATGCTGCCATAGTATGCACCGTATCCGATGAAGATTTTGAGGGATTCGGTACGGACCCGTTAAGAGGCATGAGATTTCAGATGGATTTAGAGGAAAGGGCCTGTCGCGAAGGAGGCGGCGCCATACCCTATCAGCGGTTCGGGGATTTTAAGAATGGCAGGATATCAGAGAGCTTTGGCAGCATACTTCCGGGATGCAAGGGGAGATACGCCAGTGGAGATATAAGACGTATTTTGCCTCCCCATATCTGCGATGATATAATCGAGGCAATGTCCGGCTTCGGTCAGACGATCAAAGGCTTTGATGCGGATGACACACTGTTTGCGGGCATCGAGGGACGTACATCCTCACCTGTCAGGATAACACGTAACGACGATATGGTGTCGGTGAGCACAAGGGGCCTGTATCCCGTGGGAGAGGGAGCCGGATATGCGGGAGGCATAATGTCATCGGCCATAGACGGCATCAAGGCTGCGGAAGAATACATTAAGGAATATACGGAGAAAACATGAGAGAAGCATTCAAGGACAAGAAAAGGATAGTGATAAAGATAGGATCCTCCTCCATCACCCATAAGGAAACAGGAGGAGCGGATCTTATAAGACTGGAAAAGCTGGTCAGAGAGCTTACGGATCTCCATAACGGAGGACGGGATGTGGTGCTTGTGTCCTCCGGTGCCATATCCGTCGGACTCAAGGCTGCACACATAAGGGGCCTGTACTACGGAGGCAATTATTCCAAGGAAGGACCGGATGAAAAGCTCAAGCTTAAACAGGCGGCGGCGGCCATAGGCCAGGCCAGGCTCATGATGATGTACCAGAAGCTTTTCTCGGAATACAATCAGCTGACGGCTCAGGTGCTCATGACCAAGCGTACCATAGTGGATAATGTGAACCGTTTCAACGCAAGGAATACCTTTGAGGAGCTGCTGACACTGGGAGTCATCCCGGTGGTGAACGAAAACGATACCATAGCCACCTATGAGATCGAATTCGGCGATAATGATACCTTGTCCGCCATCGTTGCTTCACTGATCGAGGCGGATCTTCTCATACTGTTATCCGATATAGACGGACTGTATACCGATGATCCCAGGCATAACGAGGATGCCAGGTTCATACCTGAGATCGAGAGGATAGACAAAAAGGTTGAAGAGTTTGCAAAGGGCTCAACAGGGAGCAGCATGGGTACGGGAGGCATGGCGACCAAGATCTCTGCCGCAAGGATCGCCTCCGCCAGCGGATGCGACATGGTCATAGCCAATGCCAGGGATCTCGACAATATACACAGGATCATCAGAGGGGATGAGGTGGGTACCTACATCCATGCCCACAAAGATACGGAATTCTTTATTGAGGACTTTATAAACGATGACTAAACCGGAACAGAGGAAACTCATATCGGAAAGGGTAAGGTCACTGGATCCGTCATATATGGGATCTGCCTCGGATAAGATAAAAGCATACCTTACGGACTGCGAGGAATGGAAAAGAGCAGATAAGATCTTCATGTATCATTCCACCGGATTCGAGGTGGATACTGCAGGCATAATAGATGCTGCCCTGAAGGCGGATAAGAGGGTTTATCTTCCCAGAGTCATATCCGATACGGACATGGAATTTTCGGAGTACGTGAAGGATGCACATCTTACAAAGGGACGCTATGGCATCATGGAACCGGATGCGGCGGGAGAGGATACAAAGGCTTCGATAAAGCCTGACCTTATCATCATACCCTGTGTAGGTGCTGACAGACAGTTAAGAAGGCTTGGACACGGTAAGGGATATTATGACAGATATCTTAAGCGCTTTAAGGACGTAAAAAAGATCTGCCTCGCCTTTGACGTCCAGCTTGTGGACTTTACCGTCACAGAGGATGAGGACGTAAAAATGGACGCTGTATTGACTGAATCGGGATTTATCGGAAAATGAACGGACTGACGGATATAAAGGAAAGCGTAAGACAGAGAGAATATATCGACAGGATAGCAGGTCTCGTCAGGGACAGGGGACTTAAGTATCTTGTCGTAACCTTCGGATGCCAGATGAATGAAAGGGACTCCGAGAAGATAGCAGGCTCTCTGGAGGAGATGGGATATACAAAGGCAATGGAGGAGTCCGAAGCGGATATACTTGTGTACAATACCTGCACCGTAAGGGAGAATGCCGCAGTAAGGCTGTACGGCAGGCTCGGGGTGGCAAAGTCCTATAAGGAGAAGAATAAGGACATGCTCATAGCCATATGCGGGTGTCTCATGCAGGAAGAGCATGCTGTAGAGAAGATAAAGAAGAGCTATCCCTTTGTGGATATCATCTTCGGTACCCATAATATATTCAGGTTCCCGGAGCTTTTATATAAACGTCTTGAGAGCAGTGAGAGCATCGCCGATATCTGGGAGTGCGGTGACAGGATAGTGGAGGATCTGCCCGTAAGGAGGAAGTATGACTTCAAGATGGGCATAAATATAATGTACGGCTGTGACAATTTCTGCACCTATTGCAAGGTGCCCTATGTCCGGGGGAGAGAGAGGAGCAGGGATCCGAAGGAGATCATAAGGGAGATAGAGTCCTGCGTTGAAGACGGTGTGGTGGAAGTCATGCTTTTAGGACAGAATGTGAACTCCTATGGCAAGGGACTTGATACTAAAACGGATTTCCCCATGCTTCTCGAGGAGGTATGCAGGATAGACGGTCTTAAACGTGTAAGGTTCATGACATCCCATCCCAAGGATCTGTCTGATTCTCTTATCAGGGTCATAGCAGAAAACCCGAAGATCGCAAGGCATATACATCTGCCGCTGCAGGCAGGCTCGGACAGGATCCTTAAGGCCATGAACAGGCACTATACCAAGGAAGACTATATCAGCCTTGCCCTCAGGATAAAGCAGGAGATAGAGGATGTTTCCCTGACGTCGGATATCATGGTGGGTTTTCCACATGAAACGGAGTCGGATGTGGATGAGACCATAGATGTCATAGAGCGTGTAAGATATGACGGAGCATTTACCTTTGAGTATTCGCCAAGGAAGGGGACTCCCGCAGCCGAAATGGAGCAGCTTGATAAGGAATACGTCCAGAAGAACTTCGACCGGGTGCTTAAATGTGTACAGAAGGTCTCCAAGGAGCAGGCAAAACGGTTTGAAGGAAGGACTATGGAGGTCCTTACGGAAGGAGTGGACGAGAAGGACCCGGAGAGGTTTACGGGGAGGCTTTCACAGAACAGCGTGGTTCACTATCCCATGGAAGGACATAAGGTGGGAGACATGGTGAGGGTCCGTCTTGATGAGTGTATGGGCTTTTATTACAACGGACATATAGTTGACTGACAGGCGCTCTTGTTTTGGTAAATGTGCACAACTATGTCTTGATGAAAGGGAAGGTTTTTATTATAATATTCTAGTGCATCGCCCGGCTTGCCATGCCATCGGTGTACATGTTATGAGATACAGGGGCTGTGACCACCGGTTCATGATATACCCGGTTATCTCATACAAGATTCATGAATCAATACTATGGAGGGTTACTTGAAATGGGTAAGAAGAAAGAAGCAGCCGAAGGCGGACAGAAATTAACGGGATTTAAGTCTTTAGGCGATCTTGTCGTTGTGGGTGTGCTGGTGGCGATGATCATCGTTGCGATCATAGTAGAAGTCGTAAACGTGGTCGAATTCAGGGAGAATTATAAGACCACCGTAAAGAACGACCTTCTGACGATGGTTGAGATCGGTGGTGCACTGCTTGATTCCAATGCATCATGGATCAGTGCGAATCCCGGTGTCATCGGTGACATCGTAGGAGATGTTAAGCTTGAGAGTTATGATTCGAGTTATTCATATGTGGTCAGTGAAGATGGTACCATGCTCTATCATCCCACACCCGAGAAGATAGGACAGCCTGTTGAGAATGCAGCGGTTAAGAGCATCGTCGGACAGCTTGCAGAGGGAAAGGTTCCGGAGCCTCAGGTTATAGAATACGAATTTAAGGGAGCCATGAAATATGCAGGAAGCTATGTTCAGCCCGGTTCTCATAATATCTACATTATCACCGTAGATGAGAAGGATGTATTCGCTCCCATCACAGATACCATGAAAAAGTCTATCGTCTTCGTGGTCATAGCACTCATTGTCATAGGCGTTCTCATGTATCTCTTCATCAGAGTGCAGTTAAAGCCTGTAGGGATCCTTACCACCATACTTGAGAATTCATCAAGGCTTGATTTCAGACATAACGATGATGCGGAGAAGGTTATATACAGGAAGGATGAGATCGGACAGCTTGGCAGATCCATCGGAACCTTAAGAAAAGCCATTAAGGAAGTAGTTACGGAGATAGATCATGCGGCCGGACAGCTTGATGATAATGCGACCAGGCTCAAGGACATGACCGTCAAGATGAACGATAATTCCGCAGACAACTCTGCTACATCCCAGGAGCTTGCAGCAGGCATGCAGGAAACCTCCGCTACCACGGAGACCATAAACGGAAGCGTGGGCATCGTTGTGGACAATGCAACACAGATCAACGAGCTTTCCGAGCAGGGTACCCAGAATGCCGTTGAGATCAAGAACAAGGCCGACAGTATCAAGGCAGATGTTCAGACCTCTCTTACAAATGCAAGAAACCTTTTCGAGGATGTCAAGAGGCAGTCTGATGATGCCATAGAGCAGAGCAAGGCAGTTGATAAGATCAACGAGCTTACAGAGACCATAAAGAGCATAGCAGGTCAGACCAATCTCCTTGCACTTAATGCTTCCATCGAAGCTGCAAGAGCAGGTGAGGCCGGAAGAGGCTTCGCAGTGGTCGCAGAGGAGATCGGACATCTTGCAACACAGTCATCCGATACCGTAAGCGGAATCAATGACATAGTGGAGGAGGTTCACAAGTCAGTTGATAACATGAGCAGATGTCTTGAGAGAGCTCTCGAATACATCGACAAGAATGCCATGGCTGATTATGCGAAATTTGATGAGATAGCCGAAGGATACTCCAATGATGCCACTAATTTCGAGGTCAATATGTCCTCGATACATGACGCGGTTTCCTCACTTACCAATTCTATCGGTCAGGTATCGGATTCCATCTCCGGCATCAACTCCACCATCGGAGAATCCGCAAGAGGCGTTACGGATATAGCACAGAAGACGACGGATATCGTTTCCCTTACCTCAAGTACGGATGAGGTTGTGGATGAGACTCTGGAGTGCTCAAGAGAGATGAAGGAGATCGTCGGAAGATTCAAGATGTAAGAGGTTTTTCGGGAGAGGCTTTGGACAGCGGTCCAAAGCCTCTTTTACTTGTAAAAGGTTTTTTATTTTTTTATAATTAACAGGTTATGACGTACAAAGAGGTTGATAAAACTAAAGTCAGTCCCATGATGCAGCATTATCTCTCCATGAAGGAGGAGTACCCTGACTGCATCCTTTTTTATAGATTGGGTGACTTTTACGAGATGTTCTTTGACGATGCTGTCACCACGTCAAGGGTACTGGAGCTTACCCTTACAGGCAAAGCCTGCGGACTGGAGGAGAGAGCTCCCATGTGCGGAGTGCCTTTTCATGCTGCCGAGATCTATATCAACAGGCTGATACAGGAGGGATATAAGGTCGCAGTATGTGAGCAGCTGGAGGATCCAAAGGATGCCAAGGGCATCGTTAAGAGGGGTGTGATCCGGGTCGTTACTCCCGGAACCAATACCAATATATCCGAGATGGACAGCTCCTGTAATTCATATATCATGAGCATCTTTTATTCCTCGGATGTTTTCGGCATAGCCGTCTGTGATGTCACTACCGGTGATTTCTTTACCGGTGAGGTTTCCGATACCGTAAGGCTTAATGATGAGATCATGAGATTTGAGCCCAGGGAGATCGTCTGTAACGAGGCCTTTTTTATGTGCGGTCTGGATACGGATCACCTGAGGAATAAATACCGCATTCTGGTGAATGCTCTGTCAAATAAAAGCTTTGATGAAGACGCGTCCGATGACCTGATAAGACGACACTTCAAGGTGGCTCATACCGACGGCCTGGGACTCCATGACCTGCCTTACGGAAGGATAGCCACGGGTGCACTCCTTGGTTATCTGTTTGAGACACAGAAGAATGATCTGGGCAATATAGTCAGGATCAGTATCCTTAAGCCCAACGGATTCATGCTCATCGATTCTTCCACCAGGAGAAATCTGGAGCTTACGGAAACCTTAAGAGACAAGGAAAAGAGAGGATCCCTCATATGGATCCTGGATAAGACCAGGACCGCCATGGGGTCCAGGATGCTCAGAAGGTATATAGAGCAGCCCCTTATCGATAAAAAGAGTATCGAGGAGCGTCTGGATGCCGTAGAAGAGCTTTCTTCGAGGATCATCGATCGTGACGAGATCAGAGAGTATATGAATACCATATACGACATAGAGCGTCTCATGAGCAGGGTCTCATATGAGACTGCAAATCCCAGGGATCTTGTGGCTCTTAAATCCTCTCTGTCCATGCTCCCTGCCATAAAGGATCTGACGGCAGGCTTTTCATCAAGCCTCATAAAGAGTCTGTCCGATATGATAGACCCTCTGTCTGACATGTATGAGCTCATAGACAGGATGATATGTGATGAGCCTCCCGTACTTATCAGCGAGGGAGGGATCATTAAGGAGGGAGCCTCAAAGGAAGCGGATGAATTAAAGAGGGCAAAGAGTGAGGGCAGGGACTGGCTCATGGAGCTGGAGGCCCGTACAAGGGAGGAGACGGGTATCAAGAATCTTCGTATCAAGACCAATAAAGTATTCGGCTATTACTTTGAGGTTACGAATTCTTATCTTTCACTTGTGCCCGATCACTTTATACGAAAGCAGACCCTCTCCGGAGGAGAAAGATATACCACAAAGGAACTGTCCGATATGGAGGACAGGATACTCAATTCCGAGGAGAGGCTCGTGGCACTGGAAAAGGAGCTTTTCATACAGGTCAGGACCACACTTAAGGAGAATATCACAAGGCTTCAGGACACCGCAAAGGCCATAGCGACTCTTGACGTACTTGCTTCTCTTTCCTATGTGGCAGAGCATGAAAACTATGTGAGACCCAAGATCAATACCAAGGGCGTGATCAACATCAAAGGCGGCAGGCATCCTGTAGTGGAGAAGATGCTGGGGAATGATTCCTTTGTGTCAAATGATGTATACCTTGATAATGACGATAACAGGATATCCATCATCACAGGACCCAATATGGCCGGAAAATCCACCTATATGAGACTTGTAGCCCTGATCGTCCTCATGGCCCATATGGGATCGTATGTGCCCTGTGACAGCGCCGACATAGCCATTGTTGACAGGATATTTACAAGGGTAGGTGCCTCGGATGATCTTGCTTCCGGACAGTCTACCTTTATGGTGGAGATGACTGAGGTGGCCAATATATTAAGAAATGCCACAAAGGATTCACTGTTGATCCTGGATGAGATAGGCAGGGGTACATCCACGTAT
>JAEEGL014263640.1_pt1 | contig 27041 bp, 23 predicted proteins | sample 9134231 | NCBI WGS metagenome assembly JAEEGL01 (sample SAMN16246548, study PRJNA631951) | gut metagenome | biome: gut microbiome; feature: rumen; material: fiber-attached | host: Bos | place: Iran: Karaj | collected 2018-10 | reverse complement strand
TCTCGGAGAACTGAATGTCAACGTAACAGAAGTGGCATCGGATGTATTAAGCCGCCTGGTGGAGGAGCATGATACCAAAAAGAAAGCCTCTCAGGAACCGGTTCCGGGCTGCATCCTTTGCATAGATCCCAACCGGCTTTCCCAGGTGATCGGAAATATCATCGGCAATTCCTATAAATATGCGGATACAAACATAGATGTGACATATGCCTTCGCAGATCATTATCTGGAAATGACGATCCGCGATCACGGCGAAGGCGCGTCGCAAGAAGAGATCCCGCTTTTGACAAATAAATTCTACCGCGGGAAAAAACGTGCCGCAGACAAAGAGGGCAGCGGCCTGGGCCTGTACATCTCCTCGGAACTGATGAAGAAAATGAAGGGACAGCTGATCATCTCAAGCCAGGAGGGATTTGCAGTGACACTGCTGCTGCCGCTGGCGTAGCAAAAAAAGGGACTCAGCGGAAGATCACGGAATACTCTCTGTGGAAGACCTCTTCCGTATGGAGACAGTTTCCGTATTCCCGATCTTCCAGGGAGCCGGTGAAATCATCCCGGTCTGTCCGTCCGCACCATGGCTCGATACAGATAAACGGCGCGTGTTTTCCCACGGGGGACCAGATGCCCACAAGGGGCGTATCGATGGATACGATCAGATATTCTTTTCCACTAGGATCAATAAGGGAGATCCGATCGGTCTGAAAGTCTTCTGCAATCAGGGCATCGCCGGCGAACAACTCATCTGTGGGAGTGATGCATCCGTCAGTTAATTCAATACTTTTTGTTTCTTTACCCACATTGCCTCCGGTTGTGATGGGGCGGATCGTCAGGGACGAAAGAGCTTCGCCGCTTTTCATAAAGCGGATCCTGTATTTTTCCCAGTCACCCTGCCCGTCGATGGGACACATGAAGGCGGGATGGCCGCCGATGGAAAAGAAAAGGTCTTCGGCAGCGGGATTTTTTACAGTCCATCCCACAAATACCTCATTTCTTTCGATCCGATAGGATACTTCCAAAATAAAACGGAAGGGAAAGACTTTCAGCGTTTCTTCGTTTTCTGTCAGGACATAAGTGATGCTGTCGCTGTTCAGTTCTTTGATGGTAAATTCCATATCCCGTGCAAAGCCATGCTGTCCCATGGGATAGGACTTTCCGTTATACCGGTATTCTTTGTTTCTGACCTGCCCCACAAAGGGGAAGAGGATGGGCGTCCGGCGTCCCCAGTAAGACGGATCACCATGCCATACATACTCGATGCCGTCTTTGGTGCAGGACATGATCTCCGCGCCTTTTGTCGATGTTGTCAGTTCTAATTCACCGGATCTTAATATCGTATCCAAGATGGTTTCCTCCTGTAGTTTATATTACATTTTCGAATTCGTTTGATGATTTCATTTATCAAATTGTTATGTTGTTTCAGTTTGTGAGTTCAGATCGCCGTCTCCACGTTTTTTCGAAATTCCGTTGCGTGGTTCATGACATAATAATAAGTGTATTGTTTTTCAAAACCCAGTTTCTGATATAAGTTCATGGCCACCGGGTTGTTCTGCATCACCTGCAGATACATATGGGTTGCGCCGTCTTCCTTTGCTTTCAGGATTGCTGCCTGGCAGAGTTTTTTTCCAAGACCCTTTCCGCGAAGGACGGGATCCACGACGACGTTATGCAAAAGTGAGTAGCCGCTTTCGGTTGCCAGGGAAGCAACGGCTGCGACATGGTCCTGTTCCATGACCTTGATATACACCTTATCAACGGAGACTTTTTCATGAATCTGTCTGGTCATATCCTGCTTGTCCGCATCCGTTAAGCCTTCATAGTCAAAATAAGACGCAAACCAGTCATCGGGGGTAGATGTGAAGATGACGCTATCCAAAACCACAGCGGTATCATAAGCGATATTTTCATCCAGCAGTTCCAGCGTCATTACATCCGTGGGCTTTACTGCCTGATAACCTCTTTCCTCGAGATATGAGATAAAGTCCCGTTCTGCATCCGTTAGTTTGAAGATGCAGGGCAGACCGTGATCTGCATAAGCCTTCTCGCAGTAGTCCACCTTTTCCGGCAGGGCGATGGTGGAAGGATTCTTGAGTTGCACCGAGTTGGCGCGCCCCGTAAATCCGTGGGTGAACCGCAGCTGCCAGCCATCATATTCCTGATCTTCCAGCGCTACATAACCGTTGGCTGCGATGTTTTCTAGGAAACGAATTTGTTCTTTTGTCATGAGATTATTCCTCTTTGTTGGATATTATGAGAGATATTCTACCATATTTTTACAGGAATGTATGTTTTTTGATAAATACCTGATTTTTCGAACATACAGGAGAGGCGATAAAAAAGCATAAACGAAAATGCGATAGTGGCGTAAGTCACTATCGCATTTTTATATATCATATTCAAGCAAATTGTTAAAGCGTATTACCTCACACTCTCATACACCGCCCGCGTCTCCTCGGCCGTCGCACTGCTGATATAGTAGTTCGTGCCATCTTTCGTCACAACATGGATATAAACTTCTTCTTGGGGAGCAAGGAAGACTTTGCAGCCGTTCTTTCCATCCACGATGAAATCGCCCTTGAGCAGGGTGTCCATGCCCACGCCGTTTTTGCGCATAAAGGAATGCTCATAGATATCATCGCAAAGTTCTATGCTGTCGATCATATCCGGTGTGATCACGTATTCGTCCTTTAACTGGTGGCAGATCAGGGTTCCGCTCTCTGCGTGGAGGCTGATGGGCGTTGCTTCTATGAGGCCGACATAGATCAGTGAAACAAAGACGTTCATCAAAAGAATAAGCACGATAATGCCGATCACTTTGCCGACAGGATGTCCGATATTAATGGTGCCGCCGATGCCGGCGCGTTTTTCGACCATCACGCGGTGATCATTCGGATTGCAGTAGAGCATGCCGCCCAGCCAGTATTCATCATCATCCGTGATCACTGAAGTTTCCTTTTGGTAACGCTCTTCAATTTTCCGGCCTCTTCTGACAAATACCGCGATTCCTGCGACCATCAGGATCATATAAAAAAGCAGAAAACCTGTGACCAGCAGATTGGAATAGAAGATCAAAAGGATAAAGGCAGTGACCAACATATAGGCAACGTTCAGCCAAAGGAAAGCGACGATCATGTCCGCCCAGTTTTTCTTTTTGGCCCTGTTGTAATTTGCGTTGATGTCACTGTCCGTGGAGATCACATCATTTTTCAAACGGTCCATCAAAAATCCGGTGAGCATGATCAGCAGTCCCACCAGGAACATGGTCACTGCCAGAATGGTGCCGAAAAAGCTGCCGGGCGCATAGGCGTTGAACCGGATCACGCCGAGATTTGCCAATAGCATCAGGCCGGTGATCAAAAGACCTGCCAGGTTCGGCAAAAGGATAGGAACGATTTTAAGTGCATGCACATTGCCTGCGGTTTTTAAGTCTACGAAGTTAATACCCTTTTCCTGTGTGAGATTCAGGCTCTTTTTTACGGTCATCATTTCCTTATGTCCCAAAAGGAAGGGTACGGTTATGACAAAGATCGTGATGAAGATAAAACTCATCCAGATAAAAGTCTGCAGGAACATCCCGTGCAAAAACAGCAGCGCTGTTGCGATCGCGGTGGCGGTAAGGGAGACCAGAAGTGCTCTTTTCCGGCCTTTTTGCGCGATGGCTTCCACTTCATCTTTTACGCCATCCTGCAGAAATTCTTTTCGATTGTTCACGCCGAAGATCTGTTTTCGCTCGCTCCACTTTTTCGGATACAGATAAAAGAACATGATCCATACCATCGGCACGAGGCAGATAAACATTGTAATCCCGAAAAATAAGTTACTCATAATAATTCCTCCGAAAACTACTCAGTCCCCATAGTACTTTGTCACGAGATCCAGGATCTCCTGACGTGGGATGCCGGAAAGCCGGGCTTCCGATACGATGCGTTTCAGTTCCGTTTTATTCATCTCGCTGATGCTGCCCTGCTGCTCGATCCGGTTTCGCACGCGGGCGCCATTCTTTCGGTCTGTCATAATGTAGCCTTCCGTTTTTAAAAGCTGGTAGGCTTTGCTGACCGTCATGGTGTTGATGCCGATCTCGACAGCCAGCGACCGGACGGTGGGAAGCTGCTCGCCGGCGGCAAGAGATCCGTCGCTGATCCCCATGACGATCTGGTTTCGTATTTGCTGATAGATCGGAACATCCGATAATTCATCGATCCGTATGATCATGATAGTCCTCCGGGTATATGTTTTGTATATGTATCAACTGATGATGCGAATTGCTCCTTTGACGCCAGCAAATTCCGCTATTTAAAACATTCTTGTATATTACCACATTTTTCTGCTTTCTGTGTGATCGGTTTTCACAGTACTTAATTCCGGTGATACATATTTTCTATACACTCATATTTAGATTGTTGTATTTACTCTGCTGTGAAGCGGTGAATCATTGACTTCTTCCACAGCCGATTCCGCTTTCTTACTCTTTACACTGATAAAAATCGCAAGAGCAAGCATCGGCAGGCCGGACAGGATGCCCACCAGGCTCGGCCCCAGGATCATGCGGTCAGCAAATTCCGGTTTCGTCAGGTAAGCGTAGATCGTCCAGGCATCCATGGCGCCATGGATCAGCGCGGGCATCAGGATAGTCCCTGATTTTTCATAAACATGGTCAGTCACGATGCCGAAAGCAATGGTGAAGATGGGGAAGACAAACAGTCCGAGCACCGGTGCACCGAAATAATCTGTTCCGTATTCAAAGCCGGCCAGGATCATAAGGGGCCAGTGCCATGCGCCCCAGATCGCGCCGCCGATCACACGGCCGGCGGTTTTTCCGAAACGCTCTTTCAGATAGGGATACAGGGCGCCTCTCCAGCCGATCTCTTCACCGATGGCTGTCAGGATATTAAAGATCGGGGCAGTTGTCAGTGCCATGATGATCGAGACGAGCATATATGTCTCTATGGTAAGTCCCTGGGCCTGCAGCTGTGCCATGCCTGCTTCACCAAGCACTTGTCTGGAGGTTTCAAAACCGGTGTCCAGATGCGTAGGAAAGATCGCGAAATAAAGAAATGCGCCCACCAGCGAAAGCAGCGCCGGCATCCACATGGAAAAGGCGATCCACTTCAGGTTCTTTTTGATCTGCGGACGCCAGCCCATTTTCTTAAAAGAGATCCCTGCGATGAGGACGCCCAGCGTCGGCATGAACATATTCACAATGGTCAGGATACCGAAAACGGATCTCCCGGTAAGCGTTCCCTGATTGGCAAAAACGGATGCGATGGCCTGGAGGATCCATCCGCCGGTAAAAGCTACGATCAGAAATATGGTAATCTGTTTTTTACTGATATTTGTATTCATATTGATACCTCCGAATTCATCATTAGGTTATTGGCTCCGGTTTGCCAAATTGTTACGATCGATCAGTTTATCACTTTACAACGCTGTATGCTTTGTATTACATCTTGTAATACAGACAATACAATAAAAAAACGGCATTGTCAATACTCTTTTTTAAAAATCTTTTCAGATATCTTCCCAGGCCCGGCTCTGCTCAAAGAGAGTCAGGATATCTGGATCCAGGCTGCCATCGTCCGCCATGCTGTGCAGAATTGAAAATGCTTTTTCCGGCGAAAAAGGTTTTTTATAAGGTCTGTCTTTGGCGGTCAGTGCTTCATAGATATCGAGGATTGTCAGCAGGCGGATTTGCCGCATATGACATGGCTGCGAAAACGCTTGCTTGACGGCGCAGGGCAAGGAGAGTAAAGTGGAAGGGTAGAAGAAAGCCGGTATGAAAATACGGGCCGTAAAGTATAGATCAATGAGAAAACAAATACAAAAACGGCAAATCGCTGAAAGGAGATACAGGTGAAAAGAAATAAAGGATTTACGCTGGTGGAACTGATCGTAGTTCTGGTCATTCTCGCCGTCCTTGCGGCGTTACTTGTGCCTGCGCTTTTGGGCTATATCGATAGAGCAAAAGATGAGCAGGATCTGGCTTTTGCGCAAAGCGCCCTGACCGGGGTTCAGGCTGGACTGACGGAACGATATGCAACATACGGAGACTCATTGAAACCCGGAAAGAAGGAAGAAAATCTGATCGTACCGTCCAAAGAACAAAACGGTGCGACAGCCAGCGGCGATGTCAATGCGACTGCTGCAACGACATACCCGAATGAGTTTGCAACCAAGGTGTTGAGACTGATCGATCAAAAGGACGAAAAAAATACCACCACAAATAATAATAATGATCCGGTTGTCGTGATGTTCGGCGTGGGGAGTAACCTGGCAGGCAGCACATGCACAATCTACGAAAAGTATACAGTCTATTATCTGATGTATCAGCAGACAGTGGATTCTACACCGCATTTTTACTTTAACGGCTATTGGACTACGACCAATCCCCTGACGGACAAAACGCAGTTTTCTGACAGACATACGCCGATTGTAGGGCCGCTTGCGGGAAAAAAGATGCAGTTTTATGTCATCAGCAATAAACTTACGGAAAAACTCGGACAGGGCACTATACGCGCATGTGATGAAAATTTCTGGAAACATGTCGATAGTTTCAAGTGATTTTGCTCAGGGCATGACAAAATAGTCAGCAAGTGCTTACATAAGGCTCAGATATTTTCCCATGCCCGGCTCTGCTGAAAGAGCGACAGGATTTCCGGATCGAGGCTGCCTTCAGCGGCCATGCTGCGAAGAATCTGAAATGCTTTGTCCGGGGGGAAAGGTTTTTTATAAGGTCTGTCTTTGGCGGTCAGGGCCTCGAAGATGTCAAGTATCGTCAGCAGGCGGACCGGCGCAGGAATCTCTTCGTTTTTTTTCTGGTCCGGATAACCGGTTCCGTTGATCAGTTCATGGTGCATACCGGCCCAGTCCGGCACTTTGGTATAAGCGTCCGGGAACTGCACATTTTCCAGGATTTTTCTCGTCATGGTGACATGGCCCTGCATCAGGGAGCGCTCCTCATCGGTAAGCGTTCCTTTGCGGATCTTAAGGCACCGCATCTCTTCTTCTGTCAGCAGCGCTCGCTTGGTTCCATCTTCATCTTCGAACGTTAAATCACCCAGATCTTCCAGGAAGGACAGATCCTCATCGCTTAAAAATCCGGCCCGGTCGATCCGCCTGATCGCAGTCAGTTGTTCATCCCGAAGCGCCTCTCTGCTTTGATACGCCGCCTCATCGATCCGGCTTTCCAAAAGCGCGATCTTATCTAAAAGGTGAACCCGGTCGAGCCTTTTTTCAATTTGATCCAACCGGTCACCAAGGCGCGTTGCCTTATCCATGACCTTGAGGGGAATGATCAGTTTTCCCACATCATGAAGCCATACGCTCATCAAAAATGCCCGCTTCTGTTCTCCCTCGAATTTCAGAAAAGTATCCTGTCCGTCCAGCCAGTCTAGAAAATGTCTGCCCATTTCCACCATATTGCGGGTGTGGTTAGCCGTATAATGGGACCGCTCGTCAATGGCGGTGGAAAGCGCTTTTACCAGAGAATCCAAAAGAGCGGTGATCTGCTGGGCATAGCGGATCTTCAATGACGCCAGTTCGGTAATATCATTGATGAGCATGATGATCCCGCCCCGCGAGCCGTTCAGCCATAAAACGGAAGTCATGACATGGAGTTGTTTGGTTTCTGTCCCCGTAAAATACGGAACGGTGTCATATTGCTTTTGTTCCGGATCGATAATGGCATTGAGCAGGGTCTGATTAAACAGGTCGTTTTCACTGTATTCATAAAAAAGTGAGGCCAGACGGTGGCCGATGAGTTCCTCGGGCTGTTTGTCCAGAATGGCCGAGATGGCGGGATTTGCATATTGCACGCGGCCGCCCGGACTGATCAGAAGCACGCCGTCGGACATGCCATGGAGAATGCCCTCCATGATCTGCTCTTTTTGTGTGGATGGCAGGCTGAGATCCAGGTTCTCTGCATCTGCGCCGTTGTCGGAATTGTTTTTCATGGAAACCTCCGAAATCAGAAGTATATTTACGATCGATTGCGCCTGTGATCGCATATTTTCAGTCGCTGCTTTAGACCGATAGTACTCGGATATGTGCATTATACGATAGTTACGCAGACAATCGCAATCCTTTTAATAAAGACAGCCTTTTGCCCGGTTTTTGCCGAACCTTGGTTCTGATTGCAAAAATGTCTAATAATTTTGCGATATTAGCCTGAATTGAGTTGCAGTTTTGGGTAGATAAATATGCCGTTATGGGGTATAATGACAGTTAGACGCATCTTGCGCCGATAACTATGAATTTATTCCGGGGACAGCATTATGAATAATAAGGTGAATGATCCGGGCCGGATCAAAAGACTGGTACCGAATTTCGGGAATCTGTTCAATGCCGGTTCCGTCATTTTCAAAGCAGACGGTGATCGTGAACTTCTCTTTGTGAATGACAGTATCGTCAGGATATACGAATGCGAAAATCCACAGGATTTTGCGGATTATGTGCAGGGGCATTATGATGGCCTGATCAATCCGCTGCAAAGAGACGAAGTCATTGAGGATTTCAGGGGCCAGATCATGGAGAAAAAACAGAACTCCGGGTATGTGTTTTTTTCCATTACCACCAAGTCGGGCAAAAATATCCGCGTTGTCAATCACTGGAGTCTGTTTGAAGATGAGGTTGAGGGGCTGCTCATCTATGCCTGGATGTTTTTACACCGCTTAGAGGATACGGCCTTTGAGTTTGATTCCGTCACCGGACTGTTCACCAAACTCTCTTTTGCCAAAAAGGTCAGATCCCGGTTTAAGCGATATGCCAAAAAAGATGGTGAATCCTGCGCCATTGTCTATCTCAATCTTGTGAATTTCAAACTCTACAATATTGAATATGGAAGTGCCAAGGGCGACGAATGCCTGATGGAGATGGGCGATCTTCTGCAAAGGAAGTTCCCCAAGGCGATCATAGCCAGGCTCTCGGATGATCATTTTGTATTCTTTCATAAGGCGCAGGATGTCAGGGAAGGACTGAAGGAAGTCAAGCGCAGGTTCGATGAGGCATACCGTGATCATTACAATCTGATCAGCAAATACGGGATTTATGAGTTTCCCGCCGACGGAGATCTGGATGTGGAGGAAGCAATCTCCATGGCAAAAATGACCTGCGATTTTATCAAATATGATATGAAGGTCGATATCATGGAGTATTCCTTCCGGCTGGCCAAACAGGTGATGACAAAGGAGTATATTGTCAGGAAACTGGATGAGGCACTGGAAAAGGAATGGATCAAAGTCTATTATCAGCCCGTGATCCGGTCGCTGACGGGCGAACTGTGCGGCATGGAATCCCTGACCCGCTGGATCGATCCCGAGATCGGATTTTTGCCCCCGAATGAGTTTATCGAAACCCTGGAGCATGAGCACCTGATCCACAGGCTCGATGCCTATGTGGTGGAAAAAGTCTGCGCCTATATTCATGAGCGCCTCGAAGCGCATCTTCCCGTGGTGCCGGTATCCGTGAATTTTTCACGCATGGATTTTGTCCTCTGTGACATGGTGGACATCGTGGAAAAAGTGGTTGAGAAGTACGATATTCCCAGAGATTTTCTGCATATCGAGATCACAGAGAGCATGATCGCATCGGATGAGGATCTGATGACAAGCGTGATCGAGCGTTTCCGGGATGCGGGATATGAGATCTGGATGGATGATTTCGGCAGCGGCTATTCATCACTGACGATGCTGAAGGATTATCATTTTGATACCCTGAAGATGGATATGCGGTTTTTGACCCCCTTTACCGACAAGTCCAAGAGTATTATGCGGGCGACGGTGACCATGGCCAAAGATGTGGGCATGAAAACTCTCGCGGAAGGTGTGGAGACCGAGGAACAACTGCAGTTTTTGCGGGATATCGGCTGCGGTATGATTCAGGGCTATTATTACGGAAAGCCGGAACCGATCCTGGATGTGTTCTCACATCTTGAACAAAAACAGATCTCTTCTGAACTGCGAAGCTGGCGGCAATTCTATGAGATGGCAGGTTTTACCATCCGGGATACGGATACGCCGCTGGAGATCATCGAGGATGACGGACAGCACTTCAGGACACTGTATATGAATAAGGCGTACAGAAGGCAGATTCTTGCCGAAAAGGATCTGGAACTGGATCTGGAGGAGATCGACAGAAGGATCTACGGCACCAATTCCCCGCTGCTGACCGAATACCGAAAATTTGCGGATCAGTTGAAAATGACGGGGAAACAGGAAACCTTTTATTATACCGGAAACGGAAACTATATGTGTTTTACGGGACAGGTGATCGCGCAGAACAAAGGACGGACCGTGATCAAAGGATCGCTTTTGAATCTGTCAAAGGATGTTGCCAAGTCGACCATAGAAAGGCTGGATACCAAACTCGGGGAACTGAATCATATCTTTGAACTGATCCTCTGGGTAAAACCCGATGAGAATACCATATCCCCGCTTCTCGGAAGTATGAAATATGCGCCGCGAGAAGCAAATGGAGGGAAAAAACTGCGGGAAGGCCTTTCGTTCCTTGCGCAGGAAATCCTCTTTCCCGCAGACAGTGACCGCTATATCCGCTTTGTGGATCTCGAAACATTGCAGCAGAGGATCGATGCGTCGAAAACCGGTTATATAACCGATGTGTTCGGGTTCAAACAACAAGACGGGCATTACAGAAAAGAAGAGATTCTGATCATGCGGATCCCGTCAGTGAGCAATGTGGAGTATCTCTGCTGCATGAAGCCGTATTTCCAGCCGGAAGGCGGGATGGCAAAAGAAGACGGCAGTATGCCAGGCGGACCGATGCGGACGCAGATGCAGGAGTATTCCGATATCTGGAAGAGTATCCTTTGGAAATCCAGGCTGATGTTTTTCTGGAAGGATGCAGACCGCAGGTTCCGCGGCGTCAGCAGATCGGTCATGGATTATTTCGGGATCACGGATGAAAAACAGATCATCGGAAAGACCGAAGAAGAAATGGGATGGCTGATTGACAGCGATGAGGTGGCCCGTCTTGAGCAGGAGATCCTGACAAAAGGGATCAAATACCAGGATCAGCCGATACAGATCGTGGTTGACGGCAGTGTCCGGGATGTGGTCTGCACCAGGATGGCGCTCTATGATAACGGAAAGATCGCGGGAATTCTGGGAAGACTGGAGGATCTGGGACAGGAACGCCGGAAGATGACACAAAAGCAAAAATCCCTTCGCACAGACAAGGTAACGGGACTGATGAATGAAAGGGCGTTCCTTGATATACTGGAGAGTTTCAAAATGCAACATCGGGCAGGCGGAAAAGAGTATGGCCTGATCCTGTTGAACAACAAGGCACATGACCGTATCCTGAAAACTTATGACCTGCAGATAGCGGAAACCCTGTTGCAAAAGATTGCCGAGCACCTGACGCAAATCATAGGAAAGAACGTTGCCGCAAGACTGAAAGATTCCGTCTTTGTCGTGATCGTGCCGACAGGCGACTGGCTGACGCTGCAGGGCCTGGTCGAGGAGATCCGCATTGCGGTCAGCGCGATCCGACATGTGAAGGATAAGCCTGTGACGCTGCGGCTGAAAATGGCCTACAAAACCATCGGGGATGACAGTGTGACGGATGAGGACATTTATGAAAAGGCGCTGAAGGAAGTTTTGTAAACTGGCAGGATTAAATATATAGTTTGTAGGATATACACAAAGAATGTAAACGTATAGAATATTTTTTGAATCCAACATCATATGAGATAATTTAGCAGTGCAAAAACCGATATTAGAATTCGAAGAGATAAATTACTGATAAATTTAGCAGTGCAAAAACCGATATTAGAATTCAAAGAGATAAATTACTGATAAATTAGGAGGAAAACAATGAAACAGAGAGTCCCTTTAGTAACCCACATTTTTACCGCGGATCCTTCCGCCCATGTTTTCAATGACAAGATCTACGTCTATCCTTCCCATGACTTAGAGCATGACGGAGAGGATGATGATGACGGCAGCGAATATCAGATGGAGGATTATCATGTCCTGTCTCTTGATAACTTGGATGCGGACTGCGTGGACAACGGCGAGGCGCTGAACATGAAAGATATTCCCTGGGTGGATAAACAGATGTGGGCGCCGGACTGTGTATGCAAGGACGGAAAATATTATCTGTACTATCCTGCAAGAGATAAGGAAGGGATCTTCCGTATCGGCGTTGCAGTCAGTGACAGCCCGGTGGGACCTTTCAAAGCAGAACCGGATTACATGGCAGGCAGCATGAGCATCGATCCCTGCGTGCTGCAGGATGACGACGGACGCTATTATATGTATAACGGCGGTCTGTGGGGCGGCCAGCTGGAAAAATGGCAGACCGGCTCTTTCGTGGCGAATCCCGATGAGATCCCTGCGGATGCTGCATCCCTCGGTCCCTATTTTGCGGAACTTTCCGATGATATGAAATCCTTTAAGAATCCGCCGAAGATGGTTTCCATCGTGGATGAAAACGGCGAACCCATCAAGGCAGGAGATGAGGACAGAAGATACTTTGAAGGACCCTGGATGCACAAATACAACGGATTGTACTACCTTTCCTATTCCACGGGAACCACGCATTATATCGTCTATGCAACCTCCACATCACCGGAAGGTCCTTTCACCTACAGAGGCAGGATCATGGAGCCCGTGATCGGCTGGACGACACATCATTCCATTATCGAGTATCACGGAAAATGGTATCTGTTCTATCATGACTGTGAAGTTTCAGGCGGCATCAATCACAGAAGATGCGTCAAGTATACGGAACTGAAATACAATGCGGACGGAACGATTCAAACCATCTTCCCGTATGATCATAAGTAAAGAGAACAGTTAAGGCAGTGCATATAGGCCGGTATTCGACGAAAAGTCGGATGCCGGCTTTTTCTATCTTAGAATTATAACAATTGTCAGTAAATACGTGATTCTTCGAATGTTGCGCAGCAGCTTTTAAAAATTTTTGGGAAAAAGGAATTTTCTTTGCAACAGATTGCGATCCTTCGAACACATATATATCAGAGCGGCAAAAATGAGAGAAAAAAGGTTTCAAAAAATAAACGGAAAGCTCGATAAATAAAAAGTGAATTCAGGAGGAGAACATTATGAAGAAGAAAGCGATTTCCATTTTATTAGGACTTTGTATCATGTCACTTGCAGGCTGCGGCGCAGTTGCGACCGGAACAGAAACAGTCAGTAACCGCATGCCGGTGCAGGCTGTAGAACTTGCAGATCACAGCGGACAGACTGATGATCAGGACACAGATCAGGACAATCAGACTGACGAAGCAAGGACAGGCAGTCAGGAAGATGGTTATACAGGCAGCGGCCGTGAAACCAAAGATGAAAAAGACAGTCAGATAAAAGAAGACGAAATGAAACCGGCGGCATCCGAAGAAGAGATCGAAACTCATATCTATAACGCCGGCAAGGCATATGACGGTATCGTTTCCTACGATACACTCACAGTTGATTCCATCATGCTTGAGAGCGGCATCATGTCAGTATCTGCGCAGGATTTCCGGGGAGAGAACAGGGAAGAGAAAAAAGCCATTGAAGAGTACATGGATCTGGTCGCAAAATTCAGATCATATTTTCATCAGATCAGGGTATATGAGCCAAGGGACGGTTATACCATTACGATCTGCGATAAGAAACTCTATGAGTATAAGATAGAAGATACGGATGAGATCCTTGATCTCTATGAAAAAGCAATGCGTGTCAGAGACACGATTCCGGTTACGATGCCGGATGGAGACCTGACTTACAGCGCTTCAAGGGGCGGTATCTTAAGCGGGATCAGCAATTTCATTTCCGGAAAAAAATCCGTAAACAGTTCGTCAGCGGTTTGTGAATCGGCTGAGGCTGTGGCAGCGGAGGATTACTGCATGGAAGCCAGTGATGATGCGCTGGCCGGAGCATGTGTGAGCGAAGAAGAAAGCGTGGCAGAATGCATGCCCGAGCCTGTTTTTGCAGAGCAGGACTGGAATACAGAGGAATATAAGTCCTTTGAGGAAAACAGATTCATGTCAGCGGCAACCTCTCCTTTTTCCACCTTCGGGATGGACGTGGATACCGCATCGTTCTCTAATTTCCGCAAGAAGATCTTTAACGGAAGGGCCATTCCGCAGGATTCCATCCGGACGGAAGAAATGATGAATTATTTCGATTACGACTATGTGGCACCGGAAAGCGGAGAGAAATTCGGTGTGACCACAGAGCTCAGTGATACACCCTGGAATGCGGATACAAAGCTTTTGAGAGTCGGCGTGAAATCCGAAGAAGCGGATGCGGAAAATGTATCTTCCAATATCGTATTCCTGATCGATACCTCCGGTTCCATGTTTGATCCTGACAAGCTTCCGCTGGTGCAAAAATCCTTCCTGATGCTGCTGCATAACCTGGATAAGAACGACAGAGTATCCATCGTTACCTATGCAGGCGGTGATGAGATCAGATGTGAGGGTATTCCCTGCAATAAAAAAGAGCAGATCACGAATGAGATCTTATCCTTAGAAGCATGGGGCGGCACAAACGGTGCAGCCGGCATCACCACAGCCTATAAGCTGGCGAAAAAGAATTTCATCAAAGAGGGCAACAACCGCGTCATCCTGGCAACGGACGGTGACTTAAATCTCGGTATCACAAGCGAAAGTGACCTGGTAGACCTGATCAAAGAAGAGAAAGAAAGCGGCGTATTTTTATCGGTTCTCGGTGTGGGCAGCGGAAATTACAAGGATTCCAAAATGAAAGCATTGGCAGACAACGGGAACGGAAACTTTGCTTACATCGACTCCACGGCCTCAGCCAGTAAAGCACTGATCAAAGATTTCAATGCATTGATGTATACGGTAGCAAAGGATGCAAAGATGCAGGTGGAATTCAATCCTGCTAAGGTGAAAGGTTATCGTCAGATCGGCTATGAACTGCGGCAGCTGAATGCAGAAGATTTTGCGGATGACACCAAAGACGGCGCAGAGATCGGCTCCGGGCAGTGTGTCACGGTTCTGTATGAGATCGCATTAGCGGACTCTGATATGGAGATCCCGGGCGTAGAATCGAAATACGGAAACGGCAATGCAGGCGATACGTCTACAGATGAACTGCTGACCGTCAGCATCCGTTACAAAGAGCCCGATGCAGATAAGAGCCGGCTGATCGAAGTACCGGTTACAAATGAAAACTACAGCAGCCGGATGAGCGATGATCTGTCCTGGGCAGCCGGCGTAGCTGAGGTTTCCCAGATCCTCAGGGATTCCGAATATAAAGGAACTTCTACTTATAAAGAGGTTTACGACAGACTGAAAAACGATCAGCGCATTATGACAGATGACGACAGAGCACAGTTTCTGTATATGATCGATCTTCTTGAAAATGGCAGTTTCGGTGTAACGGATGAGGATGACGGATACTACTATTAACAGGACAGAGGCGAACCGGGAAGTTTGCCGCGTAACAAATGGCAAAATAAGTTCTGAATTTAGAAAAACCGTCCGGGTTTTCATACCCAGGCGGTTTTTTGTTGTATGTTTTTTCGCTTCATACAGGAAGGGATATCCCCGGTAAAATGCCGCCCGTGGCAGGCATGAAATGATCCCCGATCCGGGGTGAAATATTGACAGTTTCGCCACAAAATGGCAATATAGTAAAGTACGCGGCATATATCTGGTCGGAGATTTTTATGGTATGAAAAAGTTTTGGGAACTGCAAAAACAAAAAAAGGATTATAAGAAGATCATCGTTCTGTTCGGATGCGGCTGCTTTCTTCTTCTTACACTGCTCTATATCGGACTTTTGCATAATGAAATCGGCGCTGAGAGGACACGGTATGGCTATATCGCAAAGAATGAGGCGGAGCATATCATTACCCTTGTTGATTGCGTGATGGCAAGGACCACAACCCTCGAAACAATGCTGCAGGATCATAACGGCGAAACCGAATGGTTTGACAAGGTGGCAAAGAATATCTATGACGATGTGACGGATGAGACCGGTGTTTCGCTGAAGAATTTTGCGATCGCACCGGACGGTGTCGTTTCTAAGGTCTATCCTCTTGAAGGAAATGAGGCGCTGGTCGGCTTTAATTTTTTGGATACCAGCCGCAAAGGAAATCTGGAAGCAAAAGAGGCTTATGAAAAAGGCACCACCATTTTGACCAATCCCTTTGAACTAGTGCAGGGCGGGATCGGCATGGGCGGCAGGTCGCCGGTCATTCTGCGGGATGGTGATACCGAAACCCTCTGGGGCCTGGTAACGGTCACCATCGATTTTGAGAACATGATCGAAGTACTCAGACTGGACAATCTGGAAGGCATGGGTGTGGATTATGCCATATCCTATATCGATCAGGACGGCACGCCTGTCAGGATTCATGCTGTCGGTGATCCCGGTGAGAATGCGGTAAAGACAAGGTTTGCCGTGCGAAATCTGACCTGGGAAATTGCGGTGGTACCCAAAAAAGGATGGATCTTACCGTGGCGGGTGGTTTTATCGATACTGATCATTTTGATCCTTTCGCTTTTTGGCGGCATTTTTGCCAATATGGTAATCATTCTTCATGAAAACAATGCGATGCTGCGGCGCCTTGCCGTTACGGATGGTCTGACCGGGTGCATGAACAGGCTGGCTTTTGAAAAGAGGATCGAGGAACTGAGAGAAAACGGGATCGATAAGGATTTTGTTTATATTTCGGCAGATGTCAATGGTCTGAAGCAGTGTAATGATACGCTCGGTCACCCTGCAGGTGATGAACTGCTTGTGGGTGCAAGCGCCTGCATGCGGGAAAGTTTTGAACCCTATGGCAAGGTATACCGGATCGGCGGCGATGAATTTGTCGCGCTTCTTTTGGCGGATCAAAAGACCTTAGATGAGATCATGAAAAAGGTGCAGGATCTGACGGAGCATTGGGAAGGTGAGATGGTCAAGCACATTTCGGTGGCCTTTGGCCATGCCACGCACTCCGAATTTCCGGATGCAACCATTGATACATTGATCACAACTGTGGATGAACGGATGTATGAAGTAAAGCGCGAGTATTATCAGCATCATACGCGCGAAGTGATATCCTAATCTGCGGTATGAGACGGTGATCGTCAGGGAGTAAATCATGACTGATAACCTGTTCTGGATCCATAGAGATCAGATTTATGCAAAAGGCCTGGATCTGGGTTTTTCCGTTTTTTCACCCGGGCATATCATCTGGCTGCTTGCCATTGCGGTATGTTCCGTGATCGTCGGCAGGTTTTATGTCAGGCTGAGTGAAACGGGCAGATCCAATCTACGCAAAGCCATCGGTCTTTCGGTGATCCTGCTTGATGCCCTGAAGATCACTGTCATGGGACTTTTCGGCGTCAATAATATCGAATTTCTTCCGCTGCATCTTTGCAGCGTGGGCGGTCTTGCCACTCTGGTATATGCACTGTGGCCGGGAAAACTGAAACTGGACCAGTTATTCGGCTATGCATTTTTTCCGGCGGCGCTTCTGGCCATCTTTTTCCCCAGCGCAAATATGTATCCCTGGTGGAATTTCTACTGTATTCACATTTTCCTCTATCATGCGCTGATCATCTTCTATTTTGTGATGCTGTATATGGCCGGAGAGTTTCGTCCCACCTACAGCGGTCTTTTGATCAGTTTTGCCTTTATGGCGGTATTTGCTGTGCCGATCTATCAGATCAATGTGCATTTCGGCGTCAATTATATGTTTATCGGCATGCGTTCCGATGTGGGCGTGCTGGCTTCTTTGTGGGACAATGTGGCAGCGGTGCATGGCAGGCTTGCATTTACACTGCTGCTGGGCACCATGTTTTTCGGCGTGCTTCAGGTATTGCATGTGATCTATCTGATCATTGACCGGCTGAAGAAACGGAAAACAGATTAGAATATACAGTGTGAAAACTGACGTATAATGAGAAAAGTAAAAGCACGGTATGAAAATACGGTGTCGAAAAAACAGTGATTGATTTAGGAGGGAGATCATGGGGGAAAAAGAAAACAAGGCAAAGGGGTCCGCATCATCGGTGTCTGACTATATCCTCAGGGATATGGCAAACGGCGCTATCGTAGTGGGAAGCAAGGGAAAAGTGCTGCAGATGAATGAAGCGGCAAAAAAGATCCTGGAGATCAGCGATGATCAGACACAGTCGTTTCTGGCAGGGATCGATGACGGCGATGAATCGAATGCCGCATTTTACGACTGCATTTTTGATGCGATCTACGACAAGAATATAACCAATCACAAAAAGGTTCCTTATACATCCCCAAGCGGGAAAAAGTACAGCCTGCATATGACCAGTTCCTTTTTTCAATTGGAAGAGAATGAGGAAGAAAAAGGGATCGTTATCACTTTTGCCGATGAGACCAAAGAGGATATGCTGATCCTGAAGCGGAATGATTCCATGACGGTTCTGGTGGGTGCGGTTTTTGTTGTCTGCCTGTGGGTGTTCACCATCGCCCTGTATCGTTTTCTGAAGGATCCGTTTCCGACGCAGTATCTTTCCAGGCTCTGTGAATTCTTGTCCTGCTGCATGCTGGGGATTTTCCTGAAGTTCACCAGTTTCACCGTGGCGGATATGGGACTGAAGAGCAAGCACCTGAAGAAGGATTTAAAAGAGGCGGCGATCGTGGCGGTTTGTCTTCTTCTGTTTATGATCATTCTGAAGGTCGTATTCATCAAACTCGGCAGCGGCTATTTTGCAAAAGAAACGGCCTTTTGGAAATATGATGACAGGCCGGCTTATCTGATCGAGTACATTTTTATCGCACTGTTCCAGGAGTTTCTGGCGCGCTGCTGCATGCAGGAAAATCTTCACAGGATATTGGATTCTTACAAGCACGGAGATGTGGTTGCGATCCTGGTTTCTTCTCTTATTTTCGGTGTCTTCCATCTGCATTACGGACTGTTCTATATGATCGGCGCTGCAGTCCTGATGGGATCGTTGGGGATCATCTATAAGCATCAGAGAAGTATCTGGGGAACCTATATCGTGCATTATATCTTCGGCATCGCCGGCCAGTGCCTGCACTGGATTTAACGACAGGGTACGGAGGAAATTTTTAAAATGAGCGGAATTTTTTACCTGATGGGCAAAAGTTCTTCGGGAAAAGATACGATATATAAGAAACTGATGGAAGATGAAAGCCTATCATTAAAGACATTGGTGATGTATACCACCAGACCGATCCGGGCAGGTGAGCAGGAAGGTAAGGAATACCATTTTGTAACCGAGGAAAAAATGCGGGAACTGGAAGAGGCCGGCAAGGTCATCGAGAAACGGACGTATCCGACCGTGCACGGCGACTGGCATTACTTTACGGTGGATGAAGGGGACGGTCTTTTGCAGGAGAATTACCTGCTGATCGGAACGCCGGAGTCTTATGTCAAGATCCGGGACTATTATGGCGGAAAGAATATGTATCCGATCCTGCTGGAAACGGATGATGGTGACAGACTGCAGCGTGCCTTGAACCGGGAACGCAGGCAGGAGCAGCCGAAGTACAGTGAGATGTGCAGGCGTTTCCTCGCAGATGAGAAGGATTTTTCTCAGGAAAAGATCAAAGAGGCCGGGATCGACAGGGTTTTTCGCAATGATGATCTGCGGGTTTGTTTGGAAGAAATCCGGTCATATATTCAAAGTCATTTATAATTTCGAAGAATAATAATTCTAAGGCAGTTGCATCGTCCGTATTACTCCGGCCGGTAAAGAGCGCCATCATCAGTTGGCGCCGGACACCGAAACAGGAGATGAAGGATCATCAGAAAGGGGACGGCGTATGGACCAAATGGGAATGGGAATGCGCATAGAGCAGTTACAGCAGGTGACGGATACACAACAGGCGCAGACTGCGCAGCAGGCGGACGGCGGCTTTAAGTTTTTGCTGGCCAGCAGGATCGATGAGGCGGGACTGCAGGAACGCCTCATGGGCATGATGGATGAGATCACGGATCAGGGGAAGCGGATCTCGAAGAAGATGGATATCAAGGATATGCGCAGATACCGTACCCTCATCAAGTCTTTCTTAAATGAGGTGGTATCCCGTTCGCATAAGTTTTCCAGGGAGAATTTCCTTGATCGACGCGGCCGGCACAGGGTGTATGGCATCATCAAGCAGGTGGATGATACCTTAGATGCGCTGGCGCAGGAACTTTGCAAGGATGAAAAGGATCATCTGGCGATCTTAAGCAAGATCGGTGAGATCGAAGGACTGATCCTCGATATCTTCACCTGAGCCGGATCAGATTATACAGATCACATGGAGACGCCCTCGCCGGACGGCTGTTTTAAGGCGTTTTTCAATTTGCTCACGAGCACCGTCTGCTTCGCTTTTTTCTCTGCCGCGCCGGCATCTGCGGATACGGCCAGGCTTTCTTCAAGGGGTTTTAGTTTTTCTTTTTCTTTCGTGGCAACAGCTTTGATCTGCTGTAAGATCTGCAACGATAAGTGAATACTTGCGGCATTTTTGCCCATGTCCAGACTGAGCGCTTCAAACAGAGCGTCAGCACGCTGCATGATTGCATCAAAGCCTTTCAGCAGTCGCAGGAGCCGGACGCGCAGCATATCAGCAGCGACGCCGCCGTCACCGTCTTCTTCGTCTTCTCTGGAAGATACAAGTCTGCCTGCATGGGAGAGTAGCTCATCGGTTTCTTTCTGCAGCCGCATCAAAGCATCCTGTAATTGTACGGTTTCTTTTTGGAGGGCGGCGGGTTTTGGGTTTATTACCGGCGACTGCGGCTGCTTTTCTTTTGATTTATTCATATTCGGTATTTGACCGCCTTTCTTTATGATTCACTGATTGGTATTGAGTAGATTTGATGATACGAATTGCACTTTTAATCCTGTCATTACATTTTAATCGGTATGAGATACGATTGCAAGACCGTTTGCAGGTCATATGTGGGATATGTGATCGTTCGATGCTTGTGGGACTCCTGCTTCGCAGTCATGATATGGATTTACAGCCGGTATTTTACATGCGAGCATGACGGTCCGGTCTGTAAATCCATATCAACTGTGAATAGTAACTGTAATTGTAGAATTCTCCCGGCTTTGGGGTTGCAAACACGGAAAAAAGGAGTACAATAGCAATAGTTTTTTTGTGTGATATTAGCCGGGGACCTAAGAGATGTATCTGTTTATCATCATATTATGGATCATATTGAATGGCCGCATTACGGGAGAAATCATTGTTTTCGGGATTCTTCTGAGTGTGGCCGTTTCCCTTTTTGCAAACCGTGTGATCGGTTATTCACCGGAGGTTGACAGGCGGATCATACGGAATCTGCCGCTGTTTATCCTCTATGTGCTGGTGCTGATCTGGGAGATCATGAAGGCCTCGGTTGAGGTATCCGGACTTGCCATCGGAAGGCGCAAACCGGAACCGGTGCTGATCGAATTTCATTCCGGCTTTGAGACGAATCTGCAAAATGTCCTGCTGGCAAATTCCATTACCCTGACGCCGGGAACCATCACGGTGTTCCAGGAAGGAGACCGTTTCGTAGTGCACTGCCTTCGCGCCGAGTATGGCGAGGGCATGGAGGAGTGCATTTTTGTAAAGCTGTTGCGTAAGATGAAGTGAGGTTTTTATGACGATTGAACGCGCCTACTACATTTTATATATGATCGTGCTCTGCTGGTTCGCAGTCCTGATCACCGCATCGCTGATCCGGTCGATCATCGGTCCGCGTATCACGGACAGGGTGCTTGCCATCAACATGATCGGCACTATGGTGATCTGCTGCATTTCCGTTTTGTCGGTCATGCAGAAAGAAAGTTACCTGGTGGATGTGGCACTGATCTATGCGATGGTCAGTTTCGTATCGGTGCTGATCCTGGTTTCCGTTTATCTGCCGGCGAAGAAGGTGCGCGGAGAATACGGCGCGGATGACAAGAGCGGCAGGGAGAAAGCGTCGAAGGACGGCGAAGCTGACTGATGAGGGGCTGTCTGTATCCGAGACAGGAAGGGATTGAATAAAAATTATGACAACACAGTGGATCGGATTTTGGGTAGTAGCGATCTGCCTGTTCTTCGGTATGATCGCATTTACGGCGGCGGTGATCGGTGCGAACCGCTTTGGCTTTGCCATGAACAGACTGCATAGTGCGGGGATCGGCGACACTCTGGGCGTTATGTGTATTGTCGGCGGCGTGCTGGGAGCAGCCGGATTTCATGCGGATACCCTGAAACTGATCCTGATCATCGTATTTATGTGGTTTACTTCACCGGTATCCTCACATTTTCTGACACAGATCGAATATTATACGAATCCGGAGTTGTACCGGATCGTGGGTAAGGGCGCGATCACTTCCGAGAAACAGAGAAAACAGATGAAGCAAAAGAAGCGTTCCCGTAAATGATTTATTTCGTATCAGGTCCGATATGAAAATACGGAGTTGATTAACTATTTATTCCAGTAAGGAGAGCTGCATGGGCACAACAGCGATTTTCAGAATATTGCTTTTGATCCTTTTGATCGCATGTGCGATCGCCGTGAATCTGACCAAAAATCTGATGCAGGCGGTGATCATCTTTATGTCCTACAGTTCCATCATGTGTGTGCTCTGGGTGCTGATGGAATCGCCGGATCTGGCTATTACTGAAGCGGCGGTGGGTGCCGGTATCAGCGGGACGCTGTTTTTGATGACGCTCAAAAAGATCAAGGCAGAAGACGACGAGCAGCAGAAGCGAAAGAAACGAAAGTCCTGAAAATACGAAGCCAAACATTTCTAATCAAAAAACAGAGTAAAACCCGGTATAAAAATTCGAAGCCGGAAAAATACCAATGAAGTAAGTCAGAAGGCAGAATATGGCAGAAAAAAAGAACACAGAAAAGAATAAGAAGCGTTTTGACAGGATCTATAATCTCGTTGCCGTCATCAGCTGCATCCTTCTGATCGGCGTGCTGCTCTATACCGTGTCAAGGCTGCCGCGGTACGGCGAAGAAAATGTTCGCGCTACGGAGGTGACAAAACGATATGTGGAGCAGGGGCTCGAGGAGACCGGCGCCACCAATATTGTGGCGGGCATGATCCTGGATTACCGCGCTTTTGATACCCTCGGAGAATCCCATGTACTGTTTACGGCGCTGGTCTGTGTCGTGATTTTGCTTGGGATCGACAAAAAAAATATGCGCAAGGAATATGACAGTTATTATACGGTCAGCTTTGAAGATTATCACAGACTTTCCGGAGAAAGCATTTTAAAGTCCGTGGGACTGTTTCTGCTGCCCTGTCTGTTTTTGTTTGGGATTTATATTCTGATGAACGGCCAGTTGTCTCCCGGCGGCGGTTTTTCCGGCGGCGCGGTGATGGGGGCAGCGCTGATCATCTTTGCTGCCGGTTTCGGTTTCGATACCATGGACCGGGTGTTTACGGAATCCATGCTGAAAACCGTGACCTTTGTGGCACTGACATTTTATAGTTTTGCAAAAGGATATGTCTTCTTCACAGGGGCGAACGGATTGGAAAACCACATTCCGAAAGGGGCGCCGGGGGATATCATCAGCGGCGGCCTGATCCTGCCGCTTGATATCGCAGTGGGATTCGTGGTTGCCTGTACGATGTTCGGTTTTTACAGCCTGTTCCGGCGCGGAAGCATCGGACATGGCAGTCTTCCGGAAGAAAACGAGGATAAATAAGGTATGGAAACACTACTGATAAATTACGAAGAAGCGGTGGCCGTGATCCTGTTCGGCATCGGACTGACCATGCTGCTGTTTCAGAAAAACCTGATCAAAAAACTGATCGGCATGAATATCATGGATACAGGAACCTTTTTGTTTCTGGCCTCCATGGGTTTCATCGAAGGCAGGAAGGCGCCCATCATCGAAAACGGGGTGACGGAGGTTTCTGCCTATATCAATCCCGTACCGGCGGGACTGGTGCTGACGGGCATTGTGGTGTCGGTATCCGTGACAGCCATCATGCTTTCTATTACGATCCGTTTATACAAAAGATATCATACTCTCGACATTGATGAAATGTATGAGAAAGCCGTTCATGCGGCAGAGGACAGATAAGTGGAATTTGTCAGAAACTTCCCGCTTTTTACCATTGTGCTGAGCCTGTTTTCCGGTGTGCTCTGCTATATGTTAAAACCGAAAGCGGCAAAAATCTATACCCTGATCTACGAAGGCGTGCTGATCGTATTCGTTAGCAGCGTCTTACTTTATGTGGTCAAAACAGGCACGAGCTTTACCTATGTAATGGGCGAATTTCCGGCTCCATGGGGCAATGAGATCAGGGCGGGAATTCTCGAAGCGCTGATCGCACTGACCTTTTTGATCGTGGAGATCTGCAGTGTGTCGGCCGGACACAGGTTTCTTGTGGAGGATATGGATGAGAGTAAGCAGAATCTCTTTTATACCCTGGTGAATCTGATGACGGCTGCGCTGATGGCGCTGGTGTGGACAAATGACCTGTTCACCGGCTATGTCTTTTTGGAGATCCTGACGCTGACGAGCTGCGGCGTGCTGATCGTTCGTGAGATTGGACGGACCACTCTTGCAGCTGTTCGTTATATGATCTTAAACCTGCTGGGTTCCGGCCTGTTTCTGCTGGGCGTGGTGCTTCTGTATGATATTACGGGACATCTTCTGATGGTGCCTATGCAGGGAGCGATCGCACAGCTGGCCGCAGATCCGAACGTACTGCCTGTGATCGGCGTGGCTGTCGGGATCCTGACCATCGGACTATGTATCAAGAGCGGTCTGTTTCCGTTTTATTTCTGGATGCCGGATACCTACGGCTGGGCAACGCCGACCGCAGCGGCTCTGTTATCTTCACTGGTTTCCAAGGCTTATATTTTTCTCTTATTTAAAACCTACTACCGGGCGATCGGCATTGAAGTGCTGGATATGCTCCCTATCAAAAATATCCTTCTGGTGCTGGGCATCTGCGGCATGATCGCCGGTTCCGTGGAAGCGATCCATACCAATAACTTAAACCACATGGTGGCATATTCTTCGGCGGCGCAGATCGGTTATATCTATATGGGGATCGGGCTTGGCGGTATGGCAGGCTTTACGGCGGCCATGTTCCATATCATCGCCCATGCCCTGACCAAGTCGCAGCTGTTTCTGACTACGCCGCGTCTGGCGGAGGCCGGCGGTGGTACGCTGAAATTCAAGGATCTGCAGGGCGTCGGACTGAAGACCAAAGTGGCCGGCGTGTATTTTACCTTTGGCGCCCTGTCCATGATCGGCATTCCGATCTTTGCCGGCTTTTCGAGTAAGCTGCAGTTTGCCCTTGCGGCGGTAGCCGGGGGCAGCGGGAAAAAAGTCATCCTTGTGATGATGGGGCTGGCCATCAGTTCGATGCTCAACGCTCTGTATTTTATCATGACTATGATCCGCATCTTCACGCCGGACGGAAAACCGGGCAAGAGTGAAATGATGCATCATCATATCAATTATCACCTGCCCATGCTGGTGCTGACGGCAGGGAACCTTTTGCTGGGCTTAAACAGCGGGTTTGTAGTGGAACTTATAAACAAAGGGCTGGAGATGTTCAGGTAGTAATATCTTTGATGAAGGAGAGTCGCGGTGTTGTATCTGTTAGCGATCTTTTTTCCAATACTGGCCGGTATCACATTTCTTGTGCGCGGCGGTAAGGAAGAAGAGCAGAAAAAAACCGAATACGGAAAAGTGCGGTATCTCATAGCGGTATTGATCGCGGATATTTGCTGCATCTGCGCGGTATGTTTTTCACAGGGCAGTCAGATCGCATTTCCTTTGGTGGACAGGGTAAGTCTTTCCTTTGCTGTGGACGGTTTCGGGAAACTGATGCTGACTGTTGCATTGTGCCTGTTTACGCTGATCTGCTGCTATGCGCTTGTTTATATGGAAAAGGAAGAGCGGACGCATATCTTTTTCGGCTGCTTTTTACTGACCATGGGCGCGCTGACCGGCGTGTGCCTGTCCGCAAACCTGATCACCATGTATCTTTGCTTTGAGATGACCACGCTTTTGTCGGTACCGCTGGTACTGCATGAAATGACAAAAGAGTCCGTACAGGCCGGTATCAAATATCTGTTTTATTCCGTGGGCGGCGCGCTCATGGGACTTTGCGCCGTGATCTATATCTATTCCATCACGGACGGTGATATGACATTTTTGGCTGGCGGATTTTTATCCCAGGTGCAGATCACAAACAGGCCCGTGTTTTTGCTGATGATGTTTTTGGGGATCCTGGGTTTTGGCACCAAGGCGGGTATCTATCCGATGCACAGCTGGCTGCCGACCGCACATCCGATCGCGCCCGCGCCGGCATCTGCTCTGCTGTCAGGAATCATCGCCAAGGCCGGCATCATTGCGCTGGTCCGTTTAATCTATTATTCTGTGGGACCGCAGCTGCTCATTGGATCAATATTGCTGAAGGTCTGGCTGGCGCTTGTTATGATCACGGTGCTGCTGGGATCTTCCATGGCGCTGATCTCCAAGGATCTGAAAAAACGCCTGGCCTATTCCACGGTCAGCCAGCTGTCCTATATCATGGCAGCCCTTGCCTGTTTTTCATGGGAAGGTCTGACGGGAGGACTATTGCAGGTTCTTGCCCATGCCTTTGCAAAAAGCTGCCTTTTCCTTGCGGCCGGTGCCATCATCCATATGACAGGACTGCGTGATGTAAGGGACTTTTCCGGACTCGGGAAAAAGATGCCCGTCACCATGTGGTGCTTTGCGTTTGCCTCGCTTTCGCTGATCGGCATTCCGCCCATGGGAGGTTTTCTTGCAAAGTGGAATATCGCATCTGCCTGCCTGCAGACGGAAAATGGCGTATGGTCTGTGCTTCCTCCCATCGTGCTTTTGATCTCGGCGCTGCTGACGGCCGGCTATCTGATGCCGGTGGTGGTTTCGGCGTTCTTCCCGCTGAAGACGGAGGAGAGCGAAGGAAAGAATGGCCAGGGCAGTCTGTCTGAGGAGAAGCGGCAGGGAAAGAAGGCGCAAACAGACAGGATGGAAACTAAGGAGCAGGAAACGGAGAAGGAGCCGCTGCTTATGATCCTTCCCATGGTAGTGCTATGTGTGCTTGCGTTGCTGGTGGGAGTGTTCGGAGAGGTGATCGTTGCGGGGAT